>Ga0182030_10000961_pt1 | contig 57590 bp, 49 predicted proteins | sample 812S3MmetaG_FD_121299 | JGI IMG/M metagenome (GOLD analysis project Ga0182030, IMG submission 121299) | Permafrost microbial communities from Stordalen Mire, Sweden - 812S3M metaG (Illumina Assembly) | ecosystem: Environmental > Terrestrial > Soil > Wetlands > Permafrost | place: Sweden... | reverse complement strand
TTTGCGCCACTGCGAGCAGATAGCTGTCGCGGCACGAATGCATGGTGTGCTTCTCGAGCGCATAGCGGATCTGGTTGGATTCGGCCGCGCATGCGCCCCCAAGGGTGTCGTGGCGGCCCACGGTGTCATCCGTGATCTCGGCGAGCACGTTGCCCTCGGTCGACAGGAGCTTCGAGCCCTTGGTCAGATAGATGTTGCGCTGCTGTCGGATGGTGTCGACCGCGCTGTAGCGCTCCGCGGGGTCCCGCGCCGAAAAGAACAGCGTGTCAGCGGCCTGATTGCCTTCGACATCGACGATGCGGAAGCGCGATCCGCGCGAAATGACGTCGACCCAATACGTGCCGGCCGGGATGCGAGCGGTTATCGCGGGTTGCATGGGCCATGGCTCCGGTAGAGCTCGGTGTTGATGAATCCGCGCCCGTTCTCGGGCCTGAAATTGCGGCAGAAATCATCGTCCGGAACGGCCGGTGCCTGGCGAAGCTGATATTTGACCGGGGCGCGCGGGTAGGCCGGCGCGAAATTCATGGGGTGAGGGCAGGTGTGGAACAGGACCAGGGTGTCCATCTCGAAGCGCAGCTCGACGTAGTCGCCGGCTCGGGAGTTCTCCGGATGGAAGCTCAGGGCTCCGTCATCCCCCACTGCCACCTTGCTGAACCAATTGACGTTCGCTGCGAGGTCGCGCCGCCCGAGGCCGTACTTGCCGCCCTCGACCAGGAAGGCATCGTGGCCATTCTGAGTCCAGTCGTTGCGGTGTGCTTGATAGCTTTGCGCGCCCCAGCGCCCATCGACGAGCGCCCGATCGCTGCTCCCACACACCGTGTCGTGCCAGCCGACCGAATCCTCGGTAACGGAGCAAAAGATCCTGCCCATGTCGGAATACAGGCAATGGCCGCGCGTTAATTTGAAGGTGTGTTGACACTTGAGCGTGTCGGGCGCGTTGTAGCGCTCGAGCAGGTTGTAGGGGTTGTAGAACATCATCCCCACGTTCGCGCCGCCAGCGACATCGATCAGCCGCATCGCAGTGCCGCCGCGCAAGCAAAGCGACCAGTGCTTGCCGCCGTCGATGCTCGACTCGTGATAGGGGGTCATCGGTCTTTAACTCCTCGGGCAATCCTGTTGCTGAACGAGGAGTCCCTCCCGGGACATGGCGCCTTGAGCCAGGTGATCATCCCAAGGGCGCCGAAGGCTCCTCGACCGATCTCCCGGGCTTTTGTCCCGCCGTGTATCCAGGGCGCGGCAAAGCGCTCTGGACTGCCTCTCTCGGACCGAGCACCTGACGAGCCAGGCTGGAACCCTAGACGCACATTTCAAGACCGAGTGTGCAAAAGCTGTGCCGGATGAGCGAGGTACCCGCATCCTTATTGAATTGCGCCGAATTGCGCGAGGGAAGTGCGGCTCGGCCGAGAGATTCGCGCGAGGGTCAAACGAACAGGCATGCTCCCGTGCACTGCGTTGGATCACGCGAGCGCGTCGGATGCCCTGATACCGGGCGCAAGCGCGGCCTTTGCTCACGTATAGTTCATGCATGAGCTCGATCGACCGATTTCTTCTCGACGACCTCCGCACGGGCTACCGCGCCGGCCGCTTTCGGCCGCTCGACGTCATCGAGACTGCGTGGGAGCGAGCCGAGCGCGCACAGGCGCGAAACCTCTGGATCACCCGCCTCACACGCACGCAGGTAGAGGCGTACCTCGAGCGCCTCGACGAGCGTCCCATCGAGGAGCTGCCGCTCTTCGGCATCCCCTTCGTCATCAAGGACAATATCGATCTTGCCGGGGTGGCGACGACCGCAGCCTGCCGGGAATTCGCCTATGTACCCGAACGCTCGGCCACCCTCGTCGAGAGGCTCATCGGCGCCGGCGCCATTCCGCTCGGCAAGACCAACCTGGATCAATTCGCAACCGGGCTCGTAGGTACGCGATCCCCGTACGGAATCTGCCGCAACAGCTTCAATCCCGACTACATATCCGGGGGCTCGAGCTCGGGCTCCGCCGTTGCCGTCGCGCTCGGTATCGCAAGCTTCGCACTCGGCACCGACACCGCGGGCTCGGGACGGGTGCCGGCTGCCTTCAACAACATCGTGGGGCTGAAGCCGAGCCTCGGAAGATTGAGCACCCGAGGCGTCGTCCCGGCTTGCCGCTCCCTCGACTGCGTCTCCATCTTTGCCCTGACCGCCGAGGATGCCGCCCAGGTACTCTCGGTCGCGGAGGCGTTCGATGCCGAGGATGCCTATTCGCGATTGACCGGCGATGCGAGCTTGCGCGGCACTCGGATCGGAGTTCCGCGGCCCGAGCAGCTCGAATTCTTCGGCGATGAAGGCTTTGCGCATCTTTTCGCTCGCGCCATCGCGCGGGTACGCGAGCTCGGGTTCGCGCTCGAATCGATCGATTTCGAGCCTTTCTTTGAAACCGCGCGCTTGCTCTATGAGGGTCCTTGGACCGCCGAGCGCTACGCGGCTATCGAGTCGCTCATCGAGTCGAAGCCCGACGCGCTGCACCCGGTGACGTATCGAATCATCTCCGGCGCGCGCTCCCTCTCCGCCGTCGCGGCGTTCAAGGCGCAGTACCGCCTGATGGAATTGAAGCGCCGGAGCGAAACCGCGTGGGATGAGATCGATGTGCTCATGACGCCGACGGCGGGCACCATCTTCACGGTGGCCGACGTCGAGGAAGACCCGATCAACCTTAATTCGCGCCTCGGCTACTACACCAACTTCGTGAATCTCTTGGATCTCGCGGCGGTCGCGGTTCCGGCCGGATTTCGCGCCGACGCTCTCCCCTTCGGCATCACACTGATCGGCCCGCGAGCGACGGATCGCGCCCTGCTCGAGCTCGCCGCGCGTCTGCATCGCGCGGCGGTCGATAGGCTGGGGGCGATGCCATGGACCGCGCCGCCCGCTGCGATCCCGGCGCCCGCGATCGCATCGCCCGACATCATGGCGCTTGGGGTCTGCGGCGCGCACATGGACGGTCTGCCGCTCAATCGGGAATTACGTGACCGGGGTGGGCGACTGCTGCGCAAGACTCGAACCGCAGCTTGCTACCGCCTGTTCGCGTTACCCGGCGGCCTGCGGCCGGGCCTCGTGCGGGTGTCCGAAGATGGCGCAGCGATCGAAGTGGAGGTCTGGGGCATTCGAGCCGCGGACCTCGGCTCGTTGGTGCGTACTATTCCGGCGCCCCTCGGTATCGGCACGCTGGAGCTCGAGGATGGCGAGTGCGTCGCGGGGTTCCTGTGCGAAGCCCACGCACTGGAACGCGCAGAGGACATCACTCGGTGGGGCTCGTGGCGCGAGTACCTCCGGCAGTCTGTCGCGCCGCGCGCGAGCCCTCTCATCGAGGCATCGGATTCTTGATCACCGACGGATCGAGGTGATGCCACATGTCTACGGAGCATTTCCAAGACCCGTCTGCTTCCTTTCGATACGTCTCGAGAGTGCGGCCCTCGTAGGTCATTTCCTTCGGTCCCCGGCGATCGTAGAACACATAGTTACCGATCAAATAGCCGGTGCTGTCGTCGGCGTGAGTTTCGATGACGCCGAGCCTGAAGGTGACATCGCCCGAATCGGCGTAACCCTGAAGCAGTGCAATGCATGCGGCCCGGCCCATGGCAACCTCATGATCGGGTGGGATGCATACTCCGTCCGCTGCGTAGAAGTGATTGCCCAACTCGACGATACGCTTGCTGTTGAATAGCACCGGCCAGCGCTCGCGGACGGCTTCGATCGCCCGGACGGATTCGGGATTGTCGCGGATAGTATGGGAAGCCATGCTGATTTCTCCTGTTGAAATTAGGCCGGGTGGGCCACGGCTTTCGCGCGCTTGCGCCAACCACGCTATGTCACGAACTCCCTGACCAGTGCATTGAATTCATCGGGCATCTCCCAAAACACCATATGCCCGGTCGGAAGCTTGCGCAACGTCGCCTGCGGCAGGCGGGCGGCAAGCCGCTCGGAAAGCATAGGCCTTGTCAGAATATCGAACGTACCGGCGATGACCAGAGTGGGTTGGCGAATTTGGGCGGCGAGCCCCGATGTGTCGTGGCTCCGGCATGCATGCGCAGCCGCCGCGAATCCCGACAGATTCGGCGGGGGCGATCCCAGAAAAGCCGCAACAGTCTCTGGATGATGCGTCAGGTATTCGGGTGAATAGCAGAACAAGAGCAAGCTTTGCAAAACATGTGCGGCGCTACCCGAGCCGGCCAGATCGATCCAATGTTCGAAGAGCGCGTCGGTGAACGTATCGCGTTCGCCCCAGCTGTTAGTGATGACCAGCCGCGCGAGATCTGCGGGATGTTCCAGCGCCCAACGCTGACAGATTGCCCCGCCCATCGATGAACCTACGGCCGTTATCCCTGTCAGCCCCAGGGCGGCGATGACGCTATGCGCATCGGACGCCAGTCGCGCAATCGAATAGGGGCCGAGCGGCACATCGCTCTCTCCGCAGCCGCGGTTGTCGATTGTGATGACTGTGTGGTCGGTCGAAAAATGCGCAACCTGGTTTGCCCAGCTGCGTCTATCGTCGCCAAGACCCGCGACAAAGACCATCGCCGGCCCTTCACCGCCGACCTCGTAGACCAATCGGACGCCATCCTCGCAGGTGACCGAGCCTACCCCATTTGCCGGCCGCGATTGCATTTGAACCGGAGTTCCCGATCGCACGACGCTTGCCCTGGCGACGGCGCCTCTCAGTTTCCGCCGGAAACTATTTTTCCGTCGCTCATCATCATGTCGCCGGGCTTCATGCCCGCCGGGCAGCTTCCCAAATACTTGGCGTCTATGATCATGACGACTTCGGATTTGCCCACGTTCATGTGCATCTCCGTATGAGATGCCGTATCGCCTTGATGCGTGTACACAACCTTGGTGACCGAGCCGGCGTTCGGCCCTTTGGCGCAGCGTTCCTCCTCCACGAACGTGTTGCTCGACGGTTGAGTCACGGTAGAGGTACATTCATTCTTCTTCCTGACCTCCTTACCGGCCGATTCCATCGACTCCGTGGTCTCCTTCGATTGACACATCTTCACCAGACTATCCGACACAGTCTTGCCCACTTGGAGCTGCGTGCTGTGAGTCTCCCAATAGCCATCTTTCGTCGGAGGGGGTTTGAGCTCGTCCGCCCCGGCAACTCCAATCCACGCCGGAAGAATCGTAATCAGGAAGAGATGCTTGAATCTCATGTGAATCTCCTTTGCCGCAGGCGGATCGATTGTCGAGATTACCCGGCTGAAGCGACTTTATCACACGCCACCGCACCCTTGGCGAGGGCGCCGGCGGAGCGCGATCCGTGCGGCCAGTGAGAGGTTGAGTTAATCTAACCGTATGACCAGCAAGGTGGATCGACGTGAACGTTGAAAAAGCCAGCGTCTGCCCCCTCGATTGCCCGGACACCTGCAGCCTCTCAGTGACGGTCGCGGCCGATCAGGTTGTCGCCGTGCGGGGCTCGAAGGTCAATCCCATCACTCACGGCGCGGTTTGCGCCAAAGTGGCCAATTACTATCCCGAGTTTGTCCATGGCCCGAACCGCTTGCGCCACCCCTTGAGGCGCGTGGGTGAAAAGGGCGCGGGCAAGTTCGAGCGAATCTCCTGGGAGGTAGCGCTCGACACCGTTCATGCCCGTGTCAGCCGCATCATTGATCGCCATGGCGCGCAGGCGCTCCTGCCGCTCAACTATGCCGGCCCCCACGGGATACTCGCGGGCGACTCGATGTCGCTGCGGTTCTTTCATAGGATTGGCGCCTCGCTGTTGAGCCGCAGCCCGCTCTGTGGCGGCATCCGCGGCGCGGCCTACGCCGGCACGTTTGGCGCGACCCCCGGCGTGCCGCTCCAGCAGGTCAGTCTCGCGAAACTTGTCATTGTCTGGGGCAACAATGCCACCAGCTGCAATCTTCACCTCATGCGGCAGATCAATGCCGCCAAACGCAACGGTGCGCGCCTGGTAGTGATCGACCCCCGGCGCGTCAAAGTGGCCGAACAGGCACATCTGCACCTCGCGGTCCGGCCCGGCACGGATGTGGTGCTGGCGTGGGCGCTTGCTGTGGAACTGGAGCGGCTTGGCGGTCTCGACCGTGCCTTCATAGAAAAGCATGTGCTGGGATTCGCGGCTTACATGGAAGCCGCGCGCGCCTATCCTCCCGAGCGTGCCGCAGAGATCTGCGATGTCCAGCTCGACGACATCCGCATGCTGGCTCGCTGGTATAGCGAAGCAGCACCCGCGGTGATCGCCTGGGGCAATGGTCTCGAGCGCAATCAGAATGGCGGTGCGGGACTGCGTGCCATTGCCGCTCTGCCGGCGCTGGCCGGAAAATTCGGCGTCGCGGGCGGCGGGCTCGTGGGTGGCGCAGGTCATGCCTTCCCCAAGACGCTCGATCGACTGACCCGCGTCGATTTCATGCCTGCGCAGACGCGCACGATCAACATCATCGACGTCGGCAAACTGCTGCTCGATCAGGCTCTGGACCCGCCGCTCAAGGCATTGTTCATCTACAACCACAATCCGCTCATCGTCCATCCCGATCAGAATCGTATGAAGCGCGGATTGGCGCGCGAGGACTTGTTCATCGTGGGCGTCGAAGTGGCGATGACCGACACCATGGCGTACGCGGACGTGATATTGCCCGCCTGCACGCACTTCGAGCACGCCGACCTGTACGCGGCCTACGGCCAGCAGTACTTGCAGCGCGCCGAAGCGGTGATTCCGCCGGTCGGCGAGAGCTTGCCGAATACCGAGATTTTCCGCCGGCTTGCCGCCCGGTTCGGCTTCACGGATCCAGCGTTCCGGGACACTGACGCTGAACTCATGGACGCTGCGTTGAATTCCGATGATCCACGCATGCACGGGGTTTGCGCGAGCCGGGTTCCCATCGATCGGGCGATCAAGATGGAGTATGCCGGGCACGAGCCGGTGCTGTTCCAAAACGTAGCGCCGCGGACGGCCAGCGGCAAGATCGAACTGGAATCCGAGACGCTCGGCGCACGTTACGGAGCGGCCCTGCCGGCGTACCGCCCGCTCGCCTCCCCTTTCGCGTTGACGCTGATCACCCCTGCTTCAGACAAACGCATCACATCCACGTTCGGCGGTCTTGCGGCCAACGACGCGACTCCGGTACTGGAGATGAATCCCGTCGACGCCGCAGCGCGCGGGCTCGCCGATGGGGTTTCCGTGAGAGTTTGGAATGAGCTCGGCGAAGTGTTCTTGCCGCTGCACGTCACGACCGCTGTCCGTCCCGGTGTCGTCAGCTCCGAGAAGGGAGCCTGGCTCCGGACCAGCCCGAACGGGCAGACGGTGTCGGCACTCGCTCCCACCCATAAAGCAGACCTGGCTGAAGGCGCCTGCTACAACGATGCACGCGTCGAGGTGGCCGCGCAGTGAAGAGTCCAATCATCGCGGCGCTGATCTTGCCTTGTACGTATGTAACTCATCGTTGAAAGCTTTCGCTTTCGCCTGCAGCCGATCGACCGCGACGTTGTTGAGTCGCACGTAGAGTACGTCCACCGCGCGCAGGTCGCTTGCGGTAGCAACCCCGCGATACTGCGCTTCCAGATTGGCGGATGTGCCTTTCAGGCAATCTAGATACTGGTTCATGTCGTCATTGAACTTCGATGTCTCGCGCTGCGACGTGATCATCTGGTCTTTCGAAGCACTTGCACCGTCCGGCGGAGCAGGTGGATCAGCGGGCGCACTGCACGAATAAAGCGCCACGGTAGCGAGTTGCAAGAGATCGGCGCCCTCTTTCGCGGGTACGTTCGCAGGCACGTTCGCGGGCGCGTTTGCGGGCACGTTCGCAGGACCGCCCTTCTCGGTTGTGTCCCGGACGATCAGCGCGCCGACGATTAGGAGCACTCCGAAAAGCCCCACTCCGACGCGCGCGATCTTTGCCCCAACGTTGGGTGTCTCCTTCCCAAAAAGCCTAAATGTGCGGGGCAACACGGCCGCGAGCACGAATATTGCTCCAATCGTGAGCAGGCCAATCTTGTAGCTAGTGGGCATCGCGGGGCGACTCTCGATGAGAAAGCAGCATTTTCATACCATGGCGGGCTCGAAGTGTAATCAGGCCCTGAGGATCGACCGGATGCCCCGACACGAGTCGTAGCCGGCAGCGCTGCGCAATGGTAGCGAGCAAAATCGTAGCTTCCGCAATGGCAAAAGCCGCTCCGATGCAGATACGACGGCCGCCCCCGAAGGGAAGGTACGAGAAGCGCGGACGCGCGGCGGTTTGCTCCGGCGAGAACCGCTCGGGGTCGAATCGTCCCGGATCGTGCCAAAGTTGCCGGTGCCGGTGGAGCACCCACGGGGCGATCAGCACGGTCGAGCCCCTGGGCACAGGTCGCTCCGCCAGCGTGTCGTCGGCGAGCGCCTCGCGTGCGATGGTATGCACCGGAGGATATAGTCGCATGGATTCTTCCACCACCATCCGGGTATGGGTGAGCTTGCCGAGATCCTCCGGGCCCGGAGTGCGCCCGCCGAGTACGGTATGCAGTTCAGCGTGCAACTTCGCCTCCTCCGCCGGATGTTGCGATAATAGATACCAAGTCCAGGTCATGGCCATGGCGGTTGTCTCATGTCCCGCCATGAAGATCGTGATGACCTGATCGCGCACTTCCCGCGCGGTCATACCACCGCCTGTTTGCTCGTCGCGAGCGGCTATTAGACGGGCCAGCAAATCCTTGCGGCCGCCTTCGGGATGGCTCGAACGCATTTCGATGAGGCGCTCGATTTCCGTATCGAACTCGCTCAGCGAGCGATCGGCGACTCTCAGCCGGCCGAGACCTGCGAGCCAGGCGGGCAGACCGACAAAATCCATTATGTTCGGCCGCATCTTCGCCTGATAACGCCCAGCGCCACGCTCCATGATGCCGACGATGTGGTCGGAATCAGAGGAGAACATGGAGCGCGAGATGATGTTGAGCGTCACCTGCATCATTGCGGTGGCGATGTCGATACTGACACCCGCGCCGAGCCGGCTCCAATCCGCCAGTAACTCTTGTGTAGCCCCGGTCATGATCGGTACATATGAAACGATGCTGCGATGGTCGAAGGCAGGAGACATGGTGCGACGATGTCGCCGCCAGGTCTCCCCTTCCGTGGTAATGAGTCCCCTGCCGAGGCCCGGCTCGAGAATACGACGAGTGATCTCGGTCTTTCGATAGTTCGCCGCATTATCGAGCAGCACGTGCCTGATCGCCGCCGGCTCGTTGACCAGGAATCGACTGCGGCCGAATATCCTGGTCTCGACGATGTCGCGCTCATAGGCTTCTTCGGCATAAATGGCAATCATGCTGTCGCGCAGAGTCCGAAAATATTCGAACAACGGCATGCGACCGCGGCGTGGTACGGGTCCCGGCAACACCGGGGCGATTACGTCTAGGCCCGGCGGTTTCATTTAACCTGCTCGAGGTCCGGCAGCTTCCACGTCTTTTGGAAAAGGGGCTCGTCCGGGCCGTACAGCCAAAAGAAGGGGAACCAACCCTTGCCGGCCATCGTGGGAATCCAATTCGCCTCCTGACCCTTCGGCGCCTTCGGGCCGGTGTAGAGATCCACCGAACCGTCGGGGTTTCGCTTCAGCTGCTCGTCGTTGGAATCCAAGCCGACACGCGCTGATTGGCGGAAGAAGCCGCTCGTCTCACGATCGTAAACGGTGAAGGCCCAGGATTGTTTGGCGGGCACGTTAGCGGGCACATGCAGTCGGTAGGTGTTCTCGCCGTGCAGAGGTTGGCCGCGAGCGTCGAGAAACGTGTCGAGATAGAAGGGCGAAGCCCCCGGCTTCGCCTGCGGCGCGTAAAAGCCGAAGAAGCCGATCCCGCGCGCATCCACGTCGAAGTACTCGGCGGCTTCCCATTCGAATCCCGTCTCCGAGGCGATGGCGGGGAGCGGGATATTCCACTTGCGATCAGGCCAGAAGCGTTGTCCGTAACTCACAAGCCGTTCCATCAACCAAGCATGCGCTTCCCGGCTCGCCTGCTTGAAGACAACCCGCGCTGCGGCGTCCGGCTTGAACCTTTTGCCTTTCTCGATGCCCAGTGAGCGTAATAGCCCCAGCATCTCCAAATCGCGCGCCTGCGCCAGTTCTTCGTTTACCATCCTGGCAAGGCTCGCGTACAAACGTTCGTCGAAGCGCACGACGCCGTCCCAGAGCGTGTCGGCCATGTCGATATAGCGCTGCTCGGGAGGCGAGCTTGCCGCGGCAAGCGGATAGGTTTTGAGCTGTTTCACGTAGGCGATCGCGGCGCGCACATCATCTTCCTCTCCGGTCTTCGAGAGGACGCGCAGCACGACCATGCCATTATAAGTATTCGAGGGTACCGCGATATAACCCGGCGGCGTCTCACCCTTGTAGCGAGGAGGCAAGAGAAGATATTTGCCTCCGCTGCCGAGGTCCTCGCCCGCGGTACCAACATCAACCAACGGCACTTGCCAGGCGTCCAACAACGTGCCGCAGAGCGCGGCATCGCCCGCCGGAGGCAACTCGACCACGACCGGCCCATCCTTGGTGTTCGTGAAGAAAATGACATATCGAGTAAAGGGGTTGGCCGTGACCGTCTGATTCTTCCAGGTCGAGAATTTCGACCAATACATGATGTCGCCGTAATGCGCCTTGGCATCGTGGAAGAAGCTTTGCCGCATGGCATCGAAGCTGACGATGGGCATGCCCCAGATGGTGGCATCCACGGCGCGGCGCTCGAGCGTGCGTTCGGTGAGTTCCACGGAACTGAACCCGGTCACCGTGTCTTGCGCAAGCGCGTTGGAGACGAGTGCGGCTAAGCTGATTGCAAGTGAAATGCGCAGCTTCCGGCTGACGCGAACCGAATTCAAAACGTTCGATTGAACCAAGATGCGACGGTTTGCGTGCAGGCGAGTACTCGGCGACCAAAGCTCACGCCGATCGCATCCCGGGACATTGATACCGCAGACGCCCATATCTGAACAGATCCGATGATGAGTGTGATGATCAAGGCGTAAACGCCCAACCGCCAATTTTGGCGAGCCTCGCGGGCCGACTGTCTCGCCTCAAAGTCGGCAAGTATCTTTTCAAAGCGTCTTCGATCATCCTCGAGCGCGCCGGCCTTTTCCTCGACAAAATGCCCCGCCGGGTCGACGCCGGGCTCATAAACGAAAAATCTCGAACATTGCCGGTTGCGATTGATTACTTCTTGCGCAGGATCGACTGCGGAAATACGTTTCGCCTCTCGCACGGCGATGATCTCTCTCGGCAAATTGGAAGCTTGGCGATAACAGCTAATCTCCCCCTTGATCGGGTTGGTCGTCTCACCCGGAACGAATTCGAAGGCCTCGCTGGCATTCTTTCGAAATACCGGGTCGGCCTCGTAATAACCCTCGTTTGGCCGCCATCCTCCGCTTTGCATTCGTGCCCGCCGCGAGAGATACCCGCAATCGACACAGCGTACGGCGTCCACTGATGTGTTCTCCAGTCAGCACGGCTTAGGGGGCCCATCAACCTATCATGGCGCACCCCCTACCCCTCCGCAAGGCTGCGCACGGTCACTCTCCGCCTTGATCCTTAGATAGATCTCCTCTCGATGCACAGCCACATCTTTAGGTGCATCGATCCCAATCCGCACCTGATTGCCGTGAACTGAAATGATGGTCAGGCTCACATCGGATCCGATCATGATGCGTTCGCCGATGCGGCGCGTTACGACTAACATAGGTGCCCCTCGCCTAAGCCGTCCGATCGTGACGGGGCAATCTGAGGCAGCAGTGATCCGTATGCAAAGCGTCGCACGACGCCGACACGGTGCTTGTGCGAGCGCGTTAAAATCATCAATGTTGACTTTTATATTTTATAAATCAATTAATTGCACGATACAGTTAATCTAAATTCGCCCGCCTGGAAGCGCTAGCGGGCGATCGGATGAGCAAGCTTCACGATCAGCTCATTTACCATCGCCGGTTCGCCCGCGGCTTCGCGCTCGGCGATCCGGCTCACCGATAGTTCATGATCGACCATGAATCTCACCAGGGGGACGTCCTCCGGTTTGGCCACCTCGAGAAGTGCTTCGAATCGATGTGCATAGGGAAGCGCCAGCTTGGCCAGCGTCGCCATCGCCTCCCTCCACGGTTGTGCCGCGAACTCCTCGGCCTCACTGACGCCCGCGGCTTTGTGCCGAGCTTCCTCGATCAGACTGATGCCGTGCCTCGCGAGCATGGGCCGGAGCCTCACCTTCGCCTCCGACTCGAGCTGCAGGAAGAGGCCGAGTTTGTACTTCTCGTCCGGATCCGAGGCCAACTCCAACCAGCGATTGGCGAGAGCCTCGCCGAGCACCTCCGCGGCGTATAGCTCGGCGAGCTCCGCGCGGTAGGTAGGGCTATCCATGCCGGGAGCCTATACCGGCGCGATGCCTCCGTCCATGTGCAGGATTTCCGTCGCGGCAGGGGGCGCGTTGCAGCGATTAGTCTGGAACCCGATCCAGAGACCCGAGGTCCAATGTCCAGTGCCGGAACCCCATACCAACACGCCTCCGAGTCGGGATGAGCCCCCTGTCTTCAGGTCTGCACGGCTCGTGACTCTGCTCGTGGTGTTGGGTTTGCACCTGTGTGTGATCGCCTTGCTCGTCTCGAGATGGGGCTCCGCGCCGGTCGGCGTCGTGGCTGCCGACCCGCCGCTCGAGCTGGTATTCCTCCCGCCGGTGAAGTTTCCGCAGGCGCTCGCCGATATCGCGCATCCGAAGCACGTGAACGTGAGCGTGGGGATATCGCTTGTGCCGCCCTCCCTGGATTCGGATACCCCGTCTCTACCCGCTCCCCTATCACAGAACGGCGGCGGCGGAGCCGGCGTGAACTGGACTGCCGAGGCACATCGCGCCGTGAAGGCATTCGAGATTCGGCGGGATGAGCACGTGATTCACTCGGCGCTCGGTACGTCCGCGTGGGATGGGTGGCCGTCCCAGGGAGAGCACCACGCCGGCGAAAAATACCGGACTGAGAACGGCGATTGGGTGGTGTGGATCGACAGCAACTGCTACCAGATCGCGAGCTGGCGTGATGGGACGCCCGTTCGCGACGAGAACCCGCCGCAAACGATCTGCATCAACTCGGGCAGCGCGCCGCGCGCGGCGCCGGCGGAGCCGAGGCAAGACAATCGCTTTTGAGGCGGCCACTTTACATGACACGCCCGTTTGGATTCAATCGCGCTAATCGTGCAATCGTTCTCGTACCCTCCGACAATCATGCTTGACGCGCGCGGCGCCGGCCGCGGCTGAATCCACGTGGCCCGCTCGCGTTTTCGTCGTTGGCGCGTCCTACTCATTGGCGCAGGCACCGCGGCATTCGTGCTCGCGGCGATCGCTGCGCTGTGGATCGCTCATCTCGACCGGCTCGTGACACGCGAGTTTCAAGGCCGCCATTGGTCGGTGCCTGCGCGCGTGTACGCGGCGCCGCTCGAGCTGTACGCGGGCGCGCCGATCGCGGCCAACGATCTCGAGGAGCAACTGCGCCTTCTGCACTACCGGCGCGGCGATCCCGCGAAAGGCCCCGGTTTCTATCGGCGCAACGGCAACGCATTCGACCTGCACGCGCGCCGCGTACGCTTCATCGACGAGTTGCGCGAGCCCGAGCTCGTTTCCATCCATGCGGACGGCTCGTCGATTACCAGCATGAGGCGCGGCGACGGCAGCGATTTGCCCGTGTTCCGCCTCGATCCGCCAGTGATCGGCAGCGTCTTTCCCGTCCATGGCGAGGACCGCCTTGTCATGGCGCCCGCGGACGTGCCGCCGCTGCTACGGCAGGGAATCAAGCTGATCGAGGACCGCCGCTTCGACGAGCATCACGGCGTCGATGCGTATGGCGTGGTGCGCGCGATCTGGGCTAACCTTCGGGCCGGACGCGTCGTGCAAGGCGGCAGCACGCTGACGCAACAGCTGGTCAAGAACTACTTCCTGTCCGACGAGCAGACAGCGAGCCGCAAGGCGACGGAAGCCGTGATGGCGCTGCGCCTCGAGGCGCATTACTCCAAAGAGGAGATTCTGGTCGCCTACCTGAACGAGGTCTACTTGGGCCAGGACGGCGCGCGCGCCATCCACGGTTTCGGCTTGGCGAGCGAGTACTACTTCGCACAACCCCTGGACGAGCTCGATGCGGGAGAAACGGCGCTGCTGATCGGGCTGGTGAAGGGACCGTCTTATTACGACCCGCGCAAGCACCCCGACCGCGCTCTGGCGCGGCGCAATCTGGTGCTCAAAGAGCTCGCTGATGCGAAGCTCATCGACGCGTCGGCGGCGGAACGCGCCGCGCAGAGCCCCTTGGGCCTCAGACCACCGGGCGGCAGCTACGTGCCCGCCTACATCGATCTCGTGCGGCGCGATCTCAAGCGTGATTACGCCGAGGCGGACCTCGGCGCCGCGGGCCTGTCCGTGTACACGAGCCTCGATGCGCGCGCGCAGACCGCTGCGGAGCGGGCCGTCATCCAGGATCTCGCGCGGCTCGACGCCCGATCTCCGCTTCGGGGCGCGCATCTGGAAGCAGCGGTCGTCGTCGCCGAGCCGAACAGCGGTGATGTGGTCGCGGTCGTCGGAGGACGCGAGGTCGACAGCACCGGCGGCTTCAATCGCGCACTCGATGCGCGCCGGCCGATCGGCTCGTTGGTGAAACCGGCGGTGTATCTCGCGGCGCTCGAGAGCGGGCGCTACACTGCCGCCACGCTCATCGATGATACGTCGATCGAGCTCAAGCTCGCGGACGGCAGCGTCTGGGCGCCGCAGAATTTCGACCGGCAAACATATGGGCCGGTGCCGCTCGCACGCGCGCTGGCGGAATCGCTGAACCTCGCCACCGTACATCTCGGGTTGGACGTCGGGCTCCCCAAAGTCGCCGACACTCTCGAACGCCTTGGACTCGAGAGCGCGCCCGCGCTCAATCCGTCCCTCCTCTTGGGTACGGTGGAGATGACGCCGCTCGAGGTAGTGCAGATGTACACATCGCTCGCGAACGGGGGATTTCGTGCGCGGCTGCGTGCCGTGCGTGCCGTCCTCGATGACCAAGGTCGCCCGCTCAAGACGTTCAAAGTCCAAGTCGAACCCGCCGCGCCGCCGTCTGCCGTGTACCAGATCGACCGGATGCTCATGCTGGTAGCCACGCACGGCACGGCGCGCGAGGCGGCGGCCAGGCTGCCGCGCGGACTGGTCATCGCGGGCAAGACGGGCACCTCCTCCGACACGCGCGATAGCTGGTTCGCCGGATTTACCGGAAACTACTTAGCTGTGGTCTGGGTAGGCTACGACGACAATCGGGTGACCGGGCTCACCGGCGCTCAAGGAGCACTGCCGGCGTGGGCCGACGTCATGGCGAGCTTGAAGCCCGTCTCCTTCGATCCCGTCGCGCCCGATCTTACCGAGGATCACTGGATCGGGTTTATGGACGGCCTCGAGACCACGCCCGCTTGCAGCGCCGATGCGGTGGTCATCGCCGTGCCCAAGGATACGGCGCTGCCCGGCAATCCGCGTTGCAACTTCCCGCAATCAAAACCCTCGCAGCCCGCCACGTTGGGTGACAAGATCAAGGCATGGTTCAAAGGCAGCGTTCATTGATCCGGCTCGCCGCAACGCGCAGTGCCGCACTGCTTCTCGGCACCGCAATGCTGCTCGGCGCCGCGTTGCTTCTCGGCGGCTGCTTCTCCCCTGCTCCGCGACCTCCGGTCCCTCCCACGTTGCCCCCGACGGTACCTCCGTCAGGCGCGCCGATCATGCCCCCGGCGGGCTCCTCGACCCAGCCGCCGCGACCGCCGCAAACGCCGCGCGAAAACCATCTTTCGCCCGCGACCCGTTCGCTCGTGACCCAGGCGCGCCGACAGGCCGCGGGCGGCGATTTGGACGGCGCGTCGCTCACGCTCGATCGTGCGCTGCGCATCGAGCCGAATAATCCCCTCATCTGGGCCGAGTTCGGCAAGGTGCGCCTCGCGGAAAACGATTCTCATCAGGCCGAAGTTTGCGCGCGCAAAGCCTTGGCGCTCGCGAGCGGCGATCGCGCGGCGCAGGCCCAGGCGGGCCGAGTGCTCATCGATGCCTTGCGCGCCCAGGGACGCAATCAGGAAGCCCACGAGATCGAGAGTCAAGCGTTCATGCAGTGAGGGCGTTCGTCGCCCTCGGTGAGCCGAGCAGCCGATCAAATCAGGTCGCGCTTGATCTTGTTATCCCATGCCTTCTGGAAGACGACCTTGTCGCCTTCCGACGCGGTGATCGACTCCTTGATGCGAAACTCATCGGCGGTCGAGGAAAGCTCGAGCGTCGATTCCGTCGTCGTGTCCCAATCTCCGCGGCGGAGCGTGCTGAACCATCTCAATTGCCAGACCGAGCTGTTCGGATCACCCTCCTGGATAGACATGAACCAATCGCTGCCCCCAGACAGGGTCGTGCCGATATCCTCGAGCGTCTCGGGCAAGTCGCGCAATCGCTTGTGAATGATCACGCGGCCGTGTGGGTCGGGTCCGGACTGGCGCACCTCGTAGCTGCTCGAGCCGAGCGTATTGGTCTTCTCGCGGGCCACGATGCGATCCTTGATCTCGGCGATGGGCATCGGCGGCTCGGCGATGCCCATGGGACGCACCGGGAGCGTCAGGCTCGACACTCCGGTGAGGATTTTGAGCTCCACCGGCCTGGGCGATGGCCAAAGCATGGGCCAGAGCGACTCGGACAGCGCGACGCGGATGCGGCTGCCTTTCTTGAAGCGATGCGCCGCGAAGTAGCAGGAGACGCCGACATCGTAGTTCTCCCCGACCACCAGCGGCGTGGGATCGGTGTGGCTTTCGCGGTGCGTGAGGTTCTGGACGCCGTAACTCACCGACCACGATCTGCCGTCCGGCGTGACTTCATTCAGGCGGGCCACCACTTTGGCCACGGGCTCGCTCGCCGACAGCCGCAGCTTTACCAGCGGATTACCGAGAATCTCGAGGTCCTCGGCCAAGGGTTCGCTATCGAACATCAGAGAACGGTGGTCATCGGGGGTCTGGTCCGGAGGCAGATCGATGCTCATGTTCCATGGGAACCACTCGCGCTTGGTAAGTCCGAGCGTCTCCTGCGATTTACAAAGGAGCGCCGTGGAGACACCGGCCGCCGTTCCGAGCCCGTTCGCATTCAAGAACATCACGCGCGGCGAAATCCGCGGCGAGGGCCAGGAGCTCTCGGCGACCCAGCGCCCGGGAACGTCGCGCGGCCAAACCTCGACCGCGGTCTTCTCTTCCATGAACACCCGAAACTGCGGCTCATTCATGATCCCGGTGTCGATGCCCTTGAGCCACTGGGTCCACCAGCGCACTTCTTCAGTCACCCAGTCGAGTCCCGGACCCGGGTCCGCAATCTCGGGATAGCGGTGGCCCCAGGGACCCATGAGTCCCTTGCGCGGAACGGACAAGTGGGCGAGCGAGCGCGGCAGAAAATCACGGTAGGAGTCGATCTGGCCGCCGACGACGTAAACCGGGCATTGGATGGCCGAATAGTCGGTCGCCACGGATCCATGCTGCCAGTAAGCGTCGTAGCGCTGATGCGATAGCCAGGTGGCGAGAATCGGCGGTGTGTGGTTAAGTCGCTCCATCCACATGTCGCGCCAGCGATCGCCGACGATCGCAGGATCAGGCGGAGCGACCATCACGTTCTTGAACTCGGCGCCCCAGTCGTACATGTCGAGCGTGAGCGCCCCTCCGACATAGTGCGCATCGTCCGTGTATCGGTTGTCGGTCGCACACTGCGGCATGATCGCTTTGAGTGCGGGCGGCCGCATCGCCGCGGCCTGAAACGAGGCGAAGCCGCCCCAGGAGATGCCGCGCATGCCCACTGCGCCGTTCGACCATCGCTGGCGCGCAAGCCACGCAATCACCTCGACCGCATCGTCCTGCTCCCGCTGCAAGTACTCATCGACGAGGAGCCCGTCGGACTCGCCGGAGCCGCGGATGTCCACGCGCGCGAACGCGAATCCATACGGAACGAAGGCGTTCGCCCACTGGTCGTCGCGCCCGCGCTCCATATCGCGCTTGCGGTACGGAATGTATTCCCAGACGACCGGGACGGGCGAATGATCGGCGCTCAAGGGAATCCACAGCCGGACTCCGAGCCGAGTGCCATCCTTGAGCGCGATCCAATCGTTTTCGATCGTTCGAAAAGGCTGTTTTTTGGGCATCCGCCACGGCCGGTTACCCGGCGCATCACCGTCAGCCGCCGCGCAGACGCTCATGGCGACGGCACACGCGCCGAGCAACAAACCACGTCGGGTCATCGGCGGCACGACCATTCTCCTCACTTGTTCGACCGAACCTGGGTCAGCGTGGGATTCTGGGGCCCGCGCACTCGGCGATCAACTGCCGGCGACGATGCGCTCCGTTCGGGGTACCGCGCGACGCCCTCTCTGGTCAGTGAGCCGCGGCGGCGGCTTCTTGAACCCCCTTCAGCATGCGGTCGAGGTCCACCCGAGAGAAGTACCGGCCCGCGAGCACCACGGCGCGAATCGCGCGGGTATTGCCGATGTTCTCGAGCGGGTTGGCATCGAGCAGCACGAGATCCGCCACTTTGCCCTTTTCCACGGTCCCGAGGTCAGCGAGACGTCCCATGAACTCCGCTGGGTTGCGGGTAGCCGTCTGCAACGCCTGCATGGGGGTAAGCCCCGCCTGGACGAACAGGGCGAGCTCTTGGTGCAGGCTGAAGCCCGGGAACACGTGCACACCGGCAGCCGTATCCGTTCCCGCCAAGAACGGCACTCCGGCGCGAAACATGGCGAGCGTCATATCGAGCTCCATCTGGACGAACTGCTTGCGCACCGGTAACGGGTCCGTGTCCATGTCCTTCATGATGTCGCGCACGAACATGGGCCAGGTCCGGTCTTTCCAGGCGGCGGGCGCGTACTTCGTCAACGGGTCGTGGCTCAAGTCGATATCATCGACCAGCCATTGACCTCGCTCCCATACGAGCGTGGGGACTTGCCAGGTACGATTCTTCGCCATGAGTGCGATCAACGTACGCGCCCGGCCGGCATCGAACGTCTTGACGTTTTGGCCCAGGCTTTTCGGACCTATGATCAGCTGGTCCTCGATCGTGGAACACCCTTCGAACACACCGGTGAAATGCTCGATGCTCTTTTGACCGGCGCTCGAGGCTTCCGAGGCGCGGACCGCGTCGGGCACGTGCCCGACGAATGTCAGTCCCACCTTCTTCGCCTCATCCGCCGCCGCAAAGTAACCGTCGCGCGGAATCAGCGACTGAATCTTGATGAAGTCGACGCCCTGGGCCTTGAGGTCATCGACTACCCTGCGGCCGTCCGCGGCGTTCGCCACCGGCGCGGAGCTCGGAAAGCGCGGCGTCGGCCCATCGAGCATGGGGCCTGCAATGATCATCCGCGGCCCGAGAAGCCGGCCGGCCGCGATATCCGCCCGCCATTGCTTGAGCACCTCGAGATCTCCGCCCATGTCGCGCACCCCGGTAATGCCGTTGGCGACGAATAAAGGCAGCGTCACTTTTTCGTTGCGAGGCAGCCAATCGCCGAACACCGTGTGAACGTGCATGTCCCAAAGTCCGGGAATCAGGTACTTGCCCTCGGCATTCACTACGGTCGCACGCTTCGGCGCGCGCACATCGCCGCTCTTGCCGAGCTCGATGATGCGCGCATCTTTGACGATGACGGTCATGTCGGGTTGCGGCGGTGCCCCGGTGGCATCGATCACGCTGACATGAGTAAACACCAAGGGTGAGCTCGATGCGCCGGGTTCCGCAGAGGCGCCGGCGGCGGCGAGCAGCAGAAGTAATCCAGTGAATGCTCTCATGGTCCGAGTCCTCATTTTACAAATCGAGCGCCGGCGGTTTCTTCGATGCGAAAGACAGCGCGGCGAAGTACAGGATACCTACCCCGATCCATGCGGCGCCCATGATCTTCGCGGCGCTATCCATCTCGTAGAGCACGTAGCCGATCACCGCGAAGCCGGCGAGCGGCATCACCAAGTGGCGAAACCAAGCCCGGCTCCCTCCCCGGATCACGTAGTGCTTGATGACCGCCAGGTGCAGCAGCAGAAAACCGGCGAGCGCTCCGAAGTTGACGATCCGGGTGAGCTCATCGAGCCGGTTCGCGAACAGGAGCCCCGCAACGAGCGAGATGCCGGCGACGATGAGTGTGCTTACATAAGGCGTTCGGTAGCGCGGATGAACCCGCGCAAGCACTGCCGGCAGCTTGCCATCGCGTCCCATGGCGAACAGTATGCGTGATACGGCCGCCTGCGCGGCCATGGCATTGGCGATGCCGGAAGCCATGACGTTGACCCCGAGCGCCACCGTACGCAATCCCACCCCGCCCACGCGTTCCGCAATCTCGTAGAACGCGGTCTCGGGCGACGAGAAGCGAGTGCCTCGGGCCAGATCCGCGGCGATCCAGGTTTGCAGGATGAACAGCGAGCCGACCGCAAGCAGCGATGCCACGGTCGCGCGAGCCACGGCGCCCCCGCCCCCCTGGCTCTCTTCGGCGAGCGTGGACACACCGTCGAAGCCGAGAAAGGACAGCACGGCAATCGATGTGGCGCCCGCGACCGTCGCCATCGAAAAGGCGGCGGGGTCATACAGCGGCCCGAGCGTGAGTGAGCCCGCGCCCTGCCCGCGGTAAAGCGCCATGAGCCCTATCACCACGAACAGCGCCAAGGCGATGATCTCGACGATGAGCATGCCCAGATTGACGCGCACGGTGAGACGAATACCAACCAAGTTCACGGCCGCGTTGAAGCTCACGAACCCCACCAGCCAGACGAAGTCGGGTACGCCCGGCATCAGCGGCCGCAAGGCCACGGCACTGAAGATATAGAGAAGCGCAGGCACGAGAATGTAATCGAGCAGGATCAACCACCCGGCGAAGAACCCGGCCACTTCGTGCAGGCCGCGTCCAACGTACGAATACACCGACCCCGCCATCGGGAACGCGCGGGACATGGAGGCGTAGCTCATCGCGGTGAAGAACATACCGACGAGACCCACAAGGTAGGCGAGCGGTACCATTCCCTTGGCATCCTTAAAGACGAAGCCGAACACCCCGAACGGAGAGATCGGCACCATGAGCACCATGCCGTAGACGACGAGATCCCAGAGGGAGAGCGTGCGCTTCAACTCCTGCCGGTAGCCGAAATTCTCGAGACTGGTCATGGGTTCAAGCGATTCTTGCCGGAGCGCTCCGCCGAACCTCTCAAAATGCCACATCTCCCCGGAGAGTGCGAACTTTCACGGTGCGCGTTCAAGCGCGCAATGTGTACGGCGCCCTTGGGCTCGCGTTCTAGGCTGCCGACAACGTCGGCGACGGCGTTACGGGTTTCCCGGCCTCCGTTTGGCCCCGCACTAGCAGTACCGGAATGCGCGATGCGCGCACCACTTGCTCGGCATCGCTGCCCATGGCAAGGCGCAGAAAGCCCCGGCGACCATGAGTGCCCATCACGATGAGATTCGCATGCCACTCCTTGGCCTGCGCTAGAATCAGATCCGCGGCCGCGCCACCGATAGCCTCGACCATCACGCAGGTGGGCTTGATGCCTTGGCGCTGCACCGTGGTCACCGCCGCTTCGAGAACCTCCTTGCCGCGCTTGCGCAAGGCTGCAAACAGATTCTCGCCATAGATCCCGGGCGCGTAGGTGTAGTCCAGCACAAATTCGTTCACGATATGCAGCAAGCACAACTGACTGCCGTGAATCTTGGCAAGCTTGACGGCTTCGTTGAGCCCCTCCGTGGAGGCCTCGCTGCCATCGACCGGAACCAAGATCTTGCTATACATGAGGGTTGCTCCTCTGATTAATCGGATTCATTGCCGCCCGAGGTTCGAGTTAGCCTCAAGTTGCTGCCGATTAGACGGTTGACGTTCGAATACGTGGACAACTTTGCGAGCTGGCGCCTGGCATCCTCGTAAGCTTGGCGCAGCGCATTTACGGCATCTCCGTGCGACTCCCCGGGCTGCGGCGCGCTTTCGGCGTGAATCTGCGCGCCGGGGACGCTCAGGTGAATCCTGGCCGAGCACTGCCTCGCTGCGGCCTCCGGCGCAAGCTTGCCCTCGAGCACGATATGGCACGCAGTTACCCGAGTATTGAGTGCTTGCAGGCGCATGCCGAGACCGCGTGCGCAGCATTCGATCGCGCTGGAACGAGGTAGGTGGCGGAAGGCGATGGTGAGTGGAGCAGTCAGATCGGCAAACTCTATTTGAACGTCCGGGCAGTATCCACGCTGCCCGCGATCCGCTAAATAGGTAAAATCACCTGTACCGCTGCGGCCAGTGCCGCTGCTGCCCAAAATCCGGTCCAAAGGCGGCTATTGCCGCCCCGGTTGCCTCAAGTCTGGTCCGACAGACTGAGCTGAAGTTTCACCAGATGGGCCACGGAGCGGGCGGCCATCTTTTCCATAACCTTGGCGCGATGAATTTCCACGGTCCGCTCGCTCAGCCCCAAATCGATCGCGATGACTTTGTTGGCTGCCCCATCGACGACAAACTCCATCACCTGCTTTTCGCGAGGCGTGAGCGATTCGAAGCGCTGCAGCACGTCAGCACGGCGCGCGAGCGTGCTGCGGTTCTCCCGATCCTGTTCCAGAGCGTGGTTCACTCGGTCGAGCAGGTCTTGATCGCGGAAAGGCTTTTCAATGAATTCAAAGGCACCCTCCTTCATGGCCTGCACCGCCATGGGTACATCGCCGTGCCCGGTGATGAATATCACCGGCAGCATCGCCCCCATGCGATTCAATTGCTGTTGCAGCTCGAGGCCGCTCATACCCGGCATGCGGATGTCGAGCACCAGGCAGGCGACGTTATCGGGCTTGAATTTTTCCAGGAACTCTTTGGGGTTCGCGAACGCCGCGACCTTGTAACCGACGGTGTTCAACAACAGACTGACGGCGCGGCGCATGCCATCATCGTCATCGACGACGTATACCGTCGCGGCACTCGAACCTTCATCCGCCTTGGGCATAGATTTTCTTCCTCAGGACGGGACAATCGGCAAACGAAACCAAAAGCGGCTACCGGTAGGCGAGGCCTTGTCGAAGCCGATCGTCCCCTCGTGGGCCTCGATGCTCGCCCGGCTGGAGGCGAGGCCGAGTCCGGTCCCGCCCGACTTCGTGGTGAAAAAAGGTCGAAACAATTTGTCCGCGACCTCGCCGGAAATACCGGCGCCCGAGTCGATGATGCTGGTCTCGACGGAATAGCGATCCGCGCTGATTTGAACAACGACGTGCTGTCCCGAATTCTGGACGCTCGCGTCCAGAGCGTTTTGCACCAGCGAAAACAGCACCAGCTGAATCCTCGGTCGATCGATGCTGACGTCGGGCAGAGGCGACTGAACCTCGAGCTTGAGGTTGATGTCCACGGCCCGCGCGAGCGCATCGAGGGCGGGAACGAGCTCCGCCACCACGGTCGACATCTGGCTCGGGGCGCGCACGGATTCCGTGTGATCAAACAGACGCCGGATGCGGCGAATCCCCTCACCCGCATTCAAGGCTTCCGCATTGATCTGCTGGAAGACATCGCGGGCGCGCGACACCATGGGTTCAGGCCGGTTCAAGAGCCGATCACCGGCCTGGCTGAATGTGGCAATCGCCCCGAGGGGCTGATTGAGCTCATGAGCGATGCCGCTCGCCATTTCGGCGAGGGCCGAGATGCGAGCGAGCTCCATCAGTCGATTGAGAACGGCTTCCGGCTTCGCGGAGTCCTGCTTGGATTGGTCCAAAATGCCACCTTGCTCGAGGCGTCTTGCGGCGGTTAAGGGTATACGATAGGCGACCCTGAAGGGAACTCGAGGGCGAGTTTGCCCGACTCGCGACCTTATCTTCAGTGGGGCTTCCCGAAGGGTATTGCGCCTGGCACCTAGCCATTCTGGCTGGCGATGCCCGGGCCCTCAGGCCGTGTTAGGCTTTCGCGTCCTTCGAGCTTCCCCATCAAGTGCTTAGGATTGGTTTTCGGGCATGGATAAAATCGCCTCGATCTCTCAGCAGCTGCTGCAATTCTCCCCGGACGCGCTCATCGTGGTCGATATCAAGGGAACCATTCTGTTCGCGAATGCCACCTCCCGATCCATGTTCGGATACACCCGCGAGCAGCTCATGGGCCAGCCCATCGAGATGCTGGTTCCGGAGCGCTTCCGATTTCGCCATGGTGCGCACATCGCGGGATTCTTGCGCGACCCGGCGGCGCGGGAGATGGGGGCGCGCATCACCGATCTGTTCGCCCGGCGAGCGGACGGCACGGAGTTTCCGGCCGGCATACGGCTGGCCCCGATTCACGACGGCGAGAAGATGTTCGTGGCGGCCGCGATTCGCGACATGACCGAGAGGCGCGCCATCAACGACGCCTTGGTGGCCGCGCGCGAGGAGGCCGACCGCGCCAATCTGGCGAAAACCCGGTTTCTCGCGACCGCGAGCCACGATCTGCGCCAGCCGCTACAGACCATCCGCCTGCTCAATGCGTCGATGCTGACCATGACGCCCGCGACGGCCGACCTACACGACCTGCTGCGGCGGCAGGAATCGGCGATCGACAGCGCGAGCCGGATGTTGAACTCCCTGCTCGATATCACGCGATTGGAATCGGGGGCCATCGAACCGCAGCTTTCCCCGATACCGCTCGCATCGATGTACGAAGACCTACGGCGCGAGTTCGAGCCAATGGCTCTCGCAAAGCGGTTGCGCCTCGAATTCCCGCAAACTTCGAGGGCGGTCATCTCCGATTGGATCCTGTTCAGCCAGCTGCTGCAAAACATCGTCGGCAACGCGCTCAAATACACCGAGACTGGTTTCGTGAGGATCTCGGAAACAATGGATACCGATGCTCTTATCCTGACCGTCGAGGACTCGGGAATCGGCATCCCTCCCGACAAATTGGAGAGGATCTTCGACGAGTACTACCAGGTGGATCAATCGGGAGGCCAGCGAACCGGCGTCGGTTTGGGGCTCGTCATCGTGCGCGAGGTAGCGCGATTGCTCGGTTATTCGGTAACCGTCACATCGGGTCTCGGTCGCGGCACGCGAGTTCGGACACGCATACCGCTGCAACGCGTGGCAACCGCACAACCTCCCGCGAGGCCGCCGCCAGCGGTCGTCGCGGCCGCCCCTTCCGGGAGTACCTGCCGCGTGGTCCTGCTCGAGGATAACGACGCGGTGCGCGCGGCGACCGAGCTCTTTCTAACCCTCGAGGGCTATGAGACCCAGAGTGCCGCGAGCGTTGCCGATGCGGAAGCGATGTTGGCGGATCTCAAGCCCGGTGACCTGCTGATATCGGACTATCACTTGAATGGCACCCTGACGGGCCTCGACGTGATACAGCAAGTACGCGCGCGGCTCGAGCTCGAAGTCCCCGCCATAGTGCTGAGCGGCGATTTGCCCTCAATGATGCGGATGGTGAAGACTTCGATGCCCCGGTGCCGCTTCTTGAGCAAACCCGTCGATACCAATGCGCTGTTGGCGGCCATCTCTGAACTATCCGCCGCATAAAGCACGATAAAGCGACTCTCGGGTCGAACTCCTGCGCCGTCAAGCGCGTTGCGACCTGCGAGTCGCAATCCACCACGCGCTCTTGCCCGCTATGCCTTGCGTCTTATGGACCGGAACCTTATTCCGAGTTTCATCGCTTTCTGCGCGACCGCCCCGCGCGTACGCCGCAGCTCTTTGCCCGCCTGCGTCGCCGAAAGTCTCGCCTTGGCTAGGCTCCGGAGGCTTTTCACATCCTCTTTCGACCACGCCGACACCAAACTCCGCTTTCTTTTAGCCATTAGTCCTCCGCCTCGAAAAACGCACATCATACTCGCGCGGAAATACGAATGGAATTTGTAGTTTGACCCCTCTTGTCAACTACTACCAAGTCGGGCACGGGCAATCCCTAGCTATGAAATACCTGCCGGCGTCCAGGTAAACGGCCGTCAAAAAGAAATCCGCACCGGCAGATGGCTGAACCCGCGCACGAAGGAGGATCTCACTCGCGTCGGCTCGCCCATGATCTCGAGCTTGCCGGGTCGGCGGAGGAGTTCCTCCCAGAGGACCTTCAATTGCAATTCGGCAAGCCGGTTGCCGACGCAGCGGTGTATACCGTAGCCGAAGGACAAATGCTGCCGCGGGCGCTCCCGATCGATGATGAAACGGCCGGGCTCCGGAATGGCGGTTTCGTCGCGGTTGCCCGACAGGTACCACATGGCGAGTTTGTCGCCCTGGCTTATTTGCTTGCCGCCCAATTCCGTGTCGGTCAGCGCCGTGCGGCGCATGTAAGCGAGCGGTGTCTGCCACCGGACGATTTCCGGCACTAGGCTTTCGACCAACGCAGGGTCGGCACGCAGCTTGGCCATCTCCTGCGGATGGTCGTGCAAGGCCAATAAGCCCCCTGTCATCGAATTCCTGGTGGTGTCGTTACCGCCCACGATCAACAATGCCAAGTTGCCCATGAACTCCGCCGGCCCCATGTCGCGCGTCGCCGCTCCATGGGCCAACATCGATATCAAGTCGCCGCGCGGCGGCGCGTTGATGCGCTCGCTCCACAGACGGCTGAAATACTGCAGCATCTTGCGCAGCTCGGCCATGCGTACTTCGGGTTCGGGCGCATCGGGATTGGTGAGCTTGTTGGCGGTCGCCATATCGGACCAATGCGACAGCAGGCGGCGGTCCTCGAGCGGGAAGTCGAAAAGAGTCGCGAGCATAGAAGTGGTGAGCTCGATGGAGACTTTCTCCACCCAGTTGAAGGTTTCGTTGCGGGGCAGACTGTCGAGCACCTTGGCGGTGCGTTCGCGTATCAGGGGCCGCCAATTGTGGAGGTTCGCCGGCACCACAATCGGGTTCACCGCCCTGCGTTGTTCGTCATGCTTGGGCGGATCCATCGCAATGAACATCGGCAGTTTCTGTTCATCCCCGGGCGGGAAGTCCATGAGCGTGATACCGTCCTGCGACGAGTAGACACGGTGGCTGGACTCAACCTGCATGATGTCCTCGTAACGCGTGACCGACCAGTAGGTGCCGATGCCCGGTATCGGGCTGTGGGACCGATGAACCGGACTCTCGCGGCGAAGGCGTTCGAAGACGTATCCCACCGTATCGTCAACGAAGCCTTGCGGATCGGCCGGATTCAATTCCTCGAGGGGCACAGCGGCGATTCGCGCGCGCGCCGCCGCGCGGCCCGGGCTTTCCGGCGAACCAGTGGGACGTGGCATCAGGTCAATCATTGGCGAGCCCCCGGCAAGGAATTCAAGGCGTGTCCAAGGATGCAGTTTATCCGTATGCGCGAGGACATTCACAGGGATAGCGAGTGCCGTGCGCATCGTTTGACGCGGTCGTCATTTCACCGACTGTATTAAACTCCCCTTACCCCGAGCGCTCCGGTCTCCTGCCGCCGCGCCTTTGCGGGTCGTCGATATTTTCAAAGGGGGTCGAAGTGACAAGAATCCACCTGTGGGCCGGCCTGCTCGGACTGGCCCTCGCCGTAAGTCTCGCGCGCGCCGATGAGGCCAAGAGCTCGGGGCTCGACCTGGCGTACGCGACGCTCATGAGCAAGCGCTTCGTCGATCTCACGCATGCCTTCGGGCCCGATACGCCGCACTGGAAAGGCTTCGGCGAGATGAAGAAGCGCACGCTCTACACGATCGAGAAGGACGGATTCCAGGTGGATGAGCTTTGCCACGTGGGCCAATGGGGTACGCACGTCGACCCGCCGGCTCATTTCCACAAGGGCCTCAAGACCGTGGATCAAATCGCGCCGAAGGACATGCTGATGCAGCTGGTCGTACTCGACGTGCACCGGCAAGTGGCGGGCAATCCCGACTACGTCGTATCGCTCGACGACGTGAAGGCCTGGGAGAGCCGTCATGGCCGGATCCCGGAGCACGCATTCGTCGCGCTGCGCACCGACTGGTCGCATCGATGGCCAAACGATGAGGCCATGCAAAACAAGGATTCCGCAGGCGTCGCTCACTATCCTGGCTGGAGCATGCCGGTGCTGAAGCTATTGTACGAGGAACGGCATATCGCCGCCTCCGGTCACGAGACCACCGACACGGACCCGGGGCTCGCGGTCACGAAGGACGATTACTCGCTCGAATCCTACCTGCTCGGCACGAATCACTACCAGATCGAGCTGCTCGCGAACTTGGATCAGCTACCCGAGGCCGGCGCGTTGATCATGGTGAGCTTTCCCAAGCCGCAAGGGGGCACGGGATTTCCCGCTCGGGCCGTGGCGATCCTGCCATGAGCTCGGGGTTGGTCGAATACGCGTCCGCTTCTCCCCGGGTGCGCGCCGTCTACGACGACATCATGAAGACCCGAGGCACCGATTGGATCAACAATTTCTGGAAGCGCATCGCGCACGACCCGCAAACCCTCGAGCGGGTCTGGCGTGACGTCAAGGAAGTGATGCAGCCGGGCGCCCTCGACCCGCTCGTGAAGGAGCTCATCTACGTCGCCGTCAGCGTCACCAACAATTGCCGCTACTGCATCGCCTCGCACACGGCGAGCGCGCGGAGCAAGGGGATGACCGAGGTGCAGCTCGCCGAGCTGCTCGCGGTGGTCGGTCTCGCCAACGAGACCAACCGCTTGGCGATCGGCTACGATGTCGCGGTCGACGAGCGGTTTCTGAGCTCGCCGCCCGGCTGGTGACGGAGATGATAATCTTCGCCTGGGACTCCTAGCAGAGGCGGTGGATGCAGCGCGAACAGATCGTCTTCGTCGGAACCAGCGACCTATCGGGACACTTTCGCGGCAAGAGTTTCCCGGCCGCCGAGCTGCCTGCGCGGCTGAAGCGCGGAGTCGGGCTCGCTCCGACGAACATCTTCATATCTGCGTTCGGCCCGATTCAGATGACGATCTTCGGCACGGTCGGCGAGGTGTTCCTCATCCCGGACCCCGAAACCCGTGTGTTCGTCGCATTCGATGGGAGTGCCCCCGAATATTTCTTCCTGGGCGACATCAAGGCCGCGGACGGGTCGCCGTGGAATTTCTGTCCGCGCCACATCCTGCGCCGGGCGCTCGAGCGCCTCGCGAGCGAGACCGGGGTGCGGTTGCTCGCGTCCTTCGAGCAAGAATTCACCTACGGGGGGCTCCCCGCCCATGCCTGGCAACCCTACGCGCTCGACGCGTTCCGCCAGCAGGGCCTCTTCGGCGAAGCGCTGCTCTCCGCTATGCGGCAGGTGGGCGTGATTCCCGACTCGTTCCTGGCCGAGTTCGGCGCGCAACAGTACGAGGTCACCTCGGCTCCCGCCCTAGGGTTACGTGCCGCCGACGACGCCGTCATCACGCGCCAGCTCGCGCAGGCGGTCGCATTTCGCCTGGGCCATCGCGTGAGCTTCTGCGCGATTCCCGATCCTAACGGCACGGGCAACGGGACGCACATCCACTGGAGCTTCAGGGACCCGGGTGACCTGCCGGTTCTCTACGACGAAAGCCGGCCCTGGCAGCTGTCGTCCATGGGACGACATTTCATCGCCGGCATTCAGCACCACCTGCCGGCGCTCTGCGCGGTCACGGCGCCCTCGGTCGCTTCTTACTACCGACTGCGCCCCAATCGCTGGGCGCCCGTGCGTGCGGACGTCGCGCCGCTCGATCGCGGCGCGGCGATCCGAATCTGCCCGGTCGTGGGTGATGACTCCGCGGAGCGGGCGCGGCAATTCAATGCCGAGTTTCGTGTCGCGGATGCCGCCGCGAGCCCGTATCTCGCACTCGCGGTTCTGGTGCAGGCGGGCCTCGACGGCGTGCGGCAGCGCCTGGAGATCGAGACCGCGAATGCGCCTCTGCTGCCCACGAGCCTGCGCGAAGCGCTCGACATCCTGGAAGAGAGCCGGGCCGCGGCCGAATGGCTCGGCGCGGAGCTGCACGCCGCATATCTCGCCTTCAAGCGCGCCGAGCTCGGCGGCCTCGAGGATCTCGACGAACGCGAGATCTGCCGCCGATATGCGGAGGCCTACTGAAGATGCACGACCCCATCAGCTCCCGCCTCCTCGCCCCCGATGAACCGCCGGCCTTTCTCGAAGAGCGGCCCGACGGGCGCTCGAATTTCGTCATCGTGGTCGACCACGCGAGCGCCTACATTCCGCGACGGCTCAACAACCTGGGGATCAGCGCGGATGAGCTCGAGCGCCACATCGCATGGGACATCGGCGCCCTCGCGGTCGCGCGCCGGGTTTCGGCGGCGCTCGACGCGCCGCTCCTCGCGCAAAACTATTCGCGCCTGGTCATCGACTGCAATCGCGATCCCAAAGTCGACACCTCGATCTGCACCGTGAGCGAGCATACCGCCATCCCCGGCAACATGAATCTCAGTGCCGAGGAGACGCGCTTGCGGCGCACCGAGATCTTCGAGCCCTATCACGGCCGGGTGCGTGCGCTTCTCGATGAGCGGCAGAAAGCAGGGCGCCCCACGATCCTCGTTGCCCAGCACAGCATGACCAACCTGTACAAAGGCAGCGCGCGCTCCATGCATGCCGCAGTGCTCTACAACCGCGATCGCCGCTTCGCCCACCTCGTGCTCGAAGAGCTGCGCCGCGAGCCCGGTCTCGTCATCGGCGACAACGAGCCTTATTTTGTGAGCGATGAGAGCGACTACACCATCCCGGTGCACGGCGAGGCGCGCAAGCTCCCGCACGTCGAGATCGAGATCCGCCAGGACCTGATCGCGGGCGAGGTCGGCCAGTCCGAATGGGCCGATCGCATCGCTCACGCTCTCAAGGGCGCCGAAACAACCTTCTTAGGAGCTTGAGCCGATGAGCCAATCGTTGAGCCGCGAGGTCGAGATCGAGCCGGCCCACACCGCCCTGCTGCTCGTCGATGTGCAGAACTTCAATTGCACCTGGGACGGCGGGGAATACGCCAACTTGAGCGCGGCCGAGAAAGAGCAGCGCTACGGCTATTTCTTCCGCACCTTCAAGGAAACCGCGCTTCCCAACATGGTGCGGTTGCAGAAGACCTGCCGGCACGCCGGCATCGAGGTCACCTACACGGTGGTCGAGAGCATGACCCTAGACGGTCGCGACCGCTCGCTCGATTACAAAATCACAGGATTTCACGTACCGAAGGGCTCGCCGGATGCGAGGATGGTGGAGGAGCTCGCGCCCGGGGGCGATGAGATGGTCTTTGCCAAGACCTCCTCGTCGGTTTTCATCTCGACCAACATCGACTATGTGCTGCGCAATCTCGGCACCAAGTACCTCATCATCGCCGGCTGCCTCACGGACCAATGCGTCGACTCCGCCGTTCGCGACGCCTGCGACTTGGGCTATCTCGTGACGGTACCAACCGATGCCGTCGTCACCCAGTCGCAGGAGCGGCACGATTGGTCGCTGCGCAACAACCGCGGCTACTGCCGCCAGCGAACCACCCGAGAGCTCCTTGACGAGATCGCGCGCCTCTCCGGCAACTCATGACGAGTTTGGTCTCGCGTTTGCGGCTGCCGGAGGCTGTCGGCCTGTCGCTCTCCGTGGTCTCACCCACCGTCACCGCGGCCTTCAACATCACCTTGGTCGTGCAGGCCACGGGGCCGGCGGCGCCGCTCGCGCTCGCAATCGGCATGGTCGCGATCGGGCTCGTGGCGCTCTCCTTCATGGCCTTTACCCATCGCGTTGCGCACGCTGGCTCCGCGTACGCGTACATCGCGCACACTTTCGGCAGCCGGGCGGGTTTCATCGCCGGATGGACGCTGCTACTCACCTATCTGGGGTTCGCGACCGGTTTCGCGGCCCTGGTCGGAAGCTTCACCGGGGCCGCGCTCAAGGAGATCGGCATCGAGATCGGCTCCTGGTGGATCGCCATCGGTCTCGTTTCGCTGTTTCTCGCGTGGTGGTTCGCATACCGCGACATGCGCCTCGCCGGCCGGCTCATGCTCCTGCTCGAGGCGATCGCCGTCATTGCGATCCTCGTACTCTGCATCGAGATTCTGCGCCAGGTTCACCCGACTCCGGCGCTGGTGCGCTCGACGTTCGAGCCCTCGGCCGCTTTCAACGGCTGGTCGGGCTTGGGGTTCGGCATGGTGTTCAGCATCCTCTCCTTCGCGGGCTTCGAAGGCGCGGCGACGCTTGGCGAGGAGACCATCAACCCGCGTCGCAATATCCCGATTGCGCTCCTGGGCACCGTGATCTTCACGGGCATCTTTTTCGTGTTCGTCGCGTACTGCGAAGTGATCGGCTACGGCGCGGAAGGCCTCAAAGCTCTCGCGAATTCCCAGGCCCCGCTCGACGATTTGGCGCTGCGTTACGCTTCTGCGCGGCTTGCGATTTTCCTCGATCTCGCCGCGGCCACGAGCTGCTTCTCGGGGGCGCTCGGCGGTCTCGCCGCGGCTGCGCGCATCATCTTCGCGTTGGGCCGGGCCGGGCTCGCGCCGGCGCTCGCCGAAGTGCATCCGGTGCATCGCACCCCCTCCACCGCGGTCTCGCTCACTGCGATCCTGATCATCGTGCCATTCATTGTCTGCGCGCCGTTCGCCGGGGCGGGCAACTACTACAGCGATTCGAGCACCATCGGCGTGCTCGCGCTCATTCTCATCTACATCGGGGTGGGCGCGGCGGAGACAGTGGAGGGCTGGCGCGATCGCCGGCACCTCTGGTCCGCGACCTGCACCTTGGGCCCCCTCCTGCTCCTGTGGGTGCTCTACCGCAACATTTATCCCGTGCCCGAGTTCCCCAATAACCTGTGGCCCTATGTCGCGTTGATCTGGGTCATCGCCTCGCTCGCCCTCATCCGGCTCCGCCCGCGCGTCGCGAGGACGCCTTTGCCGGATTTTTCGTGAGGCGGCGGCCCTTCACGCCATGAGGCCTCGGTCGTGAGCGGCGAATACGCAGCCGAAGTCGTGGAAGACCTGAAGCTCATGGTGGCGCAGAACCTGCGCCGCTGGGCAGTACCGCCCGCTGCCCGCGTGCGCCTGCTGAATCTTTCCGAGAACGCCACCTTCGCCCTCGAGGGGCATGGCGCGGATCTGATCGTGCGCGTACATCGCGTGGGCTATTCCTCCGCCGAGGAGATTCGCTCCGAGCTCGCCTGGATCATGGCGCTTCGTAGAGACGGTGTGATCGACACCGCGCGACCCATACCCGGCCGCGACGGCGAGCTCCTGCAGCGCCTCAACTCGCCCGGCGGCCGATCGGACCGCGACGCCGTGGCATTCGAGCGCCTCCCGGGCGAGGAGCCGGGACGGGATGATGCCCTGCCCTGGTTCGAGCGCCTGGGCGAAGTCACGGCAAAGATGCACGCCCATGCGAGGGCCTGGCTGCTGCCCGCGGGCTTTCGCCGCAAGCGCTGGGATCTGGCGGCGATGATCGGCCCGCAGGCCTACTGGGGGCCGTGGCGCGCAGCGATCGGACTCGACGCCGCCGGCACGAAGCTCCTCGAGGCGGCACTCGCGCTCGTCAGCCGCCGCATCGATGCGTACGGGGTGGGCGCCGAGCGCTTCGGCCTCGTGCACGCGGACCTGCGGCTCGCTAATCTCCTGGCCGACGGGGAGCGCTTGCAAATCATCGACTTCGACGACTGCGGCTTCAGCTGGTTCATGTACGATTTCGCAACCGGCGTGAGCTTCATCGAGCACGAGCAGAAGGTCCCCTCGCTCCTCGAGGCATGGACCCGCGGCTACCGGCGAGTCGCGACGCTCGCACCGGCCGATGCCGCCGAGATTCCTAGCTTCGTGATGCTCCGGCGCATACTCCTGTGCGCGTGGCTTGCCTCGCACGGCGAAGTCCCGATCGCGCAGGAACTCGGCGCCGCCTACACGCAAGGTACCTTGGCGATTGCCGAAAAATTCCTGCGCGGCCGGTATCTTTCCGGCATATAAAACAAGGAGTTCTGATGTTTACCTCGCTCAAAGGTCGAAGCGTCATCGTCACCGGCTCGAGCAAAGGAATCGGGCGCGGGATCGCGCGCCGCTTCGCTCAAGTCGGCTGCCGCGTACTGGTGGTGGCGCGAGATCCGGCGGCAGCCCGCGCCGCGGCCGCCGCGATCGAGGCCGATGGTGGCGTCGCGCGGGCATTCGCGGCGGACGTGAGCCGGCCTGCGGACACCGAGGCCATGGCGCAGGCCGCGCTCGACGCCTTCGGAAGCATCGATATTCTTTGTGCGAACGCCGGCATCTTTCCGGCGGCGAAGCTCGGCCAGATGACCGAGACGGACTTCGACACCGTGATCGGCACGAATCTCAAAGGCATGTTTCTCTCGGTGTCTGCCTGCCTGCCGGCCATGAGGGCGAAGCGCTCGGGCCGCATCATTCTGACCTCATCGATCACCGGGCCCATCACCGGCTATCCCGGTTGGTCGCACTACGGTGCGAGCAAGGCAGGCCAGCTCGGATTCATGCGCACCGCAGCGATGGAGCTCGCACTCGACGGTATTACGGTGAACGCGGTGTTACCCGGCAATGTCGTGACGGAGGGTCTGGCCGGCATCGGCGATGAGTACGTCAAGCGCATGACCGCCTCGATTCCGATGCGTCGCCTCGGCTCGGTCGAGGACATCGCCAATGCGGCGCTCTTCTTTGCGACCGACGAAGCGGGCTACATCACAGGCCAGAGCCTCGTCATCGACGGCGGCCAAATCCTGCCCGAGTCGCTCGCCGCGCTAGAAGGTTGAGACGCGATGGAGCTATGTCAGAATTTGTAGTTCGCCTGAATTCCTACCGTGCGCGGCTGATTGGTGGAGTAGCGCACGACTTGCGGAATGTTGAACTGAAAACTCGTGTTGTTGGCCGAGATCAACGCGGCTTTATTGGTCAGGTTATCGACGAACAAGTCGGCCGACCAGTTGTCGCGTGACAAACCGACGCGTGCGTTGGCAACATCGTAGGACGGCAGCTTATATCCGAAGTAATACGCCACGTCGTACGATGAACCCACGAACTGGTCGGCGATTCGGGCCGTGAGCCTATAGCCGCCGAACACGGTTGTGGCATAGGTCAGCGAGGCGCTGGCGGCATCCTTGGGCACGTTCATGATAGGCGCGGTGCAGCCGGCCGTCGTCTGGCAGGGATGAGTCACGCGGTCGGGTTCGGTCACTTGAGTCGTCAGATAAATCAAGTATTGCGAATTGGGTTGGGTGATTTTTGCGTCCGTCCAGGATCCGCTGAGCGAAGCGCTCCACTCGTCGGAGAGCTTCGCATTGATCTCGAGCTCGGGCCCGAACGAACGACCGTTGCCCGCGTTGTTGTAGAACTGATATCCGCAGGTGAGCGTATAGACCTGCTGTACGCCGAGCCATTTGATGTAATAGATGTCGCTGTTGACCGTCAGCCAGTTGTCGAAGAGCCTCGCCTTCTCGCCCAGCTCGTAATTCCAGACCGAATCCGGGCCGAACGATAGCGGGCCCGGCAAGGCGCAATGTGGCGGCTCGTTCGGAGGCGGCAAAATCTGGTTGGCGCCGCCCGGACGGAATCCTTTGGAAATTGTGGCATAGGCAGTCAAATCCGGCGTCGGCGTATACGACAGGTTGACTCGCGGGTTGGCGCCGCTATCCGATGCATGCGTGATTTTTGCGTTCGCGGGCGGCGTGAGGTTGGGACCGTCGTACCCCCACGAGTACTCGTCCTGGTGGCTCTTGTAATCGTAATAGCGCACGCCCGCGGAAAGCTTCCAGTAATCGTCGAATTTGTACGAGCCGTCGGCAAACAGTGCGGTCTGTCGCACCCCGTAATCGTTCCAGGATATGAAGTACGAGCCGTCGGGCACCGCCGGCGTCGCATTGAGCGGACTCAAGCCGATTTCGTTCCACACCGAATGCAGCGAGCTGTAGAAGGCGCCCGCCACCCAATGCCAGCCGCCGACGTCGTGCGAGGTCAGACGGATTTCCTGACTGAGCTGATGCGACGGATCCCGCTCCGCGTAGGGAACCGGCACGAACGGCGTTCCGCCCTGATTCGAATAGTAAATGGATTCCGAGGCGTCTTGAACCTGGTAACCGAGACGGCCGAAGTAGGAGGTCGCGCTGGTCAGATCCGCGAACCCCAAGTTGGCCTTCACGGTCAGGCCGAAGATCGAGATGTCGTCGCGGATCCCCTCCCTCAGCGGAAAGGCTTCGTAGTGCGCGTCGTACACGCGGCTCGGATCGGTGTTGTCGGGGCTCCCGTCGAGCAAATCGTATCCGCCCATGTGCAAGCCCTGCGTCATTGCGGTCGCGAGTATGGACAGGTCCTCGCTCGGCTTGTACAGGACGGCCATGCGAGCGCTGTAGAGCGATTCAGTGTTCGCGTCATGGATGACGTTCGTTACCGGTGCCGCGAGCACGTCGCCCTGCACCGGGCTGTTGAGGTTGACCGGGAATGGGTGAACCGTGATGTTGTCGATCCAGCCGCTGCGATATTGGTCGCTCAGAACCACACGCACGGCCACCTGGTCGCCCACGGGGAAATTCAGCATGAGATTGCCGCCGCCGTTGCCGCCGCCGCCGTCGGTGTAAGAGCCGGTGCCTTGGACCGAACCTTCGAAGGTATCGAGCTTGGGCTGATTGGTCAGTACTCTGATCGTGCCGCCCATGGATCCCGAGCCGTACAGCGTACCTTGGGGTCCGCGCAGGATCTCGACCCGCTCGACGTCGTACAAGTTGGGATCGATCACGACCTTACCGGACTGCGACACGGCCGGCGGCGACAAGGGAATTTCATCGAGGTAGAAGCCGACCGTGGGAGCGGCGCCGCCGTTCGAGGCGAGCCCGCGCGCTTCGTACTCGGTCAATCCGCCGCTCGCATAGCGCATGGAAAGGCCGGGCACCTCATGCGCGATATCCTGGACACGCGTGAGGCCGGCCGCGGCCAGATCATCGCCGCTCAATGCCGAAATGCTGATGGCCGTGTTCTGAATGGTAGAGGTAAATCGCTCGGCCGTGACCGTGATCTCCTCGAGGCCGCTGCCCTCGGTTGCCGTTGCCCCCGCCGCGCTCACCGCGGCCGCCGCCGCCGGGTCGGCCGAGGCGTGCTCCGTCAGGCAAGCCCCCGCGAGAAGAGCTCCGCACAGCACCGCAGGTAGCTTCGCTGATCGCATAGATTCGTTCCCCCTCGTTCGTGTTATCCAATCGTTGTAGCAAGGAACGTACCAGCAATCCAGAGTGGCGCACTCCCCGCCTCGCCGGTACAGTTCGCGGGCGGCCATGGCCCGCCGCGCAAGGACTTAACCCCAAAAACCGCGCCGCCGTGCGTTTCCCCCTTCACATCGCCGCCGCCCTAGCTTCGAGCATGCCCGACATTCGCCCGCACCGAAAGGGCGCGAGATTCGATACACTTGCCGGGCGCCGGATCGCAATCCGCCCGATCGAGATCCGCCGCAGTCACCCGCAGGAGCACGCTATGCCCAAATACAGCAAGAGCCCGGATGCCGTCGCGAAGCTCTCTTCTGAGCAATTTCGCGTGACCCAACAGAGCGGAACGGAAATGCCCGGCACGGGACAATACCTTCATAACAAAAAACCAGGTATCTATGTCGACGTCGTATCGGGCGAGCCGCTCTTCGCCTCCTCCGACAAGTACGAGTCCGGCTGCGGCTGGCCGAGCTTCACCAAGCCCATCGACCCCCTGAACGTGCAGGAGTTGCGCGACACGACGCATGGCATGCTCCGCACGGAAGTGCGATCTGCGCACGGGGACAGCCATCTAGGGCATGTCTTTCCGGACGGTCCGCGTGACCGTGGCGGCCTGCGCTACTGCATCAACTCGGCGTCGCTGCGCTTCGTGCCGCGGGAGGACATGGAGGCCGAGGGCTACGGCCAATACCTGAGTCAGGTGGAAGACATCGGGTAGGGCCCGCTGCGGCGCGGCCCGGGCTACTGGGGCGGTCGTTGCTGCTGCGCCAGCCTGATCGCCTTCGCGCTATTGGCCGCGGCCGCATAGTCGGCTTCGGCCTGGTCCTTGCATGCCGGCTGAACCGCCGGCTCGAGCGTCAAGCACTTTTCCGTTGCCACCTTGTGCACACCGTCCGCCCGCGCCATGGCGATGTCGAAGGCGCCCGTTACCCGCGCTTGGGCCGCCTCCCTCGAATCGGCGCCCGCGACTTTGGCCGCGCTCTTGACATCCTTTCGAGCCTCGGTCTGAGCCTGGCGAATTTCTTTCTGCGCCTCTTCCTGTGCGGCGGCCACATCCTCTTGGGTCACCGCGACCGGCAACTTAGCATGGTGGCAGCCGCATAGAGCGAAGAGCGCGAGTCCGATCATTACGCGCCTCTGCCGGATCCCGGGTGAACTCACGGCCGCCTCCTGAGATGACTTTGGAGACGCTGACACTAGAGGTGCGCCGCCGCGGCCGCAAGGGCCGGCGGGCTGCATATCGCGTCGGCGCAGTCGCACATGCAGGGAATAAACCCGCTCCGTACCGAGTCTTCCACACCGTAACCCACACGGAGATCACGACGATGCAGCGAATCTCGCTCGCGGCGATCACGGCGGCCGCCATCCTCATGGCGGCATTCGCGTCCGCTCCCGCCCCGGCGCAAACACCGCCCGAAGCCGACCCCGTGCATGGCAAAGCGCTCTATCAAGCCTGCGCTGCTTGCCACTCCATTGACGACAACGACCTCGGGCCCAAGCATCGCGGTGTGGTCGGTCGTCGCGCCGGAAGTATCGAGGACTATGCTTATTCCGCGGCGCTCAGGAATTCGGGTTTGACCTGGGACAAGATTACGCTCGACCGGTGGCTGACCAATCCGAGCGAGCTCGTGCCGGGCACCAAAATGTACTTCAAGATCGACGATCCGCAGAAGCGCGCCGACATCATCGCTTACCTGGAACAGCTCAAATAGCGGGTGGTCGCGAGCCGGAGGTCTGGAATCGAGGGCGCACTGCGCTTACGATCGCGGCTATCTCATCGTGCTGGCGCAAGCAGGTTTCCCATGAGCGATACACAAGAGCGGCACACCGGCGGGTGCCTCTGCGGCGCGATCCGTTACGCGGCCGAGGGCGATCCCCTGTACTCGGGATTTTGCTACTGCGCCGACTGCCGCAAGGCCTCCGGCTCCGGGTGCGTTCCCTTCATGGGCTACCGGGCGAGCGCCGTGCGCTTCAGCGGCAGCGCCTTGCAGTTCGTCTCGACGGCCGCGCGCGGCGGACAGGCCGTGCGCAATTTCTGCCCCACGTGCGGCGCTCTTGTGTTCGGCGGCCGAGTCGGAGTCGATACCGAGCACACGATCTACGCGGGCTCGCTCGACGACCCGTCGGTGTTCACGCCGCGCGTCGCAATCTTTGCGCGCGACCGTCCGCCGTGGGCAATCATCCCGCCCGGCCTCACCGTGTACGACCGGTTGCCCGGCTCCGCTTAAGCGACGCCGAGCAAGTACTCCACGATCAAGTTCGCCGCCTCGGACGGCGTCATGCGTGCCGTGTCGATGCGGATCTCCGGCGCCATCGGCGCCTCGTAGGGACTGTCGATGCCGGTGAAGTTCGCGAGCGCTCCGGCGCGGGCCTTTTTGTAGAGTCCTTTGACGTCGCGCCGCTCCGCCTCCGCGAGCGGCGTATCGACGAATACCTCGATGAACTCGCCCTGCGCGATCATATCGCGGACCATCTGCCGCTCGGCTCGAAACGGGGAGATGAACGCGGTGATCACGATGAGTCCGGCGTCGGTCATGAGCTTCGCGACCTCCCCGACCCTGCGGATGTTCTCGACGCGGTCGGCCTGGGTGAATCCCAGATCCTTGTTCAAACCGTGGCGAACATTGTCGCCGTCGAGCAGGAACGTGTGCCGATTCATGCGGTGCAGCTTTTTCTCGACCAGGTTGGCGATCGTCGATTTACCGGCGCCGGATAGGCCCGTGAACCAGACCACCGCGGGCTTTTGATTCTTGAGGCGGGCCCGCGCCTCGCGGCTGATATCGAGCGCCTGCCAGTGGATGTTCTGGCTGCGGCGCAATGAGAAATGAATGAGCCCAGCGGCGACGGTTGCGTTCGTGAGCTTGTCGATCACGATGAACGCCCCGAGGTCGCGATTCTCGGCATAGGGCTCGAAAACGATGGGCCGGTCGGTGGCGAGGTTCACGACGCCGATGGCGTTGAGCTCGAGCGTCTTCGCGGCCAGATGCTCCAGCGTGTTGACGTTCACCTGATACTTGGGAGGATGAAGCGTCGCGGTCACGGTTTGGGTCGCGAGCTTGAGCCAATAGGGTCGGCCGGGGAGCAGCGGCTCATCGGCCATCCATACGACCATCGCCTCGAATTGATCGGCCACCTGAGCGGGGGCGTCGGCCGCCGCGACGACATCTCCACGCGAGCAATCGATCTCGTCGTGCAGGCATAGCGTGACCGATTGGCCCGCCACCGCGCGCGGCAAGTCGCCGTCCCAGGTCACGATGCGGCTGATTCGCGAGGTCCTGCCGGACGGCAGTATCCGCACCGGATCCCCCACCCGAATGGTACCCGCCGAGATGAGGCCGGCGAAGCCGCGAAAATCCAGATTTGGACGATTCACCCATTGGACGGCCAGGCGGAACGGCCGGTCCTGATCGGCCGTGAGGTCGATCTCCACCGTTTCCAGATGCTCGATGAGCGAGGGACCCGTGTACCAGGGCATGCGCTCCGAGCGCTTCGCGATATTGTCTCCGCCGAGGGCGCAGATCGGCATCGCGACGAAGCCGGCGATCCCGATGCTCGATACGAAGGCCCGATAGTCGGCGACGATCGCCTCGTACCGCGCCCGCTCGTAGCCAATGAGATCCATCTTATTGACCGCGAGGACGATGTTGCGGATTCCGACCAGATGCGCAAGGTAGGAGTGCCGGCGCGTCTGCGTGAGCACGCCTTTACGCGCGTCGATGAGAATGACCGCGAGATCCGCCGTCGATGCACCGGTGACCATGTTGCGCGTGTACTGCTCGTGGCCCGGGGTGTCGGCGACGATGAATTTACGCCGGTCGGTCGAGAAGAACCGATAGGCGACGTCGATCGTGATCCCCTGCTCCCGCTCGGCCGCGAGACCGTCGACGAGCAGCGCAAAGTCGATGTTCTGGCCCTGCGTGCCCATCTTCTTCGAATCCGCCTCGAGCGCCGCGAGTTGATCCTCGAAGATCATCTTCGAGTCGAACAGGAGCCGGCCGATGAGGGTGGACTTGCCGTCATCGACGCTGCCGCAGGTGATGAAGCGCAGGAGGCTCTTGTGTTGGTGCCGCTCGAGATAGGCCTCGATGTCCTCTGAGACCAGCGCGTGGGCCTGGTAGCGGTTGTCGCGGACGAGGCTCATCAGAAATAGCCCTCTTGTTTCTTTTTCTCCATGCTGGTGGTTTGGTCGTGGTCGATCGCGCGCCCCTGCCGCTCCGAGGTCGTGGCGAGGAGCATTTCCTGGATGACCTCGGGTAGCGTTGCCGCCGTGCTCTCGACGGCGCCGGTCAGGGGATAGCAGCCGAGCGTGCGAAAGCGGATCGAGCGCGGTTGCGGCTCTTCGCCCGCCTGCAGGGGAAACCGCTCGTCGTCCACCATGAGAATCAGGCCGTCGCGCACCACCGTCGGGCGCAGCGCGGCGAAGTACAGGGGCACGATCGGAATCTCTTCCAGGTGAATATACTGCCACACGTCGAGCTCGGTCCAATTCGAGATCGGAAATACCCGGATGCTCTCGCCTTTGGTCTTTTTGGCGTTATAGAGATGCCAGAGCTCCGGGCGTTGATTCTTGGGATCCCAGCGGTGACTCGTTGAGCGGAAGGAAAAGACCCGCTCCTTCGCCCGGCTCTTCTCCTCGTCGCGCCGCGCGCCGCCGAAGGCCGCATCGAAGCCGTAGAGATCGAGCGCCTGCTTCAAGCCCTCGGTTTTCCACAGATCCGTGTGCAGCGCCGAGCCGTGATCGAACGGGTTGATGCCGCGCGCCTTTGCCTCCGGGTTTTGATAGATCAGAAGTTGCATATCCGATTCGCGCGCCATGCGGTCGCGAAACTCATACATCGCCCGGAACTTCCAGGTGGTGTCGACGTGCAGCAAGGGAAACGGCGGCGGGGCGGGATGAAAGGCCTTGCGCGCGAGGTGCAGCATCACGGCGGAGTCCTTGCCGACGGAATAGAGCAGCACCGGCTTTTCCACCTCCGCGACCACCTCCCGCATGATGTGGATCGACTCGGCCTCCAAGCGCTCGAGATGCGTGAGCGACACAGGCGCGTTCATCAGACGGTACCGCTCCCGTGATTGGCGGTATTCATGAAGGGTCGGAGCGGTCCCGGCTCGTAAGGCCCGGTCGCGACGAATCCCGGGTTGAAGAACCGGGTTTTGCCGTACTTCAGAAGCCGGCCGTCGAGGTCGAAAACGCGGCCGCCCGCCGCGCGCAGCACGGCATCGCCCGCGGCGGTGTCCCATTCCATCGTCGGCGCCGGTCGCGGATACACGTCCGCCTCCCCGCTCGCGATAAGCACGAATTTGAGCGACGAGCCAATGGATACGCGGCTTCCGACGCGCGCGGCCGCGAGCCAGGCCTCCGTCTCGGGTGTGTTATGCGACTTCGATGCCACCGCACACAAGGGTGTCGCAGGCCGCCGCACGCAGATCGCCCGCGTCCCGCTTAAATGTCCGTGGGGCGCCAGAGTAGCGCGGCTCGCGCGCTTCGATACGACGTCGCCCCAGTACATCTCGGAGCGCGCCGGCGCGTACACGACGCCGAGCGTGGGCGCTCCGTCTTCGATGAGACCGATATTGACGGTGAAGTCGCTGCTCCGTTGGATGAACTCCTTCGTCCCATCGAGTGGATCGACCAGGAAAAAGCGTGCAGCGACCTTGGGAACTCGACCCGCCGCGGTCTCTTCTTCCGCTACCACCGGAATATCGGGCGCGGCCGCGGCGAGCCCGGCAAGGATCTCTGTCTCCGATGCGCGGTCCGCGGCCGTCACCGGAGACTCGTCCGCCTTGCGCTCCACGGTCATGTGGTCGTTGAAGTGATCCCATACGATCGCGCCGCCGCGCGCGGCGCAATTCACCATCGATTCCAGCAAGCGGCTGCGGTCATCCCGCTGCATCGACATCGTTCGAATACCTCCGGTGGATGATAATACGGCGCTGCACGAGATGCGCGGCGGCTACTTCTTGAGCGTGACCCAGATCAAATCGATGGGCTCGGCACCGACATTTCCGGACTCGTGCCCCACGCTCAAGGGGATCGTAGCCATCCAGCCGACCTCGCCGTCCGGCGAACGCACCGGATACGGGTGCTCCGCCTCGGTCTTCGACCGAGCCGCCCATTGGCCGCCCTTGATGTGAATATAAAGCATGTCCGGATGGTGGGCATGTACACCTTCCCATTGGCCGGGATTCACGGTGAAGCGCTGCACGATCACGAATTCGTTCTCGAGCAAATCCTCTCCCGGAATGTTCGGATAGTTGAGGTAGCGGTATTTCGGCTGCCCTTCGGGCCCCGCCGTGGCGTGCGCGGCCACCGGCTTGAGATTGACGCAAATGATCTCGATCGGTGCGGGGCCCGTGTTGGTACTGCCGGGATCCGCCGCGGCGGCCGCGCTCTGCCACTCGACTCGGCCATCCCGCCAAAGCGTCGAGCGGCCCGAAGCGGAGGTCAGCACGCCGCCCTTGACGAACACCAGAAGCTGTTCCGCGGGGTGCGAATGCAACCCCGTCGATTGCCCCGGCGCGATCAGAAACTTCTCGACGCGCACGCGCGCGTTCTCGAGCACGACTTCGCCCGCAAGATCGGCGTAAGTCGAAGTAGCGCCGATCGCCGCGGAATCGGCCGGCGCCCCGGGCCCGGCCGCCGTCGCGGCGTCTTGCACCGTCGCAGACCCAGCGAGCACGAGCGCAAGGACCAGCAAGCGATCAACGATCTTCAGCATACAATCTCCCGATGAGCCGCTGCGGCGCTGATGTCTGCAACTCGTTGTTCCGCCGCCGCGCTAGTCTAGCGCAGCCGCACGCGATGGTTGCAGCGCCCCCGCAATGTTCGCGTACGAACGGTTTGCGCGGCCGCCACTCCATTGTTCAGCGCTCCATACCTTGTCGCCCCATGCGGACGTGCGGGAAGCGCGACATTCGACGGTGAGATCCTGCCTGCGTATACCGGAACGCGTGAAACACGCGGCCAACGGACGGCCCCCACAATCATTCAACTCTGGGGGTGACTCATGCGATCACGAAATTTCCTGCCCTCCTTGCTGTCCTGCGCCGCTCTCGTGGCCGCAGGGCCCTCGCGCGCGCTCGCAGCAGCTGACCCGATCGATCCCGGCGTGCGCACCGCACCGACCGACAATGGTCCGCCCGTTCCGCTGTCCGGTCTGGGCACGGATGAGCTCGCCTTCTTCGACGACGGGCTGGTTCGATTCAATACCATCGAGGTCGTGAGCGGCGCACTGCCGCAACAGGGCAACGGCCTCGGTCCGCGGTTCAATTCAACGAGCTGTGGGTCGTGCCATTCTCAGCCCTACGCGGGCGGCAGCAGTCCCGCACAAAATCCGCTTCCGGCTATCGCGACCGCCGAAGGGGCGAGCAACGAGATTCCCTGGTTCGTCACCGCGCATGGGCCCATCCGCGAAGCGCGCTTCGTGAAATCGAATGGCGTCGCCGACGGCGGCGTACACAACCTGTTCGTGGTGAGCGGCCGCACCGACGCGGGCAGCTGCGCGATTCAGCAGCCGCTATTCACCCCGGCGGGCAATCCGTTGAGCGGTCAGGGCGGAAACCCGAACATCGTTTTTCGCATCCCCACGCCGATCTTGGGCGCCGGGTTGATCGAGGCGATCCCCGACTCCGCCATCCTCGCGAACCTGGCGGCGGATGCCGCACAGAAGAGCCAGCTCGGTGTTTCCGGTCATGCCAACGCGATTCTCGGCGGCAACACCAACTTGAGCGCCAACGACGGAACGATTACCCGCTTCGGTTGGAAGGCACAGAACAAATCCCTGCTCATGTTTGCGGGTGAGGCCTACAACGTCGAGATGGGCATCTCGAACCAGCTCTTCCCGCAGGAGCGCGATGAGACGCCGAACTGCCAGGGTCGCCAGCCAACCCCGAACGACACCGACAACTTCCCCGCGGCGGGCGCGCCGGTCGTCGCAACCGCAGTGCTCTCCGATATCGAAGCGTTCGCGAACTTCATGCGTATGCTGGCGCCGCCCGCGCCGGCGCCGGCGACGACCTCGACGCTCAACGGCCGCGCGGCCTTCGACGCCGTGGGGTGCGCCGCCTGCCACACGCCCTCCTTCGCCACAGGAACTGCGATCGCATCGGGCTCCTCGCGCAGTCCCAGCCCCGCGCTCTCCGGGCAAACGGTGAATCTGTTTTCCGACTTGCTGGTCCACCACATGGGTACCGGCCTCGCGGACGGGATCAATCAGGGATCGGCAGGCCCCGACGAGTTTCGCACGGCGCCGCTCTGGGGCCTGGGAGAGCGCGTCTATTTCCTGCACGATGGCCGCACCTCGAATCTCATGACCGCGATCCAGGCTCACATGAGTTCGGGGAGCGAGGCCAATACCGTGGTCCAGCGCTTCAATGGACTACCCTCAGCGCAGCAGCAGGACGTGCTCGATTTTTTGCGCTCGCTGTGAGCACGGCGCATCGACGCCGTGCCGCGAGCTCGAGGCTTTCGCGGACTTTTAAGCGGGGACGAGCGCGAGCACGCGCAAGGGGCTGCCCGAGCCGTTCACGATCTTGAGCGGCGGCGCGATTACCACCGCGCCGGTCGGCGGCAGCTGATCGAGATTGGTCAAACTCGCAAGCCCGAAGCGGTTGGCTCCGTGCATGATGGTGTGGCACGGGAACATGGGATTGAAGGTCGCGGCCTGCCCGGCGTCGGTGCCGACGGTTTCCACCCCGACCCCCAGGATATCCCGCTCGCGCGCGAGGAACGGTACGCACTCGGGATGAAAGCCCGGAGTGTGCGGACCGTCGGCCCCGACGTTCATGAAGGCAGCGCCGCTGCGCTTCGACCAATCGGTGCGGATCAACACCCAGGCGTGGCTCGGAATGCGGCCGTGACGTTCCTCCCATTCCTCGACCGCCGGACGCGTGAGCAGAAAATCCGCGCTCTCACGAACGCGCGCCGAGACGTCGATGACGCAGGCGGGGCCGATGAATCGATCGACCGGGATGTTGTGCGTGGCGTTGTCGGGATAATCCTTTCCCGTGACCCAATGAACCGGCGCGTCAAAATGCGTTCCCGTGTGCTCTCCGCAGCTGATGTTGTTCCAATACCAGGCCGGGCCGCGGGAGTCGTAGCGCGAGATCTCCTCGAGCGAGAACGGCTTCGAGGGCGCGAACTGGGGCGGCAGGCCGATGATCGGCGTTCCGGGCTCGAGGGGCATCGTGAGGTCGACGACGCGGATGCCGCCGCGGGAAATTGCGTCGGCGAGGGCGGAGAGTGTCTGTGCGCAGCTAAGCATGGCGGTCTCGCAGCTAGTAGTTGATCGACGGATTATCGCCCGGATAGATGACGCCGACCACATCGAACCCGCCGGGGGTGGTGCATTGCACCGAGTGCAGCAGCTTGCGCGGCAAGAACAGCACGTCGCCCCCTCGCACGATGGTCTTGGTGCGCTCGGTCCACACCACACCGGCACCGTTCAAGAAGATCAGCGCTTCCTCGTACAGATGACGATGAGGCTCCGCCTTGGACAGGGGAATGTTGCCGATGAACTGAGTCACCACCGTCGAGCCGTGCTCGCGAGCGATCAGCAGTTGATAATAGCGCTCCGCCATTTGGTGGCGCTGGGATGGATCGACCATGGACACGCGCTCGGGAAACTCGACTTCGAAATTCGGCGGCATGGTGTCGAGCCATTCGAGCGCCTCGCTCCCCGGCCCGTTCGAAATGAAGAGCTTCAGGGGCGCCTCCCCCGTGTTGTCGATCCGGTAGGCCTCGCTCGGCCGAATATAGACGCCGGTACGCGGCCCAACCGCGAAGGCGCGGCCGCCGATTACGATTTCCCCGCGCCCCTCGATCACGAACAGGACGGTATGGCGTCCATCGGCGGAGATCACCGGCGAGCTGCCGCGCGCCGCCTCAGCGTAGAACTGCGACTGAAACAGGGCGCCCTGCGAAGGTGTCACCACAGCGCAGTGGCGCAAGCTGCCACGCGCGGTGAGCGGCGCGCGGCTGGTCGCGAACACATAGCAGGCGCCATCCAACCGCACCGTAGGCGAGGCTCCCGCCTCGACCATCGCTACCTGCCGATTCTGCGCACTGTCCGCATCGTCCTCGAGATACCCGCCGGGCAAGTTGCTGTGGCTGCCATCGCAGAAAGGCCCCGTGCGCGTGTGTTTGCAGCCGCAAAAAATCACATCTTCGTCGCGCTCGGCCTTGAATGCCACCGGCTGGAATGCCGTCCCGGCATGCGAGCCGTCGCAGAAGGGCTGAGATTTCGAGCGACCGCAGCTGCACCAGAGATAGCGCCGGCCGGCGGCGACCTCGAAGTAGAAGCCCTTGCGGTTAGCGACCACGGGCTCGCTCTTGGCCGCGGGCTCGCCCTTGACCGCGGGCGCGCCGTTCTCGCCGGGAGGCGTGGCGCTCACGGGGTTTCCTCCAGCACCCCGTCCAGCCTGCGCTTGAGCGGCCGCTCATGAGTCGGGAGCGGCGCCCCGGATTGCTCGGCGATGGTGACGCCGTGCGGCCAACTCGCGGGAGCAATGGCGATATAGCGCGCAAACCCACCGGTCCCACCCTTGAATTTAGCGAATCCGATGACGATGAGCGCTCCGCTCTCGGGCACCTGATCGAGGTTGGCCACGCCTTCGGCTTGCGCGAAGTTGTGCTTGAGAAGCCAGTTCTCGCCTACGAAGTCGGGGGCCGTGTTATCGGTGTCCAGCGGCTCGTGTCCGTGCATGAGAATGTGCCGCTCGAGGTGCAAGTATTTGAGCGCGTCCAAGCTCACGCCTGGAAACGGGGGGGAGGTGAAGCGCTTGGGATCGCTCCACTTCTTCGACCAGTCCGAGCGGAACATGACTACCGCGCCCGCCGGGATCGGCCCGTGGGCCCGCTCCCAGGATTTTATATCAGCCACCGTCGCCTGGTAACCCGGATCGCGCGCAACCTTGAGCGCGACATTGACGATCACGAGGGGCCGCAGGGACACCGTGGGGGGAATGTCGTCGATCGTCGCGCCGTGATCGTTGAGATGCGCCGGCGGTCCGAATTGGGTGCCGATGTGATCCATCGGCAGGTCGTACGCGGTGATCGCGACGCCTTGTTTTTCATAGCTGAAGGGCTCCCCCTCATCGATCACGCCCGGGATGGCGACGCCCGCCAAGGTCGGCCCGACCTTGAAGTCGGAGAAGCCTTCGCCGATCGGGCCGCCGGGAGCGATGGCGTGGGTTAAATCGATGTACTTTGCGGACGCGAGCGTCGACTCGTAGAGCTTCCACAGCGGTTCCGGCTCGCGACCCGCTCCCTGCGCAACTCCGAGGCCCAGGGTCAAGGCGAGCACGGCCGAGCAGCGCACGGTGGCATCGCGGCCGCACGTCCTCATGCAGCAGCCATATCAGAATTTCCGCGTCACTGTCACGCCTACGGTTCGCGGCCGGACCGTCAGCAGCGCATCTCTGTCCTGGACAGAATTGATCGCCGAGACTTGGGCAATTTTGTCGGTCAAGTTCCGCGCAAACGCCGTGATCGTCCATGGGCCGTTCGCTACGCCGGCACGCAGGTTCACGAGCGTGTACGGCGCCAGCGGAACATTGAAGACGTCCGACTGGAAATAGGAATTCACCGCGTCTCGGTAGATGATATCGGTAGCCACCGTTCCAGCCCATTGTCCCACGATCGGCTGCGTGTAGTTGAGGCCCAAGTCCAGTTGAAACTTCGGTACGTTCGGAATGTCCTGACCGGTCAGACCGAGCGTCGGATTCGCCGTATACATCGCCGGAGTCGCTCCCTGAGTCAAATACGCGTCCTGGTACGAACCCGCGAACGAAGTCGTGAAGTATCGGAATGGATGTGTCTCTATCTCGAACTCCACGCCCTTGACTTCAGCGTTACCGGCGTTACCGATGTAATTGAAGGCGCCGTCAGCCGTGGTCTCGAGGACCTGAATGTTGTGCCAGAGAATCAAGTACACATCTGCTTGATAATCGACCGCGCCGCCAAACAGCCTGCCCTTGGTTCCTACCTCGTAGTTGATCAGCGTATCGGGGGCGAATGCTCCCGGAATCGGCTCGAACGGCTCCTGTTGCGGATTCAACCCGCCGCTGCGAAACCCCGTCGAGACCGTTGCATATGGCAGAAGGCTTTCATCGACTTTATAGCTGACGTTCACCTTCCAGGTGATCTTATTGAAGGTCTCTGTGGGGTCATAGACCGGCACCAGAGCGGGGGAGCCGGGAAAGCCTCCGAACGGATGCGTCTGGACCTGCACGCCGGTCAACCGCTCGGTGAAGTAACGTACGCCGCCGACGACGCTCAACTTATCCGTTGCCTTCCAGGTCACCTCGGTAAAGCCGGCATATTGAGTGGTTTCCCTGTGGTCGGTCGACCCGAACCATGTGTCGCCGACGCCCGGGTGGGCGATCGCGTCCTGCGCGTTCGAGCTGCTGAACGTTCCGATCGGCTCTCCGACGGAGTTGGTCGATATCACCTGCACGGCCCACCAATTGGCCTCGTGCTGCCGGTAGATGCCGGAAACGAAATTAACCGGCGAATCGAGGTCGCTCGCGAAGCGGAGTTCGGTTGAATTGAGGTCGCGAGATTGCGGCTCGAAGGTTTCGGCGGGGACAGGAAATCCGTAGGACACGAGGATCGGCGTCGAATCGAAGCTGAAGTGGAGAATACGATCGAACTCATTGCTGGTCGCAGTAATCGTGCCGAAGGCGGTCTTTTCGGTGGCGGTAGCGCCGAATACCTTCAGGTCGTCGCGCCACGGACTGAGGGTGACGTCGGTATTGCAATAATCGCACCCTTTAACCGGCGGGATGATGCCCGGTGCGCTCCAGGCCGTCACGCCAGCCGGGGTGAAACGTGAAGAGCCGTCCGACGATTCGGTCTGGCCGGTGTAGTTGAGATCGAGCGTGAAGTCATCGTTCGGCTTGTAGCGCAGCATGATCCGCTCACCCTCGACGTCGTCGTTGTTGACGCCCCTGAACTCCATGGGAGTGGCGCCCGGAACGCCGCTCCCGACGCGGGTCTGATTAATAAAGCCGCTGTCATCGACATGCCATCCGACCAGGCGCAGCCCCAGCACGCCGTCAACGAGCGGCAAATTGAGCGCGCCGTTTACGTTGGAGTTGGAGCTGCCATGGTCTGTGTATGAGCCTTCTGCGGTGAGGTATCCGCCGATCGAATTCAAATCCGGCGACTTCGGAATGAAGCGAATCGTGCCGCTCATGGAACTCGCACCGTACAGGGTGCCCTGCGGGCCGCGCAGCACTTCGATGCGATCCAGGTCGAAGAGACGGATGTCGGATTCGAATCCCCCACCGTCGTTCGCATTGGAGCCGCTGATCGTCGCCTCGCCGTAATAGACCCCGGTCGTCGAGTCGCCGCTCGAATTGATCCCGCGAATGACATATTTCTTGTCCCCCGGGCCTAGGTCTTGGATCGAGAGCCCGGGTATCTGACCTGCGATGTCCATGATCGCGGCGTAACCCGCAGCCTGGATCGCATCCCCCGAAATGGCTTGGATCGACACGGGCGCGTCGAGGACGCTTTGGGCCGAAAGTTTGTTCGCGGTAACGACGATCTCTCCCAAGCCCGTGTCGGACGATGAGGACGCATCGGTGGCAGTCGCGGCGCGCCCAGACGGACCTGACAGCACCATCAATACGCCAGCGCTCATTGCGCAAAGCATCGATCGATGCCCTTGTATGGTAATCACGAGCGGATCTCTCCTCTATTTTAGACCGTTCAAGACATTCCCGAGACGATGCACCTCGGCGACCGTGTTGTAATGCACGAGCGAGACGCGCACCGCGCCGGTTTCTTTCGCCAAATCGAGCCGCTTCATCAGACGCGGCGCATACATGTGACCGTCCCGGATGCCGATGTCCGCTCGTGCCGCCGCTTCGGTCACGGCGCGAGGAAGGATCCCGGGCATGCTGAAGCAAAATGTCGGCACGCGCTCGGTGACGCGGGACGTGTCATCGATTCCGTAAATCGTAGCCCCGCATTCCTTCAATACGTGCAGCAACTCAAGCGATAAATGCTGTTCATAGAGGCGGATCGCGTTCATCGCCGACCGTGCATCGGTACGCAGGGAGCATGCATCGGGTGGACCCATCTTGCCGGCGAGCGTACGGCCCACCTGGGCCAGATAGTTGACGGCCGCATCCATCCCCGCGACATTCTCATAAATGAAAGTTCCCGCCTCGATTTTCGACGGCGGCTCATCCGGAATGAAATCCTCTCGGAATGTCGGCAGTCTCTGCAGCGCCTCGTACCGTCCCCAGAGAAATCCCATGTGCGGCGCGAAGATCTTGTAGCCCGAGCAAACCAAGTAGTCGCAATCGAACGCCTGCACGTCGATCGATCCATGCGGGCCGTAGTGCACGGCATCCAAGAAGATCTCTGCGCCGACGCCATGCGCCAGCTCGGCTGCCTTACGTACGTCGACGATGGAACCGAGAGCATTGGAGCTCAACGTGCACGCAACCAGGCGTGTCCGCGGCGACAACAGGGGCGCCAAATCCTCGGTGTGCAGGCAGCCGTCGGCGCGCACCTTCCACCAGAGAAACTTCGCGCCCATGCCTTCCAGCACCAGCCAGGTCGAAACATTGGCTTCGTGGTCGAGATCCGTGACCACGATTTCAGGGCGTGCGCCCAGAGTCTGGCCAATGGCGAGGCTTATCAACCGGATGAAAGATGTCGCGTTCATTCCGAACGCGATCTCCTCGGAGCGCGCCGCATTGATGAATGCGCCGACGCTCGCACGAGCGTTTGCGATCGCGGCATCGACCGCGATGCTCTGCGGGTAGCGCCCGCCGCGCTGTACATTGTGGTCGATCAGGTGCAGGTTCACGGCGTCCAGCACCGTCTGTGGAATTTGGGCGCCGGCTGCATTGTCGAAGAAGATAAACGGCAGAGCGCGCCGCAACGCAGGGAAATGAGCGCGCAGGGTTTCCGCCGGAAAGTCGCCGGGCGCCCTGTCGCTAGCAACTTGTGTGTTCATCCCAGCTCTCTGCCGCGGATCGGCATCGTATTTCTCCCGATCATACTGGAAGCGCCGCGCTGAGTTCTCGGAGAAATTAGGCCGGGAGAACTAAATCTTCCGGCGCCCGCCCGCGCGCCCGCGGTTCCGGCCCGGTCGCAGTCGCGGCGGATCCTCGACCCGCGCTCCCTAATCACATTGCTTGTCGAGTTCCGACAACCCCTTATCGAGAGCCCTCAACCCCAGGTCGAGGTCCGACTCGGTCGCCACGAAGGCCGTGGCCAGGCGAATGCTGTTCGGCAGGAAGGCACCGATGCTGACTCCCTCCTCGAAGGCAACCTTGCCAACCACTTGACTCGCGGGTACTTGTTCCGTCTTCGCATACACGGAATAGCGATCCACCGCGACGAAGGGCTCGCGCGACTCCTTGTTGCGCACGAGCTCGACAGCCCACATCAATCCTCGTCCCGACACCAATCCCACGCATGGGTGGCGCTCGTAGAGACGCTTGAGTCCAGCTCCGAGGTAGTTCCCGAGCTCGCGGACGCGCACGAGGATGTTTTCATCCAGCATGGCCTGAAGATTGGCACTGACGGCGGCCATTGCAATGGGATGGGAGCCGAACGTGCTCATGGTCGACAAGCGCCAGTTGTCGAAGAATTTCGTCAGCTCCTTCGACAGCACCACGCCCGAGGCGGGCAAAGCGGAAGAACTGATGCCCTTTGCCACGGACATGATGTCCGGTACCACATCGTGGACCTTGTAGCCGAACCATTCCCCCAATCTTCCGAAGCCTGTCATCACCTCATCATCGAGCCAGAGAATACCGAGGCGCTTGGTCATCTCACGGATCTGCGGAAAATACTCCTGCGGCGGGTGGATCATTCCGGCACCTTGCGCAGGCTCAGTGATAAAGCCTGCCACGGTCTCAGTGCCGATGGTGCGGATCAACTGCTCGGTCGCTCGCACGCAGGCGAGGGTCCCGGTTTTATCCTTGCAATTGGGATAGGTATGTCCGATCGGACAGCGGTAGCACTGCGGCGCAGGCGCGTAGTGATAGTTCGCGGCTGGAGCGTCAGGAACGTCGCGAACCGTCGGGGTTCCGGCACCCGAGGCGAGGCTGCTGCGATACCCGCGGACGCCGTTTGCACCGGAGAGGCCATTGGTCCATCCGTGATAGTCGTATCCACGGGTCACGATGTTCCGCCGGCCGGTATACAGCTTCGCGAACAATACCATGTTCTCGACCGCTTCCGTGCCCGTGGCGAGAAAGCGTATTCGGCCGGCCCATTCGCCGACCCCCATATCTTCCATGATCAGTTTCGCGGCCCGCGAGCGGCTCTCCGTGGTCATCCCCTCCCAGACGTAGCCGAATTTCTCAGTGGCGTCACGGATTGCCTGCTGAATTTTGGGGTGCCGATGACCCATATTGACGCAGACCAATTGATTGGCGAAGTCGAAAATTCGCCGCCCATCGGCAAGGGTGACGTAGCAGCCTTGGGCACTCTCAACCGGAAGACTGTGATACTCCTCGCGCGTCGCCAGCACGTGGTACACGTAGCGCTCATCCCACTCCCGAACCTGATCCCAATCAATGTCGGACACGAGGATTCTCCTTCACCGCCAATAAAAGCCGCCGCGAAGCGCACTGCTCAAGTCGCCGAGAGGGTGCCATTGCCGCCGCAAGGAGCGGCATTGCAAAAACGGCCAACAACATTGCAATATAGGCCATACGTACAGTCGGCAACCTGCGGAACTGGCGAATGACCCGTACAAATCAATTGCTCCCTCCGGCTCAACTCCGATTCGACCGCTCGACCATTCGTGCCTTCTTTTTCTGGCCCCTGGTCAAGGAATTGACCGAAAGCGGCCTCGACACGACGGAGTTATTGCGGGAGCACGGGATACTGAATCTCGAGACCGTCAATCCTTACGCCGCGGTGCCGCTCGCGAATTTTGTGGGGTTGGCCGAAAAAGCAGCGCAAATACTCAAGCGGCCGTTTCTTGGCCATGAAATCGGGGCTAGGTTCGCGCTCGCAGATCTCGGGCCGTTTTATGCTCTGTTTACCTTGGCGGCCGATTTGCGTTCCGCGATCGACACCTTGGCGCGCTACCAATGGGTGTGGCAGACCCACACGAGCCTCGAATTGATTCGCGGCAAGCATATGTCAGTCTGCACCTACAGCATCGCGGATGCGGCTATTTGGCCGAGGCGGCAAGATGCGGAATTTTCGCTCTCGTCGATATGTTCCATCATCCGCCACCTCACCCACCCTCACTGGGCACCGGTGCACGTGCAATTCGAACATTCCACGGCCAATCGCTCGCAACGCCTGAAGCGCTTTTTCAAAAGTCCGATAACCGGCAACGGGTCCTGCAACGCGATCACCATCCGCAATCAGGACCTGGACAGGCCGCTTCGCGTCGGGACCGGACGTCAGGATGCAACGCTCCTGCCCATATTGGAGCGGCATTTGCTGGATTTGGCGGCCTCCAAGGAGAACGGCGTTCACACCGTCACGCAACTCACCGCCCTACACATCGAGAAAACACTGGGACGCGAACCGCCGAGCATCGAGTCGACCGCGGCCCGACTTGGAATGTCTCCTCGAACTTTGCGCCGGCGCCTCGCACAGGCCGGAACATCGTTCCGAGATCTTCTCCAGCAACAGCGACGGCTGAAAATAGAGTCCGTGCTGAGGCACGGTCCGGTTTCGTTGTCCACATTAGCCGGCTGGTTGAGTTACTCGGACGCCGCCGTGTTGTCGCGCGCCTTCAAATCCTGGACCGGCGTCTCGCCCGCACGCTTCTCCAAACAAGGAAGATGAAGAGGTTCGGCGACCAAAACAAAAAGATTTTAAGTTTGAAATAAATTGGCGTATACGGTATACGGATTCGATTCCAGAACGGGCGCCGCCCGGAGCGCAAGGAGAAATACCAGCATGCAAGCGCTAGAGAATGATCTGTCCCAGTTGGGCGCCGCGAGCACGGGTTATCTGCGCGCTCGCCACCGACTTTTCATCGACGGAGAGTTCGTCGATCCAATCGAGGGCCGGGAATTCTCGGTGATCGACCCCTCGAGTGGAACAGAAGTCGCGAAAGCGCCCGCAGGGCAGCGTGAGGACATCGATCGCGCGGTCCATGCGGCGCGCAGTGCGTTCGACTCCGGCCCATGGCCGCGGATGACACCGACCGAGCGGGAACGATGCATGTTGCGGCTGGCGGACTTGCTCGAGGCGAATGCGACGGAGTTCGCCGAAATAGAAAGCGTCAACAGCGGCCGCACGCTGATCGGCACGCGGCTTTTTGACGTCAACCTCTCGGTCGACTACTTGCGTTACATGGCCGGCTGGGCGACCAAGATCCATGGGCAGACCATTCGGCCGTCCGTGCCTTACGTTCCGAACGGCAACTTCTTCGCCATGACTCTGCGCGAGCCGATCGGGGTCGTCGGCGCCATCACTCCGTGGAACGTCCCGCTGGGCCAGGCTATATGGAAGATCGCGCCGGCCTTGGCCTCCGGATGCACGATCGTGCTGAAACCCGCGGAGCAGACGCCGCTGACGGCGCTCAGATTTGCGCAACTCGTCGCAACTGCCGGAATCCCCGAAGGCGTCGTCAATGTGGTGACCGGCTTCGGCGAGACCGCCGGCGCTGCACTCGTAGCTCACCCGGGAATCGACAAATTGAGCTTTACCGGCTCGACCCCCGTGGGGCGGAAAATCGGCGAGATCGCCGCGGGCCAAATGAAGCGCTACACGCTCGAACTCGGGGGCAAATCTCCCATGGTGGTATTGCCGGACGCTGATCTCGAGTCCACGATCGCAGGAACCGCCATGGGCATCTTCGCGAATCACGGCCAGAACTGCTGCGCGGGTTCGCGCCTGTTCGTTCACGAGCGGATCTATGATGAGGTGACCGCGGGGCTCGCGAAGGTTGCATCGGCAATTCGCCTGGGAGCTCCTCTTGCCGCCTCTACGGAGATGGGCCCGTTGGTCTCGGCGGCTCAACAGGAGCGGGTATTGTCCTATATCGATTCGGGCCAATCCGAAGGCGCCGAGATCCTGGTGGGCGGGTCGGCACCGAAGGCGCGGGGCTCCTACGTCAACCCAACCATCATGTGCAACGTCAAATCTCACATGCGCATCATGCGTGAGGAGATTTTCGGGCCCGTGTTGGCGGCGACCAAGTTCACCGACATCCGCGAAGTCATTACCCGGGCCAACGAGACGGAATTCGGGCTAGGGGCCAGCGTTTGGACTCGCGATCTCGAACAGGCCCACTGGTTCATCCGAAATTTTCGCGCCGGGACCGTTTGGGTCAATACGCATGGCGTGCTGGATCTCGCCGTGCCGTTCGGGGGGGTCAAACAATCGGGCGTCGGGCAGGAACTCGGCGAAGAGGCCATCAAGCAACACACTCATTTGAAGGCGGCTATTTTGTCGCTCCCCAAAGGTTGAGCCGAGAGCCTCTCTAGTCGATCGTCAGGACCGCACCCGGATCAGGATTGCGCCGCGGGGCAACCGGGCTCAAACCTGGCTGATGATCTTCGCCTTCAGGGCCTCGTACTCGCTATCGGAAATTAGACCGGCGTCGAGCATCGACTTGGCCTGCTGCAACCGATGGGTGAGATCACCACCGGCGCTGTCGGGAGCAGCCCCGGCGACGTTGCCGACCTGGATCCCGCCAGCGCGTGCCCGCATCTCCTCAAGATCTCGCACCCGACGCTTTTCGCGCCACGCCTGGTCATGGCCCTGTGCTATGCGGTAGAGCGCTTCAGCCTGATCCTTGCGCAGTCCCTCGTATACGAAGGTGCTCGTCTGCACCGACGCTGAGGCCAGGTCGGGACTCGCGAACGCCGCGAGTGTCAGGGACGCGGCGACAATGCCAACATCGATCTTGACGTTCTTGAGATCCTGCCAGCGGATGTCGGTCAATGTGAAGCCGCCGAATAATCCGCTCTCGAGTGCCAGGAATCGCCCGCTGGTCGCCGCCACGACTCGGCGACGGTGCGTCAGAGCGTATAGGCGCCGTTGGATCGCCCAAGCTTCGAGCGTCTCGTTTGCTGTGAGTATCGAATTGAGATGCTCGAGCGCGCGGCGTGTGCCGCCATCCTCGGGGGCGACTGTACTCATCGTGCGTGCTCCCACTGTCCGTGCGTTGCGGTCGCGGGATTAGCTCCCGCGGCTCGCAGTCCTATGGTGCCACAGCCCGACCGTCCGTGCGATGAGGAAGGCCGGTCTCGTCCCGTAAGAACTCGCGTGGTTGCATCGAGCGAACGGGCATCCTGTTTGCCAAAATTTGAGCCCCGAAGGGCCGCTCACGCCGACTGGGATGAGCAATCGTCTACACTCAGGTGCGCGGTGGCGCAGGCTCCAACAACGTTTCGTCTACTGAGGGATCGGGCCATGGATCGACTCTACTCTTGCGTGCTTATGGGACTGGTGTGTCTGGCCGCGACCGACACCTCGCCCGCCGACGGCGCGCTGACGCCGCCGGCTGCCCGTGAACTGCTCCGGGAGCTGGTGGAGATCAACAGCACGCACGCCCACGGCTCCACCGAAGCGGCCAAGGCGCTCGCCACGCGCTTTCTCGCCGCGGGCTTCGCGCCGCAGGACGTCACGTTCCTGGTGCCCGCCGATCATCCAACCCAGGGTAATCTCGTCGTGCGTCTCCGCGGTCGCGGGCAGGGGCGT
>Ga0182030_10000959_pt1 | contig 57628 bp, 57 predicted proteins | sample 812S3MmetaG_FD_121299 | JGI IMG/M metagenome (GOLD analysis project Ga0182030, IMG submission 121299) | Permafrost microbial communities from Stordalen Mire, Sweden - 812S3M metaG (Illumina Assembly) | ecosystem: Environmental > Terrestrial > Soil > Wetlands > Permafrost | place: Sweden... | reverse complement strand
CTGCGCTAGCACAGTTACCGACACCGGTAGTACTGCCGTTCTAACCTCCCTAGGCAGCCCTTACGCAACATTTGGCTTCAACCTGACTAATACAACATCTACCTACGGTGACTTACTGGCTACACTGGCCGCTCCAGGCTTAACAGTTAACCAGGTTGCTCTTGGAGCCGGCGTTAACGTCACGCAGCCATCTGGTATCTATACGACCACTATACAGCTGATTGCTACTGGTACCTACTAGGAGTTCTTAAAAAAGGCTATGGCGATAAAGTATCGGCTAGCAGCCTGTGTTTTATGCGTCCTAGCTATACTGCTGGGTTGTTTCAATAATTTTGCTGGTGCCGACAACACTGAAGTCCAGAACCGTTTTGACCAAATGGCAGATTCATCGGCATCAACTATCACTACCCACAATTTAGGCTTTACTCTCGACAGTAGTGCTAGCCCATTGGGATCAATCGAATTTCAGTTTTGTTCAAATGACCCCCTGGAGGGAACACCTTGTACGCCACCAGCTGGTTTTTCAGTTAGTGGTGCGATTCTTTCCAGCCAATCTGGTAATACTGGCTTTAGTATCTCTTCTCTAACTTCAGCTAACGACCTGATTCTGTCTGCAGCAGCGGTGATCGCTACACCAAGTCTATCGCCAAATCTTTTCGTGATGACCAATGTTGTCAATCCGTCTAACAGCGGTACTTTCTATATTCGTATTTATACCTACTCTTCTTTGGACGCTAGTGGCCCTACAACCGAGACAGGAGGTGTTGCACTATCTACTGCCACTGGTTTATCGGTCACAAGCTATGTGCCACCATACCTAGAGTTCTGTGCTGGCGTGGTAATTTTCAATAACAACTGTGCAACTATTGTTAACTATATCGTCAACATGGGTGATATTACCGATAACCAGACTTCGATTGCCACCTCACAGTTTCTAGGCGCCACCAATGCTACCGGCGGTTATACTGTAAGTGTTACCGGTACAACCCTAACGTCCGGTAACAATACTATTACTGGATTATCTGTTCCCAGCCCCTCAATAATCGGCCAAGATCAATTCGGGATGAATCTAAGAGTTAATGATGTCCCTAGTTTTGGTAGTGATCCGGTTGGAGAAATCGACCCACTTTCGCCAACACCGGTCATAGCCCCCAATTATGGTACTGCCAACCTCTATATGTTCAATAATGGTGATAACCTGGTATCCGTACCAAGACCGACTCTACCGGTAACCTATACCGCTAGTTATATAACCAATATGGCCGATGGCCAACCTGTTGGCGTCTATACTACGACCCTGACTTATATTTGCTTGGCGAACTTTTAAGGTATATGTTATTATTGATTTAAATTAAGAGGATCATAAATCGATGAAATCAAAGATTGCATTAATAGTATTCTCGACCGTCGCCAGCTTTACATTGTTCGCAGCCCCTTACGCTTCAGCCGCCACCGAGGCCACCGGTTACACGGTCTCACCAGTAGAAACTGAAATTACCGTCAACAAGGGTACCACCCAGACCGTTGAATTATCTGTCCAGAATCCGTCCAGCACCACAGTTGATGTTAAGGCAGTTATTAATGATTTTGTTGCCAGTAACGACGAATCAGGCTCTCCTAGGCTTATCCTCAATTCTAACGCTCAGCTTCCAGCTGATAATTTTGAATCATTAGTTGCCCCAATCGGCAATATAACTCTTGGACCGCTAGCTAAAGTCTACTTTCCGGTTACGATTACCATACCACTAAACGCTAATTCTGGCGGTTATTATGGGGCTGTTCGCTTTATACCAACCAGCATTAATCAGACTGGCAACGTTGGTTTAACAGCCAGTGTTGGCTCCATCTTCTTAATTACCGTTCCTGGTAATTTAATCGAAAGAATCAGCCTAACTCAACTGTCAGCTGCCGATAAAAGCGGCAATCCATCCAGTTTTCTAACTTCGGGCAGTGTATCAGTACTGACTCGTCTGGATAACACCGGTAATATTCAACTGCAACCTTTTGGTAATATCATCATCAAGAATATGTTTGGCCATATAGTTGGCTCTTATCAGTTTAATAACAGCGTCCCTCGGGCCAACATTCTGCCTGATAGTATCAGGAAGTTTATTAATCCACTGACCGGCAGTAGCTGGTTTGGAAGATATACAGTTGTCGAGACTATCGCCTATCAACAAGGAACTGGTAACTACATAACTTCAAGCGCTAGTTTTTACTACTTCCCAGTTTGGTTCTTGATCCTAGTTGTAGTAATTGTCGCTTTACTAGTTGTTGGCATCTACTGGATAGGTTATCGCCGCCGCGCAGCCCAAGCCCCCCGACGAAAATAGACATTCTTTTTCTATAACGCTTGCGCTATTATTAGATAGACCAAGGCGTCTATGAAGATATTCCAAACAAACAATAAGCTGTCAATTTATCTCCTGCCTCTAGTAGTGATTAGCTGCTTGATAGCTCTTATAGCCAACGCACCAGGTGTTTATGCCGTTGTTAACCCCCAAAACGGCGCTGTGGGGATCGAGGGGACGATAAACGGGCCGCCACCGTCCCAAGCGGCTACCATTTCCACTCCAGGCAGCGGACAGGCTTTTACGACTCTTCCAATCACAGTCTCGGGATTATGCCCGAGTGGATTATTAATCAAAGTTTTTGACAATAATATCTTTGCTGGTTCGACAGAGTGTAGTGCTGGTAGCTACCTGTTAAAGATTAGTTTATTTGATGGCACTAATAGTCTTGTTAGCATTGATTATGATGCTCTCGACCAGGCAGGGCCAAATTCCAATACAGTAATCGTTAGTTATACCTCAGCTCAGTTTACCAATTTCGGTACTCAGCTAACCATATCTAGTAGCTACTCACAGCTGGGGTCGCCTCCTGGGACTCAACTATCCTGGCCAATTACTATCAATGGCGGCACTAGCCCCTACGCGCTTAGTATCGACTGGGGCGATGGTACTCCGTCGAAACTTATGAGTGAAACAACCGCTGGAGCTTTATCATTGACTCACACTTACCAACTGGCCGGAACCTATACCGTTACTATCCAGGCTACCGATAAGAATGGCCAACCGGCGTTTTTGCAAGTAGTCAGTGTTATTACTGGGCCGGTTCAGCGTCTGGCTAGTACCAGTAGCACATCATCGTCTTCAAAAACCGAGATTATTACTATTTCTATCTGGGCCAAGATCGCTATGCTTTGTCTGTTAATATTAATTATTATCGCTTTCTGGGTCGGTAGACGCTATGAACTTATCGCAATAAGACGCAAAATCGAGAAGAGTGATAAAGCCGATCAGCGCTAGACCAAAGGCTCAATATTTGCTAATATAGACAGACTATGTCAAAAAAAGTTTTTGTGGGAATGTCCGGTGGAGTCGATAGCTCAGTAGCCGCCGCTGTACTAAAAGACCAGGGCTATGATGTCACTGGAGTCTACATGAAGAACTGGACTAAAGACCTACCAGGACTGATCTGCCCGTGGCAGCAAGATTATCAGGACGCCAAACGGGTAGCCGTTCAACTAGGTATTCCATTTAAAGTCTACGATTTTCAAAGAGACTACCGTCAAAAAGTAGTTGATTATATGACTAGGGAGTATCAAGCAGGGCATACGCCTAACCCGGACATCATGTGTAATCAAGAGATCAAGTTTAAGCTATTTTTAGACACAGCCCTTAAAGACGGTGCTGATCTTATCGCTACAGGTCACTACGCTCGGACTAAAAAAGGAAAATTGTTTGTAGCCAAAAATAAAGACAAGGATCAAACATATTTTCTTTATCGAGTTGGGACGAAAGCTTTAGTAAAAACTCTAATGCCAATTGGAGAATTTAACTCTAAAGCTGAAGTGCGAAAGCTAGCCAACAAATATAGTTTAGTAACCGCTGACAAGAAAGATAGTCAGGGAATTTGTTTTGTAGGTAAGGTTGGAATCAAAGATTTTCTCCTTTACGAACTGGGGAGGCAATCCCGTGGCCCAATAATTGACCAAAATGGTCAAATAATTGGTGAGCATGATGGGTCTATTTTCTACACCATAGGTCAGCGTCATGGGTTGGATGTTGGCGGCGGTTTGCCTTACTACGTTACCGGAAAAGATGTTAAGAAAAATGAAATCTATGTGACTACTGACCTACAGGACGAAGGTCTATGGAAAAATGAGGTTAATCTAAGAGATAGCTTCTGGATCAGTGGACTCTCGCCGACCAAAACCACCAAGCTCCAGGTTCGCTTAAGATATAGATTGCCACTTGTTGCTGTAGACCAGCTTATATCGGCCGCCAAGACTAACCTAGAAGTAAAGTTGGCAGAGCCGGTACGAGCAATTACGCCAGGTCAGTCAGCGGTAATCTACTATGGCGACCAAGTACTCGGTGGTGGGATTGTCGCTTAATAGTAAAATAACTTTCGAAATAGTGGCATAATCAGTCAGCTGCTTTATACTAAAGTAAGCATTAATATCCGTTAAAAAAATGGCAGAACAGACCAAACCACAAGCACGAAGAATATCTCTAAGCAGTACCGCAGTCCTACTGGTGTCTACAGCTTTTTTTGGTCAACTTCTTGGCCTGGTTCGTACCAAACTTGTTAATGCTAATTTCCCGCCAACTGGACCTGGAAGTACTGACTCCTATTTTGCGGCTTTTAATATACCGGATTTTTTCTTTTTTACCTTGGCGGCCGGCGCACTGGGGGTAGCTTTTATGCCGGTACTGGCTGATCGACTTCACAGAGGCGACAAAAAGGGTATGTGGGAACTATCTACCAGTCTAATGAATTTACTAGTAATAATAATGGCAATCGTATCGCTTATTATATTTTTCTTTGCCGAGCCACTGGTTCACTATATTATCTCGCCGAACCTTACGCCCCAACAACTCCACAACACTGTCACCATAATGCGTTTCTTGGCACTTAACCCGTTACTATTTACAATATCTGGGGTTTTAACTGCAACCCAACAAACCATGGGACGATTTTTCTTTTATGCTGTTGCACCCCTAGCTTACAATCTATCGATCATTTTGAGTATCTACATCTTTAAACATAACATTGGATTAGTTGGACTTGGCATTGGCGCTCTAGTTGGTGCGGTCTTGCAGCTTGCTATTGTCTCTTTGGGACTATTTAATACTGGCTTTCACTGGTCGTCAAAGATTGTTTGGCGAAACTCTGATTTTCAAAAAATCCTACGAAACCTCCCGCCACGCTCTCTCGACCAAGGTATCGATCAAGTGGAAAATATTATTCAAACACACTTTGCTCGGCGTCTTGGCCCTGGCTACATTAGTTATTACAATAACGCCTATACACTATCTACAGCTCCAACTTTTCTGATTGGTACGGCCATATCAACGGCCGTTTTCCCCCAAATGAACAATCGCCTAGCCCAAGGCCGGCCAGACCTATTCCGCAAAGAATTTTTAAAAGTTTTACAAGCTATGATTTGGGTGGCTGCACCAGTAGCGATAACTAGTTATTTTCTTCGAGGTTATCTTGCCCGATTAATTTTTAGTAAAAATGCTCCTCAAATTTCCATAATTTTTGGTTTTTTGGTGCTGGCGATATTCGCCTCAACCATATACACCCTTATGTCACGGTGGTTTTACTCCCAAAAAGACACCATAACACCATTACTGGTATCGATCTTTATAGTTTTCCTTGATATTGTTCTGGTATCGATTCTAGCTAGACCTTCAACTTACGGGATGAGTGGGCTTGCAATAACACAATCGGTTGTGGCGATGACCGAAGTCGTTATTTTAGCTGTAATCATGTTTATTCGTGACCGTAAGCTGTTTGACTATGAGTTTGTTCGTAATATTAGCCGAATAATTTCGGTAACTGGTTTTTCGGCAGCGGCTGGGTTTTTAATGGTTCAACTGCTGCCTCTAGGCGTAAACGACCGCGGATTTATTACACTGGGCGGTAAACTTATCTTAGTTTTTGGTGTCGCAGCAATAGTGCACCTTATTATGTCGGCGTTATTCGGGCTTAACGAAGCCAAAGTAATATTCAGGCGTTTACGTCGATTAATTCTTCAACCTATCAAAGAACAATTTTAAACTAGCTAGTACGCTGTTATAATCTCAAAGACTATGAACCAAGACCATATCCGTAACTTCTGCATAATTGCTCATATTGATCATGGTAAATCAACTCTGGCTGATCGTCTGCTAGAAACTACTGGGACGGTAGATAAGCGTTTAATGAAAGCCCAACTACTAGATAAGATGGATTTAGAGCGGGAAAAGGGCATAACTATTAAACTAGCTGCCGTACGGATGCACTACAAAGATTATGAACTTAATCTGATTGATACTCCTGGGCACGTTGACTTTAGCTATGAAGTATCCAGAAGTCTGGAAGCCTGCGAGGGGGCAATTTTAGTGGTTGATGCTACGCAAGGTGTTCAAGCCCAAACCCTAGCCAATGTCTATTTGGCAATTGGCGCTAATCTAAAAATAATCCCCGTTTTAAATAAAATTGATCTACCAGCGGCAAATACCGACAAAGTTGCCGCCGAGATAGTTGGCCTGCTGGGTTGTACCAAAGACGACATTCTGCATATTAGCGCTAAAACCGGTCAGGGGGTTGATCAGTTACTCGAGGAAGTTGTTAAACAAATTCCCTCGCCGCGTGGAGACAGCGATAAACCGACTCGGGCTCTAATTTTCGATAGCTACTATGATGATTACCGCGGCGTAGTACTTTATGGCCGAGTTGTTGATGGTCAGATTAAAAAAGGTGACGCCATCCATATGATTTCGGCTGGCAGTAATGGACTGGCTCTGGAGGTTGGTAGTTTAACGCCAGAGATGTCGCCAAAAGATAGGCTTACAGCCGGTGAAATTGGCTACATCGTTACTAATCTTAAAACTACCCGACAGGCCAAGGTTGGCGATACTGTGACACTAGTTGATCGAGCAGCTACCGAGGCCCTGCCTGGTTATAAAAACGTTCAGCCATTTGTTTATGCTGGTTTTTTCCCAGACAGTAATGAAAACTACCTGACTCTTAAAGAGGCTATCGATAAACTTAGTCTGAGCGATTCGGCGCTGCAATTTACTCCCGAGAACTCGCCGGTTTTGGGCTATGGCTTTAGGGTTGGCTTTCTTGGACTACTACATATGGATATTGTTAGGGAGCGACTAGAACGTGAATATGATCTAGAGTTAATTATTACTAACCCCTCGACTGATTATCATGTTCGTTTAACTACTGGCGAGGAATTAATTATTAAATCAGCTGCTGACCTGCCTGACGTTAGTCGAATCGTTGAAATCAAAGAACCTTGGATAAAGGGTGAGCTAGTTTGCCCAATAGATTACGTTGGTGCCGTTATCCAGCTAGTGGCCACTAAGCGGGGTTTACAAAAAAATCTTAGTTTTGTTGATGCCGAACTAGCCATTATAGATTTTGAAGCACCACTAGCTAACTTGCTGACTGATTTTTACGATCAGCTTAAGAGTTTAACTTCTGGTTACGGCTCTTTTAACTATGAGCTAGCTGATTATCGGCCTGAAGACCTGGTTCGACTAGATTTTTACGTAGCTGGTGACCGGATAGATGCGCTTAGTATTATGGTCCACCGCAGCGAATCAATTCGACTCGGCCGAGAGGTAGTTGAAAAACTTAAAGACGTAATTCCAAAACAGAACTTTCAAGTTAGCTTGCAGGCCGGTATAGGTGGAAAATTTATTGCTCGCGAGGACATTAGTGCTTACCGTAAGGATGTTACTACTGGACTTTATGGTGGCGACGTGTCTCGAAAGAAGAAAGTCTTAGCCAAGCAAAAGAAGGGCAAGCAGCGTTTAAAAAGATTTGGACGAGTTGATATACCGGCCGATGCTTTTACAGTCATGCTAAAGCGTGATTAACTCTGTTACAATTAAATGTAAATGAATGCCGAACAAATCCGATCAGCTTATTTAAATTTTTTTGTATGGCGCGGTCATAGCACTATCGCTCGGGCTCCTTTGCTTCCTCAAAACGACCCAACTACGCTTTTTACCGGTAGTGGTATGCAGCCACTGATTAGTTATTTACTGGGTGCTGATCATCCCGCTGGGCGGCAGCTAGTAAATTCTCAGCCTTGTCTTCGGGCCCAGGATATTGAAGAAGTTGGCGATAATCGCCATACCACTTTTTTTGAAATGCTCGGTAATTGGAGTTTAGGGTCGTATTTTAAGGACGAACAACTACCTTGGTTTTTTGAGTTTTTAACTAGTGTTGTTGGACTTGATCCGGCTAAACTCTTTGTCACCTGTTTTATAGGTGAACCAGATTTTGATATAGCCAAAGACAGCGATAGTGCGAATATTTGGGAAAAATTATTTAAAGGTAAAAATATTGATGCCAAGCAAGTTGAAATTGGTAGTGAGGAGAATGGCTATAAAGCCGGCATGCAAGGGGGGAGAATTTTCTACTACGATGCTAGTAAGAACTGGTGGTGTAGGGCTGGGAAGATTGATTTAATGCCAAGCGGTGAACCCGGTGGCCCAGATAGTGAAGTCTTTTATCGTTTTTATGAGCGCGATCATAACGACGAAGAAAAGCGTAAATACGGCGAATTTTGCCACCCCAACTGCGACTGTGGTCAATTTCTAGAAATTGGCAACAGTGTCTTCATGGAATATCTAAAAACGGATGATGGTTTTTCTAAATTGCCCAAACAGAATGTTGATTTTGGCGGTGGTTTAGAGCGGATTGCCGCCGCCGCTATTGGCGATGGTGATGTATTCAAAGTTAGTTTGCTCTGGCCCATAGTTGCTAAGCTTCAAGATTTAAGTTCTAAGGACTACGAGAACTACACTCAAAGCATGCGGGTTGTAGCCGATCATCTTCGGGCAGCTACGTTTTTAGCGGTTGATGGCGTTGTGCCAAGTAATAAAGAGCAGGGTTATGTTATGCGGCGTTTACTTCGGCGAGCGATTCGCTTTGCTTTTGAACTCGGTATTGAGCAGAATCTCTGTAATGAGGTTGTGCCGATTATTACGGACATTTACAAGGACTCATTTCCTGAAATCAATCAAACAAAGGACAAAATTATCGACGTTCTTATTAAAGAAGAAAAAATATTCCGCCAAACTCTTCGTAAAGGTCTCCAGGTTTTCGGGGTCACACTGGCTAGCGGAAAAAGTGTCACAGGAGAGGAAATTTTTCGGCTTTACGATACCTACGGCTTCCCTAAGGAGCTGTCTAAAGAAGAAGCCTATAAACATGATGTCAAGATTGAGGACAATGCCGACAGTGAGTTTGAGAGATTAATGGCTGAGCAGCGTGATCGTTCTAGAACGGCTACCAAAGGCGAGTTTAAAGGTGGTTTAGGCGGTCAAACCCTGCAACACAAAAAATACCACACGGTCACCCATTTGATGTATCAGGCTCTGCGCCAAATTCTAGGTGAAGGAGTAATTCAACATGGCAGTAATATCAACGAGGAACGTCTTAGATTTGATTTTTCTTATCCTGATAAAATGAAGCCGGAGCAGATAGAAGAAGTCGAGGATATTGTTAATCAGCAGATAGCCAGGGACCTGCAGGTTAGTTTTGAAGAGCACCCCACCCGGGAAGCCATTAATAATCTGCACGTTCTTGGGGCTTTTGGTGATCGGTATGGTGAGCGAGTCAAAGTCTATCGGATGCAGGCTGAAGGTGACGACCAGCCATTTAGTTTGGAAATATGTGGTGGTCCACATGTCGATCATACTGGCGAACTAACCGAGGACGGTAAGAAATTTAAGATTATAAAAGAAGAATCAAGCTCAGCCGGTATCCGCCGTATTAAAGCCGTTCTTCAGTAAACCTTAACCACCTATCGTGGTATAATTTGGGAAGATTATGCTTGATAAATTTAAAAGTCTAACGAAGGGCGTTGCCGGTAAAGCTTCCAGCGGTATTTCCAGTGGCATATCTGGCGGTATAAGTGGCATAAAAAGTGCCCGCTCCAAGCGTAAGTCCTCAGAAGACTATCTTGTAGCTTTAGATATTGGCACTGAGTATGTTAAAACCTTGATTGGCCGAGTCGTTGGCAATGGTGTTGAAATTATTGGCGTCGGTAGGGCTCATCAAAGTCTTAGCGATATGCAGGCAGGAGCGATAGCTGATATTGCCAGTGTTGTTGATAACTGTGACAAAGCCCTAGCCCAAGCTGAGGAGCAGGCAGGGGTGTCGGCTCGTAGCGCAGTTATTGGAATTGCTGGTGAATTAGTTAAAGGAACAACCAAAGCCGTAAAGTTTACTCGAAAAGATTCTACTAAGCCGATGGATTTAGCAGAAATTGAACAAATCATAAAAATGGTTCAAGAAAGGGCCGAGTCTACTGCCAAAGAATCCTTAGCCCTAGAGCTGGGCGGTAAAGATGTTGAAGTCCGGTTGGTTAACAGTGCTCTTGTGAGTATCGATATCGATGGCTATAAAGTTACTAACCCCATAGGTTTTCAGGGTAAAGAAGTTCTGGTTCAGCTCTACACGGCTTTTGCCCCACTAATACATATTGGTGCCCTAGAGCGTACTGCTCAAGAATTAGATCTAGATTTACTAGCGGTTGCCGCTGAACCGTTTGCTGTTGCTCGTAGTGTAATTGGCGACGACCCTGATGCCAGCATGAGCGCCATTTTGATGGATGTTGGTGGTGGAACGACCGACATTGCTCTAATTGATGAAGGCGGCGTGCAGGGTACTATCATGTTTGGTATTGGCGGACGGGCCTATACCCGTGGTATTGAAAGGGAAATGGGTACCAGTTTTTCGGCGTCTGAGGATTTAAAAATAGGTCTGGGTAACAAGACGCTTCCGCCGAATAAAGTTCCCGTCGTTGAACAGGCTCTTCATAAGACTCTCGATGTCTGGGCCAGTGGCGTTGAGTTAGCTCTTAGTGAATTCACTAATGTTGATAATCTCCCACACCGCGTTCTACTGTGTGGAGGTGGCTCGTCACTAGAGATGTTAATGGAAGAACTTCACACCTCAACATGGTACAGACAACTGCCCTTTACCAAGCGACCACAGGTTGAATACATTAACCCCAAAGAAGTTGTCGGCATAAAAGATACTACCGGTGACGCTAATGACCATACCTTTATTACGGCCATGGGCTTACTGAGAGTCGGGCTGGACACAATGCTGCAAGCTAATTCAACACCGACTAACTCGGTTCGTGAAAAACTTGATAGGATGTTACGGGTATGAGCACCGCAAAAGATACAATTTATATCGATGTTGACGACGAGATTACCTCGATCATTGATAAAGTCCAAAACACCCAAGAAAATCTGGTCGCTCTAGTCCTGCCAAAACGGGCCGCAATGTTACAAAGTAGCGTTAATATGAAACTTTTAAAGCGGGCCGCTGAGAAGTCAAAGAAGAACTTAGTTCTTATAACTACTGAGGCCGGTCTACTTCCGCTAGCTAGCTCTGTAGGGCTCTATGTAGCTAAAAATTTGCAGTCTAAACCTGAGATTCCAAAGGCGGCTCCAGCCAGTGCTGCGATAGACGAATTAGTAAAAGCCGATGATGAAAAACCTAAAGACTTTGATCCTAAAGCAGTTGCCAGTGTCGCTGTTGGCGAGTTGGCCGCTGACGGCTTAGTAGACGATAAGTTACCGGTTAAACCAGAGCTCACGCCACTGGCATATAAAAGGGCCTCTGACGAAGAAGAATCAGTCATGCTCGATAATAGTGACAAGACCGATGAAGATGAAGATAAAGCTATTGATAAAGAAAAGAAAAACAAGAAGCTAAAAGTTCCTAATTTTGAACGCTTTAGGACTTGGCTAATCGTTGGAGTACTTTTAGTTATTCTTCTGATAGTTGGTTTTATTTTTGCCAATAAGGTCTTACCAAAGGCTCTTATTACTATTTCCACCAAGACAACATCTGTTAATACTTCGCTGGCTTTATCACTTAGTCCATCTGGAACCTCGCTAAATACCACTCAACTGATTGTTCCCGCCAATCTTCAACAAAGTCAGCAAACTGCATCGAAACAAGTTGCAACAACTGGGCAAAAAAATGAAGGTGCTACAGCCACAGGAGCAATTAAAATTGTCGCAATAGTTTGCGGCCCTGGTAGCCTCTTCAAGCCGGCAGCAATACCTGCTGGAGTTAGCTTCACCAGTAATAGTCTCACTTATATTACGCAGGAATCGACATCATTCAACGGGAGCGTTAATCAGGGATCTAACTGCCAAAAATGGAGCAGCACAACAAGTTCAGGCAACACAACGACTATAAGCGCCCAGTACCCAGGCGCCTCATATAATGTAAGTGGTAATGCATCTTTTACGTCCTCGTATCAGGATAGTAACAACTCTAACACTATATATTCTGGAACTGGCTCAGCGAGCGGCGGTTCAGATAATAACATCCAAGTTGTTAGTCAAACCGATATTACTAATGCCACTTCAGCAATTACTATGCCGACAAGCTCAAGCATTCAATCTAAGCTAAGTGCAGCCTTAACGGCAGCGGGTTTCTTCCCAATTCAAGCAACTTATACTGCTGGCACACCAGCCATCACTCCTAGTGCCGCTGTTGGCTCACAGGCTACCACAGTCACCGTTACAGAAGTTATAAACTACACCATGTTCGGCGTTAAACAAAGTAATCTGAACGCCCTAATTACAACTAGCGTTGATCAGCAGATCGATACTTCAAAACAGACCATACAGAACACCGGTCTAAGCCAAGCTACTTATACTAACTTTGCTCAAACATCGGTTGGAGGCAGCATAACCATGCAAACTACCTCAACAATTGGCCCACATCTTAATATTGCTCAACTGAAGACTGCAATAGCTGGCATGAAAAAAGGTGACCTTGAAACTACTCTGGAACAAAATCCTGGCGTAACCGGCGTAAGCGTAAAATATAGTCCGTTCTGGGTTTCTGCGACACCAAAGAATGTTAGTAAGATAACTATTGATATAAAAAAGGCATCATGACATTAACAGGGACTATTAAAGGGTCGGCTATGGCTCTAGATGTCGGTAGTCGGCGTATTGGTGTTGCCCTGGCAGACCCAACTGCTCGTTTAGCCCAACCGCTTCTTACTCTGGAGCGGAGTGATACAACTTTTGACGACATTCAAAAATTAATTTCTAAGCACAACGTTAGTGATATTGCCGTTGGTTTACCGCGCAGTCTCGATGGCAATATAACCCAGCAAACTCGTGACACAATACTTTTTATTAATCAATTAAAAGCAGTCGTTACGGTGCCAATATTTGAGCAAGATGAAGCCTTGACGTCTCACCAGGCTGAGGCAGAACTAATCAAGCGTGCGAAGCCTTATTCCAAAGCCGACATTGATGCTTTAGCTGCCACTTATATTTTGCAAGATTTCCTGGGGAGTGTAGGATAGTGAGTAAATATAATCTAAATGGCCATGGTCGTCAGCATCGACTTAAGGTCTTTTTTGCTATCGTTGCTGCGATTATTCTTATAGTTATCGGTTTAACTATCATTGTTCGTCAGGTCTACAATAGCAACATTCAACCACTAAGCCATAGTCAGAAGAGTCAAATAGTTAATATAAGTAGCGGGCTATCATCTCAACAAATAGCTAATCTGTTGAAGAAAGATAATCTCGTCCGCAGTAGCTGGGCTTTTGAGTGGTATCTTGATAGCCAGAACTTACGCGGCGATCTGCAGGCTGGTACTTATTCGCTATCACCTAGCCAGAGCGTTGCCCAGATAGTTAAAGTCTTGACAGAAGGTAAGATTACCACCGATTTGATAACTATTTTACCCGATAGGCGGCTTGATCAAATTCGTTCGGACTTGATTAACAACGGTTTTTCGCCGGCTTCGGTTGACCAGGCTCTTCAACCAGCCCAGTACTCATTTTTACCAGTTCTTGCCTTTAAACCATCTGGTGCCAATCTTGAGGGTTTTCTATATCCGGATTCATTCCAAAAAGACTCTGACACTACCCCTGAAGAGATTATTCAAGAATCATTAACCGAGATGGGACAACATTTAACGCCATCTCTCCAGGCCGCTTTCGCTAAAGAAGGCTTAAGTACCTATCAGGGTATGATTCTGGCGTCAATCGTTCAGCAAGAAGTTAATGGATCTTCCGATCAAGCTCAGGCAGCCCAGGTTTTCATCTCTCGCCTAGATTCAGGCATGACCCTCGGCAGTGATCAAACAGCATTCTATGGAGCAATATTAGCCGGTCAAACCCCTAGTGTTAGTTATGATAGCCCCTACAACACACTCCTACATATTGGGTTACCACCAACGCCGATTAGTAACGTTAACGCCCAGTCTTTAAATGCTGTAGCTCATCCAGCCGAAACCAGTTGGCTATATTTTGTAACTGGTGATAATGGAACGACTTACTTCGAACAAACTGCCGCACAGCACCAAGCTGATATAAATCAGTATTGCCATGTAAAGTGCGCACAAGACAGCCAATAATCTAAACATGTCAATCTGTAAAATGCTTGAAATCAGGACTAAATATTGATAAAATCATTGTCGGGACGGTATTTATTGTTAATACCGTTTTTTCGAATCGGTATTTTTAAATAAATACCAGGGAGAATATATTAGTACATCGCATGTATCGGTTGAAGAAAGACCGAGAGTAGACCAATCAAAGAGTTCCGTAGCCCAGATACGAGAACTTGTACAACGATCGACAAAGCTCAGTCGAAAGGCTGTTCGTTATACCCTGGTTGGAATAAATGTTTCGATTTTAGGTGCCGTTTTGTTGTTTTTTCTCACTTACAATCAAGGTGGGACAACCAGTAGTTTTGTGGGCTTAAGCTCAGTTAGTAATACACTATCGACTACCAGTGACCCACTCGATCAACTATCTGCAGCCGATATAGCTGTTGAAGTGTCCGATATGGTCAATTTGCCGGAGACGACAGCCGTAGTCAACCAAGCTGAAACCGTTAATGCCCAATTATCGATTACCCCTGCCGAGAATTTGGTTACCGCTAAACCTCAAATTGTTGCAACAGCTTTAAAAACCCGTCAAGATATTCAGCAATATATTGTTCAGCCGGGTGACACCCTAGCTTCGGTGGCCGCTAAATTTAACGTAACGTCCAATAGTATCCTGTGGTCCAATAATTTAACCTCAACAAGTCTTAAGGTAGGGACGAAACTTGTCATCCCGCCGATATCGGGAATTGTCTACACGGTAAAAGCAGGCAATACAGCACAGAGTCTAGCTCAAACTTATGATGCCAGTGCTAGTCAGATTACGGCTTTCAATGACGCTGAGATAACCGGCCTAACAACTGGTGAACAAATTGTCATACCCAATGGCGCCCAGCCAGTGGCCGCACCTTCTGGGTACGGCATATATGGGGGCATAGCTTCCTACGGCTTCAATGGTTATGATTTTGGTTACTGTACTTACTGGGTCGCTGCGCGTCGTGCACAGGTCGGCGAGCCCCTGCCAAATAACTTAGGCAATGCTTCTTCTTGGGCTTATCTAGCTCGGTCTTTTGGTCTATCAGTTGGTAATACGCCTCAGCAATATGCCGCGGTGGTACTTAGTACGGTTGGCGAGGGACACGTTGGCTTCGTCGAATCAGTTAATGCCGATGGCAGTGCGAACATCTCCGAGATGAATGTAAGTGGCTGGGACCGAGTAGACTACAAGACCATACCAGCGACCGCAGTCGATAATTATAGCTATATTTATTAAGCTGATAAAAATTCTAAACCTGATATTCTAATAGTATGTTTATAGATAACGCCAAGGTGAGAGTTAATGCCGGTGATGGTGGCGATGGCCGTTCTAGTTTTCGTCATGAGAAATTTGTAGATCGCGGTGGCCCAGACGGTGGCGATGGTGGCGATGGTGGAAATGTTGTTTTTGTAGCTAGTTTGAGCGAGAACACTCTGGCTAGCTTTCGTTTCCAAAGAGAGTTAATTGCTGAGTCCGGAGACGCCGGTGGCATGAATAATCGCCACGGTAAAAGAGGTAAAGAGCTTAGGGTGCGAGTACCAGTTGGGACGGCAATACTGAGTTCAGACGGTGATTTACTAGCCGATCTAGTTGTTGATAATACCGAAGCTGTTATTGCCCAAGGCGGTAAGGGTGGTTTCGGGAATGCTCACTTTGTCAGTTCAGTCCGGCAAGCACCAAGAGTTTCCGAGAATGGTGAACCCGGTGAAGCCCTAGATATTACTCTGGAACTAAAGATGATTGCCGACGTTGGCCTGATTGGTCTACCTAACGCCGGCAAATCAACCCTTCTTAGTATTATCAGCAACGCAAAGCCGGAAATTGCCGACTATCCTTTTACCACCCTGACTCCAAACTTGGGAGTTGTCGATATTGATAAAAACGATAGCCTACTATTCGCTGATATCCCAGGCTTAATCGAGGGCGCAGCTGAGGGTAAGGGACTTGGTGATGATTTTCTGAGGCACGTTGAGAGGACTAGTATATTAATTCATTTGATCGATGTTTATGGGGCTGATGTTGCCAAAGCCTACACCACTATTCAAACTGAACTTAAGAATTATAAGATAAATCTTAGTGATCGCCCGCAGGTAGTTGTTCTGACAAAAATTGATGGCCTAGATAAGGATGTTATTGAAATGGTAGAGAATGAGCTTAGAGCCGTTATACCAAAATCGACACCGATCTTTACTATCTCATCTAAAACTAAAACTGGCACCAACGAACTACTCCGCTACGTTTTAAAGGTTGTCCGTAAACAACAAAGTCAAACAGCCGCTAAAAAGGAATTATCTAAAGATGATGTACCAATTATTCGATTACCAGCATCGGCCGAACCCTGGCGGATAGTGCAGGAGAAAGACCAATTCGTTATATTGGGCCGAAAGATTGAGCGTTTCGCAATGCGAACTGATTTTTCTAGTGAGGATGGTACTCGGCGCCTTAGGGACATTATGAAAAAAATGGGCATTACCCACGAACTTGCTCGCCAAGGAGCAAAAGCTGGATCAAAGATATCTATCGGTAAGAGTAGGCAGTATACTCTAATATACTAAAGTTAGTGGAGACAGATGAAAACAACTTTTTTCTTCTATGATTTAGAAACCAGTGGTTTAAGCCCCCGCTCAGCGCGGATTATGCAGTTTGCCGGGCAACGCACCGATCAAGATCTTCAGCCGATCGGCAAACCAGTAAATATTATAATCAAACTGACAAACGATATCTTACCTGAACCAAGGGCTATTTTGCTTACTGGTATAACACCGCAACAAACTCTAGAAAAAGGTATCACTGAGGCGGAATTTCTAGAGATTTTCCACCGAGAAATTAGTCTACCGGGGACTATCTTCGTCGGTTATAACACTATTCGTTTCGATGATGAGTTTATGCGTTTTATCAACTACCGAAACTTCTATGACCCTTATAAATGGCAGTGGCAGAATGGTCGCAGTCGCTGGGATCTGCTCGACCTTGTTCGGATGACCAGGGCTCTTCGACCAGAGGGGATCGTTTGGTCTTATGATGAAAATGGTAAGGCTGGTAACAGACTAGAACAACTAACCTCAGCTAATAATATTCCACACAGTAATGCTCATGATGCTTTGGCCGATGTTAATGCCACGATCGCTGTAGCTCAGTTAGCTCATGCCAAACAACCAAAACTATTTGATTATTTACTCCAAATGCGCAGTAAAAAGAAAATTGCCGAACTGGTTTTATCCAATAAACCGTTTTTGTATACTAGCGGTAAATACTCAGGAGACTACCTAAAAACGACAATCGTTAAACTTCTGGCTCCTCACCCCGAGCGTGAAGCGGCCGCTCTAGTTTATGATCTGCGCTATGATCCTACGCCTTTCTCCAAGATGTCAACCAAACAACTGGTAGCTGCCTGGAAGTACGATCCCGATAAATCTAAGGCCAGATTGCCGATTAAGACACTACAGTTTAACCGCTGTCCAGCAGTCGCTCCACTCAGTGTTCTAGATGCCGATAGCCGTAAGAGAATTAACATTGACCCCGGTCAAATTAAAGAAAACGAAAAGCTTCTATCAGCAATTAACTATTGGCCTGCGAAAATATTAGAAGCCCTTGTTGTCATGGACGAAATCCAAGACCATAAATATGCCAGTCATAGCCATAACGTTGACGAGTCGCTCTACGATGGTTTTTTTAGCCAAGGCGATAGCAAGTTAATGCTAAATGTCCAGGGCGCCACTGCTCATCAACTAATGGACTTAAAACCGGTCTTTGAAGACGATCGTTTAAATGAGCTTTTCCCCTTATATAGGGCTCGAAATTTTCCAGATACTCTAACAGATACTGAGCTAGAATCATGGAATAGATACCGCCTTACTAAATTAACCGATGGCGAGGAGAATAGTCGCCTGGCTAAGTTTGAGGTGGAGATTAGCTATCTTACCAATAATATAAAACTATCAAAAAAAGATTTGGCAATAATAAATCAGTTAAAACTTTATGAAAACAGTGTTATGTCTTAAGTCTACGGTGAGTCGATACCATGACCGACATTACAATCAGCCAATCACGCAAGATATGAAGTCTTAGCATAATCCAGAGACTAATTATAGAGATCATCACTACTGAACTGATAATCATCCAGCCAAAAAATGTAATTTGAATATTCGTTCCTGGCACTATACCATTCACGATAAAGTCTTGCATACGACCACTCTCAATTTATATTACTTATATTATATATAATTGTTACTAAGTCAAATATAATGTATAAAATGTTTATGCTTAAAGCGGAATTTATAAGAATATGAAGGTGCTACTTTCATTAATTATCTAAGTGTGGAAAATATTAAAGATACAGACATAATCGAATATTAAATGAGACAAATGAGACATTTTTTCTGACACTAGAGTTAAATATGCTTTCGGTGTTTAGGCGTATCTAGGTTTACAATACTAAGAATGAGATTGCTGGTTATAGAAGATGAGAACAGAATTGCCAAAGCTATCAAGAGTGCGATGGAGCAGCATAATTTCGCTGTAGATATAGTCTCTGACGCCGATGACGGCCTAACAGCTGCTATAGATCCAGATTACGATCTAATTATATTAGACCGGATGCTACCAGGTACCATGGAAGGAGTCGATATTTGCCGGACAGTTAGAGATGCTGATGTTCATACGCCCATTTTGCTATTAACAGCAAGAGGCGAAATTCACGATAAGGTTGAGGGCCTAGGCTCGGGGGCAGACGACTATCTAGTTAAGCCATTTTCGATGGAAGAATTAATAGCCCGAGCTCAGACACTTTTACGGCGGCAGTCCAAATCCATCGGACCTACCATAAAGCTTGATGATCTTGAAGTTAATGTTGAGCTATTTAGCGTAAAGCGAAGCAATAAAGACATCACCCTTTCCTCGAGAGAGTTTAAGCTGCTGACTTATTTTTTGTACAATCAAGGGCAGATATTGTCGAAGGACAAAATTATAAGTCACGTCTGGGATGGTGATTCGCTAATAATGCCAAATACCGTAGAAGTTTATGTAGGCTATTTAAGAAAGAAGATTGACCGGGCATTCCCAGATGAAAAACCCTTATTACATACTGTCCACGGGTTTGGCTATAGAATAGGAAAGCCAATAAATGTTTAAGTCGGCAACTATTAAATTGACACTTTGGTATGTATTAATTGTTATGATTCTGTGTCTAATATTTAGTGGAGTACTATATCATTTTAGTAATAATGAACTAGCCGAAGGTCTTCATAAGCAGTATCAAGAACTAGTTCCCAATGACCATGATTCAGATGACTATCTTACTAGGACGAAAGCGGAAATTGCAGAACAGTCGCATAATCTTCTTGTTAATCTAATATATTTCAACGTGGTAGTGTTATTAGGTGCCGGCCTAGGGAGCTATGTATTTGCCAGAAACACTCTAAAACCCATCAAGCGTGCCCACCAATCACAGTTACGTTTTACTGCCGACGCTAGTCATGAACTACGAACGCCGCTAACATCAATGAAGGCAGACACTGAAGCAACTCTTATGAGGTATTCCGACAGTGTACCTCAACTCCGAAGAGCACTAGCGGAAAATCTCACTGACATACAGAAGCTCGATAAATTAACGAACCAATTACTCGAAATATCAAAGTTAGATAGCCGACATCCTATATCAAAAGAAATCGTTGACATTGAAGAGGTTATTAAATTAGTCATGAATTCGTTTAATAGGAAAACAAAAACGTCAACTATTAACGTTGATATTCAATCAACTGGGTATTATATTCTGGCTAATGAACAGAGCATTCGCCAGTTACTAACAATAGTTCTAGACAATGCCGTTAAATATAGCCCATCAAAAGGGAGAGTCCAGGTAAGCGTTGTTAAGCAGAGCAAGCACGTACTGCTAACAGTACGTGACAATGGTATTGGTATCCCAAAGGATGATCTACCCCATATATTTGAGAGATTTTATCGTTCCAAGAACGCTAGTACCTCTAAGCGTAAAATTACAGGATACGGTCTGGGTTTGCCTCTTGCAAAAGACATCGTTGAATTATATGGGGGCACAATAAGAATTGACAGCAAAGAAAACGTATCTACTACCGTAACTATTAGTCTACCGTTATATAAATTAGATAAATAACCCTACATTAAATTGTCTGACGTAAGATATTTCTCAGAAGATAGTGCTATTAATTTGTAGACGGTATTTTAATAGATACGGAATACAAAGATGATAGACAAGTATGAAACGATCAATTTTTACGACGATACATCACATCATTATGAGGATTTCTGGATTGGTAGAGACTACGAGCACCTAGCTGAGATAATCGCCATCAATAAGCTTCTGGCCAACCGGCGTTATGATGTCGGTATTGATTATGGTGGCGGATACGGCCGATTGTCCAGGACAATCCTCAAATACTGCAACTTTTTATATTTAGCTGACCCGTCGAATAAGCAGTTAGACTTGGCGAAAAGCAAATTACAGAGTGAGCCTAATATTGACTTCATGAGACTCGTTGATGAGGCTGAAATACCACTGAACGACAATCAACTTGATTTAGTTGTTATGATACGAGTATCTCATCACTTAGTTGAACCCAGTAAAACGCTCGCCGAAATAAAACGCGTGCTTAAACCTGGTGGTCAAGCGGTTATAGAGGTAGCCAACTCTGCACACTTTTTAAATAGGGTGAAACATTATCTAAGGTTCAAGACAATATCCAAAGACCCTATTCAAATTGGCATAGCTGCTAACGGGATTGATGATGCGACTCCTTTCGTAAACCACAACCCAAAGACAATCGAAGATCTATTTAAGGCGAATAATTTACAAATCATCGAAAAGCTGTCCGTTTCAAATTTAAGGAATAGATTATTTAAAAGGGTTTTAGGCATGTCAACAATAGTTACAATAGAAGAATTTTTACAAAGAAAACTGTCATTTATATCTTTCGGGCCTAGCCTAATTTATTTAGTTGAAAAAACATAGGCACAATGCCGGTGGTACTTATACGCATAAGCTGCATTAATCAGGATTTATTCAGCAAGTGATGAGACAATTAATAAGCTTTAGTCAAGATATTAACCCGAAAGCTATATGAAAAAGATTTTTATAAGTTTAGCCATACTGTTTGTATTTATCATATATAGTGCTGGTATCCGTCACCAGGTCCCAGTATTAAAGAAGCCGTCATCACTAATCGCAACTACAACTCCTACTGGATCTTCAGCGGTTGCAAATAGTAGTGGCACAGCAACTTCGACAACTACAACCGGCTCTGGGTCTGCCACGGGGGGTACTTCTAGTTCAAATAACGGTAGCTTTAAAGACGGGACTTATACAGGTAGCATTGCTGATGCTTATTACGGGTCAGTGCAGGTTGAAGTTACTATATCCGGAGGTAAAATTACTGGCGTTAAGTTCCTGCAATACCCAGACACCCATGCAACATCGGTAGCCATTAATCAACAGGCTATGCCGTACCTAGAGCAAGAAGCCATTCATGCCCAGAGTGCCAAGGTGCAGTTAATTTCTGGCGCAACATTTACATCCCAAGCATTTATACAATCACTTAATTCAGCATTATCACAGGCCTAAGACTTTATGAAAAAAACACAAATAATTATGGGTATGCCTATCACGGTCGAAATAGTGGATGTGGTTAATGACGAGACAATAGACTCGGTGTTCAACTATTTTAAAGTTATTGATGAACAATTTAGTACCTATAAGCCCGGTAGCGAGATATCAAAAATTAACGCCGGTATGCCAGAGAATGAGTGGAGTGAAAGCATGCGGCTTATCTTTGACTTGTGTGAGCAGACCAAGAAGCTTAGTAACGGCTACTTTGATATCTACAATCAAGGGAAACTTGATCCGTCTGGCCTAGTAAAGGGCTGGTCGGTTAATAACGCTGCCCAAATTTTGCATAAAACGGGTGTCAAGAACTTCTATATTGAAGCTGGCGGCGACACCCAAGCCAGCGGGCTGAATGCTGACGGCAAGCCATGGGCAATTGGTATCCGTAACCCATTTAAAATTGATGAGATTATCAAAGTTATACAGTTAAGCGATAAGGGTATGGCTACATCCGGTACCTATATTCGCGGGCAACATATCTATAATCCTCATAATCATGGTCAAGAAATAAATGACATAAAAAGCCTGAGTGTTATCGGGGAAAACGTTTATGAGGCCGATCGGTTTGCGACAGCGGCCTTTGCAATGGGGGAAGATGGCATTAATTTTATTGAGCAAATGCCTGGGTTAGAGGGGTATATGGTCGACTCAGGGAAAAACGCGACTTTCACTAGCGGCTTTAAAGGGTACGTAGTTAATAATGCTTAGGTTCATCGATAAAATTACCGATGGGATAACTATGTATCGTTTGCTGCTCTATTATTTGATTGCTCTAATTATTGCAGCAATCACTCTTAGCGCGTTTGGCGATCTACATTATAGGCCGCTTGATATCGTAGTGTCTTCATCTATCTTAGTTGCATCCTGCTGGGTTATTAATAAAGTATTTGCTCAGATTTTTAATGCCCCAATTAACCCAGAGTCCTCACTTATTACTGGCTTAATATTGAGTTTAATTATTACACCCGACCTGACGGGCTATAACATACTATTTTTACTTGCAGCCGCCGGTTTAGCTATGGCCTCTAAGTACTTGTTAACAATCAGAGAAAAACATATCTTTAATCCGGCAGCAATAGCGGTAGCGTTAACGGCCTTTGGGCCAAGACAAACTGCCAGCTGGTGGGTTGGCACGGCGGTAATGTTGCCCTTCGTAGTAATTGGGGGCATATTAATTACAAGAAAAATCCGCCGCGAGAGAATGGTAATAACATTCTTTATAGCTACAACTTTATCGACGGTTTTTTACGCAGTTATTTCCAAAGTTAGCGTTACCAGCAGCCTTCATGACATGATCTTTAGTTCAGCAATCTTCTTCCTTGGATTTGTTATGTTAACCGAACCATTAACTTCTCCTCCAACAGTAAGGAAACAAACTTGGTACGGGGCTCTGGTAGGCTTCTTATTACCACCACAAGCCCATTTATTAAGCTTCTATACTACCCCGGAATTAGCACTTATAATCGGCAATGTGTTTTCGTATTTAATAAGTCCTAAGACAAAATTATTTCCAATTCTCCAGCAGAAAATCAAAATTGCTGCCGATACGGTTGACTATATTTTCAACCCGGGACAAAAATTTGCCTATCAGCCAGGGCAGTATTTGGAGTGGACTTTGCAGCATGAAAAGACCGATTCACGGGGTAGCCGTCGGTACTTTACTCTAGCATCATCTCCGACTGAGCCTAACCTGAGAATAGGTGTTAAATTCTATGAAGATGGCAGTAGCTTCAAAAAAGCCTTATTAGATGCTAATGAGGATACTTTTATTGTAGCTTCACAACTAACCGGTGACTTTGTTATGCCAAAAGACCCTACCAAACAGCTTGTTTTTATAGCCGGAGGGATTGGTGTAACACCGTTTCGGAGCATGGTCAAATATCTAATAGATAAAAACGAAACGAGAAAAGTTACGCTACTCTACTCAGCTCGTACAGAAGAAGCTTTAGCCTACAAGGCGGTCTTCGAAGAAGCCCGTAGTAAACTTGGGTTAAGAGCCATATACGCAATTTCCGATAGTACGGCGGAGATTACAAGCCCGAACACAGTTGCCGGAATGATCACTCCTGATTTAATCAAGCAATCAGTGCCAAACTATTTAGAATCGATTTTTTATATTTCTGGTACTCACGCCATGGTTGTTGATATGGAAGATATTCTTATTGGCCTTGGAGTCAGCAAGAAAAATATTAAGTTAGATTTCTTCCCAGGTTATGTTTAGATATGCCGACAAACTACTAACTATTGCAAATTGTGGCTAGGGAAAGGGGGTCCGATCCCCTAGCTCTAGAATATTTGTTCGTTTTGAGTTATAATGCCAAAACTTATGGCAGAGAATATCGTCGTTAAAGGTGCTCGGGAACACAATCTTAAAGATATTAATGTGACTATTCCTCGCAATAAATTAGTTGTTATAACTGGTTTAAGCGGATCCGGGAAGTCTTCCTTAGCATTTGATACTATTTATGCCGAAGGTCAGCGTCGTTATGTTGAGTCACTTAGCTCGTATGCTCGTCAGTTTCTCGGACTCATGGAAAAGCCAGATGTTGACCAAATCGATGGCTTGAGCCCAGCGATTTCTATCGATCAAAAATCAACTAGCCGGAACCCTCGTTCAACGGTCGCAACAGTGACTGAAATATATGATTATCTTAGGTTATTATTTGCTCGAATTGGTGAGCCTCATTGTCCAATATGCGGCCAGTCGATCAAGCAACAGACAGCGACAGACATTATTGACCAAGTTGGACACATGCCGCCGGGCGCTAAGTTAATGATTCTAGCGCCGATAGTTATTGATAAAAAGGGTGCTTTTGAGCATATCCCAGAACAATATCTAAAAGCTGGTTTTGCTCGTGTAAGAGTCGATAAAGTAGTTTATGCGCTTGATGAGTTTCCGGAACTCGACAAAAATTTTAAGCACACCATTGAAATTATTGTTGATCGTATTGTTAATGATGACGATAGCCGAACTAGGCTTAGCCAATCAATTGAGCAGAGTTTAGAGATAGCCGACCGTAAGCTCAGAGTGGTTAACGCTGACAATAATGAAGAGTTTGATTATAGTCTGCAATATGCCTGTCCTGATCACCCTGAAGTTGCTATCCCAGAACTTGAACCACGAAACTTTAGCTTTAATTCACCGCATGGAGCTTGCCCAGTTTGTACCGGTCTAGGCTCAAGGTTGGAGGTTGATCCCGAGTTAGTCATACCAAACGGCCGTTTAACGATCGCAGAGGGAGCTATACGCCCCTATAACAGGATTAATGTAGACAACTGGTATATGAAAAAACTCCAAGCTGTAGCCGATCGCTACGACTTTAGCCTACATGTACCAACTGCTGAAATAAAGCGCGAAGATATGGAGCGAATTATGTACGGCACGGCCAAAGAAACATATAAGGTTGCTCTTGGTATTGGCCGTAGTTTTGAAACAACTTACGAAGGTGTAGTCCCAAACCTCGAACGACGTCATAAAGAAACAGATAGTGATTTTGTACGCCGCGATATCGAGAAATTCATGCACGAGAAACCTTGCTATGCCTGTAAGGGGCTACGTTTAAAACCAGAAATTCTGGCAGTTACGGTTGCCGGTAAGTCAATCATGGATATCTGTAACCTATCGATTGATGATACTCTGGCAGTCTTTCGATCACTCAAACTGAGTGATCGAGACCTAAGTATCGCTAAGTTAATCTTAAAAGAGATTGATGCCAGACTAACTTTCCTGCAAGATGTTGGCTTAAATTACTTAACCTTACTACGCGGTGCTACAACTCTAAGTGGTGGTGAGGCGCAGCGTATCAGACTGGCTACTCAAATAGGTTCTGGTCTAATGGGCGTTTTATACGTCTTAGACGAACCGAGTATTGGTCTGCATCAACGTGATAACGCTCGTCTTATAAACACCCTTAAACACTTACGAGACTTGGGTAATACGGTCATTGTTGTTGAGCATGATGAAGAAACTATTCGTACTGCAGATTATTTATTAGATATTGGCCCAGGCGCTGGGATCCATGGCGGCTTCGTTGTTGGCGAGGGCATACCAAGCGAAGTCATGAAAGTTAAAGACAGTATTACTGCTCAGTATTTAAACGGAACTTTGAGTATTGCTATGCCAAAAACAAGACGCCCAGGTAACGGTAAGTCGCTAGTCATAAAAGGCGCTAGGGAAAATAATCTTCAAAACATTGATGTGGATATTCCGCTTGGTAAGCTGGTAGTAGTTAGCGGTGTCTCTGGTTCTGGTAAGTCCAGTTTAATAAACGATATTCTGGCTAAAGAATTACTGGCTCGTTTACACCGAGCTAATACTGTTCCTGGTAAACACGATGATATTGAAGGTATCAAAGAGTTAGACAAAGCCATTATTATTGACCAATCACCCATTGGTCGTACGCCACGCTCTAATCCAGCAACCTACACCGGTCTCTTCACTCCAATTCGTGAACTATTTGCTTCTGTTCCAGAAGCCAAGCTTCGTGGGTATAGCCCAGGAAGATTTAGCTTCAACGTTAAAGGTGGACGCTGCGAGAACTGTTCAGGTGATGGAATCATTCAAATTGAAATGCACTTTTTACCAGACGTCTATGTACCCTGTGAAGTTTGTCATGGCAAGCGCTATAACCGTGAAGCTCTAGAAATACACTACAAGGGCAAAGCTATAAGTGACATTTTGGAACTAACCTGCGACCAAGCTCTGGAGTTTTTTGCCAATATCCCAAGTATTGCCCGCAAACTCCAAACTTTAGTTGACGTCGGTCTCGGCTATATTCACCTAGGTCAACCGGCAACCCAGCTTAGTGGTGGTGAAGCTCAGCGTATTAAATTGGCTAGTGAACTATCTCGTCGCCCAACTGGTCGAACGCTGTATATTCTTGATGAACCAACAACCGGTCTTCATATGGCTGACGTTAATAAACTACTCCACGTACTGCATGCTCTGGTTGATGCCGGTAATAGCATGGTAGTTATTGAACATAACCTTGATGTTATAAAGAATGCCGATTGGTTAATTGATATGGGACCTGATGGTGGGGCAGCCGGTGGACAAATAGTTGCCCTCGGTACTCCCGAACAAGTTAGCAAGCAAAAAGATTCTTACACCGGTCAATATTTAAAGAAATTCTTCAAGTGATTTTATATGAGCGAATTTATCGATCCAACACCAAATACTGAGCCCAGCGATTCTCCTAATAGCGTCGATTATTGGGCACGACTACTAACTAATACTGCTGAAGAAATTGAGAGAAAAATCGCCGAAAGGCGTCGAGAAGGCAAGTATCCAACTAAAAGGCAACGTCAAGACAGAGCAGTTATAGTTGAATTGCGACAAAGTCTAGAAGCGCTTGATTATGTGTTTGATAAAGACAGTATGGATAGCTTAATGGGTTCCGCTGGCGTCATTAACCGCTATGTTCCTGAGCAATTAGTGGCAGAAACTCGCGAAGCAGAAGATCTTCGAATAACACTTAGATCTAAAAACCTAGATTGATTTACGTTTTTTCTTTCTCTCTATCATGGCTTGGGCCAGATGATACAGGACCGGGCCAAAACTAAGAACAACAACTATGATAACGACAGGGACGATGTAATTATCAATATTTGGGATCTTGCTCCCGAACCAATAGCCAATCATCGTTATAATTATTGCCCAGGCACTATCACCAATGGCATCAAAGAAAGCGAATTTTGCACGAGGCATTTTCCCGACACCAGCAACAATTGGCGTAAAAGTGCGGACTATTGGTAGGAAGTGAGCTAGCAGCATAGCCTTAGAACCGTATTTTACAAAAAATTTCTCGGAACGAGCTACATATTCTTGTCTGAAAAGTAAGCCGTCTTTTTTACGAAACAATCTCGGCCCTAGGCTTCGGCCAATCTGATAACCAACATTATCTCCGGCAATTGCAGCCAATGCAGCAATTATTAACAAAGCCGCTAAGTTAATCTTGCCCTGGGCGGCTAAGATACCGGCACTCAAAAGCAGAGTATCTCCAGGGAAGAAAAAACCAACCAACATTCCGCTTTCGGCGAAGATAATGACGGCTACTATTAACAAACCGCCGCTTTGTAATAATTCGCTTGGATTAAACATATGCTAATAGCTTACGCAATTTGTCAAAAATCGTCTAATAAGTTTTCGTATCATCTGGTATAATACATTTAAAGCTTTATCAAATAAGGAGAAAAATGGCTGAGGATATTAGTTTGAAGCTCGAGGAGCGCACTGTAGTTGGTAAACAGGTTAGGCAATTACGCCGTGACGGGTTTATCCCAGCTGTAATCCACGACCACGGTAAACCGTCGGTTCACGTTATGGGTAAATATCCAGACGTTTATAAAGTCTATCGTCAAGCCGGACGTCACCACGCCATAAAATTATCAGTTGGCGATAAGAATTACACGGCCTTAATTAAGACAACGGCTTTTGAACCCCGTAAACACGTTCTTAGCCACGTTGTCTTTGGTGCTGTTGAAGCCAACGAAAAAGTTACCGCTGAGATTCCAATTAGATTAACTGATGATATTCCAGCTGAGCGAGCTAGTTTATTGGTCATTAAACATCTTGAGTCTGTTGAAGTAGAAGCTTTGCCAAAAGATCTACCAGACGAAATTATTGTTGACGCTGCAACGCTTGTTGAAGTTGGCGATAAGCTAAGCGTATCAGATATTGTTATTCCAGAAGGTGTAGTTATTATTACTGAACCGGAGCACGCCATTGCGACAGTTTACGAACCAAGTGCTGTCCAGGCCGCTAACGATGCTCTAGCCGGAGAAGCTGAGGACATTCTACCTGAAGCTGAAGAAGGTGCTGAGGCCGAAGTTGGTGAAGACGGTGAAGCTGTAGCCACCGAGGCTGGTGACGAGTCAGCTGAAGCCACGGTCGAGAAGAAGTAGATCTACCCAGCGCTCATCATTGAACCATAGTTTGTTACAATATATCTAAGATGGAGAAGATAATCTTACTGTATAATTTTAGCCCCCTCAAAGACCCTGAGGCTACTATGCTTTGGCAAAAAACTTTGTGCGAAAAGCTCAATCTAAAAGGTCGAATTATAATCTCCAAGCACGGGATTAATGCTACGCTCGGAGGCGACCAGTCTAGTTTAAAAAGCTACGTCAAAGAATTGAAGTCCTTCGTGCCCTTTAAAGAGACCAAGATTAAGTGGGGTGATGGTGGCAGCCAGAACTTTCCTAAATTATCGGTAAAAGTTCGAGATGAACTGGTTACTTTCGGAGCGGCTAAAGAATTAAAAGTAAATAAAAATGGTGTTGTTGGCGGGGGAAAACATTTATCGCCCGAAGCAGTTCATAAGTTGGTCGAAAAACGGGGCAAGGATGTTACTTTTTTTGATGCACGCAGTTCCTATGAGGCCGCTGTTGGCCGTTTTAAAGGTGCTGTGATCCCTGATGTTCGAACCGCCAAAGACTTTATTAAAGAAATCGAGAAACCCAAATACAATAAACTTAAAGATAAACCAGTAGTTACATACTGTACGGGCGGGATCCGCTGCGAGATATTATCGGCTTTAATGAAACGACGCGGCTTTAAGGAAGTTTATCAAATCGATGGCGGCATCGTTAAGTATGGTGAAAAATATGGTGATGCTGGGCTATGGGAGGGTTCACTTTATGTTTTTGATGGTCGAATGGGAACCAAATTCTCTGATAAAGCGACTGATATTGGTAAATGTATTCATTGCCACGAATTAACTAGCAACTACGAAAACTGTGCTAATAAAACCTGTAATGAGCTAGTTTTAATCTGTAAGGATTGTTATAAGGAAACTTACTGTTTAAGTTGTGCTAAAGTTTATGTTAAAAAGTAATGAATACCAAACTTCAGAATAAGCTAAAACAACTACCGACTACTCCTGGAGTCTATTTTCATAAAAATGCCGCTGGCCAAATAATATATATAGGCAAAGCAGCTAATCTGCGAAACCGCGTAAGACAATATTTCCAAGCATCTCGGAGCCGCGACGCTAAGACACAGTTGCTGGTGGCCGATATTCACGACACCGATTGGATGAGCGTTGATAGTGAAGTTGAAGCCCTGTTCCTAGAAGCCGAAATGGTGCGCCGCTACATGCCGCATTACAATATTCTACTGCGCGACGATAAGAGCATGACCTATATTCGTATTGATTACGACAGCGAATATCCAACAGTCTCTTTTACCCGTCGACCACTAGATGATAAAGCTCGCTACTATGGCCCATTTTTCAATGCCCAGACCACTAAGCAGGCTATGAAGGTTATGCGCAGAGCCTTTCCCTACGCTACAGCTCGTTATTCCACAAAGCGGCGGGTATCTTTGGATTATCATATAGGGCTGGATCCTGGGCTGGAAGAGGGCAAAACCTCGCTTAAGGATTATCGGGCAAACTTGCGGCGTCTGATCGCCGTTATTGAAGGTAAACGAATGACTATCCAAGATAAACTCGAAAAAGATATGCATAAATTTGCTAAGCGTGCTGAGTTTGAAGAGGCCGCTAAGGTTCGTAATCAGCTTAATGTCTTAAGGAACTTGCATAACCAAATTGTCTTTAGCGACAAAGAGTTTCTTGATATATCCAAAGATCATGCTCTCGATGAATTAGTAAATTTGTTGGGACTCAGCGCTTTTCCTAAACGCATCGAGGGCTATGATATCAGCCATATGTCGGGCAGCGATGTAGTTGCTAGTATGGTTGTTTTTACTAATGGCGTTAGTGATAAAAGCGAATATCGTAAATTTAAAACTCGTAAAGACCAGAACAATGATTTCGATAACATGAACGAGACTATTATGCGCCGATTATCTGAGACGAACCGTAAGGCTTGGGGTATACCAAACCTTGTTATTATCGATGGCGGTAAAGGTCAACTCGGCGCGGCTCTAAAAGCCCGTGATGATATGGAATGTTCTTCAATACCTTTTATCTCGCTAGCTAAACGCGAGGAACAGATCGTGATCAGTAAGACTAAATCAAATACTGTATTAAACCTAGATGTTCTTCATAAACTGGGAGGTTTTTTAACTGAGAGTGATGATTATGTTCTAATCAATATCCCCCATAACACTAATCTAGTTAAACTACTTCAACGTATTCGCGATGAGTCGCACCGTTTTGCCGTTAGTTACCACTCGACCCTTAAGACAAAAAGACAAACCAGTAGTTTACTCGATGATATACCCGGTATCGGGCTGACAACCAGAAAAAAATTGATAAAATCATTTGGTTCAAAACGAGCCGTCGGTGAGGCCAGTGAGCTCGAACTAACGGCTATTGTTGGAGCTTCAAGGGCTAAGACAATATTTAATTATCTGCAAACTAGCAAACAACCAAAGCCCTAACGAGGGGGCTACATTTGCTATACTGTGTAAATCTATGAAAGTAGACTTTCCAAGTAGTTTCTTTACGGCCAATCGGCAAAATCTACGTAACCTAGTTGGCGATAAACCAATTATCGTTTCGGCGAACGGTTTACTCCAAAAAGGTGTCGATAGCGCGTACCCGTTTCACCAGGATGCTAATTTTTGGTATTTAACAGGCATTAATGATCCCGGAATAGTATTGGTTATCACTGGCATTTGGGATTTTTTAATTTTGCCTAAGCGCAGCGATTACCAAGACACCTTCGAGGGTACAATCAATAAGAAGACTCTGATTAAAATGTCGGGAGTTACTGGGGTTTTATCCTTTGAAGAGGGCTGGAAAGAAGTTGATAGACTTCTAGGTATTAGTAAAAAGGTCGCTACAATCACTCCCTTTGATAACTACATTGAATTTTATGGCATGTACACGAATCCAGGACGTCGACAACTAATTAAAAGAATTAAGGCCATAGACAAAAAAATTCCTATCGAAAACATCGTTCCAAATATAACAGAACTAAGAATCATTAAACAGCCAATAGAGGTGAAAGCTATTAGCGCGGCCATTGATATAACTAGCCAGGCAATTAAAGCCGTTAAATCGAACCTCGGCAAATTGTCCCACGAGTATTCAGCTGAATCAGTCATAACCGCTCATTTTATAAACAACAACGTCATTAATGCCTGGAAACCAATTATTGCTAGTGGTCATAATGCCTGCATCTTGCATTATGATGACAATACTAACCGCTTAGTTAAAAATGATCTAGTAGTTGTTGATATTGGTGCCGAGGTCTCTCACTACGCAGCGGATATTACTCGGACATTAATTATTGGGGCAAAACCGAGCGCTCGTCAGCGGGAAGTTCATCGGGCAGTCTTAGATGTCCAGAACTACGCCATTAAACTACAAAAACCAGGAGTAACGGTTTTTGATAACGAGAAAAAAATTAGAAAATATATGGCCACCAAGTTAATTGAGCTTGGCCTTATTAAACGAGCCTCTAGAGCTGAGATAAACAAATTCTATCCACATTCTACTTCGCATTTTCTAGGACTCGAGCCCCACGACGTCGGTGATTACAAGCTACCACTGAAGCCAGGTGCAGTTTTAACAGTTGAACCAGGAATCTATATACCGCAGGAGAATATAGGTGTTCGGCTTGAAGACGATGTGCTAATTACTGCCACAGGCTGTAAAGTTCTTAGTGCCGCCCTGTCCAGAGATTTGCTATAATATGCTTATGGATAAACTGCGCAAGAATGCCATCTTTAGATTCTTGGTAAGATGGTTTGTATGTAGTCTGGGGCTTTGGATTGCAGCCGCCCTCCTCGGTAGTCGGATAACTTATAACAATAGTTTTTGGGTGATAGTTATAGCTGGTTTGATTCTGGCTATTATCAACCTTATTATCAAACCGATCTTAGTTATTTTGTCATTACCGGCTGTACTTATAACCCTCGGACTATTCATGGTTATCATCAATGGTGTAACAGTTTTTATTGCTTCTAAGCTATATACATCACTGCATGTAACTGATTTTTGGGCAGCAATACTTGCTGGTATGGTAATTGGGCTGGTAAACTATCTAGTAACAGCAATCATGGAAGGTATCTAAGTCGCTATGCACATGAGTATTTACAATTACATAACTATCGGATCGATGCTACTGCTAACATTATTGATTCTTGTACAAACTAGAGGTGCGTCACTGGGTGCCGGTCTTGGTGGCAGCGGGGAAGTTAACATGACCCGCCGCGGAACCGATAAAACCATCCATCAGATAACCATAATTGTTGCTCTTATTTTTACGCTCTCCTTGACCATTGGAATTGTAAAATAACCCCTTAAGAACCGAATATGACAGCAAAGAATCTTAGCTTGCGTGCTCGCCATATATTTCGGAGTCGCCGCCGGCAAATTGAGGACCTGGGTGTTCAGGCTGAGAAGAATATCGATAGACATTTTATAAATCGTCTAGTTCGACTGTTGCAGGTTCGACGTTTCGTGCTAACTTGGGTGCTATTACTTGTTTTCATTATCGGGAGCGTTGTTATTCAAACCGATGGCCTTAGCAGTTACTACCAATCTTTGCTACCGGTTCCTGGTGGCGTTTATACGGAGGGCATATTAGGTGATTTTACAACTGCCAATCCTTTATTTGCCACCGGTCAAGTCGACGACGCCATTTCGCGTTTAGTCTTTTCCGGCTTATTTACCTATAACCAAAGCAATCAACTAGTTGGTGATCTAGCCTCCGGGTATAGTGTTAGCCCGTCTGGTACAGTTTACACAGTAACCCTAAAACCTAATCTTGTTTGGCAAGATGGTCAGCCTCTGACCTCGAAAGATGTTGTTTTTACCTATCAGACTATCCAAAACCCAAACGTCCAGTCGCCACTAAACTTGAGCTGGCAAGGCGTAACCGTAGCTGCACCTAGTCCCTCGACTATAACTTTTACGCTTACAAATCCTCTTAACTCCTTCCCCTATTCGCTAACTAATGGCATTATTCCTGAGCACCTTCTGGCCAGCGTGCCAGCTACTGAGCTAATATCAGCTAATTTTAATACTGATCCGATAGGTGCTGGTCCGTTCTCCTGGCTATCGGTTGCTGAACAGGGTCTGACGCCTCAGACCAGGCAAGAACAGATTAACCTGACGCCTTTTAAGCACTACAATGGTGGGCAACCAAAACTTAGCGGTTTTATTATTAGGGCGTTTCATGATCAGAACGAATTAATTGCTAGTTTCAAGAATGGCTCTTTAAACGGCTTGTCAGGCCTTGATAATGTCCCAACTAGCCTAGCAAATAATCACCATGTTCAGGTCTACAGCATGCAGTTAACAGCTGCTAACATGGTCTTCTTTAAGACTAGTAGCGGCATATTGGCAGATGCTTCGTTGCGTAAAGCAATTGTGGCGGCCTCGAATGTTCCTGCCCTTATCGCTAGCTTAGGTTATCCCGCTAGCCCGGTTCATGAACCACTGCTGTCCAATCAACTAGGCTTCAACCCGAGCTATGAGCAGCTGACAGATAATTTAAGTTTAGCCGATAGTAGCTTAACGACAGATGGTTGGGTGAGCCCAACGCTTGGGGGTATAAGATATAAAGCCGGCGCGCCACTGGCATTTACCCTATATGCCGCCAATACATCAGAAAATCAAAAAATTACCAGCCTATTAAAGAGTCAATTACGAGCTGCCGGAATTGACATGAGTGTTGTTCTGCAAAACAGTCTCGACTTAAATAACACAATAACTTCTCGCAACTACGATGCCTTATTATATGGTATTTCCATCGGAGTAGATCCTGACGTTTTTGCTTATTGGGATAGTAGCCAAGCTTACCCAACAGCTCTTAATGGAGTAAATTTTTCTAACTATAAAGACCCAACAGCCGATGAAGGTTTGGAGTCGGGTAGAATTGTTAGCGACCCAGCTTTAAGAACCATAAAATATGCTATATTTCTCCAGGCTTGGCAGAACGACGCACCGGCGCTAGCTCTTTATCAACCCAGGTTCCTATACTTAACCAATCAAACAGTTTTTGGTTTGAACGATAACACTATAAATTCTGCCACTGGCCATTATAATAACGTCCAAAATTGGGAAATTCGTCAAGGGCAAGTTACCGACAAGTCTTCTTGAGTTTTGCTGGCAAAACAGATAAGATATCAACACCAAAAAGATGCGCGAGTGGCGGAATGGTAGACGCGCTAGCTTCAGGAGCTAGTGCTCGCAAGGGCATGGAGGTTCAAGTCCTCTCTCGCGCACCATGTTTGAATATTAATTTCATTTCCGTCATCGGGGTGTAGCGCAGTGGCTAGCGCGCAGCGTTCGGGACGCTGAGGTCGGAGGTTCGAGTCCTCTCACCCCGACCACTAAACTTGACTGAAAAACTTCGACGTGGTGTAATTTATGTCTATGGATAGTGAGAGTGCACCAACTACAGGTTCAATGTCTGAAGAGGCAGATCTTAATTATGACGTACTAATTGAAACTCAGCCCTGGAAAGTCCCAGAATATACTGCGTTCGAACAGGTTACAGATGCCGAAAGTGCAGCAGGGTTTCTAAGAAGTTGTTTGGAATATCAGGGTGCACAATCAGACAATGAATCCCTAGAAGGAGAGACATTGAGTCCGCTTGATAAAATTATGCGTCACATGAGTGTTATAGCTAGCCTCAGCGTTGTGAGGGAAGAAGGGGAGCCCCTGCAACAGTACTATATACGTCGGGGCGAAAAGTTAGAACCTTGGATAAATGCCGAAAACACGCTTAGACAACAGGGAATATCCTAAACTTATTTTTCAAGAATCTTTTTAAGCTTTTCGCGTATAATCAAGGATATGCAAGTTGTTGTTGATGGTCTCTTGACCAACTATGTTCGGGTAGGTAAGGGTAGGGTGGTTGTAATAGTCCATGGCTGGGGTGACAATGCTACTGGCTGGGCAGAGTTAACCAAGGACTTAGCTAAAAGTTTTGATGTTATCGTCCCGGATTTACCAGGTTTTGGTGGCACACAACCACCAACCTCTAGCTGGGGATTAGATGATTATGCTGGCTTCCTAAAAGCTTTCTTGGAAAAAATAAAAATCAGTCAGGTTTACTGCATTATTGGGCATAGTAACGGTGGAGCGATCGCAATAAGAGGGTTAGCTAGAAATATCATTACCACCCAAAAATTGGTCCTATTATCTAGCGCCGGGGTTAGGGGAGAGCATAAGGGGCGGTTAAAGGGCCTTAGTTACGCAGCCAAGACTGGAAAATTTTTGACCACTCCCCTGCCAGAAACGACAAAAAACAAGCTGCGTAATCAGGCTTATAAAACCATTGGTTCTGATATGCTATTGAACGAAAATCTGCAGGAAACCTTTAAAAGGATTGTCATCGATGACGTCCAAGCTGATGCTAGAATAATTAATATGCCAACTCTTATACTCTATGGCGAGAATGATCAACAAACACCACTGCGATACGGCGAGCTATTTCACGAGTTAATTGATCATTCAACGTTTGAAGTTATAACTGGAGCTGGTCATTTTACTCAACTTGATCGACCAGGCGAAGTTAATTCGGCAGTAGAAGCATTTATCAGATGAAAAAATTCATTAAAGCCATTACAGTTTTTTATACACCGAAGACCTATCCAGAACTTGTCATCTATATGCTCCAGACTACCGACTATCAACCAAGGCCCTATTTAAAATGGTACTGGCGAACTCAGAATTTCAACCGAGTAATGGTTCGTCGGACTCTCCACAGGACTTCTGCAGCTAAAAAACTACTAATAGGGCTTTATGTTGGCATAGTCATACAATTACTGCTTGGTCTTTTATTAATTTATCTTTGGCATTGGCACAACCTTGCCGGCGGCTTAGTCTTTGGGTTAGCTGTAATTATTGCCTATCCGATTGTTTGGGCACATTTCATAACGCTGCCACTAATTGCCGCTCGAATTCTAATAGTTCACCCCAAGCAAAGAGCTCAAATATTAGCCTCCGGTCGCATTTTTAAAAAACATAAAGCTATCAAAATAGCTATTGCCGGTAGCTATGGGAAAACCTCCATGAAAGAACTGCTACTTAGCGTTTTATCAGAGGGTAAAAATGTTGCTGCTACACCCGCCAACATGAATGTCGCCAGCAGCCACGCTATTTTTGCCCAGAGCCTGTCTGGCAAGGAAGATATCCTACTGATCGAGTATGGTGAAGGTGGTCCAGGCGATGTTAAACGCTTCGCCCAGGTAACGCACCCTAATCATGGTGTCATCACTGGCCTAGCGCCGGCTCATTTGGATCGTTACAGTAGCGTTGAAGCCGCCGGTGAAGACATCTTCAGTTTGGCTAATTATTTAAAGAATAAAAATATTTATGTTAATTCTGAGTCACCCTCAACTGAGAGTTTTATTCGCCCGGAGTTTAACTTATATAATCAGGCAGGGGCTTTGGGTTGGGTCGTTAGCGACATTAAGATTAGCCTTAAAGGCACAAGCTTTAGCCTGCATAAGGCAAAGAAAAGCATTAGAGTCCGCAGTAGTTTACTTGGTCGACACCAAGTTGGCCCGATTGCTCTATGCGTGGCCTTGGCCGAGCAGTTTGGTATGAGTGATGAACAAATTATTGCTGGTGTAGCTTCGGCGAAGCCTTTCCAACACCGCATGCAGGCTTATAAACTGAGTGGCGGCTGGGTTATTGATGATACCTATAATGGCAATATAGAGGGGATTCGGGCGGGGACACAGTTACTGGCAGATATCTCTGCTAAGCGAAAAATATATGTAACTCCTGGTCTTGTTGACCAGGGTAAAGAGAATAAGGCTGTTCACCAGGAACTAGGTCGACTGATTGCAAATGCTAAGCCTGATTTAGTAGTTCTAATGAAAAACTCTGTAACAGCATATATATTGGACGGTCTGAAATTTGGTGACTTCAAAGGCACTCTGAAAATAGAAGACAATCCACTGCTATTTTATAACAATTTGAGCGAACTTATCGCCGCTGGTGACGTTGTTTTAATGCAGAACGATTGGCCAGACAACTACGCTTGAAACCGATTACCCTTAATCTTGTATTAAATACTTTAAATTGCATATACTGTAGAGACTATGGAAACAGTTGCTGTTATATTCGGCGGTCGTTCGGCAGAACATGATGTCTCAATCATCACTGCCCTGTCCTCAATCATTAAACCCCTTGAGTTAAGTAAAAAATACCGCGTCGAAGCTATTTATATCGCTAAAGACGGAGCTTGGTATTGGGATGAAAAACTAAAAAGTATCGACATCTTTAAATCTGGCAAGTTAAAAGATTTTATCCGAAAGAGTGCTCCAGTAAGTCTACAGTTTGATGGTGGTCTAACTCTAGTCAAAAGTGGCAGGCAAATCGGTCGCAAATTATCTACTAAAATTGATGTTGTTTTCCCGGCTATGCACGGAACTTATGGTGAAGATGGCGCCCTAATGGGGCTACTGGATATGGCGACTGTTGCCTACGTTGGCTGTGATTTGGCATCGAGTACGATTGCTATGGACAAGATTTTGTCTAAAGAAGTCGCAATCGCTAATCAGATACCTGTTACTAAATTTGTAACAGCCACTAAGGATGAGATCGACCGAGAAAGTGAAACTGTAGTAAAGCGGGTTACCAATAACCTTTCCTATCCAGTTTTTATTAAGCCGACTCACCTCGGCTCAAGTATTGGTATTAGCCGGGCCGAGAATGATACGGCGCTTAGCAATGGTCTGGAAGTGGCTGCCCACTACGACAGCAGCGTTTTGATCGAAGAAGAGGTTCGTAATTTAGTCGAGGTAACTCTGCCAATTATTGGCAATGAGACTTTGACCCCGGCTCTCCTGGAACAACCCTTCACTAAACCAGAAGATTTTTTCGACTTTGACACCAAATATATGCGCGGTGGTAAAAAAGGCAAAGGCCAGGGCGGCACCAAAGGATCCCAGGGTTACAGTAAAATTCCAGCAGATCTGCCTAAAGATCTTTACGCTAAAGCTCTTGAACTTGGGCTTAGGACTTATCGGACGGTTGGCTGTCAAGGTATTGCCAGGGTTGATATGTTAATAGATACAAAAGCTGGTGAAGTTTATTTTAATGAAATTAATCCCCTACCAGGTAGTTTGTATGCCCACAACTGGCACGCTGCTGGTATTAGCAGTATTGAACTTGTCGAACGTCTCGTTGCTCTAGCTAAGGATCGGTTTAAGAAGCAGCAGAAACTAGCTACTACTTTTGATACTAATTTCTTGCAACAATTCTAGTTAATCAGTAATTTGCTTAAGCTTGCAATTTTCTAATAAAGTTATATTATTTAGGGATGCCTGAGACAATCCCATCTCCACAAAGTGATAATATTGAGGACTACCGTCCCCATTTACCAGACTGGATAGTCGAACAACTTAGTTCAGCGCCAATCGCAGAAAACAGCCGTTTTAACAGCTTGCTACGACAAGGTACTATCTCTCAGCAAGGGGCCGCCGAGAAATTTATTGAAATGTGTGAATCTTTTCCAGATTCATCATTGCCGGAGCTTGTCCGTCACGTTGAAACAATAGAGCAGATAACCGTCGACTTCCAAGGGGAGCCGTCCAAAGAACAACCTGGCTACCGCAGCCCTTTTTCTCCAGATTTTGAGCGTTCAAGGTTAGTGCTTCCTGGTCTTATGGCTGTTCCGATTGCTGATCGTAATAGTCTTAGGGATTATCTTAGGGGAGATCCGGTTTCTGTGGCTCTTGATGCTCACATGGAACTAAATAGTTTATATGCGAAGAAAGCCAAATACATTGATCCGGATAAAGTTGAGAGAACAAGTAACGATAGGAGTATTGGTCCAAGGATTAGCGATCTCCCTGCAACATTTGAACCAATGCCGGCTTGGGAATTATTTGACACGATTCAGGAGCGCTATGAAGAAAAAGACAATCAAGAAAAATATATTAATCCCGAGGATACCATCAAAGATATTGTTATAGAATCAACTGACGAGTCATTGATCCCGCTATTACTACGCCTCGAAGAAGCTTTTTTCGAAACGACGGCGAATGGCTCTTCAAGATCCATAATAAGGGATACTAAGCCCAGGAAATATTTCGTAGAAAATGGTATAGTCTGGCAGTTGCATACTATAAGTAGTATCCGCGATCAGCTGGGCGCCGAATGTAAGCCTGACGTCTCTGGTTTCGATGAAAGTAATTTTGATTTTGTTAATTTTACACAATTTTATATTGCAGAATATGTTGAAAAAATACACCCAGTTGACGAACAGTCACCTGATGAAGATGAATCTCTGCGCGAGAGATTAAAGGCCGATTTAGAGGAAGTTCTCGAAAACAAAATAAACGCTCGACTCGCCAGGAAGAACGGCCCAATCCAGACACAGTTCCGCAATTAGCTAATAACGGTATTATTCTAGTGCTACCTTATAGTCTAGCGAGATAAGGCTAATTAACTTATAATCAACCTGATGAGACGCTATATACCAAAGGATATTGAGCCCAAATGGCAGACTAAGTGGGCTAAGGATCAGATGTATCGGGCTATCGATTTTGACGATAAGCCTAAATTTGTTATGTTGACAGAATTCCCCTATCCATCTGGCGATGGCTTACACATGGGCCATATCCGTGAATATACTGCCGGCGATATCATGGCTCGCCATAGGCGCATGCTGGGCATGAACGTCTTATTCCCGATGGCTTACGATGCCTTTGGTTTGCCGGCTGAGAACTATGCAATAAAGAACAATATTGCTCCCCAGATCTCAACCGATAAGAATATTAAAAAGTATACGAAACAATATGATAGTTTGGGGATTAGCTTTGATTGGTCAAGAAGTTTTAAAACAACCGATCCAGCTTACTATAAGTGGACACAGTGGCTGTTCTTACAGTTCTTCAAAGCCGGTCTTGCTTATCAAAAAGAAATACTTATTAATTGGTGCCCTTTTTGTAAAACTGGTCTGTCGAATGAGGAGGTTATCAACGGTCGCCACGAAAGATGCGATACATTAGTTGAGAAAAAACTGCTCAAACAGTGGCTGTTTGGGATCACCAAATATGCCGATAGATTAATCGACGGTCTAGCCGATGTTGATTTCCCGAGTAAAATCGCTGATCAACAAATAAACTGGATTGGTCGTTCTATAGGTGCGGAAATTAAATTCAGAATCGTTGGTAGTAAAAAAACCATTAAAGTATTCACTACACGCACCGATACCATTTACGGCGCAACCTTTATTGTCTTGGCGCCAGAAAATCCACTAGTAGAGAAAATTACTACAGAAGCGCAAAAAGCTGACGTTCATTCATACGTTAAATCGTCACAAGCTAAATCTGAAATTGAACGCCAAGACGTCAATAGCGAAAAAACGGGGGTCTTCAGCGGTGCTTATGCCTTGAATCCGGCCAATAATCAGTCTATCCCAATCTGGATCGGTGACTATGTACTGTCAAATTATGGTACTGGGGCGATTATGGCCGTACCGGGCCACGACAAACGGGACTATACTTTTGCAAAAAAGTTTAATATCGAAATAGTCCGAGTAATTAGCGATCAACCTGGCGGCGATGACTGGAATGATAATGAAGGTATAATCGTCAATTCCGGCAGGTACAACGGTTTACGTAGCGAGGACGCTCGGGAGACAATTCTAAAAGACTTAGTCGCTAAGCACCTGGCTAGTGAAAAAGTTAATTATCGCCTACGTGATTGGATTTTTTCTCGGCAACGCTATTGGGGTGAACCGATACCGATCATTCATTGCCCTGAGCATGGAGCTGTAGCGGTGCCGGACGATCAATTACCAGTCATTTTACCTAAAGTTGAACATTATCAACCGTCGGAGAATGGCGAGAGCCCACTGGCATCTGCCAAATCGTGGGTCAATACAACTTGCCCAATATGTAACAAACCAGCAACTCGTGAAACCGACACAATGCCTAACTGGGCAGGCAGTAGCTGGTATTATCTGCGTTATTATGACCCTAATAATAAAAAAGCCTTCGCCGATCGAAAAAAATTAGATTACTGGGGCGCGGTTGATCTGTACTTAGGCGGCATGGAGCATACAACTCTACATTTGTTGTATTCGCGTTTTTGGCATCAATTCCTATTTGACCAAGGCCTTGTCCCTACTCCGGAACCATATATGGCACGCCGAGGACAAGGTATAGTATTGGCCGCTGATGGAACGAAAATGAGCAAGAGCAAAGGTAATATAGTCAACCCTTCAGAAATTATTGACAGTGGCTATGGGGCCGATGCTCTGCGTTTAGCGATTATCTTCTTAGCTCCCTATGATCAGACAACCCCTTGGAGCCCAGAAAGTGTAGCTGGCACGTTCCGTTTTCTGCAGCGCGTCTGGACAATAGTCCACGAATTTCATGAGCATAAATCCAAAACCCATGGGGCCGAATCGGTAGATATTCTAAGGGCTAAGAACCAGGTCATAAAAAAAGTCTCAGAAGATTTAGACACTATGGCTTTCAATACCGCCATCGCGGCGCTAATGGAGTATGTTAATGCGCTTTATAAGTTAAAAGCTGGAGCTAATTTCGCCAGCAAGAGTTGGACAGAGGCACTTGAGACTTTAGTTCAACTACTGGCGCCTTTTGCGCCGCATATTAGCGAGGAACTATGGGGACTGAGTGGTCACTCGACTTCAGTGCATTCTACCGATTGGCCTACTTGGGATGAAAAATACCTAATTAGTGACAGTTTAATCATCGTAGTTCAAGTAAATGGTAAGCTCCGAGCTGAGTTAGTTATGGACGCCAAATGCACAGAGGCTGACGTCCTGAAAGCCGCTAAAGCCAGTGACAGAATTATGCCGCTTTTGAAAGGCAAGAAGATCACCAGAAGTATCTACGTACCCGGTAAACTCCTAAATCTAGTAGTTAGTAGTTAATGCCTTAGATACACCATATTCACTTGATAATATAGGCAATTTAGTCTATACTTTGGCTCAAGTGTAGCCTAAAAGAAAAGGAGTCCTTGATAATATGGGCCAGCCTAAAAAACGAACCAGCCCCCGTCGTACAAGAAGCCGAAGAAGTCATTTGGTACTTAAGTTAGCTCGTGCAGTTAACGCCAAGTCGCCAACTAAGGCCTATACGACTAAGCGCGAAAGCGCCAAAACTTTGGTTAATAAAGTGGCTAAGCTTAAAAAATCAAGCACACCCGCAGCTAAGTAAGCTACAGTAGAATAAGCAAAACAAGGAAAAACGACTTAACAATTATGGCTAGCAATCGTCATCTTGGCCGCATCATCGCACTGCAGACTCTCTATGAGGTTGAATTCCGCACAGAATCCGGTGACAAGGACGTTAAGCTTGACGAAGTTCTGGTCCGCAACATCAACCGCTATCAAAAAGCTGTTGACGATAAGGCTTTCATAGAACGTCTAGTAGCAGGTGTAGCTAAAGAAGAAGCCAAGTTAGATGATGTGCTACGCCCGGTAGCTCCGGAATGGCCAATTGAACAAATTGCCCGTATGGACCGAGTTGTATTGCGTATTGGGCTCTACGAGCTGCTATACGAGAAAGATGTACCACCTAAAGTCGTCATCAACGAAGCTGTTGAACTGGCAAAATCCTTTGGCGGTGACAACTCCTCGAAATTTATAAATGGTGTTCTGGGCACCGTATTAAGACAACGTGAAGGTAAGAAGAAAGATGCAACAAAACCAACTAAGAAAGGTAAGCGCGTTGAAAAGGCCAAAACCGATTCAGGGGATTAAGCGACTAGTTAGCCGCCCACCGGCAATTACCGAAGCTGTTAGCGAAACCACCTCCGGTGGAATTGTTTTTCGTCGTAACAAAAACGGTCAGGCTGAAATTCTACTTATTCAAGATGCCAAAAAACGTTGGACGATTCCCAAAGGCCACGTTGAACCGGGCGAAGAGCCTAGGGCAACCGCGGAGCGCGAAATTCAAGAGGAAACCGGTCTTAAACAAATGCGCGTTCTAAACTGGCTAGGTAAAGTTAATTTCCGCTATCGACGCAATAAGACGCTTGTCCTAATGGCGATGCACATCTATCTTGTCGAAGCTTTGGGTGACACTAATCAGCTAAAGAAAGAAGAATGGTTCAATGACGTAAAGTGGTTCCCAGCCAATGAGGCTATTGATAAAATCGAATACGAAGATATTAGCAAATTAATGCTACTGGGTCTTCGTAGCATAAGGGAGCAGGGACGCTAATGCCAAACGACACGATCTATCAGGAATTCGCCGAATCAGCCCTTGGGATTAAATTTAATAACATTAACCTACTAGTAACGGCTTTCACGCACCGCTCCTACTTAAACGAACACAAGAAAACTGTCATGGAGCACAATGAACGTTTAGAATTTTTGGGTGATGCCGTACTTGAGCTCGTTACAACCGAATATCTTTATAACAATTTCCATGATCCCGAGGGTATTCTAACAAACTGGCGCAGTGCTTTAGTCCGAACTGAAAGTATAGGTGCTGCCGCTGAACGGTTGGGTTTTGAAGAACATTTACGGCTTAGTCGTGGCGAGAAACGCGGCACCAACAGAGCCAGGGCCCAGATTCTAGCTAATAGTTTTGAAGCCGTTGTTGGGGCTATCTATTTAGATCAAGGCTACGAGGTGTCTAAACAATTTATTACTAACAAATTACTGATAACTTTTAAAGAAATCTTAGCCAGTGGTTCTTGGATGGATGCCAAGTCACATTTACAGGAAATTGCTCAAAGTAAAGAGTCCTTTACGCCAGTTTACAAGGTTTTAAATGAAGATGGGCCCGATCATGACAAGATATTCAGGGTCGGTGTTTATATAGACGGCGAGCTGAAGGGCGAAGGCAGTGGCCCAAGCAAGCAAGCTGGTCAACAAGGCGCTGCCGAGGCGGCCCTAAAAGCTTACGGTATTGAAGACCAATAACCCTGTGGCCTTTGTTTGACATATCTGTTAATTTTCTGTAAAATACCTAACAACGTTTTATCAAATAACGTATGGAAGTGAGTTACTAAAAATACATGTTAGCTATTCGTATGCAACGAACAGGACGTCACGGACACGCAATGTTCCGGATGATTGTTCAGGATTCCCGTCGAACTCCGACTAGCGGTAATATTGTTGCTGCCCTCGGGAACTACGATCCGCATACTAAAACAGCTGTTTTCGATAAAGAAAAGGCCAGTTATTATTTGGAACATGGTGCTCAGCCATCTGACAGAGTCATATTTATACTAAAAGCCCAGGGCGTAAAAATACCATCTTGGGTTAATGTTGACGACAAGAAAACCGCCAGCATTCGTAACAAATCAAAATTGCGCCGTAATCGACCAGCCGGTGAAGCCGCTCCAGCTCCTCAAGTCGAGGATGAAGTTGTCGCCCCAGAAGTTGAAGCCGAGACAGCCGCTAGTGCAACCACCGAAGAAGCAGTCATTGACCAGACTCCGGTAGTTGAAGCTGCTCCCGAAGTAGTAAATGAAGTTAGCGAAACCGCTGAAGTTGAAGAAGTTAGTGGACCAGTAGTCGAAGAAACACCTGCCCGAGAACCAGAAGCTGAAGCTGTTGCGCCAGAAGTTAGCCCACCAGAAACATCTGAAGCTATCCCAGATGCAGCTCCTGCCGCCGAAGAGCCCCTAGAAAAATAGTCTTTAGCTTTGCTATAATACCTTCGTAGTACTTTAAACGGAGGAGTCAGATATGAGTAGTATAGACCAGCAATTCATAGAATTTATTGTCAAATCCCTAGTCGGTAAGCCTGATGCGGTTAGTGTAGAACGAAGTATTGACGAGAAGGGTGTTTTACTAGAGTTAACCGTTGATCCAGAAGATCTTGGCCGAGTTATCGGCAAACGTGGCGCAACTGCCCAGAGCCTAAGAACTCTACTGAGAGCTTTAGGTACCAAGAATGATGCCCGCTATAATCTAAAAATTATTGATAACGGCGTAGATTATCATCGCTCCGACAATAACTCATCTGCCCCCCGAGATGACCAACCCGCCCCAGCCCAAGATGAGCCAGTGACTGACGATCAAACTGGTGAACCAGTTGCTGACATGCCAGCTAAAGAAGAGGAAAAACACGACGAAGTGCCTGAGGAAGAAGTTAAAGACCAGGAAGAGATAGATCACGAAGATGTTGTTAGCAAGACCAGAAAAGAACTTGAAGATCTCGACGATCTTGATGTATAGTAAGCCCTAGACAAAAACGTCTTTAACATCAAAATAAAAGGCTCATTGCGAGCCAATATGAAAATCATATTGGGAGCTTTATGTGATTAAAAGAACCTCCAGAAGAGGTTCTTTTAATTTGATCTGTTAAAATTATCAGTGATGAAGATTCAAATTATTAGTTTATTTCCAGCAATGTTTGACGGCGTATTATCAACGAGCATGCTCCGTAAGGCTGAGGAAAAGGATATAGTCGAGTTTATCCATGTTAACCTCCGGGACTTCGGCAAGGGGACCCGTAAGACCGTAGACGATACTCCTTATGGTGGAGGTGATGGTATGTTGTTGCAACCCGGTCCACTAGTTGAGGCTATCGAGTCGGCCCTAAAAAGTGATCCCTCAGCCAGAGTTATCTTACCTACCCCACGTGGCCAGGTATACAAGCAGTCTGATGCTAAAAATCTAGCGGCTGATAGCGACAGGGGTCTAATTCTAGTTTGTGCTCGCTATGAAGGTTACGACGAGCGGGTTACTAAGTGGGTTGATCATCAGTACCGAATTGGTAACTATGTCCTGACTGGCGGTGAGTTACCAGCTATGGTTATTATTGATAGTGTTGTTAGGTTGTTGCCGGGAGTGCTTGGCGGCGAGAATAGTGCCGCGATTGAATCTTTCCAAGACGATAATACAACCACCGAATTCCCGCAGTATACCCGCCCGGAAGATTTTCGCGGCATGAAGGTACCTGAAGTATTAATTAGCGGTAATCACGCCGACATTGAAAAATGGCGCCAAGATCATAAAGGCATATAATAAAAGTACTAGTTAATTTTTAAAGGAGTACGTCTAATGAAACTATCATTTATTAAGCCAGTCTATGCTCACTGCGATTTACCTTGTGGTGTCTATGATCCGGCTCAGGCCCAGATTGAAGCCCGTAGCGTACATGAGATCATGAAAAAATACGAAGGGCTTGATGACCAAAACAAAACCAGGGCAATATTTATAAAAGAAGAACGAGCAGAACTGGTTAAACACCATCTTGCCGTACTTTGGGCCGATTACTTTAAACCCGAACATCTTGAAAAATACCCAGAGCTGCACGACATGTTCTGGAAAGCTATGAAGCAAGCTAGTGAATGTAAGCACCACGTTGATGAAAAGCTTAGCCAAGATTTACTAGATCAAATTGAAGCCATTTCTAAGATATTTTGGGAAACCAAGAAATAGCCATTATCTCTCTACATAAGTATGCGTAGTCTTTTAATCGTCCGACGAATTGTTGGACAAAGTATGCTGCCAACACTATTACCTGATAGCTTAGTTATAGCCACTGGCTTTTATAGGCGTATCGCAAAAGGCGACTTAGTTATATTTGCTCACCAGGGAATTTATAAAATAAAGCGAATTGAAAAGATCCGTGGCTCACAGTTCTATGCTCTAGGCGATAATGCTCCAGGTAGTAGCGATAGCCGAGCCTTTGGTTGGCTTGCTATAACTTCCATAAAAGCTAAAGTTATCTGGCCGCAGCCTAAATGAGGGCTAACGGTTACTTAGCTTATTGATTTGGTCATGATTAAGCCCGTAGTAATGAGCAACTTCATGCCAAATAGTTTTGGCGATCTGCGTTCGAACTTCGGCTAGGCTACCGCTAACTGATTCTATTGGATTTTTAAATAGGGTTATCTTATCTGGTAATAACTTAGTCGTGCCTTGACGACGACTAAGCGGCACTCCCTCATATAGCCCAAACAGTGTTTGATCATTACGAAGCTCAAGTTGTCGGCGTTGCTCGTCTGAGGGGAAGTCCTCAACAATAAAGGCAACATTCTCCAGCCGATCAACATAGTCCTTGGGTAGGGACGTAATCGAGGTATCAATAATGTCTTGAAATTCGTCTTGGCTAATAGTAAACATGTTATCAATATAACAAAAACCCCACTTTGATGTGGAGTTTTTGAAGACTTTTAAATCTTTTTAGTAACGACGATCGTTGCCGCCGCCGTTGCCGCCGCCAAAACCACCGGGTCGTGGACCACGGTTTTCTTGGGGACGTGCTTCATTGACAATGATTGCACGGCCGTCAATCTCTCGTCCGTTCAGATTCTTGATAGCTGCTTGAGCTTCTTCCTCTGTAGACATTTCAACAAATCCAAAACCTTTGGATCTGTTTGTCTCACGGTCGATGATGACCTTAGCTGATGTTACGGTGCCGGCTTCTGCGAACAGTGCAGCCAACTCGTCATCATTAGTTTTATATGGTAGTGAACCTACAAATAGTTTTGTAGCCATTACTTATCCTCTCTTATTTCTCTGAGGTAAGTTGGCTATGAGATCAACTTAGCTGCTCCTCAATCGAACGCTTTTATTAAATATTCTAGAAAGCCTATCGTAACCTCAAGGAACTTTAAGCAGCATATTCTAGCGATAATACTGTAGCATAGCCCCGAAAAATATCCAAACAAACTAAAAGCCAGATATAGCAAAAGGTTTGATCACATATATTAGTTAACGATATAATATGGCTATGAAAAGTACTGACAAAACAATCTATCTAGCCGGAGGCTGCTTCTGGGGTTTAGAAGAGTTATTCAGAGAAGAGCCTGGGGTTGTTGATACCGATGTTGGTTACTGCGGCGGTCACAATAAACACCCGAATTTTTATTTCCACCCGGGTCACGCTGAAACCCTGGCCATAACTTACAATACTACCAAGACTACTTATGAGGCCTTACTGGATTTTTTCTTCCGGATTCATGATCCAACTACCCTAAATCGACAAGGTAATGACGTTGGATCATCATATCGTTCAGCAATTTTCTACAGCGATGGCGCCGAGCTAAAAGCGGCTCAAGCAGTCATCGCTAAAGTTAATGCCTCAGGCCTTTATAAAAATCCGGTAGCCACGTCTTTAGAGAAATTTACAAAATTCCACACAGGCGAACAATACTTTCAGGATTATCTTAAAAATAACCCCGGGGGCTACACCTGTCATTATCTTCGAACCGACAAGAGTCTCCTATAAGACTTCATGCTTATTGGCGCGATGGTTGTTGGGCAACGATAGAGGCTTTATTTCTTAGGTTGTTTTGGTTTGCGAATTTCGCGTTTTGGTCGATCCTTGGACATGTATTTACCCCCCACTTAATTAATATGGACAAATCTTAGTAATAGTTTTGGTTTGGACAGTTTGAGCGTCCTGAACCAGAGCGTGGCTGAGCCAATAGGGCTTACTCTTAGATGTCTCATGGCTATCACCGGGAAAAGGTGGCATATAAGGCCCAATCCAAGTATCGATTAATTCAAAGTTGCCCTCAGGGTCTGCTTTAATAATGATGCTTAGTTTTTGGCTCGGCGAAGGCGAGCGGTTTTTGGCATAGCGTGAAAATACTTCTTTCTTGACTGGCTGGGCATAGAAAATAGTATCCTTCTCAGTAGTCTCAATAATATCGGTATTACCGATAACTCGGCCCAAATCAAACTCTAGTGACAAATCAGCTTTTCTAAGATCAATTGGCGCCAACACTTCTTTGATAAGATTGATAACGTAGGGTTGACGGCTCAAATACTTACCAGCCGAAGAAAGAATCAGATTAACATAAATTTGATAGCCATCAGTTGACTGTTGAATAATGTATTTATACATGTTGCCCTCTTGTTGATCTTATTATACGCTGTTAGGTCGCTAAAAGCGAGCCACTTCAGCGACTTACCCCTTAGATATATTGAAAAAATACCAAAACATTATGAAAAAGGCGTTAGCCGTGGTATACTACAATCAAGCAAGTGGTTAATCCAAACCTCTCCGTTTGAATATTTTTTCTTTAGCACTCTAAATTATCATCGCGGTCAGACTTTTATTAAGCTCGTGTGATATTAAATAAGTTGGAAGGAAAATATTATGTCAATGAAACTATACGTAGGCGGTTTAGCCTATTCTGTAACAGAGTCAGAGCTAGAGGCTTTATTTGCCGAACAGGGCAAAGTCGAAAGCGCTGTTATCATTAAAGATAGGGACACAGGCCAATCAAAGGGCTTTGGTTTCGTAGAAATGGCTGATCTAAAAGAAGGTCAGAATGCTATTAAGGAATTGAACGCCAAAGATGTATCTGGTCGTTCAATAACTGTTAACCAAGCTCGTCCACAAGAAGATCGCTCAAGTGGCGGTGGCGGCTTCCGTAAGTCTTACTAGGTAATTTAGTCTTTGTTAGCCCGTTAGTTGAATAAGTGAGCAGGTAGGAGTGAATCTCTACCTGCTCTTAAAAAGAAAAGGTTATATATGAAAAAGATTGACAAGCACATTGCCGTCGTACGCTCATCAGTTATTCGGCTGAGTTCGCTGAGCCAAGTCTCTTGTGATGGTATCGTCAAGCTACTCAAAAATTTCTATGAGACAGTTGAGGTTATAACTGTTAATACTCCGGATGACCTAGAAAAGATAGTTGTAGCTAAACCAGATCTAGTATTCTTGGGCCTGAAATTTGTGCCAAATGATCATAAACTCGGCTTAAATGATCCAGATAAGATTTGGTTAAGTGATTATCTCGATAAACACCAGATTAGCTATACTGGCTCTGGGCAAATAGCCCACGAGCTAGATCTCAACAAGCATTTTGCTAAGCAGCGAGTCCGCGACCATGGTATTAATACCTCAAATTTCTATGTCCGAGGCCAAGCTGAAGCTAATAGTGTTCGTAGCCCACTGGCTTTCCCGTTATTTATTAAACCAACTAACCGTGGTGGCGGCCTTGGGATTGGTAGCGATTCATTAGTCAATAATTATCAACAGCTGGAAGCCAAAGTTTTATCAATTAGTCTGTTGCACGGTTCTGACTCATTAATTGAGGAATATCTTCCGGGCCGAGAATTCTCCGTTGCCATATTAAAAGACAGGGCATCAAAGGGCTACTTTATTATGCCCCTCGAACTAGTGGCGCCCCAGGATGCTCAGGGAGCACGGATTCTGTCTCTGGAGGTAAAAACCGCCGACCAGGAAGATTACTTAGCAATTACCAACCCAACTATAAAGAAGACCGTTAGCGAATTAGCTATGAAAGTCTTTGTTGCTCTCGGTGCCCGCGATTATGGCCGCATAGATATCAGGCTTGATAGCGCTGGAGTACCGCAGTTTTTGGAGGCTAATTTACTACCCAGTCTGCTAGACGGTTTTGGCAATTTTCCTAAAGCTTGCCGTCTAAATATAAACCTTAGTTACGCTGATATGATTCTAGAGATTACCGCCCTGGGCTTTAAGCACGCTAAAACGGCTAGATTTAAACCAGCTCTTGCCCCCACTAGACGCTCGCTTATCCAAGATCTCGAGTTAGTTTAGAACTTCTATGGCAACTAGCCCTATATGTAAAAATCTTTGGCTAGCATATAATTATTATTCAAGCGATGGACAATAATCCGAATCCAGTTCCAAATACCGCCGGCCCAGTAATGAGTGGTTTAAGTGGTAATGAAGTCTATTGTATGGCGATGCTAGGACTTACCCCAGGAGATCTAATTATCGGCAATAGCGTTTATTCAATGGGTGTTTTAGGAGGCATAAAAACCGACCTAAAAACGACTTTTGGGGGTGAACTACATAGCTATTCTGAGATGGTAGCCGAGGGCCGACAACGATCTTTTGATAGGCTGCGTCAAGAACAAGCACGGAGTGGCTCAGCCGGAGTCACGGGCGTTAGTAGTGACTTAATTTTTCATGATGACTCTAATAATATCGAGTTCCTATCGATTGGCTCGGGAGTTAAGATGGCTACAGGCTCAAATGCTCAATTCACCACTGCGGCCGATGGTCAAGAACTGTTTTGTCTAGTTGATGCCGGTTATTCACCGATTTCTTTTGTCTTTGGTAATGTTTCTTATTCTATTGGTCTGGCGACCCACGCTATCGGTGGTTTTAAACAAATGATAAAAGGTGAAGTTAAAGAGTTTAGTGATATTTTTAACACAACCCGTAACTTGGCCTTGCAGCGCATTACCAAAGACGCTGCAGTCCTCGGAGCAAACTCCGTTATCGGTATAAAGACTACCGTTCTACCTTTTGGGAAGAACGAGGTACACGAGATGGTAATGATCGGTACGGCGGCTAATCACCCATCGGCCAATGGCAATTGTCCGCCAACAACCGGCATCATGACTTCTGATCTGACGGCCGAGGAGACCTGGAGTATATCTAAACTCGGCTACATGCCTCTTGAGCTGGTCATGGGTACTTCAATCTATTCGTTAGGTGTTGCTGGTGGCATCAAGGCCTCCCTAGAAGAACTAGTCCACGGTCAAGTCGATGCTCAAACCGAAATGCTTTACGGTGCTAGGGAGTCCTCGATCAATAAACTACGAGCTCAAGCTAGCGCTATTTCTGCTGATGATGTTTTTGGGATAAAAACCTATATTTATGATTTAGGCAGCGGCTTATTAGAGTTTCTAGCAATTGGTACGGCAGTTAAAAAAGTTGGTGGACTAACAACTAATTCGGCTCAGCTATCACCACAGGCGATTGCCCAAAATAAACAAACTTACGTTGATGTTTCTGATCAGACTAGGATTAATCTAAATTCCGATAGTCACTAAATATTATTTCAGCCGGCTCAATTCTAAAAGTGTATAATTAGCTACAGATTCAACAATAAAAAGGGGTAAGTTTGGAACTGACTATTAAGCGAACATTTTCGGCGCTGCAGATACGTAATTTTCGGCTATTTATTTTCGGTCAAGGTATCTCTATGTGCGGGACTTGGACGCAGACCGTGGCTGTCTCTTGGCTGGTTCTAAAAATGACCCATTCCGGTACCCAGTTGGGGCTAGTTATTGCTGCTCAGTTTCTGCCGATCCTGATCCTAGGAGTCTGGGGCGGGGTGGTAGCTGATCGCTTTAATAAGGGTAGTATTTTATATATCACCCAAAGCCTGGCTGGAGCCTTGGCTCTGACTTTTGGGGTGTTGGTCTTAACGCATGTAATTACTATTTGGATGATCTACGTCTTATCGGTTGGTTTTGGTCTGGTTCTGGTTGTTGATAATCCCACCAGACAGGCGTTTGTCAGTGAAATGGTCGGTCGGGAACAGCTAAAGAATGCAATTACCCTAAATTCAACCATGGTCAACATGGCCCGAGTTATCGGTCCGTCCTTTGCTGGTATTTTAATCGCCACGGTTGGCATCGGCACCTGTTTTATCGTTAATGCCATATCCTATCTGGCAGTTTTAATAGCCCTATATCTGATGCACGGCAATGAGCTTAATCCGGCTCCAAAATCAGTACGCGAGCCAGGTCAAATCAAGGCTGGGCTAAGCTATGTTTGGAGTGAGCCAAAATTAAAATCAACGCTACTGATGATGTTAATTATTGGAACTTTTGCTTACGAGTTTCCGGTTATCTTGCCACTTTTTGCAACCGTAACGCTTCATGGCGGGGCTAGAACCTATTCAGTAATGATGGCAGCGACAGGAGTTGGGGCGATTTTTGGCGGCATCTATACCGCCTCTCAGGCGACAACTCGTGAAACTCAACTAGTTTGGTCGGCAATACTTTTTGGAATTAGTATTTTAGTGGCCGCAGTGATGCCCGGTTTAACTACAGTCTTAATCTCGCTAGTTATAGTCGGAGTACTATCAGTCTTATTTATAGCTCTTGGCAACACTACCCTACAACTTACCTCGCGCCCCGATATGCGCGGCCGGGTCATGGCTCTTTGGATGATTGGCTTCGCTGGTACTACGCCAATTGGGGGTCCAGTAATTGGTTATATTAGTGATCATTCAAATCCACGCATCGGGCTGGCGGTCGGTGGCCTATCGGCAGTCATTGCCGGTGGCCTAGGCTTATATATTTATAAGCGAGGTCTAAAGTCTTTGGTTTAAGTTTTTTTTGCGGCGGCGGAAAAGAGCGTCTTTGTATTCTTGTCGCTCACCGAGCCAGAAACTACTAATCATTAAGGCAATAATTGCTAGTGACGGCCAAGCAATCCATAACCAGGTTTTAGTACTCTCAAAGAATTTTGCCAGACTATCATTCGGCGGAGCTGGCAAAATGTAGTTTGTTGAATAGATATTGGCAGCGTTGGGGTTACGTATCAAAGCAGCTAGTTGAAGAATGTGGACGTCTCCGTTAGCGTCAGTCGCTTTAATGATTACTGGATAATAACCCTCCTGGGAAAAAGTATGTTTAATGGTTAAAAGACCCTTAGCGTTGGTGATAACTTCAGTCTGCTTGGAGTCGCCCCAGCTAATTGTTAGGGTTATTGGTGGTATGCCACCTTGAATCTGAACTCGCCAACTAAAGGTGTTATTGACCACAAAAGTCTGATACTGGAAATTACTAACTAGCAGTAGCGGTAGGACGGTCGTAGCCGGTGGCGGGGAAGGCACCAAGGGACTAGTGGCTATGGTATAGGTTACGTTGACACCTGAGCTAGTCGGGCCCGGTTGATTGGTGATGTTATAGGGCCTAGCGACTAGGACATTAGCGCCAAGGTAGAGAGTTAACTCGAGTTCAAAGGTCCCACCGGTGCTACACATACTTGTACCACTAAAGCCACCATTGTCGTAAACGTTGACGTAGGAACTAGCCGGGCAATAGCCCTCGACCAAAACATTAGACGTATTAAATGAAAAACCATCTGTTGGTGAGGTTATAACGGCCGGTGTAGTTAGTGGTGCAGCCGGTACCGTAGCAGTTATGGTAACCGTATCGGCAACCACCCTGTAAGTCCATTCAAAGACCACTACGCCAATAGCTAGGAATAGCAAGATGGTAATCGGGTGTAGCAAGATACGCTTATGCAGCGGCCGACTCTTACGAATCTGTCGTTTAATGTTTGTCTTTTTAGGATCACGACCTAGCATAGTTACCTTACTATTGTGAGCTTTTTTAGCCGCTTTAGGCTGAGCTTTACTCTTTGATTTTATTTTACGATTTTTCATTTTAAAAAACTTTAGTGCAATTATACCATATTATTATTGCATATAAATACATAGGCGTTTGTTCAGGAGATAAAATGTACTATTATTAACTGAAGGTGGGTATTATTTGAATATTATGACCAAGTCTCATAAGAAAAGACTACTCGTTGGAATTATAGTAGTGATTTGCTGCTCGATTATTTTAGTTATTGTTGATAAAAAATTTACCGAACCAACTAAAGCTACTGCGGTAATTATCCCCTACGTTTTACCCAAACAAGCGTCGCTAACTCTAACCCCGAAAAATTATATAGATAATTATGTCAGTTTTGACTATCCGTCGATCATGATCGCCAACCAGCCTCAGCCGCCTACATTACCGATTGTTGATAATATCGTTTTCTCCTATCCTGACGCTCAGTCTTGGCTATTAGCCGTTGAGATTTATAAAATACCGTCCGGTAACTTGTCCGATAACAGTTCATATGAAGTTCGAATCATTAATCCAACAACCTACCTATTAACCCAGAGCACTATAAATGGTAAGTCGGTACCGATTTTTACTGATACCACATCGTCTGGCTATAGTCGAGTTGCTTTTTTGATTAGTGGTAATTATCAGGCATCAGTTTCACTGTTCGGCAATGATGCTAGCGGGACGACCCCTCTAGCCAACACTATGGCGATGGTGCTTAACTCGTGGCAGTGGCAAGGCGATTACTAAATTTGATTGTCTGAGTTATAAGCAATACAATAATGCGTAGATATGAGATTCGTTAGCCTAGTTTCGTTGCCGATAGTTATGCTGAGCGCGTTTTTTGCAACGTTTTCTCATAGCTCCACCTACTATATACAGAGTTATAGTGTCGGTGCGGGAGCAACTAATACCGCCCACTCTACGACTTATACGATTCAGGGCAGCCTTGGAGAACAGGCTAATGGCACGGCAACTGACGGCGCCAATACTAACGGTAGCGGTTCGATTCAAACCGAGCAGCTTAACGTACCAGGGACGCCGACGCTTAGTAATGGTTCCAATACCTACTATGATCAGCTGAACTTTATATTGGCTACCAGTGGTAACCCAACGGATACGACTTACGCCGTAGCGGTTTCAACCAATAACTTTACCTCGACTCTCGGCTATGTGCAGGCTAGTGGGGCGCTCAGTGGTACTCAGTTTTATCAAAGCTACACTTCTTGGGGAGGCGGTAGTGGTTCTTTTGTGACCGGTTTAACTCCCTCAACGACCTATGAAATAAGAGTGGCTGCCATGCAGGGGATGTTCACAAACAGTAACTTTGGCGCCTATGCTACGGCCTCGACAGTGGCCTATACGACAACATTCTCAGTTAGCCCAAACTCTTTGAGCCTAGGCTCTTTATTGCCGGGCAGTGTTATCACAAGCAGCAACCTGACTCTGGATTTCGCCACCACTGCTGCCCAGGGTGGGGATGTCTATGTTTATGGGGCTAATGCTGGCTTATTTTCGGCAAACAAATCCTCTACTATTGCTGCAGCCTCCGCTAACTTAACTGTCGCGGCATCAGGCTTCGGCCTACAAGCTACTGGCGCCACTGAGTCTTTTGGTGGACCTCTGACAATAGTTAGCCCGTACAACGGCTCTAGTCATAATGTTGGCACAGAAACTACCGGTCCAGCTGACATTCTAACTACTGCGGCAGCCACTTTAGGCGGGACGGCTAGTGTAAATATACAAGCAAAAAGCTCGACAACTACACCCGACGCTTCTGATTACACGGAGACTCTTACTTTCGTTGCCGCCGGCAGTTATTGATAATCCTGTGGATAACTATTTGCACTAATTAAAAGCATTAGTTACAATGCTGCTCAGCGTTAACAAATAAACAAATATCAAGAGAGGTCAAAAAACCATGAGGTTCATATTAAACAAACTACGAAAATCCTATCTGCTGATAGCAGCTGGGCTTTTAATTATTGCAAATGTTTTAACATTTGCTCCAGCAGTCTTTGCTCTAAGCTACCTAGTCAAACCAGAAGTCATTGAAACCAATATGAATTCTACTGGCACCAGTGCCCTTATAATTACCTTCACTACCTCTGCCTCAAACACCGGTACAACCCTTTCGCTAACTTTCCCAGCTGGCTATACAGTTAATGCCACTCAACACTATCAAACAACCTTCGGCACTCCCAACTGTACGGCCATAACTGGCGCTACGTCTGACTTACCTGGAGCTCCAACCGCCACAGGCAGTTCCCAGACAATTACTTTTGCCGGTATCACTGCCATGACAGCCTCCCATTCCTATTGTGGTGTCTTAACTGGTACAAGCGGTGTATCAAATGACTCTGTTACCAACCCATCAGCTGGTGTTTATGCCGGTACTATTACTGCCGGTACTGACCAGCAAGCCCAATTCGCCGATGATATTATCAGCACTGATCAGGTTTTGGTTACGGCAACAGTGCCAGCTTCATTTACACTAGTTATCGCTTTGTCTTCCGATGCTTTCGCTTCTAACCTAGCAGTCGGTAGTATTGTTGGTACGGCTGTTGCTGGTGACCAGGCTACCGTAACAACTAACGGTACAGGCTGGTACATATATGGTTCTGATGCCAATACCG
>Ga0182030_10000958_pt1 | contig 57635 bp, 56 predicted proteins | sample 812S3MmetaG_FD_121299 | JGI IMG/M metagenome (GOLD analysis project Ga0182030, IMG submission 121299) | Permafrost microbial communities from Stordalen Mire, Sweden - 812S3M metaG (Illumina Assembly) | ecosystem: Environmental > Terrestrial > Soil > Wetlands > Permafrost | place: Sweden... | reverse complement strand
GAACCGACTCGCCAAAGACCCACCCTTTGAGACGTTGCAAACATTGAATCGTCTCATGGCAGAGCGATTGCCCTATTTCTCGGCGATGAGTGCTACAGAGTGATCCGGCGGTGGCCGTGGTGCCGCGTGCGGCACAGCATTCTGCCCGATATAAGGCACTCGAATGAAGATCATAAATCGCACCGGCGGACGAGCGTTGCTGTCCGCAACGGCTCGTCGAAAGGCCGCCCGCACGTACACACCGAAAAGTCCGATTTTCATTCAGGGCGAGGCCTCCGACGCGGTCTTTTACGTCGAGACGGGCAAAGTTAAACTGACCGTGCTATCCAGGAGAGGGAAGGAAGCGTTGATCGCCATCCTCGGCGCCGGCGATTTCTTAGGCGAGGAGTGCTTAGCCGGAACGGCGCAGCGCATCACGACGGCCACGACTCTTTCCGAATGCACGATTGCGCGAATCGAAAAGGTGGCGGCGGTCGATTCGCTGCGTGCCGATCCGGCATTTTCCGGCCTCTTTCTGGCTTACCTGCTGGCGCGGAGCGTCCGAACCCTTCAGGATCTCGCCGGTCAGCGTTTGTACTCCAGCGAGAAGCGGTTGGCGCGGGTGCTCCTGTCGCTGGCAGACGACGGCACGGGGCAACAGGCGGAGTTGGTGATCGGGAGAATCAGCCAGGAGACCTTGGCCGAAATGGTGGGCACCACCCGCTCCAGGGTGAGCTATTTCATGAATAAGTTCCGCAAATTGGGGTTCATCAAGTACAACGGGACGTTGGAAGTCCATAGTTCGCTGGTGAGCGTGGTGCTGCACGATTAGTCTTTGAGCACATACGGTTGCGGAAGTTTCCCCCGGACATAAACTGTTCACTTTTGAACAGATTTTCCGTTTCGGCGCCGCTAATATTTTAATCGGGTGCGCGCAGTCCTTCGAGTCTCTGTTTCCTTTTTTTATAACGGCTTGCGACCAACGGGTTATTCTCTCTTTTCGCGCACCTGAAATTCGCGGCGAAAAGGAGGTTTAGTGTCGAAAGAGGAACAGCGTTGAAAACGATCGCGGACAACTTCAGCGAACAGAATTTTCTTTCTAAGGTCAGCGGCGGCAAAAGCGTCGCCAAATACAAGCCCAAAGAAGCGATCTTCCGCCAAGGCGATCCTGCCGACTCCATTTTCTACATTGAGAAGGGCAAGGTGAAACTAGGCGTGGTGTCGAAGCGGGGCAAGGAAGCGGTGGTGGCCCTTCTGGGTCCGGGCGATTTCCTTGGCGAGGGCGCCTTGGCCGGGCAGCAGCGCCGCATGTTCTCCGCGACGCCTTTGACCGAGTGCACCATCGTGCGCATCGAGAAGGAGGCGATGGTGCGGGCGCTGCGTTCCGACCCGGAATTCGCGGAGGTATTTCTGGCTTATGTGCTGATCCGGAATATCCGAATCCAGGAAGATTTAGTGGATCAGCTTTTCAATTCGAGCGAGAAAAGACTCGCTCGCGTGCTGCTTTTACTCGCCAATTATGGCGACGAGGGGAAGCCGGAAGCCGTTATTGAAAAAATCAGCCAGGAGACGCTGGCGGAGATGATCGGGACCACCCGTTCCCGTGTCAGCCACTTCATGAACAAGTTCCGCAAGCTGGGGTTCATTAAATATAACGGCACTCTGGAAGTGCATAGTTCCTTGTTGAGCGTCGTTCTGCGCGATTAGGCAGTGAGCAGTTTTACACACCTTTTTTCATGCAGATATGTGCACTTTTGCACTGCATTGAAATGTTTCCTTGAGTACACTCCTTGTACTGCGGGGCTATTCCGGAGGAATGTTCTTTGAGAATTGATCTTGATTTTCCTGACATACCTTTACAAAATGATCCAGGTGTGCTCCTCCACCCTACAACGATGTAGGGATGAGGATTAGGCTTCATCCTCTTACTCCCAAATTTATAGACCAAGTTAATTACGACCGAATGTAGTATTAGTCTTGTCGGGTAATTTCACTGGCCTTCTGCCTTTGGGCAAATAGGAGTTTAAAATAATACCTAAGTTTTCTGAGATATTTCCGGTGTCTCGACCACTAAGCTCACGCAGGCAGGTGCCGCTAAATTTTGCCGGGTGCAACGCGGGAGGGAAAATGAAAGCACAGACGGTCGGCGTTAAGGAATCGACGGGCAGAATTCTTTGCTGCACGATTTTTCGTCCTGGGGGGCGGAAACTGCTGGCAAAGGGACATGTGCTGAGCGAAGAGGACGTCCGTCTGCTGGAAACCGAGGGGTTGGGTCAGGTTTGGGTGACCGAACTTGAGGACGGCGAGGTTGGGGAAGACGACGCGGTGAGCCAGGCCGCAGCTGAGATGGGCTGTGGCTGCCTGGAAATTCGGCTGGCGGCGGGCGGGCGCGCCAATCTGTTCGCCACCGAAGATTGCTGCGTGCTGGTGGACGACGAACTGCTGAAACAGATCAACTGCACGGCCAGCCTGGTGATCGCCACCAGCATGAACTTTAGTTTCGCTCCCGCGGGCCAGCGCATCGCCACCGTGAAAAGCGCGCCGTTCGCGGTGGCGCAGTCGCAACTGGAAGCGGTGATCAGCATTCTGCGCGAGCGCGGCCCGATTTTGCAGGCGCGGCCGGTTCGCAATCCCGTGGTGGCGGTGCTCTATACCGATCCGGTCCACGGCGATCGCGCCAAGCAGCTTTTCGAGAGCATCATGCGCCAGAGGCTGGAGCATTTCGGAATCACTCCGGCGTTCGTCCTCGCGGCCCAGGAAGAAGAGACGGCGGTCGCGCGCGGTTTGCAACACCTGCTGCGCGCCAAACCGGCGGCGATCCTCGTCGCCTCGACCACGGCCCCGGCGGGTCCCGACGACGTCGTGGGGCGGGCGATGACCCGCATTGGTTGCCATCTGGAACGGTTCCTGGCCCCCGTGGAGCCGGGCAACCTGTTTCTGCTAGGGTATAAGGAAGAGACGCCGATCGTCTCCGCACCCGGATGCTTTCGCTCCGCCAAACCGAACGTTGTCGATCTGGTGTTGCCGCCATTGCTGGCTCGATACCGCGTTTCCGGCTGGGAAGTCGCCTGCCTGGGTCACGGCGGTCTGCTCGGCTGATCTTCCTGTTCGATTTTTCCGATTCCTCCACAACCACAAGCAGATTCCTCCGAGCTACTTGTGGGTGCTCCTCGCCGGGCGTCTAAACAACGCCCGGCATTTTTTGTCCGCATGCTGACGCATGGCGGTTCCCCGTGCCGCATGGGAACCGCGACCGTAAGGGAGCGGACAGACGCTTCCGCCTTCCGGTAGAATGTATACGACCTTGAAAATCACCGGCATTGAAGCTTATCTCCTCTCCTACCGGCTCCCCGAGCCCGTCAAGCTGACGTACTTCGGAGGGGAACGAACCATTCTCAAACGCGACGCGATGCTGATCCGCGTCACCAGCGACACGGGCCTCGTCGGCTACGCACCCGGCCAGGCCAGCGTTCAATCGAAGCAGACCGTCGACCAACTGATCGCGCCGTTTCTGGTCGGCCGCACGCTGGCCGATCCCGACGCGCTGCGCATCCTGTTTCAACAGGGCCCGGGCGCTGACGCCGAAGTGAGCAAGGTGTACAGCGCGGTCGAGATCGCGCTGTACGATCTGGCGGGGAAGCAGCACAACGTCGCGGTCAGCGAATTGATCGGCGGACGCGTGCGCGACCGCATCCGGCTCTACGGCAGCTCCGGCATGTATCAATCGCCGGAGGGCTACGCGGCCGAAGCGGTGTTGTCGAAGAGCCTGGGATTTACCGCCTACAAAATGCGCCCGGGCAACGGCCCGGAAGCGGACCTCGAAGCCGTGAAGCAGATGCGGAAAGCCACCGGGCCCGATTTCGAAATCATGGTGGACGCGCACACCTGGTGGCGCATGGGCAACAAGAGCTACTCGCACGAGACGGTGGAGAGCCTGGCGAAGGCGATGGCCGAGTACCGCATCCTCTGGCTGGAAGAGCCGATGCCTCCCGACGATCACGACGCCTATGTGTCGCTGAACGAAAAAGATCTCGTCCCGCTGGCCAGTGGCGAGCATGAGCCGAACGAGCTGCGCTATCTGGACCTGATCCAATCGCAGGCCGTCGACTATGTGCAGATGGACGTCGTGTGCCAGGGAGGATTCTCCACCGCGCGGCGTTTGTTCCCGGATATTGCCCGCGCCGGACTGCGATTCGCGTTCCATAGCTGGGGCTCGTCGCTCGAAGTTCTCGCCGCGGCGCACCTGGGCATCTGCTGGCCAGAGAGCGTGGTCGACTGGCTGGAATATCCCTGTTATTCGACGGACACGCAGAAGTTCATGTATCCCTTCCCGCTGGCGTCTGAAATTTTGAAAACGCCGTTGACCATCGAACACGGCAGCCTGGTGGTGCCGTCCGGACCCGGTCTGGGAGTGGATATCGATGAGAGCGTGATTTGGCGTTATCCTTGGATAGAAGGGCCTTGGTCGTTCTTCACCTTAACTTCGCCTCCCGGAACGTTTGCGGTGACGGCGGATCATAGTGTGAAATGGGTCTGAAAAGAAGTGGCTCATAGGTAGCAGCCAGCAGCCAGAATGATGTTAGAATCTAGAAGTTTGTCAATGAATCCCTGGAGGGTGCATGTCCGTTGAGCAGAAGGTCAAGCAAATCATCGTCGAGCAACTGGGGGTGGATGAATCCCAAGTCGATCCCACCGCGAGCTTTGTCGATGATCTTGGCGCCGACTCGCTTGATATCGTCGAGCTGGTGATGGCGTTCGAGGAGGCGTTCGACCTCGATATTCCGGATGAAGACGCCGAGAAGATCGCGACCGTGAAGAATGCCATCGACTATATCGAGTCGAAGAAGAAAGCCTAGCGTCCAAGTAAGTCCTGGAGTCACGATTGAAACGAAGAGTCGTAGTTACCGGGGTAGGACTTGTGACCTCGGTTGGAATCGGCACCAAAACTGTCTGGGAAGCAATCAAAACAGGGACGAACGGCATCGGGCCCATCACTGCGTTTGACGCCACCGATTTCAACTGCCGCATTGCCGGCGAAGTGAAGGGTTTCGATCCCGGCGATTACGTCGAGAAAAAAGAAATCAAGAAGATGGGGCGGTTCATCCAGTTCGCCATCGCGGCATCGAAGTTCGCCGTCGAAGGGGCGGGACTGAAGTTCAGCCCCCAGCCAGACCAGCAGGAGGCCGAGCGCACCGGCGTCTATATCGGCAGCGGCATCGGCGGGTTCGACGTCATCGAGCGCGAGCACAAGATTCTGCTCGAACGAGGCCCCTCGCGCGTCTCGCCGTTTTTCATTCCGGCGACCATCATCAACCTCGCGTCGGGCTACGTTTCGATCCGTACCGGCGCCAAAGGTCCGAACTCGGCCACGGCGACCGCGTGCACCACCAGCGCCCATGCCGTCGGCGATTCGTTCCGTCTGATCCAGCACGACGATGCCGACGTGATGATCTGCGGCGGCGCGGAGGCTTGTATTACCCCTCTCGCCGTGGCCGGATTCGGCGCGATGCGCGCGCTGTCGCAGCGCAACGACGATCCGGAGCACGCCTGCCGTCCATGGGATATCTCGCGCGACGGGTTCATCATCGGCGAGGGCGCGGGAATCCTCGTTCTCGAAGAGATGGAGCATGCCAAGCGCCGCGGCGCGCCGATTCTTGCGGAGCTGGTGGGCTACGGGATGTCGGGTGATGCATATCACATTACGTCGCCCGCCGAAGACGGCGACGGAGCCTTTCGCGTGATGCGCAACTCGCTGCGTGACGCCAAGATCGAGCCGAACCAGATCGATTACATCAACGCGCACGGAACGTCGACGCCGCTGGGCGACCGCATCGAAACCACCGCTATCAAGCGCGTGTTCACCGATCATGCGTACAAAGTTGCGGTGTCCTCGACAAAGTCGATGACCGGGCATCTGCTGGGCGGAGCGGGGGGCCTCGAAGCAGGCATAACGGTGCTGGCGATTCACGATCAGATCGCGCCGCCGACGGTGAACCTGGAACAGCCGGATCCCGAGTGTGACCTCGACTACGTGCCGAATCACGCGCGCCCCATGAAGATCGATTACGCGCTGACCAATTCGTTCGGCTTCGGCGGAACGAACGGCTGCCTCATTTTTAAAAGGCCTGACTAGTGGAAAGGTCCCCAGGCTTACGCCAGGGGTTATAACCCCGTCCGTGAGGGCGGGGAATGGAGACTAAATGAAAATCATCGTCGCGATTAAGCAAGTCCCTGTCCGCGACTCGCAGTTGCGCGTGGATGCGAACGGGCGATGGATCCAGGAAGCCGATCTGAGCTTCGAGATCAATGAGCCGGATGCTTACGCTCTCGAAGAAGCTCTTCAGCTCAAAGAGAAGCATGGCGGAGAGGTTGTGGCATTGTGCGCCGGCCCGGCGCGCGCCGCGCAGACCATCCGCGAGGCGCTGGCCAAGGGCGCGGACCGGGCGATTCACATTGAAGAAGAAAGTCTGAACACGCTCGATACGCTGGGCGTCGCGAAACTGCTCGCCGGCGCGGTAAAGGCCGAAAATCCGGATCTCATCCTGACTGGCCTGCAATCGGACGACCTGGGCTATGGACAAACGGGCGTGGTGATGGCGGAACTGCTGGGCATTGCGAGCTCGACCATCATTATGCAGGTTGAGGTCGATGGCGCCTCTATCCGTGTGAAGAGGGAACTGGAAGATGGCTGGTTCCAGCACATCACGATGCCTCTGCCCGCCGTGCTGACCATTCAAAGCGGCATCAACAAGCTCCGGTACGCCACGCTGATGGGCATCAAGAAAGCCAAATCGAAAGAGATCAAGCGTGTGACGCTGGCGGAACTCGGCGCGGCCGCGCCGGCCACCGCGACCATCGAAAAAATCTACGTGCCGCAAAAAAGCAAGCAGACGCAGATTTTCGAAGGCGACGCGAAAACATCGGCGGCGAAGCTGGTGGAGAAGCTGAAGTTCGAGGTGCGCGTCATATGAGCGTCTTAGTTGTTTTGGAACAAACCGGCGGCAAGTGGAATCGCATGTCGTGGGAGACGCTGGTTGCGGGTCAGCAATTGTCCGCGCAGATGGGCGTCGATCTGCATGTCGCCGTCCCCGGGTCGGGCATCGGCGCGCTGGCGGCGGAAGCGGCGGCGAAGAAATGCGCGAAGGTCTATGCCGTCGAGCACGATTTACTGAAAGACTATACCGCTGACGCCTATACCGCGGCTGTCGAAGCGTTGGTTCGCGCGGTGAGCCCCACGCTGGTATTGTTTCCCCACACGTATCAGGTGCGTGACTTCGCGCCGAAGCTGGCCACGCGATTCTCGCAGGTGTTGATCAGCGACGCGATCGCGGTGAAAATCGAATCCGGCTCGCCGGTGTTCGTTCGGCTGCTGTTCCAGGGCAAATTGAACGGCGATGTGCGCGTCTCCGGAGGCGGCCCGTATTTCGCGTCGCTACAGGCGGGCGCCTTCCGCGTCGATGCTTTGGAGTCTGGCTCCGCTCCGGTAGAAAGTTTCGCCCCGCCGCTCGCTGCGGCATCGATCCGCCAGAAGCCCGAAGCGCCCTTCCGCGAATCGGCGCGCGCGGTGGACCTGACCGCTGCCGAGATTATCGTTTCCGTCGGCCGCGGCATCAAGGAAAAAGAAAATATTCCCATCGTGGAAGAACTCGCCAAGGCTTTGGGCGCCGAGCTAGCCGCCTCGCGGCCTATCTGCGACGCGGGATGGCTCCCCATGGAACGGCAAGTTGGAAGTTCGGGACAGACCGTGGCGCCGAAAGTATACATGGCCATCGGCATCTCCGGCGCGATCCAGCACCTGGTCGGCATGAAGGGCGCGAAAACCATCGTGGCGATTAATAAAGACGCCAACGCGCCAATCTTCGAGGTCGCCGATTACGGCATTGTCGGGGATTTGTTTGAAGTGGTGCCGGCGCTGGTGGAAGAAGTGAAAAAAGCCAAGAGCTAGCCTCATGCCCAAAACTGCGGCGCTGACCGCTCCTGCTGGTCGCGGCTCTGTTTATCCCGTTGAAACCCAAAAGCTCGAAACAGAGCCGCGACTAGCAGGAGCGGTTAAAGCAGGGGCTAATCCAAATTTTTCATCCCCGGAAAAGCCTCGCGCACCAGTTGCTGCTCGTCGGGTGAAAAACTCTGCTTCAACTCGTCGCTTTTGAGAGCTTTCCTGCGCTCGGCTGGAGGCATCGCGCGCAGGTCCTGAATTTTCTCCCGGACCGCGTTCTGGCGTTCCTTCGGCAGGCTCTGCATCATTTCCAGGCGCTGCTTAAAATGTTCCTGCTGCTCCGGCGAGAGCTTCTGATATCGCTCCAGCCGCTGCTCCATAGCCGCGCGCCGCGCCGGAGGCAGTTTGTCCAGTTCCTTCTGCTGCTGCTCCGGAGGCATCTTGGCGAACCGGTCGAGCTCCTTCGCCGGATTGGGCTGCGGACGCTTAGGAGGCGAGGGAGGCTTGCGCGGGGCGACGGCGGCCTTCTTCTGCTGCCCGGCGAGCGGAGAGACAGCTCCGCACACCACAGTTACAGCGAACGCGATCGTGAGGCCCAGTCTCATACGACTCGCATCAGTTTACATCGAGCCCGCGGGCGCTTGCACGGGGGGCGTCAGGATATCGAAATCCTCCAGCGTCTGCTCCACCTTCTCAATGTCGACTTTGTCGGCGTGAAGCTGAGGCTGCGCGGCAGTGGTCGCATCCGGCATCCGCACCGCTAATCCAGCCGCCAGCACCGCGCAGGCGGCGACCAGCGGGATCGCGGACTTCCACAGCGGATAGGGAACCGGGGGATGGAAAATCCGGCGCAGCCAGAGCTGCCATGCGGGCGCAGTTTGCTCCTGAGCGATGCGGGCGTAGAGCCGCGCGTCGAAATTGGAGGAAACCGAAGGCGGCGTCCATGCTTCCATCGCGCCCCAAACTTCTTTCTGCGCTTCCACTAACCGCGAACAATCCGCGCACTGCTGCAAATGAATCTCGAACTCAGCCATCTGCTGGGCCGAGAGCGTCCGGGCGCAGTAGTCCAGCAGGATCTCCGCGTCCTCGTTCCTTTTTGTCGGGCAATTCATGGTGTACTCCAACTTGCTTCACTCGTGATATTTTAACCGTCATGTTCTAACCAGACATGTGCGCCAGCCGAGACCGCAGCGATTCGTACGCGCGGAACAGCAGCGACTTCACAGCCGATTCCGAACAACTCAATGCGCGAGCGATCTGAGCATACTCCAGCTCTTCGTACTTGTGCATCAGTACGGCCGCCCTCTGCTTGGCCGGCAATGCTTCGATGGCTTGCCGGACTTCCGTCATTTTAACTTCGTACAACATCGCCTGCTCGATGGTCGGCTGCCGGTCCCGTACCTGCCGGTCCACTCCGTCCACCACCTGCTCGTCTAAACTTTCGTGCCCTTTCTCTTTTTTCCCGTCGCGGACCCAGTTCAGCGCCAGGTGCGTCGCGATCCGGAACAGCCAGGTCGTAAACTTCGCCGTCGGTTCGTAAGTCGCCCGGCTGCGATAGACGCGCAAAAAAACTTCCTGCGCCAATTCCTCCGAGACCGAAGGATTTTGCACCATCCGGTACAGGAAATGAACCACCGGGCCGCGATGACGCTCCAGCAACAGCGCGAAGCTGGTGTCATCGCCTTCGCGGACACGGAGCATGAGCTCAGCATCCCGGTCGAGTGCTGCGACAGCCTCCATATCCTTTTTAACCCTCGCGTCAGCCGAAGGTTGCGCTGGAATTAACGCCATAGAAAGGGTTTACAATTCCTGACTTCCATAGTACATTCAACCGGCCGCGTTTACTCCCCTTTTAATGTTCTCTCCATCAAATCGCGGAGCGCCTCGCGGGGGCTCTTTCCATGGTGCAAAACCGCTTCCATCTGTTGAATTATCGGCAGATCCACGCCGAACTTGGCCCCTAAACCGACCGCCGCCGCACACGTTTCCACACCTTCGGCGACCATTTTCATGGAGCCAGTAATCTCCCCGATCCCGCGGCCTTTTGCCAATTCCAGTCCCACACGCCGGTTCCGCGACAGATCTCCGCTACAGGTCAGTACCAGATCGCCCAGACCGGCCAGGCCGGCGAGCGTTTTCGGCTCTCCGCCCATCGCCACTGCCAACCGGGTGATCTCCGCCAGCCCACGTGTGATCAGCGCCGCCATCGTATTGTTTCCTAACCCGAGCCCCTGGCAGACGCCGGCGCCGATGGCGATAACGTTTTTGAGCGCCGCGCCGACCTCCACTCCAATCGGATCGTGATTCGTATACAAACGTAACGTCGGGCCGGAGAACGCGGTTTGCACATCCAAGGCAACTTTCTCGTTGGCGGATGAAACGACGACCGCTGCCGGCTCGCCTCGGGCGACTTCGCGGGCAAAAGTCGGGCCAGAAAGCACGGTGATATTGCGGGACGCCGTCACTTCTTCAATCACCTGAGACATCCGCAGCAGGGTCCCGTTCTCGATGCCCTTGGTGGCGCTGACAAAGATCGTCGAATCGTTCACGAACGGCAGCATCTTCGTGTACAGCCCCCGCGCATGATGCGAAGGCATGACACCCATCACAACGCTGGCGCGATGCACGCTTCTTTCAAGATCCGTAAGAACCTCGACGTTCCCGGGCAGATGGAAGCCTGGGAGAAACACGTCATTTTCCCGCGCCGCGTTCATGCGCCCGGCCAGGTCTTTTTCGTAAACCCACAACCGCACCCGTTCGAACTTCCCAGCCAGCACAATAGCCAGCGCCGTGCCCCAGCTTCCCGCCCCGATAATCGCCAGCGTCATCTTTTTTTGAACCAGGTGAACCGATTCTCAGTCCCGGCATGGAGCCGTTCCATGTTCGATTTGTGCCTGTACACGATGAACGCACCCGCGATCAGCGATGCGATCAGCACCGGCGCGGGCGGATGGAGAATCAGCCACACGCCCAGAGGGAACGTGCCGGCCGCCATGATCGACCCGGCGGAAATCGCCCTGGTTGCCGCCACCACAATCACGAACAGCACCAGCACCGCGGCCAGCGGCAGCGGAGTTAAGTACAGGAACGCGCCAATAAAACTGGCCACCGCCTTGCCGCCCTGAAATTTCAAGAAGAGCGGAAACGCGTGCCCCGCCATCACCGCCAGCGCCGCCAGGCTCATCCATAGCAGATCGTCATCGGTCATTCTCGCGGCCAGCCAGACGGCGAAAAACCCTTTTGCCACATCCAGCAGCAGCGTGGCGACACCCGCCGCGCGGCCCGTGGTGCGCAGAACATTGGTCGCGCCGATGTTCCCGCTGCCCTCCGCGCGAACATCCTTGCCGGTGGTCAAACGAACCAGCACATAGCCGAAGGGAATCCCGCCCACGAGATACGCGATGACAATTACCAGCAGTCCGGTCATGAATGAAGAGGAAACTCCGCAAGCTTGGAATATTTTCCATTGGCCGACAAATACAGGACAAACGAAGTCGCCTGAAAGGCGCCGAAATCGGGGGTGCCGGCCGCTGCGCCGACGTCGTCGACCGGCGCATTTTCTTTCACCCGCGCCAACGTCAAGTGAGGCGAATAAACTCGCGTTTCGACGGGCACGCCGAGCTTCGCGACCGCCTGCTCCGTCTCGCGCGCCAGTGCCGCCAGCGGCTCACCGCCGTCGACGCCGGCCCAGAACGTATGAGGACGCCGCGCATTCGGGAACCAGCCCACACCACGCAGGGCAATAGCCACTGGCTGGTCTTTGCGGGGCAGGCTGGCAGCTTGCAGCGGGTTTGCAACCCGCTCCTGAGCGTGCGCCGGTTGGCAACCGGCGCGCAGGATGCCATCCTGCCCCACATTGAGCGCCGCGATCAGCTCATCCATCCGCGACTCCGGCCATTCGCCGATGAATTTCGTGGTGATGTGGAGGTTCTCCACCGGGGTCCAGCGCAGTTTCGCCAAAGGCCGCAGCCGCGCCAGGAACACGTCAATTTTTTCGAGCAGTGCCGCCGGAACATCGATCGCGGTAAACAGCCGCATGAGAATCCAGTGTAGCGGTATACTTGCTAGCTTGGAATCCACGCTCATGAAAAAGATTCGCCCTTTACCTTTGATCCTCGCGATAGGCGTCTGTTCAATCTCCCTGTTTGCAGCCGACTTCTGGCAATCGAAACCGTACACCGAATGGAGCGACAAGGAAGTTCAAAAACTTCTCAGCAATTCGCCCTGGTCGAAAGAAGTCGTCGTGTCCCTGGGTGGAGCGGGCGGCGGAACGGGCAAGGGTAGCCGCAGAGGCGGCGGAGGAGGCGGCGGCGGTGGCGATGCCAGCTTTGACGGCCCGGCGATGGGCAGCGGCGGCGGGAATGCGGGAACCGGAGGTCGTCAAAACGTAAGCGAAGTTGGCGGCGGCGCGCCCAGCGGCGGAAGTCCTTCCATGAACCTCGTCGTGAGCTGGCGGACGGCTCTGCCTCTTCGTCAGGCCATCGCCAAACAAAAGTTCGGCGCCGAAGCAGGTACTTCGCCGGAGGCGAAGAAAGTAATTGAAGAGCCTCAAAAATACTACGTGATCGTGATCAGCGGACTCCCCGCGCGGATGGGCCGCGGCGGACCGGAGATGAAGGAGATGCTGCTGAAGAACACCTCGCTCAACATCAAAGGCAAGGAGCCGATTGTGCCATCCGACCTTCAATCCAGCGGTACTACAGCGCTGTTCCTGTTTCCCAAAACGGTCGCCATCGACATGGACGACAAGGAAGTGGAGTTTTCCACCAGGCTCGGCCAGACGATCGTGAAGACCAAATTTAAATTGAAGGACATGGTCTTCGACGGCAAGCTCGATCTCTAAAGTGAACACGCCGCTGGTAAGGTCGTTCTACCGGCGGCCCGCGGTACAGGTCGCACGCGAACTGCTTGGAAAAATTCTGTCGTTCGAAGAAGCGTCCGGCCGCATCGTCGAAACGGAAGCATATCTGGGCGAAGACGACGGCGCGGCGCATTCGGCCCGCGGAATCACGCCCAGAACTCAAGTCATCTTCGGGCCGCCCGGCCACGCCTACATCTATTTCATTTACGGCATGTACGATTGCTTGAACATCGTCTGCGAGCCGGAAGGCATCGCCGGATGTGTCCTGATTCGCGCGCTGGAACCAATTTCCGGGCTGAAAGGTTTGGCCAACGGCCCCGGTAAATTGACGCGAGCCATGGGGATCAACCGAACCCTCAACGGCGTCGACGTGACCAAAGGTCCAATAACGATTCACTCGCCGGAATTCCCGGAAAAATTCGAGATTGCAACTTCAGTGCGAATCGGCATCACGAAATCCGCCGACCTGCCGCTGCGGTTCTTCATCAAAGGCAATCCCTCGGTAAGCCGGAGGTAGCATTCTGGCTCCTGGCTCCTGGCTCCTTCTTCTGCTACCCTCGAAATTCATGCTCAAACAGACCATTTTCCGCGAATACGACATCCGCGGCATCGCCGAAACCGAACTACAGAGCCCCGACGTTATCCAACTCGGCCGCGCTCTGGGCACATTGCTCCAGCGCAAGAGCGGATCTCGCATTAACCTCGGCCGCGATTGCCGCCTCAGTTCGCCTCGCCTGCATGACGCGCTGCTCGAAGGACTGCTCGCCTCCGGCTGCGACGTCACCAATGTCGGCGTCGTCCCCACTCCTCTGCTCTACTTTTCCGCCGTGCATCTGAAGGCCGACGGCGCCATCATGATTACCGGCAGCCACAATCCGGCCGAGTTTAACGGCTTCAAAACCGTCTGCGGCTCCGGTACTCTGCACGGCGAAACCATTCAGGAAGTTTTCCGGCTGATCGAAGCCGGCGATTTTGCAACCGGCGCGGGCAGGCATACCACCATTGACGTCTCTGACGCGTATCTCGGCGCCGTCGCCCCTCAATTCCAATTCGCGCGGCGCATTCAAGTAGTTGCCGACGCCGGCAACGGAACCGCCGGCCCCCTTTTCCACCGACTTCTGGAACGCTTGAACTGCGACGCAACCGAGCTGTTCTTCGACATGGACGGGCGTTTCCCGAATCACCATCCCGACCCGACCGTCCCCGCAAATCTCAAGCACCTCCAAGACGCGGTGCTGGCAAACAACGCCGACCTCGGCATCGCCTTCGACGGCGACTCCGACCGCATCGGCGCGGTCGATGAAAACGGCGACGTGATTTATGGCGACATGCTGCTGCTCATCTACGGCCGCGAAATCCTCACCCGCAAACCGGGCGCGACGTTCATCGGCGAAGTGAAATGCTCGCAGCTGCTCTATGACGAACTAGCGCGGCTCGGCGGCAATCCGATCATGTACAAAACCGGCCACTCGCTCATCAAAGCCAAGATGAAGGAAGAACATGCGGAACTCGCCGGCGAAATGTCCGGCCACATGTTCTTCGCCGACCGCTATTTCGGCTTCGATGACGCGCTTTATGCCGCTTGCCGCTTAATGGAGATCGTCGCCCTAAGCGGAAAACCTCTCTCCGCGCAGCTTGCTGGATTTCCCAAAATGGTTTCGACCCCCGAGATCCGCGTCGACTGTCCCGATGAAACAAAATTCCAGGTGGTCGCGCGCGTGGCCGCGCAGTTCAAGAAAACGCACAAGGTCATCGATGTCGATGGCGTTCGCGTCTTGTTCGGCGAAGGATGGGGTTTGCTGCGCGCGTCAAATACGCAGCCGGTTCTGGTGATGCGCTTCGAAGCGCCCAACGAAAAAATGCTCGAGAGCTATCGCCATGAGGTCGAATCGGCTCTCGAGCACGCAAAAGCGCTACAAGGTTAAAAGCGCACCAAGGAGGCAGAGGTACCGAAGGCCGCCCTCCGAACCGGCCCTCGATCTATATCGAGAATGCCATACGAAGGCCGCGATTCCAATAGATGAACCCTGCATTTTGAACTGCTTCCGTACTACGCAGGATCCCATTACGGAATATTCCGGTGTGGGTTAGTGCTTCTTTAACCGGCTACACGCCGTGACCGCTCCCGCTGTTGCCCTCCTCGATGCCGCTTTGAACAATGCGGCTACCACGCAGCAACAGGAACCGCCATGCGTGAGCATGCGGACAGATGAATCTAGTGGAGTGCGTCAGAGATTGCGATCGGTATCTCTGTCTCTTGTGGGGCCGCCAATTCTGGCGGCAGCCGCCCTTTCAAGGCGGCTCCCCCGTAAGTTCAGCAGCGTCGGCGGGAACGCCAACGCGGATTGGCGGCCCCACTTGGTCGAAATGATAATGACTAAAGTGTGTGACGCACTACACTAGATCGTGCCCGCCGCGACCTTCAGGGTCTCGTCGAAAACCACCTGCTGGATGTGGAATCCGCGCTTGCGTCCTGTCGAAACCACCTCGCCGGAATATTTAATTTTCCCGTTTACCGTAATATCCACCGGACGGTCCACCGGATAATCGAAAGCCACAATATCGCCTTCCTTCAAGTCGAGCAGCGCCTCGACGCCCATTTTAGGCCCTTGCAGCCGCGCATCCAGGTTTATGATCGCCGGCCGGATCAGCCGGAGCACCCGCGCGTGCTCTTCTTCGGTGGCCCGCGTCTTGCGAACGCTCCATTGCTGATCGAATTTCTGGCGCAGCATCTTGATGATGATGGAAGGGATGCCGATGTTCATCATCCCCGCCGTATCGCCGATGCGCACTTCCATGCTGATCGCGACCACCGCTTCATTCGGAGCCAGGATTTGCAGCAGTTGCGGCTCGGTCTCGAAGTTCTCAATCGCGAAATCGATGGTGGACACCGCTTGCCACGCGGTCCGCAGGTCGTGCAGAACGATGCGCAGGAGCCCTTCCATGATGCTCTGCTCGATTTCCGTGATCTCGCGATTAATCTTCGTCGCGACTTTTCCGCTCCCCCCCAGCAGCATCTCCAGAATCGGAAACACCAGTGTCGGATTAATCTCCAACACCGCGTTCCCGTCGAACGGCCGCATGCCAAGCGAGATCATGCAGGTGGGTGACGGCAGGCACTGCGTGAACTCCATGAAGGAGAGCTGCTCCACTGAAACCAGGTTCACCGCCACGTAAGCGCGTAGATAAGCGGAGAGACTCGATGCCAGCCCGCGCGCGAAGTTTTCGTGGAGCAGGTGGATGGCGCGAAGCTGATCTTTCGCAATGCGGTCCGGCCGTCGGAAGTCGTAAACCTGCGCCTTCTTGGCAGGATCCTCGTCGGCCGCGGTCTCCCGCAGTTTCTTAAATACGTTGTCGATTTCTTCCTGCGAAAGGACGCGGTCTACAGACACGCCCATCTATCGACAGCGCCAGCGAAACAACCGATAAGGATTGTTCCGACCACTATTTCGCAGGCGGCATGTGGCTGGAATCGACGACCAGACTGTAAATGTCAAGCTGGCTGTCGAGAATCAGCGGCCCTATCTTCGCCTGAAATCGCTGGTATGCTTCATGCCCCATCCCTTTTTCGGCCCCATACCCTCCGTCCAGGTCGGCCCAGCTGTTAAGGCCGGTGACGGATACGAACTCCATCCTGGAATCGCCGTATCGCACCTGTGAGACGTTGTAGAACTTAACACCCGACTTCTTCATCGCGGGCAGGACCTCGTTTTTCGACAGGGCAAGATACTCATCGACTTTACCCGGCTGCACCTTTGTGCGCAGCACGCGAATCATCTTTGGAACCTCCGCGGTGGGAGGCAAGCTATACTGCGGCAGCACTTCGTCGATGATCCGGCGGTGGCTCTGGACACACTCAAAAATTCGCGTCGTGAGAGCCTGCATCTGCGCAGCCTGTTCTTTCATCTTCGGCTCCGGACCGGCGTCAAAATCTGCCCATTTGGTATAGAAATCGACACGCGCGTACTCATTGGGACCGCTCAAGGAATGCCACAAAGAGTAGGGGCGTTCCGAACCGCCCTTGGTCATCACGCCCTCAAAGTCCTTGGTTGCGGCAAGAAAATCCGCCAGGCGATCGGGCTTCACGGTATAAAACCGCGCGCTCTGGATATTCCCTTGTTGCGCACGCGCGGGCGAAATCGCCATCACAGCGGCGGCGATCGCAAAAGCACACCGGTAGCTAACCATACACTCCTCCCTTGGTTGTCCGGAATTGTCGCGTTGGTCCCGGCTTGTCGCGAAAGTATATCACCTGTGATCCCCTCCATTACTGTCGGGGCTCGGTTGTGGAGTCGTGGCGCGCCTTCTTTCCGAGCCCCGACAGTCATGGAGGGGATTGCCGTCCTAGCGGATGCGCAGAATCATGTGATCCTCATCCACATACGTCGAGCCGACCTTGAGCCCTCGCGGCTCGGTCCCATAAACCACAAACCCGAAACTCGAATACAACGCCTTCGCCGCGGTCTGCACCGTGCCTACGGCCAGCAAAATCTGTTCGATCGCCTTGTCCCTCCTCACTCTTTCCAAAAGCTCGCCAATCAACGTTCTCGCGACTCCTTTACCCCGCTGCGCGGCCGACACATAAACGCCGAAAATCCGCCCCTTGTGCCGGTCCTTGACGCCGGTTTCGCGGATGAAAGTCGCCATGCCCATCAGCCTGCCGGCTTCAAAAGCGCCAAGCGTAAAGTTGGCCTCCGTCGAGTCGCGAAACCGCTGCGCGATAGTCTCCATCGCAGTGGCGCGGTGCTCCTCCACCGATTTCCCGAACGCAAACGGTTCCACTTCGAGCGACTCCAGCCGGAGCGCCCACCATGCTTCCGCATCGCCTTCGCCCAGGACACGAACCTCCACTACTTTGTCTCTTTCCGGAACCGCCACAGCGATCCTTCAATCAGCAGTCCGGAAGCGATCATGCGCCCGTCGGCAGTCCAGGCCGGCGCTGCGGCGTCGCCGGAATACGGGACGTTCAGCCGCTCGACCTTTCCCGTTGCCGGGTCCAGAATTCCCAGCTCATCCCACCAGGAATCGGGACGCAGAACTGTAATTCCGATTTTGCCATCGCCGCGAATCGCCGCGGGCGACAGCGTCGGGTTCAAAAGAAGATCGGTATTGAACGGGATCCGCTGTGCGGCGCCCCCGTTCACCGGAATGCGGTACAGACCCACGCGGGTTCCTTCATCGCGAGTCGCGACAATTTCCCTTCCGTTCGGATGCGCAGCGAGGTTTTCCCCCGATCCGATCTTGCGCGGCGCCCCTCCATCCACGGAAACCGCCCACACCGCGGCATCCGACGTATAGTAGATCGTCTTGCCATCCGGCGAGGCGGCCATCGAGCCCATCCCGATGCCGCGGGTCGATTCCAGCCTCTGCACCACACGTCCGTCGGCCACCGAAACCAGCGCCACCACTTTGTCCTTATAACCGCTGCCGGGCTTGCCGATCTTCAGGGCAATGAGCTCCTTGCCCGCCAGCGCCAGAGGCCCCTGCGTCTCTTCTTCCGTCTCGATCAAGGGAGTGGGGTTCTTTCCAGGCCGCGTGATCATCACCGTTCCCCTGCTGGCGACCGAAGCCGCGTAGACAATCCGTCCATCGGGCAAAGGAACGGGGGAGCCGCCCTGCGACGTCTCCACCACCAGCTCCGGAATCCCTCCCGTCACCGGGAACCTGAGCACTTCGAACGGACGGTCCACTTGATCGACGAAAATACTGGCGTCTCCCGACGCGTCACGTGACGCATCGAGGAACCAAATGGAAGTGGTCAGCGTGAACAGCGTGCGCGGCGGCGATTTTCCGTCGCGGGCGATCTCCGCAACCTGATACAGGTCGCCCGCATGCAGCACCGCCAACACCGAATCGCCCCCCGGCCCGATCGACACAGCCGCGGTTCCGAATTTCGCGTCCGGCGCCAATACGCGCATCTTGCCGGTGGCCAGGTCGAACGCTCGGAGTTGAAACGGTGCGTTCGAAACACTCAGGGGACGCCCGATGAAGACCGCTTCGCGGCCGTCCTTGAATGCGCGGATATGCGGCGAGACCTCCGCGTCCAATGCTTCCAGGCGGCCGCTGTCCGGCCAGAACCGGTGCAGTTGCGCGCGCCCCGCGGCGTTCACCCGGGATACCAGCAGGCTGCCATCCGGGAGCTGCTCCGGCGCCTGCCCTTGTTCGACAATCAGACGCTCGTCACCACCGAGCGCCGGGACGCTATAGAGTCCGGAGCGCCTGGCAAAGAAGATCTTCGTGCCATCGCGCGACCAGCAAATGTTTCCGACCTCGCCGCGGCCCTTTTCGTGCGTCAGGATCGTCCAGTTCGCCGAGCCAGGGTGCATCACCGCGACCTGGCTCTGTGAGCCCTCGATCGCGATGAACGCCAGCGTCCGTCCATCGGGTGAAATGCGCGGCCCGTAAGCGATGCCCGATCCGGTCAGCTGCTCGCCCATCCATCCCGGCGCACTGGCATCGCGCCGCGCATGCCACCACATCCCGACGCCGGCGCCGGCAATCAGGCCGAACACCAGCGCCGCCATCGCGTACCACATCACCGGAATGCGTTGCTTCTTCGTCGCGACCAGCGCCGCCGCGGTCGTCCCGCTGAGCCCTCCCGAAAGCGCCTCCAGGTTGAACGCCAGATCGCTGGCCGATTGAAACCGCTGCTCCGGCGATTTTTCCAGGCACCGCCGCACCACCCGGTCCAGCGCCGCGTCTTCCAGCGGCGGCGGATCTTCCTTCAGAATGGCGTTCATCGTCTCCACCGCGGAGTCGCCTTGAAACGCGCGCTTGCCACTCAGCAGTTCATAAAGAATCGCGCCGAAGCTGAAAATATCGGAGCGATTGTCGGCCGGCTTGCCCCGAACCTGCTCCGGCGACATGTATCCAGCCGTCCCCAAAACCACGCCGGGCGAGGTCTCGATCGTGCGAGTATTTTCGCCCTGTCCCACCGCATCGACCTTCGCTAAGCCGAAATCGAGTATCTTCACCCGCCCGTCGCGCGTCACGAAAAGATTCTCAGGCTTCAGATCCCTGTGCGTGATGCCCTTGCCGTGCGCTGCCGCCATTCCCGCCGCCACCTGCCGCGCGTAATCGAGCGCCTTACGCTTCGGCACCGGCATTTCTTCGCGCAGCGTCGCGCCATCCAGCAGTTCCGTAACAAGATAAGGAGCGCCTTCGCGCGCTCCGACGTCATAAATGGCGAGAATGTTCGGATGATTCAGAGCCCCGATGGCGCGCGCCTCCAACTCAAAGCGGCGCAGAGCGTCCGCGCCCCCGGCGAAGGATTCCGGCAGGACCTTCACCGCCACTTCGCGCCCCAGCCGGGTATCGCGAGCGCGATACACTTCGCCCATCCCTCCCGCACCGAGCGGCGCAAGGATCTCATAGGGCCCAAGTTTGTCACCGATGGAAAGCGGCATGTGCGCGATCTAGCCTAGTTTACACTGGGTACAGTGGATCGATTCTGGGTGAAAAACTTCGGCTGCCGGGCCTCCCAGGCCGACGGCGCCGCGATTGAGGCCGGCCTCGTCGCCAAAGGTCTTTCTTCATCCCTAACCGCCGCCAATGCAGGGTTGATCGTTCTCAACACCTGCACCGTCACCGCGACCGCCGACGACGAAGTGCGCCAGACGGTCCGCAAACTTCATCGCGACCATCCGCAAGCGCGCATCCTGATCACCGGCTGCTACGCCCAGCGCGCTCCCCAGGAACTCGCGGCAATAGACGGCGTCACACTGGTCGTCGGCAATTCGCACAAGACGCAAATCCCCGATCTTGTTTCGATCGGCATGGACTACCACGGACAAATCGAAATCGGCGACATTTTCGCCAGCCACGATTTTCTTTCCGCTCCGGTGGAGGACGCCGCCGGCGAACGAACCCGGCCCAACCTCAAGATTCAGGATGGCTGCAACAATCGCTGCTCCTTCTGCATCATTCCGTACGTGCGCGGCCGCAGCCGCAGCGCACCCGCCGAACAGGTGATCGATCAGGTCGGCGCGCTGGCGCGCAAATATCGGGAAGTCGTGCTCAGCGGCATCAATCTGGGCCGCTGGGGGCGAGACTTCACGTTAGATAACGGCGGCCGCGTTCGTCTAGCCGATCTCGTCCGCCGCCTGCTTGACGAAACCGAAGTCGAGCGCCTGCGCCTCAGCTCCGTCGAACCGATGGATTTTTCCGACGATCTGCTCGGCCTGATGGCCTCATCGCCGCGCATCGCGAAGCACGTCCACGCGCCGTTGCAATCCGGGTCGGACACAGTCCTCCGCCGCATGCATCGCAAATACCGCCCGCGCCACTACGCCGACCGCATCGCCAAGGCCCGCGCCCTGATGCCCGACTGCGCCGTCGGCGCCGACGTCATGACCGGCTTCCCTGGCGAGACCGACGCCGAATTCGAAGAGTCCCGCGCGTTCATTGCGAGTCTGCCCTTCACCTACCTGCACGTCTTCACCTACTCCGAGCGCCCTGGCACGCCGGCCGCCGATCTTAAACAAGTTCCTATGGAAGTGCGCAAACACCGGACTCATGTGTTGCGCGCATTGGCCGCGAAAAAGAATCTGGAATTTCGCCGCTCAATGGTCGGGCGAACAATTTCCGTCGTCACGCTCGACGGCGGCAAGGCGTTAAGCGACAACTTCGTGAAGGTCACTCTCTCGACGCCGCGCGCCGCCAATCGAATCGTCGATATCACGATCGGCGGCCCTACGAGTGACGGCGTGCACGAGTCCGGCATGCTGCCGGTGCTTTAGCCCCATGCGTCAGCTTGGGGTTCGTTCGCTCAAGAAACCCCAAGCTGACGCTCGGGGCTATTTCATCTCCGCCATTTTCTTCTTTTTAAACTCCTCGTACTGGCGCTTCAGTTCCGGGTCCCTCGGCGATGGATAAATCTCGCTCGATTTGTATTTTCCGGTCTTGATCATCATCTGCGTCCACTCATCGTGGATATGCAGTTCGTCGGCGTTTTTCACGATCTGCTCCACCAGGTGCGGAGGGACAAAATAGACTCCCTCGCGATCGCCGAAGACCACGTCGCCGGGCATCACCGTCGCGTTGCCGATGCGGATGGGGATATTAACGCCGGTCAGCATCACCTGTCCGATGGGCGTGGGATGCACGCCGCGGAAATATGCGCCCATGGGAATCGGGAAAATACCTTCCAGGTCGCGGATGGCTCCATCGATCACCATGCCGGTCTTGGTGGCCTGATAAATATAGGTGGCCAGATTGTCGCCAACGAAGGTTCCGTTCTCTTCCTTGCCGAAAAGGTCGGCCACCATCACGTCGCCCTCCTGCAGCATGTCGATGGCGCGCTGATTGCTGTTGCGGTGTCCTTCCTTGTTGGCCTTCGCCTCGACGACGTCGTTCACGTCGGCGCGCATCGGCATGAATTGCGCGGTGAACGCGCGCCCGATCAGCTTCTTTTCGGGATGGAGAATATGCCAGTGGCCTTCATACTGATTCTTGTAGCCCAGGCGGTCGAGGATGGTCCAGACTTCTTCGGCGCTCATGGCGTCGAATTTCTTCAATAGGGCGTCGGGGACTTTCGGCCGTCCGTCGGCGGAGCGTTCATATGGATTCTTGGGTGTGAACTCGATCAGTTGCTCGCGGCTGAACTGAAAAATCTGGGCCGGAAGCAGCGCCGAAGCGGCAAGAAAAGCGAATAGAAAACGTGACATGGTTTTTGGGAAGCATATCACCTTTCCTGCTAAGGATTCAGCGGGATCGTGACTTTTCCGGAAGGACCCGAATACGTCAGCTCCAGCGAATGGATGCCCGACGCCTTGCCGCGGTATTGGAAGAACAGCAATCCGGCTTGGGGCAGAACGCGGTCGCCTTCCGGAAATGCCGCTTTGGTCGCGCGCGTTTCCCACTCCCTCTGCAACTTGAGGGGCACGTGAACCACCGGCGGAGGATCTCCCGAGTTGCCGCTTTTACCGCCGGCTCCGCTGCTCCCAATGCTGGTCTTAGAGTTCTTCTGCTCCACGAAGGTGTCCGCCTCCCAATCGGGATCCTTTAGCGATTTAAATACCATGGCATAGGGCTCGCTGCGCTGGGGACTTTTCTTGTCATTCACGCGCAGCGAAAAATCCTGGTAGGACAACGTCGTCCGCGCTCCGGGAGGGCCGAACAGGCCGGCCTCGACCACGACATAATCTTCGGTCGTCAGCAATCCTTGCGGGGTGGGCACGGAATGCTGCATGAACTCGGCTCCCACCGTCAATGACCCGGCGCTGCCGTGCGCCTGATAGTCGCCCGGAGTAGCGCGGGCGGGCATGCCGCGGGTCGCGCTGGCCGAAGCGTTGTCGCTGGCGGGCGTTTGCGCGAACAGGCAAAAAGCGGCGATTGCGGTCACCGCGCCGATCGTAAGAAAATATCGCATTCCTGCTCACAAGCTAACATAAGTCGGCGACGCGGCGTGAGGCGGCACGGAGTTTGGAGATACTTCCCAGGCATCCAAAAAAATAGCCGGCGTAGAAAGCGAAAAATTTAACAAATATATTGCCAAAAGCACCGAAAGAACCATGGCGGCTAAAATCTCGGGGCATTCCACTCATTAAAGGGTTAATTAGCGCACCCGCCGTCAAAATCGATAACAAAATGAACATCGCCGAATGGCAGGCCCGGTGCTTCTAGACTCTCGCCGTAGGAGATGGAACACGCAATTCAAAGCATCCCCCTGGGAGGCATCGCACTCACCGCCGATATCGCCCTGCCCGATCACGCCATGTCGCTGGTACTATTCGCGCACGGCAGCGGCAGCAGCCGTCTTAGCCCCAGGAACCGCCACGTCGCAGCGAAGTTGAATCGCGGGACTATCGGCACGATCCTGATCGATCTGCTGACCGCGGAAGAAGACGCGGTCGATCTTCATCCGGCCGATCTGCGCTTCGACATCCCTCTGCTGGGCCGCCGCCTGACGGCCATCACGGATTGGGTGGGATGCCAAACCGAACTGAAGCACTTGGCGTTGGGATATTTCGGAGCAAGCACAGGCGCGGCCGCGGCCTTTGTTTCCGCCGCCGATCGCCCGGCGGTGGTGAAAGCGGTAGTCTCCCGCGGAGGGCGTCCGGACCTGGCGGGTGCCGCGCTGCAAAGCGTGCACGCGCCGACGCTGTTCATCGTGGGCGGAGGCGACCCGGTGGTGCTAGACCTGAACTGCTCCGCGATGGAAAAGCTCCCGTGCCTGACGGAGCACAAACTGGAAATCGTGCCGGGCGCAGGCCACCTGTTCGAAGAACCGGGCGCGCTGGATCGAGTGGCAGGGTTGGCGCGGGAGTGGTTTCAGCGAAATTTGACCTAGTGGTCAGCATTTGCGGCGCCGTATGGCTGCAGCCAAAATTGGCCGCCCTACCCGATGCGAACGACATGCTAATGATTTGGTTGCGACGGTCCCGCCTGGCGTGAGCCCGCGATTTGCGTTTCCTGGCCCCTGGCACGCGTTTGAACGCGTTTTCCGATATTTCCGCTATAGCGGATCGGCGGAGGGTCGTCCGGCCCGCCGATTTTGGCGAGTTTGACACGCAAAAACTGATTCTGTGAGGGTTACCGGAAAATGTCCGCGCGGGCCGGGCCAAGCAAGACGCTAACGTTTTCTCCGCGACAGGCCACAAGTGGAGTGCGTCAGAGATTGCGATTAGTATCTCTGTCTCATTTTCTGGCTCTTGTGGGGCCGCCAATTCTGGCAGCAGCCGCCCTTTCAAGGCGGCTCCCCGGTAAGTTCACCAGCGTCGGCGGGAACGCCAACGCGCCGCCATGATTGGCGGCCCCACTTGGTCGAAATGATAATGATTAAAGTGTGTGACGCACTCCACTAGTAGCGCAGAACCGCGACCACCGCCGCCCCGGCCGGCATCATGGCTTCGGGCAGCTCAAACGCTTTGCCGCCGTTGACCAGCGTTTCCACTGCCGCCAGGTTTAGGATCTCCTCATTAAACCAGGTTCGGTAGCTGCCGATCAGTTCCGCGCGCTCATCGATGTAAAGCTGGTGGACGCGACCTTCGAACGCGGCAGTCACCACCGCATCGGGATCGGTCAGGAAGCGGCTGGGAACGGCGTGTTCCTGCGCTCCCTTCAGCGCCTCCATCTCGTAAGCCAGTTCTTCGGCGCGCAGACGGGAACTAAGTTCCAAGATCCGCTCCGCCGGCGGCACGGACGGACCGGTACTGCCGTGCAGACTGGTTCTGGCCAAATTGCGATGCGTAGCTACAGAACGATAGGCAACCAGGTCTTCCTCCACGCCCGCCAGGACGAGGGGGATTCCCGGCTCGTGCAGCAGCTTGCGCATCCCGCGATCCACCATCTTGTAATAATCGGACAGGTGCGCGCTTTGCAATTCGCGACCCGATCCGGTTCCGAAGCGCACTGCGTGCATGGAGCCGGTGGATACCCCGGCGGCGGATCGATTTTCAAGATCGTGATCGGGCGGATCGAAGGCCAACGCCTCTTCCAGAGTCGCGGGAACGCCCTCCGGGAGCGACACGCTTTCCGCTCCTTCCCCGTTACAACGGTAAAGGCGGACGGATTCCTTCGAAAGCGCGAGCAGATAAAACAGCTTCGGAGTCCAAAGCTCGGAAAGCAGGCGGCGGATGCTGAAACATCGGGCGATGGTCATGGAGGGCTTCGGAGATTGCATCAGCTGAAACTGACAAAAGACCTCCGGAGAGCAGAAGATCACGCGCCCCCAACGCGACCCGGCAAACGAAGAGGGATCGCCGGCCAGCCGCTCCAGAGGTTCCAATAAGTCGGCCACGACGGCTTTCGTCAAACCCTGTCCGCTGAGTGTGCGACTAGCGTCTTGGACGTAGACTTTCAGAAGCGAAGCTGCCGATTTGGCCGTTTCTCCTGGATGATAAGGCGGCAGCACGATGGTCACGCACGGAGGCGGGGTTCGGAGAATCTCGTAAAGCCTCACCAATTCCAGTGGTTCCAGCAGGGTCGACTGTTCGACGATCATAATTCCTCCGCTACTTGTCTTGCTTCCCATGCAAGCCAGGGTCCACGCGCCAATCCCAGGCCGGCCGCTCCTTGCTCGCCTCGTAACGCGTGAAATGGCTCACGCCCCGACGATTTCTGCGCACAATCGCTCAGCCGGCGGAGTGCGCTGCTTGCCGGTGACTCAACTCCAGCAGATTCGTTACTTCGGCATCGCTCACCTGCTGGAAATCCTCATACCACTGCCCCACCGCGGAGAAGGGACGCGGCTTCGCCAGGCAGACGCACTCGTTGCACTCACTCTCCACCAACTGGCAGGCCTGCTCGGAGCCGACAGGAACGGCGATTGTCAAGCTGGCCGGCCCCAAACTCCGCACATAGCGCGCGGCGGCGAGCATAGTGGACCCGGTGGCCAATCCGTCGTCCACCAGCAGCACCGTCCTTCCCCGAACAAGCGGCGCGGGACGCCCGCCGCGGTAAAGTCTCTCCCGACGCTCCAGTTCCGCTCTTTCGCGGATCACGGCGGCATCGACGTCCTGCCGGGAGATGCGGAGATCCCGGATCAACGCCTGATCGAGCGTCAGGGACTCGCCGGCAAGGGCACCCATGGCCAGTTCGTGTTGCCACGGCACGCCCAGTTTGCGCGCGACGAGAACGTCCATAGGCAAGCGCAGTGCCTGGGCGATGGCGAATCCAACGGGTACACCGCCGCGAGGCAGTGCCAGAATCAACGTATTCAACGGAAGTTTATGGTGTTTCAGTTCAGCCGCGAGTAACTGGCCCGCCTGGCTGCGGCTTTGAAACGGAAGTTCTGTCATACCGATCTCATTTCTTAGCATCTGGCTCTCCAAAGGTGGGTGGCGTCTGGCGTGCTGAAACACTTTTTGAGTAGAATCACAAAATAGGGGAAGTATGAGCAGCTCAAACGTCGCTTTGAGAAACAGCTTCCGGCCGAGACGCGGGTTTCCCGGCCTGGAACGATGGCTGTTGCGGCAGATCTTCAAAGCCATCGGTCCAGCTCCGCTCCGGCTGAGATTCATGAACGGGGAAGAGATGTCGCCATCCGGCGCCTCTCCGCTCGCCACCATCGAGATGCGAGATCTTTCCACGCTGGCCGGCATGATGATCGATCCGGAGGTCGCCTTCGGCGAGGCTTACGCCGAGGGCCGGATTGAAGTCCACGGCGACCTGGTGAAAGCTCTGGACGCCGTCTACGAATCCTGGCCCAGCGGCCGCGCGAACACGAGCTGGTATCAGCGGCTGACGTCGAACTGGATGGCGACAATCCAGGCCAACAGCCTCGATGGCTCCCGCCACAACGTTCATAGCCACTACGACCTGGGGAACGATTTTTATAAACTCTGGCTGGACCGGCAAATGGTCTACACCTGCGCCTATTTCCCCCACGCCTCAGCGACGCTCGAAGAAGCGCAGGAGGCGAAGCTCGACTACGTTTGCCGGAAGCTCGACCTCCAGCCTGGCGAGCGCGTCGTCGAAGCCGGCTGCGGCTGGGGTTCGCTGGCGCTCCACATGGCCCGCCACTACGGCGTCACCGTCAAAGCGTTCAATATTTCCCATGAGCAGATCGCATACGCGCGCCGGCGCGCCGAGGAGGAAGGCCTCTCGGAAAAAGTCGAATTCGTAGAAGCCGACTGGCGGAACATCAGCGGAACATTCGATGTCTTCGTCTCGGTGGGAATGCTGGAGCACGTCGGGCCCGCCGACTATCCCCTGATGGGCGAAGTAATCCATCGCTCCATCGGCGACTCCGGCCGCGGCCTGCTCCACTTCATCGGCCGCAGCTATCAAGGAGCATTCAGCCGCTGGATCCGCAAGAGAATCTTTCCTGGCGCCTACGCCCCCACGCTGGCCGAAGCCATGACCATACTGCAACCGCACAAGTACGCCGTCGAGGATGTGGAGAACCTCCGCCAACACTATGAACGCACCGTGGAGCACTGGCTGGAGCGGTTTGAAGCGTCGGGTGACCGCGTCTCGGAAATGTATGGCGAATGGTTCCGGCGCGCGTGGCGTCTTTATCTGGCCGGATCGATTGCCGCCTTCCACACCGGGACGCTGCAATTATTCCAGGTTTCGTTCACCGGACCCCAAAGCCGTCCGGCGTCCTGGACGCGCGCTCCGCTTTATACGGATTCGAAATGGACTCCTACGATGTCCTGATTGTCGGAGGAGGCCCGGCGGGTTCGTCGTGCGCCTGGGCTCTGCGCGATTCCGGCTTAAGAGTGACTATCCTCGACAAGCAGATTTTTCCGCGCGATAAAATCTGCGGCGGATGGATCACGCCCGCCGTTCTTAGCAAGCTTGAACTGGATCCTTTCGAATACGCACGGCACGACCTGCTGCAACCGATCACCGCCTTTCATGTCGGCACGATCGGCAGCCCGGCGACCGAGGTCAAATATCCCCAGCCGGTCAGTTACGGCATTCGCCGTCGCGAGTTCGACGACTATTTGTTACGCCGTTCCGGCGCCCGGCTCCTGCTCGGCACGGCATTCACGAGCCTCGATCGCGTCGGCGATGGATGGATCGCGAACGGCGTCATTCACGCCCGGTTCGTGGTCGGCGCGGGTGGACACTTTTGTCCGGTCGCAAAGCTTCTTGGCATCGGCGAAAGAGAATCTCCGGTGGTCGCCCAGGAGGTCGAGTTTGAAATGAATACAGGCCAGATCGCAGCCTGCCGCGTCCAGAGGGAAACGCCGGAGCTGTATTTCTGTCCCGACATGAAAGGCTACGGCTGGTGCTTTCGCAAAGGCGACGTCCTGAACGTCGGCCTGGGCCGAGCCGATCCGCATCACCTGCCGGCGCACGTCGCCGGATTTCTCCAGTTCCTGAAATCGTCGGGCCGGATTTCTTTTGACGTCCCCCCTCTCCACGGGCATGCCTATCTTCTGAATGGAACCTCGCCGCGATCCGTCGCGGGCGACGGCTACGTGCTGGTCGGCGACGCTGCCGGCCTGGCGTCGGTTCAAAGCGGCGAAGGAATCCTGCCCGCGGTCGAATCCGGATTGCTGGCGGCCCGCGGCATTCTGGCTCGCGATTTCCGAGGCTACCAGGCTGCGCTCGCGCCTCCGCCGCCATCCTGGGTCATGAATATCGGCCGTTCTCTCCCGGCGCCGCTGGTCGCTCTGCTCGGGAGAAATCTGCTGAAGACGCGATGGTTCGTGCGCGACGTGGTTGTTGAGGATTGGTTCCTCCGTCTTTCCTAGCCATTTCCGCGCCTGTCCGCTCCCTGACGGTCGCGGTTCCGTTTGAGCCGCCATGCGTGAGCATGCGGACAGACGGGAAAGCCGCCGCGCTATTTCACGCAACGGCAGCGTGCAAGCACCGCAAACCGATTGATAAATAAAGGCAATTAAACGGGTCGCCGATTGCACCGACAATTGCGGGGAGGTGCCCATGTTTCGTCACATCCTTTTTCCGGTCGACTTTTCAGACCAGTGCCGCGCCGTGCGCCCGCTGGTCCGGTGGATGGCGGAGCGTTTCCACTCCCGCTTGACGCTCCTGCACACGGTCCAGGTCCCCGCCTGCTGGTACGGCGGCCTCGACGCTTCCTATCCGATCATGCTCGAGGTCCCCGATCTGGAAGAGTCGGCGCGGAAAGAACTGGCTGAGTTTTTCGATCCCTCGAACGAAGTTTCGGACATCATCGTCAAACTGGGCGATCCTGCCACCGACATCGCGCAAATCGCGCTAGAGAATGACGTCGACCTCATCATGATGCCGACCCACGGTTATGGAAAATTCCGCAGTCTTCTGCTGGGTTCGGTGACGGCAAAGGTATTACACGATGCCCGGTGCAGCGTCTGGACGGCGACGCACACGGAAAATCCCGAATTATCGAAACACATGGACTGCAAAAACATCATGGCGGCTATCGACCTGACCCCCGCGGCAGTCCCTCTGCTCCGCCTTTACGCGGCCGTAGCCCAGGAGTTCGGCGCGAAACTGCGACTGGTTCATGCCGTCCCCGGTGCAGCCCTGGATACTCTTTACGGCCAGGACCGGGACTTCCGCTCGTTCCTTCTCCAATCCGCGCGCCAGGAGATCGCCCGATTGCAAACCGAAGCCGGCACCAATTTCGAAGTCTGCATGGAGGGAGGCGCCATCTCTAAAATTGTTCGCGAAGCGGCCCTCCATCACGATGCCGACCTGATCCTCATCGGCAGCCGGACGCTGCACGAAACCTTCGGGCAACTTCGGACCAACGCCTATGCGATCATTCGAGATGCGCCCTGCCCCGTGCTGAGCGTGTAAGGGGGAACATTTGAGTAAAGGCTTTGAGATTCACTGCTACGACTACGTCAACCATCCTTATGCGCAGGTCCGCGACGCGTTGAGCAAGGACCCGCTTACGCTGTTCCGCTCCGCCACCAAAGCCGCGGCTTCGCGCGCGCAGTCGGTCGCCTCGGAATTGCGCGTTGACGTAGGCGGCATTGGAGTGGAGGCCGAGATCGTGATCTCTGTGAAGAACATTGAGGAGAAGGTTTCGGAAGCGACGTCGATTCCGGCCACGCGCATGCACCTCGAATGGGAGTCGGCCACCATGCCGCACCTGTTCCCTCTCATGAAGGCGGAAATCTCCATCTATCCGCTGACGTCGACCGAGACCCAGGTCGATTTTCAGGGCACTTATGAACCGCCTCTGGGCGCGCTAGGGAAGGCCATGAACGCGTTAGTGGGCCATCGCATCGCGGAGGCCTCGGTTCACCGTTTCGTCGGCGACGTGGCGGGATATTTGCGCCAGGCTATAAGTTAACCAGGACTGCCGTTCGTCCGCATGCTGACGCATGGCGGTTCCTTGTGTCACCCATGGGAACCGCGACCGTCAGGAAGCGGACTCAGGATGACATCGCGGCCTGCATCATTGCCCGCGCGTAGCCTACGTTGTAGGCGAACGCCGCGTATCCGCCGCCGCCGGGATAGGCCGACCGGAAACCCTGCCGGTCCCGATCGTAATCGATGGCCCGGGGATGCTCCGGATAAACCAGACGCGGGTATTTTTGCTTCACCAGTTCCTTCATCACCGCGAACATGTTATTCTCGCCCTCGTCGATGAACACTTCGGTGTACTTCTCATAGGGCTTACGGACGCGCACATTCCGGTAGTGGACGTGATTAATGCGGTCCCTCGATCCGAAATAGTGGCACACCTCCACCGGATCGTGCCCCATTTCCTTCGTCACGCCGCAATCGAAGGTGATTCCGTTCGCCGGGCTCTTCATAATATCGATCAGCCGTTTCCAGCCCTCGACGGTCCCCATGATCTGCCCCGATCCGCGGCTCAAGGGCGCGGGCGGATCGTTCGGATGCAGTGCCAGCCTCACGTTTGACTGCTCCGCCACATGAATGACGGCTTTCAGGAAATACGTAATGTTCGCCCAGATCTCCTCAACGGTGTGAGCTCCTTCGTCGGGCAGAGGCGGCAGATCCTTCACCTTATCGTTGTCGAACGCCGTCAATCCGGCGCCGGCGCGTCCGATCTCTTCGTAATATCCCTCGACGATGCGATGCGCGTAGAAATTGTATTCGACCACCGGCAGCCCGACCTTTCCGGCCACGCGGATCGACTCCTTCACCTTCTCAATCTCCTCATCGCGCCCGGGGCGTCCATAGATCGTATTCGGAAATCCGCCAATCATGAGGTTGCCCAGTCTCAATCCGCCGGCCTTGAGCTTGTCCATCATGTCCCGCAGCTTGCTCTCTTCCCACGGAATCCTCGGCCCGCCGGTCAGCACGTGATCGACGCCAAGCTGCTTCACTCTCCGGCATCCAGCCTCGTCGATGTTTCCCGCGGAAAGTCCGCCCACGCCCATCTCCAGGCAGAGTTTCGGCGTGTCTTTTCCTTCCACCTGTGGGGCCGATGCGGCAGCCGCGTGTGTGTCGGCAGCCAACGCCGCAAAGCCCGCGGTCTTCATTAAGTCCCGTCGTGAAAACGTCACGTGATTACCTCGATATATTTCGTTCGGCGAGCCATTCTTTGAAGCGCTCCGGCCAACCCATCACCGGCGCCGGATTCTTCGTTGGCCGCAACGCGAATCCGTGCCCTCCGTAGGCGTAGATGTGCATCTCGGAGGGGATGTGCGCGGCTTCCAGTTCCAGATAGAATTTCACCGTCGGCTCGACGTGGGAACGGTCGTCGTCGGCACACACCATGAACACCGGCGGCGCGTCTTTCGGTACCGGAAACAGAGGCGGCTCGTCCGGTTTATTCGCGCCCGGCCGGTACCAGGGATAAATCAGGACATTGAAATCCGGCCGCGAACTGACTCGCTCAATCGGATCCTCGGCGTCGGGCTTGCCGGAGTCGAATCTGGTCTCGATCATGCCCGCCACTTCGCCTCCGGCCGAGAAGCCGGAAAAACCGATCTTCGCGGGATCGACGCCCCATTCCTTGGCGTGGCTTCGCACCATCCGCACGGAGCGCGCCGCATCCGCGTACACCTGATCGGGTAGCGTGTATTTCGACCCCGGCGCTTTTGCCAGCCGATACTTCAACACGAACGCCGCGATGCCGTTGGAGTTCAGCCAGTCGGCGAATTCCCAGCCTTCCTTGTCGATCACCAGCTGCGTGTGGCCTCCGCCCGGCGCGACGATCATGGCCGCTCCCGTCGCCTTTTCCTTCGGAGGAAGGAAAACATAGATCGACGGATAATGCGTCACTGTGAAATTGCCCGGCCAGCCGGAATACTTCGGATTGGCCGACGGTTTCGACACCTCGGGCGCGGTGACGCCTTCCGATCCCGGCGCGCCGTTGGCCCACAGCTTGATCTCCTCGCCGCGATCGGCGGCTATTGACATGCCCGCGGCCAGCAGAGACAGACAAACAAATTTCGACATGGAATCCGCCTGGACCATAGTGTACGGCAATAGCCCCCGGTGGCGCGAGCTTTAGCTTGCAGCATCGGCTTCAGCCGATGTCCGGATCGACGAAAACACGCCGGCTGAAGCCGGCGCTGCAAGCTAAAGCTCGCGCCACCCAAGCAGTCTTTCCTCTACTACCGCAAATCGTATACACTCGTGAGATTCAGGAGAGTTGCAACTTTGTCCATTTTAAAATTTCTTGGTCTCGCGCTTGTTCCGCTCGCAATCGCCCAAAACATCGATACCCGGCTTTATTCCGAAATGCACTGGCGCTCCATCGGCCCACCCCGCGCCGGCCGCGCCCGCGCGCTTTCCGGAGTGCCCAGCCAACCGAATGTTTTCTACATCGGCTTCGATAACGGTGGTGTCTGGCGCTCCACCGATTTCGGTTCCACCTGGACCCCTCTGTTCGACAGCCAGCCTACCGGCTCCATCGGCGCCATCGCCGTCGCACCCACCCACCCGAATGTCATTTACGTCGGCGCGGGCGCAGGCATCATCCGCCCCGATCTCTCCGTCGGCGACGGGTTTTATAAATCCACCGATGCCGGCAAAACGTGGACCCATACGCAGGCCCTGCGCGATTCGCAAATGATCGCCGACATCGAGGTCGATCCGACCAACGCCAACCGGCTTTTTGTCGCGGTGCTCGGACATCCGTACGGCCCCAATACCGAACGCGGCATCTTCCGCTCGACCAACGGCGGCCAGACCTTCGAGAAGGTTCTATATAAGGACGAATATACCAGCGGCAACGATGTCCGCATCGACCCGAAAAACCCCAACATCGTCTACGCCGCCCTCTGGCAGCAGCAGCAGGGATTCACGGAAAATGGAGCCTTCGGCGGCACTGACGGCGGGATCTTTAAATCGATCGACGGCGGCTCGACGTGGAAGCAACTCACCACCGGCTTGCCGCCGATCATTGAAGCGAATCTGGCCATCTCGCCGAGCAATCCCAAGACGCTCTACGCGACGGTCGCGCCAGGTTCCGCGCCGGGCGGACGCGGTGGACGAGGAGGACGCGGAGGCGGTGACACTCCCGCCCCAGCTGCCCCGGCCGGTGGACGCGGCGGTCGCGGAGGCGGGGGACCAGGTATCGCGTTCTACAAAACCGTCGACGGAGGCGACCACTGGTTTCTGGCTACCGAGGATCCTCGCGTCTCCGAAATGGGCTCCCAGCGCCATCCGCCCGATACGCGTCCCCTGGGCCGCATCGGCGGCGGCGACCTGCCGACCATCACCGTCGACCCGACGGACGAAAACGTGGTTTATAGCTGCTCCACCGTTTTCTGGCGCACTGAAGACGGCGGCCAAACCTGGTCGGCCGTACGCGGCGCGCCCGGCGGCGACGATTACCAGAAGAGCTGGGTCAATCCGAATTATCCGCAGATCATTCTGCTGGTCAGCGATCAGGGCGCGGTGGTCTCCGCCAATCGCGGCCAATCGTGGAGCAACTGGTACACCCAACCCACCGCCGCGATGTATCACGTGACAGCCGACAACGCGTTTCCCTATCGCCTGTGCAGCGGCCAGCAGGATTCCGGCTCCGCCTGCGTGGATAGCCGCGGCATGGACGGCGAAATCACCTTCCACGACTGGCATCCGGTCGGCATCTCCGAATATGGCGAAGCCGCGCCCGATCCGAAAAATCCCGACCTGGTCTACGGAAGCTCGCGCGGCGAAGTGTCTCTCTACAATCGCGTGACCGCGCAGAAAATGAACGTCGGACCTCCTGGTGGGGGCCGTGGCGGCGCAGCCGCCGAAGTTCCTGCCAACGGGCCGCCCGCGCGCAATGTGCGCACACAGCCGCTCAATTGGTCGCCGAAAGACCCGAACGTCCTGTACTTCGGCACCGCGGGCGTCTGGAAAACCACCAACGGGGGCCATAGCTGGACCCCCATCAGCGGCGACCTCACCCGCGGTGAGAAATGGGAAATCCCCGCCAATGCCGGCAAATATGTATCGACCACCACGGCTTCCGCGCAGGGCACTCTTACCGCGCTCGCGCCCTCGCCTCTCGACGTAAACGTCCTCTGGACCGGCTCGGGCGACGGCCTCATCCAGGTCACCATGGACGGCGGCAAGAAGTGGACCGACGTCACGCCCGCGCAGATTAAGCCCTGGACGCGCATCTTCAACATGGACGCAGGCCACTTCGATACCAAGACGGCCTACGCCGCTGCCAACACGCTGCGCCTGGACGACATGAATCCGCACCTCTGGCGCACCCATGACGGCGGCAAAACGTGGACCGAAATCGACAAGGGAATCGACGGCGGCGCAGTCGCCAATTCCATTCGCGAAGATCCTCGCAAGAAGGGTCTGCTCTACGCGTCCACCGATACGCAGGTGTGGGTTTCCTTCGACGATGGCGACAACTGGCATTCCCTGCGCCTCAACATGCCCGCCGTCTCGATCCGCGACATCGAAGTGAAGGACGATGCGTCGTGCCTCTGCTCCGATCTGGTCGCCGGGACGCACGGCCGGGGCTTCTGGATTCTTGACGACGTCACGCCGCTGCGCCAGGCCGCCGAAGCCGCCGCCGCATCCAGCGCCTATTTATTCAAACCCGCCACCGGAATCCGCATCCGGTTCGGCACCAACGATCCCACGCCGTGGCCTCCGGAAATGCTGGCCGGAGAAAATCCTCCGCCCGGAGCGCTGGTCGATTACTACCTGCCTTCGGCTTCGAGCGAAGTGAAGCTAGAGTTCCTCAACGCGCAGGGCAAAGTGATCCGGACCTATTCAAGCACTGATAAAGTCATGAGCCCCGACCCGGCCACCGACCCGGTCGCTTACAACAAAATCTGCCAGCAGACTCCGACCGCGGCCGATTGCAGTCTGCCCCTTTACTGGCCGGCGCCGCAGCAATTTCTGAAAACCAGCGCCGGCATGCATCGCTTCTGGTGGGATATGCACTACGATCCGATTCCCGGCGCGGGCGGCGGAGGACGTGGAGGCGGCGGCGGAGCCAACGGAGCCGTCCCGCACCGCACCTATCCCGGCGTCAATTCGCCCTGGGTCGCTCCGGGCACCTACACCGTGCGCTTGACTGCGAACGGCCAGACCCTCACGCAGCCCATCGTGATTAAGGTGGACCCTCGTGTGAAAATCTCTCCTGAGGTCCAGCAGATTTTCACCTTGACCACCAGGATGGAAGACAACGCCAGAATCTCGGCCGCGGCGTATAAAGAAGCACGCGAGCTGGTCGAAAAACTGAAAGCCCGTCCGCAATCCGCGGCCAACGATGAACTGATCAAGAAGGTGGAAGCTCTCGCGCCGGTCGAGGCAGCGCCCAGCGGCGGAGGCCGAGGCGGTCGTGGAGGAGGCGGTGGTGGTGGAGGTTTTGGAGCCGCGGCCGAGCCGCCCTCTCCGCCCAACCTGTCTAACATCGGCGCGCAAATGGTGGCCTCGGTTCAAGGCATGCAAGCTGCCGAGATGCCGCCGACCGCTTTGGAAGTGCAATCGGCCATGAAAGCCGAGGCCGCGTACACGGAGCTGATGGCGAAGTGGACGGCCCTAAAATCCACCTGCTGCAGCGCCGCGAAGTAACGTCGGCTTGGACCGCTCCTGCAAGGTCGCTCTGTTTCGAGACAAATGGAGCCGCGACCAGCAGGAGCGGTCAGCACCAAGGTTTGATTTCCAGGCCCCGATCTAACCCCGCGCTGACGCGTGGGGCTGACTTTGTCGCCAAGCAACGGAAAAGTTACTTCGGGCCGAACAACAGAAGGTCCAGGCTCAGCGTCACTCGCATCGCTGCCGGAGACTCCGCGCGCAGCGGCCTGTAAATCGCATGCAGCACATCGCGGACGGCATCCGCATCGAGGTCCGCTGAAGTGGTCACGCGGCGCTGTTCGGTCAACTTGAAATGGCCGGCGAATGTTTCGGCGGTCCTCTCGCTCCGGTCGCGCCCCGGCCCGCGCAGTTCGATAAAATCGTCCGGCGCTGGAATCGCCACCAACATCCGTCCGTCATCCCGCAGAACCCTCCGGAACTCGCCTGCATTCATCCGCGCCGTGATCGACAGAAGCAGGGAGAACGACCGGTCCGCGTACGGAAGGAAGCGGTCCGCGTTGGCGACAATCCACTCACATTCCGGATATCGCCGTGCCGCCGCATCGATGGCTGCGGTAGAAATATCCACCCCGTGCGCATCGAAACAAATCTCGCGCGCCAGCGTGCCAAGGTAAAATCCGTCGCCGCATCCCGCGTCGAGCACGACATCCTCGCGCGAAGCCTTCGTCATATCCGCGATCACGCGCAGCAGTGGCATTGTGACGCCGAGATCATGTAACCGCCGGCGACCCTTGACCGCTTCGACTGTATCCCCCGGTTGCTTCGACCGCCGCTCCTGCGGTTGCAGCAAATTGAAATACCCGCTGCGAGCCGCATCGAAAGAATGTCCCCGCCCACAGACGAGCCGCCTCTCGTCGCGCGCCAACGGCAGGTGGCACTCGCGAACCGGACACAGCAGCATCAAGTCTTCTTGCCGCCGAAGCGCCGCCCGATGATCATCTTCACAATCAGATGATCGGTCGCGCCCGTCATGCCGATGCCCACGCCGAAATTGAATTCCCAGTCCTTGCTGAAGTTGAGGTCGGTGACGGCGAAGATCTGCTGCATCTGGTCGCGTATCGGATCGAACCCGGTGACCGGACCCACCGATCCGTAATATTCAAACCCGGCGTTGACCACCTTCGTCACGTCGTAGCCGACCTTCACGTTGGGCGAAAATGTCACGCCTTGCCGAACGGAAGGGCCATGGAACGACCGGTCCACCGACGGATTGAAACATAGATACAGCTTGCCGACCGTTTTATCGACAATCGGCCGGATCTCCCACGTCCAGGTATCGGGCGAATAAACCGCGCGCTGGTAACCAACCTCGGTCGACAGGCTGACACCAACAGGCCATTTCCAGGCCTCCGGAATACGCACGCGCGGCCGGATGTGATCGCCCACCCACTGCCAGCCAACCCGATTATCGGCGCTGGTGAATACGTAAAACCCCACCTCGAACCAATCGTTGAAGCCGTGCGTGATCTCGAGCGTCTCGTGCAGTTGATGCTCGGTCGGATACATCCCGTCCACCACCGACTTCACGCCGATAAACGTGAAGTTGCTGTGCAACTCAAACATCGTGTTTCCCGGCGCCACCAGGTCGGAGCCGTAAACCTGAATCTCGTAACTGCCCTGACCATAAACGAAGCCCGCGCCAAGCACGAGCAGCAGAACGCCTCTGAGAGCAACCATTCTGACCAGTTTCACATACTCGCTATTGGACTTTGAGAGTCTTCCTGAGCCAGTCGATCATTTCCGGCTTCCAGTGCTGCATCTCCGGAGCCTTCCAGCCGGACATCCCATGCCCCCCGCCTTCGATGGTCACGATGTCGCAGGTCGCGCCCACCTTATGCATCGCGTCGCACATGGCCGGCGTTTGCTCGTAAGCCACCTGGTCGTCCTTCATCCCATGAATGCACAGGAACGGAGGCATCCCTTTGTGAACCGCCGCAATCGGCGCCAGCGACCACAATTTGGCAAGCCCCGCTTCATCGAGCGTTTCCACGCCAAAGAAATGAATCCCGCCTCCGTTCGATGCGTGACGGTTGATGCTCGCCATGTTGAACCGCTCCGGATGATCCTTCCGCAGCAGCGCCAGCTTGCCGTAATCGACCGGCCCATAAAAATCGACGACGGCCGCGATTTTGGTGTCCTTCGTTTCATGGGTCCCGGCATAGTTCACCAGCAGTCCTCCAGCCGATTCGCCGATCAAAACCACCTTCGTCGCATCCACGTGATATTTTTTGGCATTGGCCTTTACCCAGCGAATCGCCGCGGAGACGTCCTCGCGGGTGTCGACGAACTTAAACTCCGGCGCCATCCGGTAATCGATGCTGAACCATGCGAACCCGGCATTCGCCAAAGGCTCGAACAAAGGACGCACGTTCGTGCTCTTGCTTCCCTCGTCGAAACCTCCGCCATGAATCAGAATCGCCGCCGGAAATGGCCCCGCGCCATCGGGAACGTGCAGATCGAGCAGCAGCGCGTGCGTCCCAGGGTGCCCGTACTCGACATCTTTTTGATCAACAGCCGTTGCCTGCGCTGTCGCGCATGCAACCACCAAAACAGGTACAAAGATGTTCACAAAGGATCTCCTTAATAGGTAGCCCGGCCGCCGCTGGCGTCATAGCACTGCGCCGTGACGAACGAACAATCCGGACTCGACAGAAAATGAACCACCGCCGCGATCTCCTGCGGCTTTCCGGTCCGCCGCATCGGAATTTTTTCCGTCATATACGCCACCTGCTCCGGCGTCAATTGACGCAGGATCTCCGTCTCGACCACCGCCGGTGCGACTGCGTTGACGCAAATCCCCTCGGTTGCGACTTCCTTCCCCAGCGATTTCGTCAACCCGATCACTCCGGCCTTGGTCGCCGAATAAGGCACCATGCGCGGATTGCCTTCCTTGCCGGCAATCGACGCGATGTTCACGATTCGGCCGTAGCCGCGGCTCCGCATATGCGGCACCACCGCCCGGCAGAAATTAAAAACGCCAGTCAGATTGACGGCGATGTTTTTCTGCCACTGCTCGTCGGTCTGTTCCCAGATCGGCGCCGAAGGACCCGCAATCCCCGCGTTATTCACCAAAATGTCGATGCGCCCCGTCCGCCGCAAGACCTCTTCCACCGCGTTCGCAACCTCGCCCGCCAGCGAAACATTGGCTCGCACCGCAAAGGACCCGTTGCCGATCGCCGCCGCCACTCTCTCGGCGCCCGCCAGATCCAGGTCCACAATCGCGATGGTCGCGCCCGCCCCAGCCAGCCGCTGGGCAATCGCTTCCCCAATCCCAGCCGCCGCGCCCGTAACGATTCCCGTTTGACCGCTCAAATCGAAGTTCACAATCATAAAGTTTAGACGATGTGGCGCACGCACTCGTGCGTGCCGCGTCGAGACTCGTCTCGATGCAAGGCTGGTGGGCCGTCACTGGAAAGCATTCGCATCCCCTCCATTACTGTCGGGGCTCGGAAAGAAGCTAGCTCACTCGACCGCAAACGCCAATACATTCGCCCCCGACGCCACCGCAACATACTGACGACCGTTCACCAGGTACGTCATCGGCGACGCCTTCGGCGGCTGCCCGGTTTGAAAATGCCACAGCGTTTTCCCCGTCGCCGCATCCACCGCCGCGAACCCTCCACTCGATTCGTTATAAAAAACCAGCCCGCCCGCAGTCGAAAGGACACCGCCGTAATTCGGATCCGGCACCCTCTGCTCCACCTCCCAGGCTGTCGTCCCCGTCTGAATGTCGATCGCCCGCAAGTACCGCTTCGGCGGCTCCGCCCCCGGCACGACGAAGAAATTTCCGCCGCGATCGAAGCGCCGAGGACCATCGCCCGCTTCGCCTTTGCCTCCCCCGAAGTCCGTGCTCCGATACATGCCGCAATTTTCAATCGCCATCACGTAATAAAATCCCGTCGCCGGATTGAATGCCGTGGACATCCAGTTCGCCGCGCCGCGAATATCGGGACAAGTCGCCGTCCCCTCCGGCGTCGGAACATTCCCTGGCGCGAGAATCGGCCGCCCCTTCGCGTCGATCCCCGTCGCCCACGTCAGCTTCTTCACAAACGGTTTCGCCAGCAGCAATTCTCCATTCGTCCGGTCGAGGATATAAAAAAATCCATTCCGATCCGCATGCAACAATAGCTTCCGCTCGCGCCCCAGAAACCGGGTATCCACTAATACCGGAGGCTGAATCGCATCCCAATCGTGCAGATCGTGCGGCGTGAATTGAAAATACCAGCGCAATTTCCCGGTCGTGACGTCCAGCGCCAGAATGCAATTGGTATAAAGGTTGTCGCCCTTTCGCTCGCTGCCATCGCTATCCGGATATGGATTCCCCGTCGGCCAGTAGAGCGTGCGCGTCTCCGGATCGTAACTCCCGGTCAGCCACGTCGACCCGCCACCCGTCGCGATCGCGCTGCCCTTCCAAGTCTCCGACCCAGGCTCACCCGGCTTCGGCACCGTCCAGAAACGCCACGCGAGTTTCCCGGACTCCGCGTGATACGCGTCGACAAATCCACGCATCCCTTCGTCCGCGCCCGTCACTCCGGCAATCACCAGATCGCCCGCCACCAGGGGCGCCATCGTCGAACCATAATGCGGCTGCTCCGGCGGCATGAACACATCCCACAGCAGCGCGCCCGTCAGCCGGTCGACGCAAATCAGGTGCGCGTCATCGGTGGTCATGAAGACCCGGTCGCCCAGCAGCGCCACTCCCCGATTCGCGCCGCCTTTCGCATCGCCGGGGACCAGCGGATGCGTCGTACGCGGACGAACGTACTTCCAAATCTCCACTCCGCTCCGCGCGTCGAGCGCATACATCTGGCTCGGTCCGCTGATATACATGACGCCGTCGCTGACCAGGGGCGTCGCCTCCAAACCGAAATAAGGAATCGTAAACGACCACTGCACCGCCAGCCGCGCAACATTTTTCGTGTTGATCTGATCGAGCGCGCTGTGCCGGTTCCCGCTGACGTTGCCGTTATAAGTTGGCCACTCGCCCCGCGCCGGATGCAGCACCTGTTCGTTGGCCTTGGCGTCCACCGGCTCGACGGGCCCAGTCAACGGGCCCACGTCCGCGCCACCCAGATGACTCAGGTACGCCAGCAAATCCGGCATTTCCGGCGCGTCGATCAAAATCGTATGAAGACTCCTCTGGCGAGCCAGCACCTCATACTCGCCGTCTGCCAGCAACACCAGCTTGCCGTCAACTGTCCGCAACTGGACCGAATGCAGCGTCTCGTTCCGCGCCAGTCCCTGCACTTGCCGCCCATCCCGCAACCGCACCGTCAACAGGCTGTACCGGTCCGGCGCGCGCCCGTAACGCGTCAGTTCCGCAACGGTCCTCTGCCGCCCGATGCTCGATAAATCAGGCCCCACCGCGTTTCCCCGCCCCCTCACCCGGTGACACGCCCCGCATTTCGCGGTCCCGAAGAAGAATCGCTCACCCGCGGCCACATCGCCGGGCAAGTGCGCATCAAACGCCGTCTGGTTCATCGCCCCGATGAACGAAGCCAGACCTTCCAGATCTTTTCGCGGCAAAGCAAACGCAGGCATCCCTCCCGAGGTACCACGTTGAATCGTGTCCGCAATCTGGCTCGCAGAAAGGCGGGTTCGCTTCAGTGCCGGCCCGCGATCCGTGCCCGAGCCGTCCTGGCCATGACACAGCGCGCAGCGTTCGGAAAACATCGCGGCAGGCGTCTGCGCACCCGCCACCGCGCAAAGAAAAAAGAGAAACCTCATACCGAAGGCTGCCCTGCTTCGCGCTTCACCCACCGATACGCCGCGACCGAATTGCGCCAGAAATATTTCTCCTCCGCCGCTCGACCTTTGCCGCGCACGTACTCCCGAACGACGCTCAATTCCACGTTATATGGCGCCCACTGGTCGCTATTCGGCCAGTCGCTCCCATACAGCACGCGATCCTCCCCGAACGTCCCCCACATCGTGTCCAGCGTGGCGCGATAAAAACCCAAATCCCGCGGCACCCGACCATTTTCCCTGCGCAGCACCTCCGACACCTTCACGTAGACGTTCGGCCTCTTCAAAAACTCCTTCAAATCCGGCAGAGGCTTCAACTGCGGCAGATGATCCAGCAACACGCGCAACGCTGGTACTTTATCCGTCACCCTCAGCACCGCGTCTAACAATGCCGCATTTGGATTCGCCGTGTCCAGCACGAGATCCGCACCGGCCAGGTCCCGGAGCCCCTCCACAAATTCAGGATTCTTGATCTCCACGCCCAGATCGCGACCCCACAAATTCCCATAGCGAATCCCGCGGAACAAAGGATTCCTATGAAACTTTTTCAACTGCGAGCGAAATTCCGGCTTACCCGGCTCCAGATTGCCGACCGTCCCCACCAGAATCGAATCCTTCGCCGCCACGTCCAGCACCCACTGGTTGTCTTCCACCCAGGGGCTGGCCTCCACCTCAATCGCGCCGACGATTCCCAGCGGCTGCGCGATTTTCCGGTAGCGGTCCGGCAGCGCGCGCTTATAAAGGACCGCGTCGTCCTTCGCCGGCCACGGCACGCCCCGCGCGCGCGTTGGATCGAACAGATGAATATGCGTGTCGATAATCGGAACCGGGGTATCGGCCAGACACGCGGCCGCCGCGGCGACACCTAGAAACGTCCTGCGATCCATCTTCATTTCGCACCAGTCTACGCTAAAGTACAAATTATGTGCCGCAGCATCAAGACTCTCCGCAACGTCGAACCGCCCGCCACCGGGGACGATATTTCCGCCGCCGCGTTGCAGTTCGTCAGAAAAGTGAGCGGCTACCGCAAGCCCTCGCGCGCCAATGAGGAAGTGTTTAACCGCGCGATTGTGGAAATATCGGGCTCCGTGGAAAAACTTTTGTCAGAACTCGACCCGACGCGAAAGCCGCATGCGTAAGCTTGGGTTACTTCGGCAACGGACCAACCCCAAGCTGACGCATGGGGCTGAAGGCACTTAAGCGCGCCGCTGACCCAGCAGCGTAAAACTCCCGATCAGCGCGAGCACCGCGCCGCAGATCAGCAGTAGCCAGTTGTGAAAATCCTCGCGGCCTTCAAAGCTGACCGTGGACGACAGGAAGACGCCTTTGATAAGCATCCCCAGCACGTAAACCGACCATAAAGGCAGCAGGAAACGCAGCCAGCCCGTCACCGCGAGAAGCACGCTAAGCAGGCCGACCAACCCCAACCCGATCAGCCAGTGGGCCAGTTCCGTGCCCTGCCAGGGCAGCATTTGCACCTTCATATGCGGGGCGTCGGACACAACTCCGACCACTCCCAATGCCAGAAGGGCCACCGAAATCATCGTATGGAACAAGTAACAGAAGACGCGCAGCAACCAGGCGATCGCTCTCATGTGTCCCGTTTATTGTATCAGCCGTTCGCCCTCGCCGCGCACCGCTCGTCACAAATTTTCGCGCCCCACTGCCGACCGGCGGCAATATGAACGCATGAGAAACACCACCCGCCACTTCATCCTGTACGATCAGATCGACGAGTTCCCTGGGGGCAAATCGTGAACAACCGCAACCTCTCCTACTGGCTTTGTCAGATCTTCGGATGGGGAACCTTCACGGTTATCGGGATCATGGCCACGATCCTCTCGCAAGGCGGCGTCCAGTTTTTTCCGGCAGGATGGATCCTCAGGCTCGTCATTAACTACGCGATCTTTTTCCTGACCGGCATCTTCCTCACTCACCTTCTTCGCGCCCAGATCCGCAAGCACCAATGGCTGAGTTTGCCGATGCGAAAAGCTGCGCCCAGGCTCCAGGCCGCGTCGATCCTGGTGGCCCTGTGTATCTCGTTACAGGTGCTCGGCGTCGATGCGGTTACCTTGCGCGCGATGTGGAATCCCCCGGCCGTTCTCTCCCTGACGGCCAACATGATCTTCGCCTGCACTCTCTGGACGGTGTTTTACGTGGTGAACATCCGGGCCCGTCGCGCCCGCGAAATGGAGGCCAACCTGCGCGAAGCACGGTTGCGCGCGCTCGAAGGACAAGTGAATCCGCACTTCCTGTTCAACAGCCTGAACACCATTCGCGGCATGATCGTGGAGGACCCGCAAATGGCCCAGGACATGGTCACGCGTCTCGCCAACATTCTGCGCTACAGCCTGCAGCGGGACCGCGCCGATACGGTGCCCCTGGAACGCGAAATCGAAATCGTCGCCGACTATCTGGCCATCGAATCCATCCGCTTCGACGACCGTCTCACCGTCCGCATGGAAGTAGATCCAACCGCCGCCGGCGCGCAGGTCCCGTCGATGTTGATTCAGACGCTGGTCGAAAACGCCGTCAAACACGGCATCGCAACCAGAACCGAGGGCGGCGAAATCGTCATCCGCGCGACCATTCGAAACCGCGCTCTGACGCTCGAAGTCATCAATTCCGGTCAGTTATCCGCACCCGCCGAAGGCACGACGCGGATCGGCCTCTCGAACGCCCGCGAACGACTCCGCCTGCTCTACGGCACCCACGCCACGCTGCGCCTGGAAAATCGCGACGCCTCCACTGTTGCCGCCATGGTCTCGATTCCGGCATGAGGGCGCTGATTATCGACGACGAACGCATCGCGCGCCAAGAACTGCGCCGCCTGCTCCTGGCTCACCCGGAAATCGAGATCGTTGGCGAAGCGCAGAACGGCCAGCAGGCCTTGGATCTGATCCCGAAACTCGCCCCCGACGTCATCTTCCTCGATATTCAGATGCCGGAAATGACCGGCTTCGAAATGCTGGCCCGTCTCGACGATGTCCCGCAAATCATCTTCACCACCGCCTATGATGAATACGCGATTCAGGCCTTCGAAGTCAGTGCGCTCGACTATCTTCTAAAACCCATCGCTCCGGAGAGGCTCGCCTCGGCCGTCGCCAAGTTGCGGCCGCGCAAAATCCCGCCGCGCCTGGAACAAGTCTTCGTCCGCGACGGCGAGCGCTGCTGGCTGGTCCGCGTCGCGGACATTTATCTGCTCGAATCGGAAGGCAATTACACCCGCGTCTGCTTCAAGAACGAGCGTCCGCTGATCGCCAGGTCGTTAGCCGCGTTAGAAGCCCGCCTCGACCCGTCCATTTTCTTCCGCGCGAACCGCGCCCAGATCGTGAATTTAAAATGGGTGCAAGCGGTGGAGACCGGGGCCGCAGGAAACCTGGTGATCACCCTTCGGTCCGGCGAGACCGTGTCCGCGTCGCGGCGGCAGTCGGCGGCGCTGAAAGAAGCACTAAGCCTCTAGTGGCCCGTTGCCGGAAAAGATGAGCATCCCCTCCATTACTGTCGGGGCTCGGAAAGAAACGCGAACTCCGCAGGCGCGCCCCGACTCCACTACTGAGCCCCGACGGTAATGGAGGGGCATGCTAACGGACTCGCAGTTACAGGCCACAAGTGTTCTAACCGGAGAATAGCTGGTTTTCGTCCTGACGAATCGGCACCGTGGAGCCGCATGCGCCAGCCTGGGGTTATTGCGGTTCCCCGTAACAAGCCCCGCGCCGACGCATGGGGCTGAATTGCGTGTCACAATGACAGTATGCGTAGTCTTGCACTCATCTTTGTTCTCAGCCTCCACGCGGAATCCAAGCTCACCCCTCCCGATTCCGTTCGCGAGCAGCAGACCCTGGATAATATCAAGCAATTTGCGTTGACTCATCTGGACCGCAGCGTGAATCTGTCCTGCACCCAGATCGGCGCACCCGCCAGTTCCAAGACCATTACCATCGAACTGGCTCCTTCCCGCCACGGCACGCGATCCGGGATCGACGCCGCCAGTCTTCTGGAAGACGTATTCGCCCCTTCCAGCGCAACCGAGTTTCAGTGGGACCACTGGTCGAACATCAAGGGCAAGACCGAGGCCGTCTATCGTTACAGCAGCCGCGCTAATGGAAAAACCCGCGCCGGGCTGATCTTCGCCGATGAGACGGGCGCCATTTCGCGGATTACATTCCGCGGCGCCGACGCATCTGCCCATGTTTTCTGCTCGGCCGAGTCGCGCTAGAATTGAAATAGGGAGTATTCTATATCGATGACACCGCGTAGCAGGCAACTCCTGCACGAGATCGTCGAAGCTTACATTCACACCGGTGAGCCTGTGGCCTCGCGCGCGGTTGCCGGACATTCGCGCCTCAGCGGCGCTTCGGTCCGCAACATCATGGCCGATCTCGATGAGCAGGGCTATCTCTCGCAACCGCATACATCCGCCGGCCGAGTGCCGACGGAAAAAGCGTTCCGCAGCTACGTCGAATCCTTGAGTTTGCGGCGCTTGGCGGCGGTCGAAATTGAACGTCTGCGTTCCGAGTTCGGCCGTTTCGATACCGTCGAAGAGCGCGTCGAGCGCACCTCCCGCATGTTGACCGAGATGACCCACGGCGTGGGTATCGCGGCAGCGATTCCGAAGGCCAGTCCGGCGCTCGAACGCATTGAGTTAATCGCCCTTCCGGACCGCCGCGTGCTGATGGTCGTCGTGACGCGCGACCGCCAGGTGCGCAATCGCGTGGTCGGCCTCGAAGAGCCGGTTGCGGCCGGCGAACTGGAATCCATCCGCAACTATATCAACCAGAATTTTTCCGGATGGTCGCTCGAAGACGTCCGCAGCGAATTGGCCCAAAGGCTGCGCCACGCCAGCGCGACCTACGACGCCATTCTGCGAAAGCTGACGGTGTTGTACGCCAAGGGATTGCTTGATCTGCCGTCCGCACCCGAGGTTCATATGGAGGGAGCCAGCAACCTGGTCGGCCTCGATCTGCACCTGACCAAGGAAAAAATGCGCGAGCTGTTCCGGACCCTGGAAGAGAAGAAACGGGTTCTGGAACTGCTCGACCGGTTCCTGGAAAATCCGGCCGGCGAGATCGGGGTTCATGTGGGATTACGCGAAATGCACCCCTCGATGGGCGAACTTTCGCTGATCGGGCTGCCGGTGACGCTCGACAGCGGTATTTCCGCGGTGATCGCGGTTTTGGGTCCGATCCGGATGAATTATGTGCGCGTGATGTCCGCCGTGCAACACGTGGGCCAGGCGTTTCGCGACGCTTAAACGACCGCAGAACGCCATTTTCGATCTGCTACGAAATCTTAAAAATATGAGTGATCAGACGACAACCGAAGCGCAGGAGCCCGATCCCGGCCAATTGCAAAAAGAACTGGATCAACTGGTCGGCGAAAAGGCCGAACTCCAGGACCGTGTCCTGCGGGCTCAGGCCGAATTTCAGAATTTCAAAAAACGCGTGGACCGCGAGCGGAGCGAAATGTTCGAATACGCCTCCATGGAGGCGGTGCGGGCGCTGCTGCCGGTGCTGGACGATTTCGAGCGGTCGCTCAAATCGCATTCCGCCGACAAGGAATACGTCAAAGGCATGGAGTTGATTTACCAGCGTTTCTACGACGGCCTCAAGAAATTGGGCCTGGAGCCGATTGTTTCCACAGGGCAGGCCTTCGATCCTCATGTTCATCACGCGGTGGACATGGTGGAGACGGAAGAGGCGGAGCCCGATACGGTCCTCGAAGAATTTCAACGAGGCTATAATTTCAAGGGCCGGATGCTGCGGCCGGCGATGGTGAAAGTGGCAGTGCAACCGCAGGCGAAATGAGCTCCGTGACCAGACGAGACTACTACGAAATCCTTGGCGTGGAACGCGAGTCAGACGACGGCGTCATCAAGACCGCCTACCGCAAGCTCGCGTTGCAGTATCATCCGGACCGCAACCCAGGCAGCCACGAAGCCGAGGAAAGATTCAAGGAATGCGCCGAAGCGTATAGCGTTTTGAGCGATCCGCAAAAGCGCGCGGCCTACAACCGTTTCGGGCACCAGGGCGTGCCGACGGCGGCCGGCAACGGCGGATTCGACGCGTCGGGATTCCCCGACCTGGGCGATATTTTAAGCGACGTGTTCGGCTTTGGCGACGTGTTTGGACGAGGCCAGCAGCAGAAACGAACCAGGGCGCAGCGCGGCGAAGATGTCCGCTACGACCTGGAAATAGGCTTCGAAGATTCGATGCGCGGCCTGTCGGTGGATATCCAAGTCCCGCGCATGGAAGCCTGTGGACGCTGCCACGGCAAGGGCGCAGAGCCCGACGACGGTCTGGTCACGTGTCCCATGTGCCGCGGCCGGGGCGAAGTGATTTATCAGCAGGCGTTCCTTTCAGTTCGCCGAACATGCTCGCAGTGCAGCGGACGAGGCCAGATTATCCGCCGCCCCTGCAAAGAGTGCCGAGGCGAAGGATATCTGCGGCGCGAGCGCAAGCTGAAAGTGAATATCCCCGCGGGCGTCGACAATGGTACGCAGCTTCGCCTGAGCCAAGAAGGCCAGCCCGGAGCCAACGGCGGTCCAGCCGGCGATCTGTATGTAGTGCTGAAGGTCGCCGAGCACCCAATCTTCGAAAGGCATGAAAGCGACCTCCACTGCACGGTTCCCATCAATATCGGCCAGGCCGCGCTGGGCGCGTCGGTCGATATTCTGACCTTCGACGGCTTGCAGACCATCAAAATCCCGGAAGGTTCGCAGGCGGGAAGCCGTCTGCGTCTAAAAGGTCTGGGCGTTCCGCACCTGAATTCGACCGCCCGCGGCGATTTGTATGTGCATCTGGATGTAAAGGTTCCGTCGAAGCTGACGCGCGAGCAGAGGAAGCTGTTCGAGCAGTTGCGGGAGTTGCTGCCGGTGGAAAATGAGCCTCAGGAGAAGGGCATTTTCGACAAGGTGAAGGATTATTTCCTGTAGACTGAAGTTGGCGCAGTATGGACCAAGAACTCAAACACTATCTGGAAGCGATGGAATCGCGGATGGATCACCGGATGGTCACGTTGTTGACCGACGTGAAGGAAAGCCTGGAGCGGCGGATCGAACCGTTAACAAGCCGCTTCGATGCGCAGGCGACCCGGCTGGACCGTCAGGCAGCGCTGCTTCAAACCGGTGCCCGCTGGACGAACCGTATGGTCGCCTGGGCCGAGAAGGTGGATGTAGCGCACGAAAAACGTATTCAGGAGATTGGCGAAGTGCGTGGCCGGCTCGAAAAGCTCGAAGGCGGCGCCAAGTGACGACAGCCAAACTTCCGGCCGAATGTCTCGCCCGGAAACGCCGCCTGATCTCGGATCTCGCGATTGGGGAAGCGGGCAATGCCTGGCTCACTGCGTTAATTATCACCCCGGACCATGATTGTTTTTTGGATGCTAGAGGCACTCTCGAAAAACCGCTCTTGCTGCAAATGACGGTGCGTCGCGATGAAGAAGGCTTTCACGTCGTCCTTCCATCCGCGCCGGAGTTCACGGCTCAACCACTATTCAAGGGCTGGACATGTTGCCGATTGCTTCGATCACTGTGTCGAGAGACAGCTGGACCGGGGATGGGCGAGCGGCTGGCGAAGTAAGGCGATGTGCGTAAAGGCCAGGATCGCCACGGTCGCAATCGCACTGATTATCGCTTGTTCCGGCGAAGGCCAATCAACCGAGAGATTCGAAGTGGCATCGGTAAGGATCAGTCGGGCGAGCGGCACAGGAACGACGTCGTGGAGCGATCCCGGCGGAACCACGTTTACAGCGACGAACATTCCCCTCAGGATTCTGGTTCAAATGGCCTACGCGGTCGACGAGAAACAAATCTCAGGCGAAAATCTGCTTGGCAGCGAACAGTACGACGTTGCGGCTAAACCGGAAGGTGGCGGGATGCTGACTTCCGAGCGGCTGAAGCCGATGTTAATGTCGCTGCTCGCAGAGCGTTTCGCACTCATCACCCATAGCGGGACGAAAACTGTCTCAGGTTATGCACTGGTAATCGCAAAGGGCGGATCGAAGCTACACGCAAGCGCCGCTTCCCGCGAGGGGAAGTCGGCAATACTCCGCGGTCGGATCATCGGACAAGCTGCAGGCGTGGTTGTGCTTGCTTCCATGCTTGAGCGGCCGCTTGGAGTGCCTGTGGTGGACAAGACGGGTATTGGAGGAACTTACGATATCGATTTGAAATTCGCGCCGGAGGACGGTGCCGATTCCTCCCTCCCGTCCATATTCACGGCGATACTGGAGCAACTGGGTCTGAAGCTGGAACCGCAGAAGGTGCCGCTGCAGATGCTGGTCATCGACCATTGCCGACGCGTACCGACGGATAATTGATCTTGGGTGAGGCGACAAACCTGCCGTCCCAGAGGTTGTGTGCGGAGCATTTTTCATGCCCCGCACAATTTGTTAATTTGTGGTTATTTGCTGGCTACAGGCTTTGCCGCAGCGGCTGCGTTTAGTTCTGCACGTAACATGCGGGTTTTGAGCCGCAACGCAATCTTCTGCTTCCGAAGCCTGTTGAAACGAGCGGTATCGCCGCAGGTTTTTGACATCTTAGGCCAAACTTACTTGTTCGGCCTGCAACCCTTTCGGGCCCTGCTTCACAACAAACTGGACGCGCGCGCCCTCGTCGAGCGAACGGTAGCCCGTCGCCTCAATCGCCGAGAAGTGCACAAACACGTCTTCGCCATTCTCGCGCGCCAGAAATCCAAATCCTTTTGCGGCGTTAAACCACTTGACCGTTCCGGTCTCTTTCATAGTTATCTCCTTAAATCTAGCGATGGAAACGCAGGGAAAATCGATTGATACAGGGGGCTGCAAACTGGTGTTGAGCGGTGAGGATCAAAGCGAAGTGCCAAGTTTTCAAAAGCTTTAAGCATAGTAACACAAAATGCGCCGCTGACTACAACAAAATATTGTCTTACAAGAAAAAAGGTACAATTGCGCCCATGTTCGGACTCATGAAACGGGCGGACCGGCTGGCCTATTGCGGCTCCTGTAAGACCATCGGCGCGATGTATGGTCAGCGGGCGCGCCTCGTCCTGAACCACGATATGGTGTTCCTGGCGGAGCTGTTGCTCCGTCGATCAGGGGAAGCCGAGCCGGAGTGGGGCCCGGCGCACCGATCCTTCAACTGCATGGCGATGCCGAAGCAGCATCCTCGCGCTTTGCAATACGCCACGACGGCGGCAGTGGTGCTGGCGCATTTCCAGATCGTCGATCAGATCGCGGACTCGGGCAGGCGTCGCTGGAAAGCGGCAAAGCGCTTCTTTTCCGCGGCTTACCGGAAGGCGGCGAGCGACTTAAGGGCGTCGGGATTTCCTCTGGACGAAATGGCGGCAACGCTTGCGACGCAGAAGGCGCGGGAGCGCCATGCGGCCTCCTTAGATGACGTCGCGGAGCCGACCGCTCGCGCCACGGAAATGGTGTTCGCTCATGGCGCGCCGGAACTGGCCTCGATCGGGCGGAGGTTTGGATATCTTGTTTATGTGCTTGACGCCTGGGAGGACCGGGCGCGCGATTCCAAGTCCGGCGATTTTAATGCGCTCCTTGCGTTTCCCAGCGTCGACGGGAAGGCGGAGATTCTGGCGACGGTCGCGTCGTTAGAGAAAGATTTGCCGGTGCATCTGGCGGCTCGCTTGAGGACGAACGTCGAGGAGAAGCTCGGAATGCGGATGCGCATGGTGCCTGGGGCTTGCAAAAAATCCGCAGGTGCTCGATGGACAAGCGCGGTCGCGTTCGCACGATCGATGAAAGAGCGCGAGCGGGCGGGATTCCTCAAGGGCGCGGCCGTGCTGGCGACGGTTTCCATGCTCGCGTTTTTTGCACCGCATCCGATCCGGTCGGCGGAATCGTGGAAGCAGTGCTTCGGGCTGGTTATGAATCTGATGGCCTTTGGCGCGGTGTTCGCGACCGTTCCAGTGCCTGAGACGCCGGGCAGCCCGGAAAAGAAGTCCGGCTTCTGGAGTTCCTGCGGCGACTGCTGTTGCAGTTCCTGCGACTGCGGCGACTGCTGCTGCGAGTGTGGGAGTTGCTGCGACTGTTAGCAAGTCAGTCCGCTCCCCGACTACCCGGTCGCGGCTATGGAACCGCCATGCGTGAGCAAGCGGACAGACTACTTCCGCGCGCCGCGCGAGATCGCCGCCGCCAGGCGAATTTCGATCGTTTCGAATTCCTCCACCGGAATTTTCATTTTCCTGCGCCAATTCGGATACTGCCACGTGCTGCCGGGCAAGTTTTGCTGCTCGGTTTCGCCCGTTAAATCCTCCTGATTCACGACCGCCAGCCTGCACGGCGTGGACAGCAGGAACCCGATGGGATCGCCGGTGAAGCCGGTAGCTTCGAGGACCGCGTTGAGGCGGCCTTTTTCATTTTCTCTGGCTGCGTGTTGGGACCGGTACGCGTCATCGTCGATAAGCCCGGCGGCCTTGCGGGCTTCGATATCGCGGCCCGACGCGAAGCCGGCCAGCGTGGGCAGATCGTGCGTGGTGGTCGAAACGGCGGCGTGCGAAGGATACTCTTCCGGCCGTCGGAAATTGCCCTGGCCGTCGCGCTCAAACCAAAATAGACGATAGCTGAGGATTCCGGTTTCCGCCAGCGACTGCCGTACCTCGCCGGTAACCGTTCCCAGGTCCTCCCCAATGACGATGAAGTTGCCGCGCACGCTCTCGAGCGCCAGGATGCCCAGCAGGTCGCTCGCATAATCGCGAACATACGCGCCGCGCGTGGCAGGCATGCCGTCGGGGATCCAGTAGAGGCGAAAAAAACGCATCACGTGATCGATGCGCAGAGCGCCTCCATGTCGCGCGTTGTTGCGGATCGACTGCGCGAACAGCGCATAGCCGTTGTCGCGATGGGCGTCGCGGTTGGGCGGCGGGAAGGCCCAGTCCTGGCCGTTGGGCGAGAAATCGTCGGGAGGCGAGCCGACGCGGGCGCCTTGAACGTAGAACGCGCCGTTGGCCCACAGGTCGGTACCGAAACGATCGGTGGCCAGCGCCAGGTCGTGATAGAGGCCGATCTTCATACCTTGCGCCAGGGCGTGGGCCTGCGCCTCGGCCAGTTGCCGGTCGATGTGCCACTGCAAAAATTTGTAGAACTGGACGCTGGAGTGATGCTCGCTCGCGAACTGGGCGACGGCCGAAGAGCGTGGATCGTGAAATGGTTCGGGCCAGTCCGTCCAGAGCCAGATGTGGGGATCGCGCCGGTGCATTTCCGCGTCCAGCGCGCAGTAGACGGCGAAATCGTGGAGATTCGCGCCTTGCTCGGCGACATAGACGTCGAACTCCGCGGAACCCGGGAAGTCGGCGAAGACGCGCCAGAGCGCGGCCAGCTTCAAGGCCGCCACCCGCTCATACTCGACGAACTCCGATGCCCTCAGCGCTTCGACTTCCTGTCGCTCGGCATCGGTCAGCGTGACCGGCCCGGTGCGCTCCACATCGAGATAGAGGAAGTTTCTATACAACGAACACTGCGGCAAATAGGGGCTGGTGTTATAAGGCTGGCGATTGGGAATCGCGTGGAGAGGATTCAACGCGATGAAGGCGCACCCCGCGCGGGCGAAGGAATTAATGGCCGAGAGAAGGTCGGTGAAGTCGCCGCAGCCCCAATCGCGCGCGGACCGCAAGCCGTAAAGGCTGATCGCAACTCCGGCCGCTCGTTTATTTGAGCCGCCATCGAAAGACTTCGCGCGCGCCGGGCAGACGATAAACCGCGATTCGGCGAAAATTTCGAGGCTCGGATTCAGCACCCGGTAAAGACGAATTTGGTGATAGCCGAGCCGCAGCGGGGGAAGCGGAAGACGCCTCGCTCCGTCGTCGAGATAGGTCAGCTCCGGAGCCCAGAACCAGTGATGCTCGATGTCCCCTCCTTCCCAGCCGATTTCGAGCTTGATGGTGCCCGTTTCGTTCGAAGGAAGGTGGAGTGCGAGGGAATCGGCATGTTCGCGAACGACGACCGTCGGAGGGAGATAACCGGAGTGCTGCGGCGGCAAGCTCCGCAGGATCGCCTCCAGCACGTCGTCCGGCGTGTGATGCGTGTGGCCCCAGATGTCGATATATTCAAGCTCGATACCCTGGGCGGCAGCGGCGCTGGTCCGGAAGTCTGTCGAAGGATCCAAGCTTTCATTAGAAACTAATTATGCCCAGCGCTGTGACCTGCCTTCACCCGGACGGCATGGGGCCGTCCGTGAAACTCCAGTTTCGAGAGCGTGGGGTGGGCCTGTGGCCCCACAACTTGTCAGGTTGGGGTTAGCGCGGTTCAACAAATCAATCCGGTCGGTATCTGCAAGTCCGTTAGCATGCCCCTCCATTACTGTCGGGGCTCGGTAGCGGAGTTCGGGTTTCTTTCCGAGCCCCGACAGTAATGGAGGGGACGCTAACGTTTTCCCCGCGACGGGCACTAGTGGAGCGTTTCGGCGATATCGCTACGTCTTCGCAAATCGTGAAATCCCCGCCCTGACGGACGGGGTTATAACCCCTGGCGTGAGCCTGGGGACTTAATCTGGTAACGAAATAACCGAAACGCTCCACTAGTTGTGGACGTTGAGAGAGAAGGCGCTCGAAAGCCTGGTCCCGACACCCAGGTAAAGCGGCACCGCCGTTCCCGTGGGGACCGAGGTCGGGAGTTGGATCGCGACCTGCGGATTGCTGACCTGAATGACGGGGACCGAAACGCCGCCTACGCTCGCAAACATGTTGGCGGGCGTCAGCGCCGTCACGCCGTCGGCCAAGCCAATGACATTCAGGATGAGGATATCGCCGGGATGGGCCGGCTGGTTGGCTGAGATTTGCGAACCCGATACGCTGGTCACCGAAGCGATCACCGGAGGAGGCGCATCGACCTTCATCACGATCGGCGGGATGGTCGCGCCGCTCGGCGACGTCAATTGCACAATCGCCGGTCCGACCGGCAGCCCGTTGGGAATGATCACTTGCAGCTGGCCATTCAAAAATGCCGGGTTCACCAGCTGGTTGCCGATGGTGAGCGTCCAACCGGTCAGATTCTGCGGCAGGCCAGTGGCGTTGATAATGGCCGCGCCTCCGGCGGGAACGCCGGCGAGGCCGGTGATCGCGTTGAGGACGGGCGCATGCAGGCTGATCTGGTTCGGATTCGCGGCCAGGACCTGCACGTACAGCGTTTCGGTCGCTGTTTGCATCCCGGTGGTCACGGTAACGGTGGTCGCCGTCGGCGGCGCCTGCGGATTCACCGAAACGTTGACTTGCAGCAGGCCCGGGCCGATGACGAAGATCTGCTTAACAACGATATCGCTCGATCCGAATCCGACCGTCGTCCCCTGATTGCTGAAATTCGTGTTGTTGCCGTTGATCTGGACCATCGTGTCGGTGCCGGGCAACAGCGTCGACGGGCTGACCTGGATCTGCGCCGGGTTGGCGTAGCCGTATTGATACTGAGGAGGCGTACCAAAGACGATGGCCTGTCCCGAGGTCTGGCCGTCGGGATTCAGGGCTTCAATCGACGAGCTATAGGGGCCGGGCGCGGGTGGAGCGGCCAGCGTAAACGATCCGTCACCATTCGCGCTCAAAATGGTCGCCACCGTGCCGTCGAAAACGAACTGCGTGGAAGACGACAAGCTGTTGCCGTAAACAGTCAGCGTTCCGTTGCCGAACTGGTCGCTTCCCTGAATCAGATTCGTCAGCGTGGGAGGGCCGGAGGGGACCACGAAAAACGCCGCCGGCAGCACATAGAGGTCGTTGGCCACGGTCACCGCCAGGGCTACCGGCGTGGTCGACAGCACCGAACTGGTGTAAACGGCCATCGAGACGTAATTCTGGCCTTGATATTGTGTGTACCACTTGGTATAGCCGGGGACGACCGACGCTGCCGCCTGGCTGCCGATAACGCTCACGGTCAGCCCCGGCGCCAATTGGGTGCCGACCGTTGTACCGGGCGCGGTGAACTCCAGGCTGAAACTTCCATTGCCTTCGAGCATCGGACTGGCCTCGACAGCATTGTTGACGCCGCCCGAGAGCTGCATGCCGTAAACCACCGGACCCGCGCTGCCTTGCACGTTGAAGTTGGCGAACTGGACGGTGTTGCCGGGATAAACGCTCAGGGTCTGCGCTTGCGTCCAGTCGCGCGTGCCGGGGAAAAACTGGGTGACGAATTGCGTATTGGCCTGGAATGGGTTCTGCGTCGCGTCCATAGGCAATACGATGGCGTCGGGTCCGGCTTCGCCTTGCGCCGCCGGCGGAAGAGGATGGACGTAGAGCAGATAGTTGCCCGGAGGAACCGCGTCAATACGATAGCTGCCGTCGGGATTGGTCAGATTGCTGATGGCGATTCCGGTGGTGGGAGAAAGCGCGACCACACTGGCCAGGCTGACCCCTCCTCCGTTCAATGTCACTTGTCCGGTGATGCTCCCGGTCGACCCCAGATAGCCGGGCGCGGGATAAAGAATCGAGATTCCGGCGACATCGTCAGCCGCCAGCGGCAGGGCTTTCGTCGTCGAGCGGGTGACATAAGTCGACATCGTGGCCGAAGTCAGTGTATGCTGCAAACCCAGCGAGTGTCCGAACTCATGCACCATCGTGGTGAAGGAACTGTCGTAAAAACTGGCCTGCTGCGGGCTGGTGACGGTCAGGTTCTTGCGGAACTGGATCTCGGAGCGCAGGATCGGCAAGAAGGGCGTGTTGTTATTAATAAAGGAAACGCTGGCGTAGGTGGTGACCTTGGTCTGAGCGAGAATTCCTGGCGCGATGTTGTCGTCGGAGAAGACGATGTCGATTCCCGGAGCCGATTGCTGGGTGGCCGCATTCTCGAGGCCCCCGTAAGCCAGCTTGATCTGCGAGCCGGGCACATTATTCCACGCCTGCGCCGCCAACTGCAGTTCGCTCATTACAGCCGTGAAGCTGTCGCCCTTCACGAATACGTTCGGCCCCTGATCGGAGATGAAGTAATTGACCGTATTATTGGTGAGCTGCGTCAGATCGAAGTGCAGCATGATCGGATTGAAAGGTCCGCTGCGGCCTGGGTAATAAACGAAGTGATAATAGCCCGAAGCAATCGAGGAAAGCGCGGTCAGAGCCGCTGCCATGCCCAGAACTCGCTTCGGGAAGGTCATTGTTTCGCCGCCCCAGACTTCTGAAGTGTCCTGACAATCAAGGAGCGAAGGTCGCTCCACTTCATCGTCACCGCCGTGTCCGTGACCGCCTTGCCGGACTTGTCCAGCATTTGATCGGCAATTGCCGGCCGGTTCAGCACCGTCTCGCCCGAAGCGTCCTGCTTCAGGTTGAACATCCCCTGCGACAGGCCGATCACCTGCGTCATTCCGCTACGGCCTGTCCACAGAAACAACACATATTCCTGACCTTGGACCAGCACCGGCGATCCGACGCCGATCTGGCGCAGGTTGCCGTAGACGCCCCCGGGAACCGCGACCTCGGCCGGCAGAATGGCGCCCTGCTTCAGCGTCTCTGAAACCTGGAGTTGATAATAGGTGTAAATGTCCTGTCCGACGGCCGCCGTCCGCGAACCTGTGATCCGCGCCCGGACGATGTGGGTGGATTCGGTGATCAGATCGTTCATCGGCATCTTCAGCAGCGTGGTAGCGCTGGCGACGGTCAGCAGCACTGCGCTGGCCAGAAGATGGAACGAAATACGCATTCGCCATCTCTTTAGCACTCCGTGGGCCGGATCTTGATGATTGATAGGAAACGACTTAATGCTCTGCGTGGGGGACAATTTGTGGTGCTTTGACACGCTCTTGAGACACATCGACCCAGACAGGCG
>Ga0182030_10000955_pt1 | contig 57688 bp, 43 predicted proteins | sample 812S3MmetaG_FD_121299 | JGI IMG/M metagenome (GOLD analysis project Ga0182030, IMG submission 121299) | Permafrost microbial communities from Stordalen Mire, Sweden - 812S3M metaG (Illumina Assembly) | ecosystem: Environmental > Terrestrial > Soil > Wetlands > Permafrost | place: Sweden... | reverse complement strand
GATGGTGCGCGCCTTGATGATGGGCTGCGAAACTCCGGGCGGCATCTGGCCGAAGTTGGAATAGAGCTTGCTGTACACCTTGATGAGCGCGTCTTCCTGCGGCGTGCCCACCAGAAAGCGCACGATCACCAGGCTCTCGCCGGGGCTGGAGATCGAGTACACGTACTCGACGCCCGAAATCTGATGGACCAGCCTTTCGATGGGAAGAGTGACACGCTGCTCGATCTCGGCCGGCGATGCGCCCGGCATGGCGGTGGTAATGTCCAGCATGGGCACGAGAATCTGCGGATCTTCCTCGCGCGGAATCACCGCCACGGCAAAGATTCCCAGCGCCAGCGACGCGGCAATGAAGAGCGGCGTCAGCTTCGAGTTGAGAAAGGTGTGCGCCAGCCAGCCGGCCACTCCCATGGGCTGCTTCATGGCTGGCTCCCGGTGGGCATTTCTGCGATCCGCTTGCCCGCCAGGTCGCGGTCCAAAGGCTCATCGACGAGTTTTTCGCCGCCCGCGATGCCCGATAAAACTTCTACCAAATTGCCTTGCACCGCGCCCAGAGTGAGGTAGCGGAGCTGCGCAATTCCTTGGCCGTCAAGCACATACGCGCAGGCCAGCGAGCCGCGCTCGACCACGGCGGAGCGCGGAACCAGCATCGCCTGGTGGAATCCGTTGGGAAACTCCGCCGAACCATACTCCCCGGCGCGCAGCTGGCTCGCAGGGGGAAGGTCGATCTTCACCAGAAAACTGCGGCTGGAGGGGTTGGCGGCGGGGTCGATCTCGGCCACCGTTCCGCTTAGATTCGCGGTCTCCGCCCCGTCGATGGCAACCTGCACTTTCATCCCCCGGTGAATCGCGCCGATCACCGACTCGTCCACCGTTGTGTCCAGTTGCAGATTCCCGACGCGGTCCACCTGGAGCAGCGGCGCTCCCGGCGTGGCCAGCGTTCCCGGATCGGCCATCCGCGCCGTCACGACGCCGTCAAAGGGCGCCACCAGGCGCGCGTAGCCGAGCGTGGTGCGCGCGCCGCTCTGCTGGGCCTGGGCTGCTTTAATCTGGGCGCGGGCCCCGTTGAACCGTGCGTTGGCGGCCTGGGCGCGGCGCGAAACCTCGTCCATCTCCTGCGGGCTCACGCTCTTTTCGCTTTCAAGTTGCCGGTAGCGCACCAGGGTGCTGGCCGCCAGCTGGGCATCGCTTTCGGCCGCCGCTTGTTCGCTTTGCGCCGCCGTCACCGTCGCCTGCGCCTGCGCCGCCGAAGCGCGCAAATCCGCATCGTCGAGGATGACCAGGGTTTGCCCCGCGCGCACGCTGTCTCCGGCGCGCACCAGCACCTGACGGATGCGGCCGGCCACTTGCGCCGACACCGTCGCGCTCTCCCGCGCCTGAACGGTTCCCGTGGAACGAATGTTGAGAGGAACCTGCTGCTGCCGGCTCTCGACCACCCGCGCCTGCACCATTTCGACCGCCGCCTGCGAGGCCGGCTGAGGGCTATGGCAGCCAGCCGTCAGCAGTGCGGAAGCGGCGAGCAAACAACCCGAGAACAGAATCTTCATTGCAAATCCTCCGCTTGATCGGGAGTCAGTGTCCCCGTCGCGTAAAGCAGTTCGGCGTAGGCCACGGCATTGCCGTAAACGGCGTGCCAGTAGCTGGTCTGGCTCTGCCGCTCGGCATCTTCGGCGCGCAGCAGATCGGTAACAGTGGAAAGCCCCGCGCCGTAGCGGTTCTTGAGGATGCGCAGGCTTTCGGCCGACTGATCCATCGCGGCCCCAGCGGTTTCGAGCGAGAGTTCCGCCGTCTGGCGGTGAATGTAGGCCTGGCTCACCTCAAGCCGCACATGCTGCTCCGAGGCTGTCCGTTGCGCGTCGATCTTAGCTTTCGCGGCGCGCTCCCGCGCCAGTTGAGCCCGCTTGCCCAGGGGCAGAAGATCGACGCTGATCTGGACGCCGGCCACCCAGTTATTACCCCCCGGGCCGGCAAAGGACGTGCGGTCTTCTTCCCAGTTTCCGTAGGCGCTCACCTGCGGACCGAACTCCGATTTTGCCGCTCCCAGCGCCGAGGCCTGCGCCGACTGCGCTTCTGTCAGCGAAGCCAGGTCGGGCCGCGTCCTGGCCGCCGTCGCCAGAGCCTCTTCGAGCGGCAGCGATGGAAAAGTATGGGGCTCGATCGGCTCGAGCGCCGTGGCTTTCAGATCCGGCGCGCCCATCGCCTCGCGCAATTCGGCCCAGGCGATTTCCAGCTCTCCTTGAGCCGCGATCAGCTCTTCCTTGCGCGCGGCCACGTTTACATCGGCCGACATCCGGTCGGATTCGACCGCCAGGCCAGCCTTGACGTGCTGGTCGGCCGACGTCAGCAGGGCCGCCGCGCTCTCCTGCTCCTGTTCGGCGACGGCGATCTGCCGCTGCGCATAGAGCACCGCCTGATACGCCTGCACCACTTCGAGCACAATCCGCTGATTCACCGCCTTGGCTGATGAGGCGGCGCTCTTGCGCAGCAGGTCGGCGCTGTGAATCTGCCTCTGGGTTTTGAACGAGTCGAAGGCCGTCCAGGAGCCGGAAAACCGCGTCGCAAAGTTGCCGATGGGCTGCGGCGTGTTCAGCGCGTTCAGCGCAAAGTCGGCCTGTGTGAACTGCCGCTGCCGCAGCCGGGTTCCAAAGGCGTAAACCGGATCGTCTCCCCGGGAAATGTCTTCGGTAAAGTTGAGCTTCGGCAGCAGCTGGGTGCGGGCCTGCGCGGCTCCCGCCTTGGCTTCCTGGTTGCCAGCGCTGGCGATTGCGGCCGCAGGGCTCTCACCCAGGGCCTCGCGGATGGCCTCGCCCAGCGTCAGCGCCGGGGTTCCCACGGACAGGTCTTCGTCCGCGGGGTGGAGCGGCTGCTGCGCCGTGGCGGCCAGGCTTCCGAGTGCGAACAGGAAGACGAGCCAGAAATTGCGATCGAGGTGAGGCTTCATGGGGATTCCTTGGCGAATGCGTTCGTACGAAGAAAGTCCTCACCCCGGACATTCGTTACAAAAATGCGCAGAACAAGAAGATTCGGCGCAGATCAGCCTCTTCGCTTTCTCAAGACCCAGGTCGTCATGCAGCGGTAATCCTGCACGATGGTCGTCTTCAGCGGGTCCACCAGCACGGCGTTCATCTCCTCGGTCAGGTCCAGCAGCATCCGCTCATCCACCAGGAACCACTCTGAACCGTCTGGAATCAAGAAGACATTGCCCCGCAGCCGCTGGAAGTCCATTCCAATCCTGGAGCCCAGCCGGCAAAAGAGCATCCCCCCTGGCCTGAGCACCCTCCAGAGTTCGCCCAGCATAGCCCGGAAGTGCCGCTCGTCGCGGGCAAAGTGAAGCACCGCGCTCGAGAGCACCACATCGGCGAAGCCATCGGGAAACGGCATCCGCTCGATCGAGCCCACCTGAAAATTCTCCTCCGGCAATCCGGTCTCAAGCGATGCGGACAGTTGGCGCACATGCTCCACAGCCCCGGCATCTTCATCGAGAGCGAAAACCTCGCACCCGGTGCGCAGCAAATGCACCAGATTGCGTCCAAAACCGCACCCCGCATCGAGAACACGCATCCCAGGCGCGATATTCCCGCGCAGAATCTGATCGAAGACGTAAATGTCGATCTGCCCGAACTGCTCTTGAACGCTGATCGTCATGGCGCGCCTTTCTTGCCTTCAGCAACTCAACCGGAGGATTTTCCGCGCCGCGGAGCCGCTCCCTGTCTGGCCAGACTGCGGCCGATCCAGAGTTTCGGTAGATTTGGCAAATTCGTTCGGGCTTTGAGCGGTCAGGCTTCCAGCGCGGCCAGAATCTGCGGAGCCAGTTGGCTCACGTTGCCGGCCCCGAGCGTGAGAATCAGGTCGCCTTCCCTGGCCTGAGAGAGGACGGCGACGACGGCGACGGCAAAATCCGGCGCGAATTGAACCTGCGGGCCTTCGATCCGGCTGGCCAGACGTTCGGCCGTCACACCCGGAATAGGTTCCTCGCTGGCGGCGTAGATGGGCAGCACGATCACCGTGTCCGCGTCCTCGAACGCGCCCCGGAACTGCTCCATCAGGTCAAGAGTGCGGGAAAAGCGGTGAGGCTGGAAGACAACGTGAATCTTCCTGTAGCCGCACTCGCGGGCGGCGGCCAGTGTGGCGCGAATCTCCGTGGGGTGGTGGCCGTAGTCGTCCACCACGGCGACGCCGCGCGCTGTGCCGCGATGCTGAAAGCGCCGGTCCACGCCGCGAAAGTGGCTCAGTCCCAAGGCAATCTTTTCCGCCTCGACATCAAGCTGATGCGCGATGGCCACCGCTGCCGTGGCGTTGAGCACGTTGTGGCGCCCCGGAACATGGAGTTCAAAGGGACCGAGCAGGCCTTGAGCGGTGGTCACCTGGAAGCGCGCAAAGCAGCCCGGCTTGGAATCCAGAAACTCCAGCCGGTAGTCGGCCCCGGCCCCCACTCCATAGGTGAAGACGCGGCGCTGAGCGCGCGGCAGAATTGCCGCCAGCGGCGGATTGTCCAGGCAGGCCGTGACCGCGCCGTAAAATGGCAGCTTGTCCATGAAGGCCAGGAAAGCGTCCTCGACGTCGGCCATGTCGCGGTAGCAATCCATGTGTTCGCGGTCGAGATTGGTGACCACGGCCAGGATGGGCGAAAGCTTGAGAAAGGAGCGGTCGCTCTCGTCGGCCTCAGCCACCAGATACCGCGAGCTGCCCAGCTTGGCGTTCGAGCCGAGCGCGTCCACCCGGCCCCCCACCACGACGGTCGGATCCAATCCGCCCGCGGCCAGCACCGAGGCCACCATCGACGTGGTCGTGGTCTTGCCGTGCATTCCGGCAATGGCGATGCCATATTTCAGGCGCATCAGCTCGGCCAGCATCTCGGCTCGCTGGATGACGGGAATCTTGCGCGCCCGCGCCTCCACCACCTCCGGATTCGCAGCACTGACAGCTGAGCTGGTGACCACCACCGTAGCTCCAGCCACGTTGCCGGCCGCGTGACCCTCGTAGATGGTGGCGCCCATCCGGGCCAGGCGGTCGGTGACCGCGCCGCGGCGCAAATCGGAGCCTGAAACCTTCATATCGAGGTTGAGCAGGATTTCGGCAATACCGCTCATGCCGATGCCGCCGATGCCGATGAAGTGCGCGTGCTGGGAGGTGGCAAACATGGGATATGAATCTCAACTCTAACATTACGCTCGGAAAGACCCGCTCCGGTAGAGGACGCTGCGCAACCGGTCGCGAAATGACCGAAGCCGCCATCAATGCGCTGGGCGACGACAAGAGCATCGCGCCAAAAGCGGTTTTGAACCCTGCTTCAATGCCCTGCCAACTGCTCCAGCAGCGTGTCGAAGTCCTCCAGGCGCCCATATTCGATGATCACCTTGCCGTGGCCGTCGTGGTCGTCGATGTGAACCTTCAGGCCGAGGGCGCGCTGCAACTGCTCCTGCACCTCGCGGACATTGGGATCGATGGGCGGCAGCGGCTTGGGATCTTTTTTGGCGGCGCGCTCGGGGTGCAGAAGGCCTTGCACATAACTCTCCGTCTGGCGAACAGAAAGCGAAAGTGAGATCACCCTTTTGGCCGCCTTTTCCATCTCCTCGGCGGACTCGAAGGCTAATAGCGCGCGCGCATGGCCAAAACTCAACTCGCCCGCCTCGACGCGAGCCTGCACCGTGGCCGGCAGACGCAGCAGACGTAGAAAATTGGCCACCGTGGCGCGATCCTTGCCAGTGCGCACCGCCATCTGCTCCTGGGTCATGTGAAATTCGCGCGAGAGCCGCTCGAAGGCGCGGGCCTGCTCCATCGGGTTCAGGTCGGCGCGCTGTAGATTCTCGACGATGGTAATCTCCATCGCCTGCTCATCGGAGACCTGACGCAAAATGGCCGGAAGTGTGGTCTTGCCGGCCAGCGCCGAGGCTCGCCAGCGGCGTTCGCCGGCGATCAGTTGAAAGCGGCCGTTGCCGAGCGGGCGCACCAACACCGGCTGCACAACCCCATTTGCGGCAATGGATGCAGCCAGCTCGGCCAACTGCCCCTCCTGGACCAATGAGCGGGTCTGGTACGGATTGCGGTCAATCTGGTCGAGGGGAATCTCCAGCGGCTTGCCTTCCTTTGCGTCGGCAGCAGCGGAAACGGGAGCGGTAGCGGCGGGAACGCGCGGCAGCAGGGAGTCTAGCCCTTTGCCCAGGGCGCGGCGTTTTGTGTCGGGTACGGCGACGGTCATGGTACAGAATCCTCGGTTCAGAAAGAGAGGCAAAGGTTTTAAAATCTGCATTCTGGGAAGAGTTGAAGAGTATTCGCAGGCCCGCGTTCAAGCAGCCGTCAGGAGTTTGGCAAGAGGCGAACATCGGCCTCCGGGTCGAGCTGCGGGAGTGGCTCGCTGGCGGATTTGGATGGGGCCTCGATGTGATTGCGCGCCATGAATTCTCCGGCCAGCTCGAAGTAGGCCTGAGTGCCTCGTGAGCGCGCATCGTAAAGAGCCACGGGCTTGCCATGGCTGGGCGCCTCGGCCAACCGCACGTTGCGCGGAATTACGGTGAGGAAGAGGCGCTCTTTGAAGTACTCGCGCAGGGTTTCGGTCACCTGCTGGGCCAAATTGGTGCGGTCGTCGTACATGGTCAGCAGGACGCCCTCGATCGTCAGCGAGGGGTTGTAGGCGGCGCGGACCCGTTCCAGGGTCGAGATCAGTTCGGAGACGCCCTCCAGGGCAAAGTACTCAGCCTGCATGGGCACGATGAGGGTATCGGCGGCGACCAGTGCGTTGAGCGTGAGCAGGTCAAGAGCGGGCGGGCAGTCCAGAATCACCAGGTCGAAGCGGGCCTGAACCGGCTCCAACGCGCGGCGCAGGCGGAGGGCGCGGTCTTCAGCTCCGGATAGCTCGATATTGGCGCCGATGAGGTTTTTTGAAGCGGGCATCAGCGAAAGAGAGGTGATTTCCGTAGGCAAAATCACCTGATCTGCCGTGGAATCGCCCATCAGAACGTCGTACGTGGACCTGCGGTTTTCGTCCCGCTGAAATCCGAGGCCGGAGGAGCAGTTGGCCTGGGGATCGCAGTCCACCAGTAGAATCTTCAAGCCCTCCAGAGCGAGGCTGGCGGCGAGGTTGATCGCAGTCGTGGTCTTGCCAACGCCACCCTTTTGGTTCACAACGCCGAGTATCTTGCCCATGGCTTTTCAGACTAAAGGGAAGGCTCGTTGGAAGATAGCCACTTGCACTGTGGAGAACTGCGCAAAGTTGTGGAAAGCGTCTTGCGCGCAGTCCGGATAAATGGCTGCAAAGCCTTGCAGTGCAAGGGCTTCGCGGCACTGTCCACGGTGGCTTCAAAACCGGGTACAAAAATACGGATCGGTGGAAAACTTCCGGCTTTTCGCGGTGGGAAGTGAGCTATTTGGGAGAGAGTCCCCAATTCGAACCTGTTCCCATTTCGGTCCAGCAAAGGGATTGTTCCACGTGGAACGGTGTGTCTATTTTGTTTACCTTTTCTGAAATGTTTCACGTGGAACACTTGGTGGCCCTCAATTCCTTCCTTGGAAGAGTCGGGTTACCGTCTGTCGCGGCGCGTATAGGCGAAACTTCCTCCGTGAGATGTAAACCATCTCTGAACAGCGCAACTGATGTTAGCCTCCGGTTTCTGGCGGAGGAGCATGGCGCGACTACAATCAAATCCTCTTCACCACCGGCCAGAGCCTTCCTTATGAGCCCTGGAAGGGCCGGCACGAGATTTCAAGCGATGATCCTCTCGCGCTCTTGTCGCGCCTGAGGGCCTCCATCTGACTGCGTACGGTCGAGAGGATCAATTGCGGTCTCCGCTCTTTGCGCAAAAACCCGCGAAGGACGGGGCACCCAAAGTCTTGTTCACGATTGAGTCGGAAAGAATCAATTCTGATGGACAGCCCGCACAATACGCAGCCGCTCTTATCTTCACCGCCCGTCGAGCCTGGATTCGCCAAGAGACTGCTGTTGTGAATGCTGGAATAGGAGGTCTCGCGAGCCCCGCGCGATGGGCTCTTAACTGATACTGAGCGCACCCTGCATTCTGGGGGTATACCCGACGTTGGCGGCCATCCGAGGCTTCTCCGGCCCATTGAGGCTATGACGCTCGACGGCGCTACGCTGAAGCGGTCCCTGTCTCTCTTATGCCAAGCGCAAGAAGGCGGTCCAGGCTGCCTGGCAGCGGGAGAAGCTGGGGCCAGGTAAATTCGGCTCCGGCAATTGCCCGCTGCGCATCGCTCTCGTTGCCGGTCGTCATCAGAGCCAGCCAGCCTCCAGGGCGAACGAGCTGAGCCGCCACCTGGGCGGCAACTTCCATCCGGTCTACCGCGCGCAAGATTACGCAATCGAAGAGCGCGTGGAGCGCCTCGGCGCGGCCAGAGTGAACCGCTGCGGAAATGTCCAGAACGCGAACGGCCTCCTGAAGAAACGCCGCCTTCTTGCCCTGCGACTCGGCCAGGGTGACACTGATCTTCGGACGGCAGAGGGCGATGGGAATCCCGGGAAAGCCAGCGCCAGAGCCAAAATCCAGCAGCGTTTGGATCCCGGCCGGCAACAAGCGGGCGCAGGCGATTGATTCGACAAAGTGGCGCGTGAGAATGCCCTCCTCGTCGCGGATAGCCGTCAGGTTGACGCGCGCATTCCAGCGAATAAGAAGCGAATAGTACTCCTCGAACTGGTGGATTTGGCGTTTGTCCAGCGGGAGTTGTCCAGCATCTTCCAAAAAAGCGCTCAACCTGAGACCGGGGGATGATACCGCCTCGCTCATCCCTGCATGACCGATTCCAGCCCGGCCGACTCTTCGACCCGCCGCGGCTCCCAGACCACTGCCGCCTGCATAAACGCCGCGAAGATGGCGCGCGAAAGTGCGCTGTGGGTGTAACTCCGCTCGGGATGCCACTGCACCCCCAGGACAAAGTGCTCGGTCGACTTCAATTCAACCGCCTCGATCACTCCATCCCCTAAGCAAACCGCGCTCACCAGAAGATGGTCGCCGGCAGTTCGAATTGCCTGGTGGCGGCTCGAGTTCACCAAGGGGTCGGCCGCATTCGCTTGAGGAATCAGGCCAGCCAGGCGCGATCCAAGCGTGATCCGCACCGGGTGAGCCTCCAGCACATCGCGACCGGGGCGGTGATTCATGGAGGTTTTCAGATCCTGCACCAGAGAGCCGTTCAGCCAGACGTTCAGGGTTTGAACGCCGTGACAGATGGCCAGAATCGGCTTGTGAAGGTTGAAGGCGTCCTGCAGCAGCAACTCGTCCACCGCGGTTCGGGCCGCATCCGTCTCCCCGCACTCCGGAATCGGGAGCTCGCCAAATCGTTGTGGGTCAACATCATAGCGGCTTCCGGGAAGAAGAACTCCGTGCACGCTGGCCAACAGCTTGGCTACGCGCTCCGGCCGCTCATGCAGCGGAACGATGACCGGCGTCGCCCCGGCGGAACGCAATGCGGCCAGATACGGTGGCAACGAACGCTGATTGTAAGCCGGATCGTTGCTGGTGGGCTCGGGAATGGCGATGAGGATGCACATAGCAGCAACAGTGTACTGATAGACGCGGCAAATGCGAAAGCGATATCCGAGCCGGCGTCAATCCCCGGTACCCACAGCGCCAACCTCGACCCTGCTCGACCCGTTCATGCTCGACGGATGGCGCAAGGATTCGACGGCCGATCGCAGGCGCGCCGTCAACTCGTCTGTCTGGCGAACGGTCATCCCGGCGGTCTCCATTGGCGGGCCAATGCGCAGCGTCAACTCGCCCGGATAAAAGTGGTGGGTATGAATCGGCAGCAGCTCGTAGACGCCACTGAGTGCAATCGGCACCAGCGGAACCTGTGCCCGAATCGCCAGATAGGCCGCTCCTGAGAGAAATGGCCCCAGGTCGCCATCCGGTGTGCGCCTGCCTTCGGGGAAAACAAACAGCGGCATTCCGGAGCGCAGCGCCTTGGCCGCGGCGCCCAGGCTGGAGAGCGAGGCACGTGGGTTCACGGTATCCACCGGCATCTGTCCTGATCGGTTTAAGTACCATCCAATGAATGGGATAGACCATAAGTCCTGCCTCGCGAGAATGCGAAACTGAAAGGGCAGCGCGGTGAAGATCACCGGCGTATCCATGTACGAAGTGTGGTTCGAGGCATAGACAGCCGCCGACTTCCGGGGCAAATTCTCCGCTCCTATCACTCTGAGCTTCGATCCGGAGGCCCAGATGCAGCCCCGCGCCCACATCCGGGCAACGCCGTGCTGCGCATTGCCCTTCTTGTCCACCAACGAGAGCAGCAGCGCTACCGTTCCGCAGGACGCCGTAATCAACCCGAAGAGCGGCTTCTGGATGAGGTTGGTGCGCCAGCGGCAGACCCAGGGCAGCGGATTGGGACGGCGTCTTATCATTCGATTCCTCCGGCCAAAAGCAGCGAACGCGCTTCGCCCACAAGATAAACCGAACCGGAGATGACGACCATTCCGACTCGACTGCTGCGCTCAGCGGCCCATTTCAAGGCTTCTTGAACCGATCCGGCGCTGACGGACAATGTTCCCGTGGCTCTGGCCGCGGCCTCCAGATCCTCCATCGCAGAGGCGCGCGCCGAGTGAATCGGCGCGAAGATCACCTGCTCAAAGAGCGGAAAGAGAATCTGCGCCATCTCGCTCAAGGGCTTGTCGCGCAGGCAACTGAAGATGAGCGTTCTCGGCAGCTCCTTCGCCTGCAAGTTGCTCAGTCCCGCACGCAGTGCCCAGACGCCGGCCGGGTTGTGCGCCACGTCCAGAATCCACTTCACTCCCCCCGCCTCGATGCGCTCCATCCGGCCCGGCCAGCGTGTCTGCCGAATCCCCTCGGCAATGGAAGCCGGAGTGACGGGAAAGCCGTGCGCCGAAGCCAGTTCGACGGCAGCGGCGATGGCGAGGGCCACGTTCCGCTGCTGGTGTGCGCCCGCCAGCGGCGAGGCGACCTGGACCGGAACGCCAAACGCCTCAATAAGATAAGGCGCTGACGGGTCTCCGCATGCTGGCGGCATGTAGGCCGCCGCGTTCACTCCACGCACGTGGAGCTCAGCCGCCGCCTCACCCAAAGCCTGGTTCGCCTCCGGGTGCTGTGGCAGCGCAATCAGCGTCCCGCCGAAACGCAGGATGCCCGCCTTTTCCCGGGTAATGGCAGCGATGGTCGAGCCAAGCCATTCGGTGTGGTCGAGCGAAATGTCGGTGATGACCGAGAGCAGCGGGTCCACAATATTGGTTGCGTCCAGCCGGCCTCCCATGCCTACCTCGAGCACTGCCACGCTCACTTCCGCCTCGGCAAAATAGAGCAGCACCTGGGAGGTAAGAATCTCGAAAAAACTGGGAGGTTGCGGCAGTTTTCCCTCCCCAACCAGCCTCTCGGCGGTCTCATGGACGCGGAAGTAAAGGCTGGCAAAGGCGTCGTCGGCAATCTCCTCCTGGTCGATCCGGATCCGCTCGTTCACCCTCGCCAGATGAGGCGATGTGTAGAGGCCGGTGCGCACTCCGGAGGCGCTCAGAATCGAGGCCAGCGTAGCCGCTGTCGAGCCCTTGCCGTTGGTCCCGGCAATCAGCACCGAGCGAAGGCGATGATGCGGATTGCCGAGCGCGGTCAATAGGATGCCGACCTCGCCCAGTGAGAATTTTCGCCGTTGCTGACCGGGCCGCGTATAGAGCTCCGGAGCCATGGCGTTCAGTTGATCGATTGCCGCTGCGTAGGACATGCAAGGTCAAGTATACGAGGCCGCTCTCCATCGAGCTGGAATCCGATCGATGGTCAATTTGCGATCTCGGCACATTCGCTTGGTTCAGCGCTTACTCTTCGGTCTTGGCATCTCCATGACTTTATTTTGAGGATGCTCGTCTACCGAGACGAATGGCACCATGGCCTGGATCTGCTCTTTTGTCTTGCCCTCTGTCTTCTCCAGGAAATACCAGAGAGCATCGATGAGAATGTCGTTGGTCGTCGTTCGCTTGTCTTTTTTGGCCCTGCGGATCTCATTGATCCAGTGTATGGCTGCCCGATCTTCGGCGGTGAGACTAACGGTAGTCCGCTGTGCCTCGTCCGGAATGTGTTTCTCTCTGGGGCTCATGATTCAAATTTCTATTGACAGCATTATCGCACTACTACATTATTACGTTATAATGCGATAACGTGGTAATGCCAGATTTAGCTCAAGAATCGGCAGAATCGCGTATTAAGATTCTGGGAAAGGATTAAGATGGCCGCTGCCCCATTTTCCGCGGAGCTCGAAGTATTTCAACAGCATCGGGATGAATGGGTGCGCTCACACCCTGGCGAGTATGTTGTGATCCAAGACGGCGTCATAATGGAAGGATTCTTCGGCACATATGCCGCAGCTTTCAAGGCTGGTCTGCAAAGGTTTGGCGTCAGTCGAAGCTTTCTTATAAAGCAGGTATGGATGACCGAGCCTGTGTATTGCATCTCATAATATGGGATGTATTTGTCTCCATTGGGATCCTTTTGACCTGAATGATCCAGGTCCGTGCATAGAAATCATAGTAATGAATTCACCTGATGTTGTTTCCGGCTGGCGTGCTCTTGGCTTTGAAATCCCTAAACCTATCCGAATGAAGGCCCTCCTGGATACCGGCGCATCTGTCACTGTTATCAGCAAGATATTTGCCAACTACTGCAAGCTCTTTCAAACCAATGAGGGGAGCGAGATAACGGCGATCGGAGCCACTCACCGCTGTGGGGAACACGCAGGCGCTATTAGCTTTCCAGGAACCGATTTGCGGTCGTTCGACCCTACTCGAATCGTTTCACTCGATTTTCCGAAAGAACAGCACTACGCAATTTTGATTGGGAGAGATATTCTGCGGAACTGGGTCATCACTTTCGATGGGCGTTTGAAGCGGGTCACGATCACCGATTGACGCAAGCTCCGTATTCTCACTAAAAAGTTGGAAACAAGACTGAACCACGGCAGGAATCCCTTCACTTCTGGAGCAGCAACTCGAGCGCCAGGCGCGCGTTTTGCAGGCAGGCCCGCGCCTCGTCCTCGGAGAGAAGCCCCTGATGTACCGCTTTTTTGCCGGCGTCGTTCACCAGGTCGGCCATGCGGGGAAAGTCGGCGTCGAATCCCGTCATCTGAAGGTTGTTGTTCACCTCATGCAGCAGATTGCCCAAGGTGGCCGTGTTGCGGTAGCGGCTGCGAACCTGCCGCGTAAGCCCGGTGGGGAGCTTCTGCTTGATCGCCTCTTCGAGCACGGAGCGGCACATGACCGCGCAGGCGGTAAACAATCCCAGAAAGTAGCAGCGCGTCGCCTCGTCCAGGTAGCGGTCGGCCTCCTCCGAGCTGGGCGCTGCCACCACGCACTCGCGCAGGTGCGTGGCCCGCTGCACGGCAGGCTCCACCATCTCGAGCAACTCCAGCGCAAAGGCCGTACGCAGCAAATCGTTCTGCTGTGCGTCCAGAGCGCGCTGAATCTCCTTCCAGGCTGGCGTGGGCGCTTCGTACCCGGCATATTGCATCTTCGTCAGCGAAGTCAGCCTCTGCCGCGCGTGCTGAATAAAGCCCTGCCGCATCTCCTGCGCCAGCATCCGCCACCCGACGATAAAAGCGTCCGCATCCTGCTGATAGCGCGCCCAGAGTTCGTCATAGACGATGCCAGGCAACACCTCGCGCAACTGAGCAAACCGCCCGGTCCGCGCCAACTCGGAGATGGAATCGCAAAAGTCACGCCCCGGCGCATTCTCGCTGGACATCTCTAGGAGAAGATCCTCCAACCGTCCGACGTTGATCCCCATCACTGATGCCCTCATCTCTGAAGTTTAGTTTCCTGAAGAATCGACCCCGAACTTAAACCTGCTCCTTTCTTGCCGCGCGTACTGGAACGGGAACCCTATCCTGCCGATAACCCCGGTCGGGAATCGTCCTGGCGCCCGACCAACCCTCAACCTGCCCCCATTTCCACGCTCGATGCAGCGGCTGTGAATTCTGTGGAATACCCGCTCCCTGTGCATAGTCGGTCATCTCCAACCCCTTGTTCCATGCCCCTGGGGACGCGCTTTTCACATAGACCGTCTGGTTTGCACAGACCCTTTCGGGACGCCTCTGGAAAGCGTGGGAAAGCTGGTACGTCCAATGCCGGCCATAACCCTGATTTACAAATCTCCAGATTTGCACCGTCCGGATTTGGAAAACTCACCCCGGATGAATCTCCTTCCATTCAAGGTACTTCACCCTTATTTCCACTTTTCCGCCTGCAACTACGGGTACTACTATCCTTTCTTTTAATCTTTCACTGCTTTTCCTTCACCGTCGCGATCTGTGCGCCGGTCTGCCGAGCAGCCCCCTCTGGCTTCCGCCCCGCCTTTGTTCAGCCGCCGGCTCAACTGCCTCGCCGAAACGCCCAGGAATCCAGACAAGCCCCTCGTTTTCCACGAGCAGGGGGACGCCCCAGTGAATACAATCAAAAGAGACCAAACCATCGCTGTTTCCGGGTCGCCGCTCTTTGTAGTACAGTGTGGCCAGCCTGGAAACACATCAATCGGGGGTTCTTCAGTTGCCGCAAAACGAGGGTGGAATCATGTCGATCGAGGAAGCTGAAGCGGGTAAGCCGGCCGCGCAGGGGGTAGAGATGGAATTTACCGTAAGCCGCCAGGATCTGGTGAAGGAACTCACCGCGACGCAAAGCGTGGTGGAGCGCAAGACCACGATTCCGATTCTGTCGAACTTTCTCATCGAGGCCGATGGCGAGCGGCTCAACATCACGGCGACCGATCTCGATCAGGCCATCCGCACCAGCGCCCCGGCCAAGGTGAAGAAGCCTGGCGCCTGCACCATCCCGGCGCGCAAGCTCTATGACTACATCAAGTTGCTGCCGGACGGCGACATCTCGATTAAATTGCTGGAAAACCACTGGGTACAGATCCGCAGCGGCCGCTCGAACACCAAAATGGTGGGCATGGCGCGAGCCAACTATCCGCAGGTGCCCGAGTTTCCCGCTCTTCCGGCCGTCAGCATTTCGGCCGTGGCGCTGAAGACGCTCATCACCCGCACCATCTTCGCCATCTCGAACGAAGAGTCGCGCTACACGCTCAATGGCGCCCTGCTGGTGATCAAAGCAGAATCTCTCGCCATGGTGGCGACCGATGGCCATCGGCTCTCCTACGTTGAAAAATCCAACGAGCAGCTTGAAGGCATCAGCGGTGAGAAGCGGGTTCTCATTCCGCGCAAGGCCCTCCAGGAACTACAGCAGTTGCTCTCTACCTCGGATGCCGAAAAAATCGAGTTCGCCGACGATGAGCACACGCTTTTTTTCCGCGTCGGCCATCGCACCCTCAGCACCCGCAAGCTCACCGGCCAATTCCCCAACTTCGAGGCCGTGATGCCGCGCGAAAACACCAAATTCGCCGTCGTACGGTCGAGCGAACTGGCTTCCGCCATCCAGCGTGTGGCCCAATTCGCCGATGAGCGCTCGGGCGCCATCCGCCTGCGCCTGGAGAGCAACGAGCTTAAAATCAGCTCGAATTCCAATGAGTCCGGCGAGAGCGAAGACACCATCGACACGCCCTATTCGAGCGACCCCATCGCGGTCGGCTTCAACTCCGGCTACATCCTCGACTTCCTCAAGGCTTTGGGCAACGAGGGCGAGGTCCGCCTCGAGTTCAAGGATTCCCAGACCGCCGGGCAGTTGCGCCCCGAAGACCCCGATGCGGAGTACAAGTACCGCTACGTCCTGATGCCGATGCGCATCTGAAACCCGGGCAAGATTCTGTCGGGAAAAATGCCTTGACAGGCGGTTCAAGAAGTGACAGTCTGATAGCCGAGCGGTAAAGTCTCGAATACAAAACCGCCCACCCATACCCGTAGTTTCGGTATGGGTGGGCGGTTTTTCTTTTGCGCAAAAAGGGCCCGGAACGCCGCCGTGGGCCAGAAAAAGGAGTCTCTCCCGTGGCCACAACTTCAAGAGTGATAACCGATGTCCTCTCGCCATCTTCAACTCCGACCACCGGGTTCAGGAAAATTGGAATCGGACTGGGCGCCGAAGCTTCTCCGGCTGACGGTTCAAGCAGGGCAGCCTTTCGCCGGCTATCATCGCCAGGCGAGATTCAATGCACCCTTGCCAGCCTCGTGGGAGCCGCAAGCGGAAGTGACCGCGTGAGTTTGATCGAGGGCGATGAGAGTTATGCGATGCGGGTCTCCTGGCTCCCGCTTTCCTTTTCAACCTATCGCGAGCTGTTACGGTTTGTGCGTTATGTCGGAGTCACGGCCAACTTTCGGCGCGTCATCGACTACTTCAAAGTCCCGGAAGGCGAGTTACCGGCAGGATTTCGCCTGGAAACGAATCTCGAAGCCGATTGCGTGCTGCGGCTCGACCTGGTGCGAGATATCGCCTATGAGAAAAATGCGATCAAGCGCCCCACCAATGTCCTTTTCTCGGCAGACACGGCCAACCCCTACGAAGTGGAGCCGGTCAAAGGCCTGATCTCAAACCTTACCTGTAATCCCGGCATCATCTACGACCTTTTCATCAACAATCCAAAAGCGAATATCGGCCATCAGTTCAACAACCGGGACGAGGTTCTGCGGGAATTGGGAACCATCCTGGGTCCGGGCTGTGACATCAGCGTCGAATTGAACAATCCCTTCGCCAAGTCGGAACAGGAGATATTGGATGAAGTGGACCATTTCAAGGAGTTACTGTCCGAATACAGAATTGTCATCAAGGTGCCGCATACCGGGCCGGTCAACGCGGATAACATGGACCAGTTACTCGCCGGCGACAAGAAACTCCATGCGCCTTGCAATCAGGTTGGGACAAAGGATGCCTTTCGCGGGCACAATCTTGCCCTGTTGCTCCATGATCGTGGCATTCGGGTGAACTTTACGCTGATGTTTGAGCCCTATCAAGCTCTTTTGGCTCTTCAGGCGAAACCATATTTCATCAACTGCTTCATTCGCCACCGCGTCTCCCAGTCTCAAACCATGAAGCGCGATCTGGACCTGTTCTCTGTCACCGCCGATGCGAAGCACCTGGAGCATCTGCGGGCGATGTTAGTCGAAGCGGACTATCTTCCGCCGGAAGAACAGGATCTCGATCTGCTGAAGGTGAAGCAAAAGGCGGAAAACATTCTTCGCTACCGAAAATTCGAATCAGCCGAAGGAAGCGATGGACTCGACGCGGTGAGACATAACCTCCGGCTTCTGCGCAACACCAATCTTCCCGATACGCGCCTGATTCTCTGTAGCATGGAAGGCGAGCGCAACTATCCGGACATCGATGACTTGCTGGCCGATGAATGCTATGAGGATGTAATGGACCGGGTGGTCGTCACCGCGGAGCCGAATTACCTGGCGCAGTTTGCCACCAGCAGCCAGGTGATCTCATACCAGAGACGTTTTCTCAACGCCGCAAAAGGGCAAAGCTAAAGCAAATTTTCTCTAGCGCAAATTCAGTTTTGGTGTAGAGCGGTTTTGAAAGGGCACGGCTGAAGCCGTGCCGAACAGTACAGAAAAATAAGCGAGCTTTAGCCTCTGAGGGATACTGTTTCCTCTATACCAATAGGAGATTTGCTTTAAAAGTGGCGAATCGGCTCATCCGGACTGGCTGCCCCAGCTTCCGCACCTCGTTCCCCGGAGTGCTCGACGTGGCTCTCCAGCGAGCGGCTTACCAGGTCCCGGGAACCAAGGCCCACCGCAAGCGACAGGGTCAGGACGATGCCTCCGAAGAGAATGCCGAAGGCCAGGTCAACCACCACGCCGCCAATCTCCAAGTGCTCGAGCGCCATCGCCGCGGTCAGAACCAGCACCAGCCACTTGACCCCAAGCGACAGAAACCTGGCGTACTGAAGCTGCGCGTTGACGGCGCCAATCAGCACCGAGCGCGCCAGGAAGCGTGCAATCAGGTTGCCGGCGATCAGCAGAAAAATCGCGCCCACAACGTGCGTCAGATACGGTAGCAGTGAAATGGGCAGCGCGGACGCCGAGGCAAACGACGCATCGAAGGCAGAGACCCCGATCAGCAGCCCGAGCAGCAGGCAGGCCCAGAACGCCGCGCGCGCCACGAGCGCAGTGGGCGAGGTGGTAGGAGCCCACCCTGGGTCGGGATGGTTGCGCTCAATCCGCTCGTCGAATTTAGCCGCGGCGAGTGCCCGCCGCAGCAGCGCGGAAAGCGCCAAGCCAATCAGAGTGAAGATCAACAAGGCGGCAACGAGGGCAAGAATGCCAGGCAGAATGGCGATGAGCAGCGACAGCACGCGGTAAAGCGACTGATGCAGCGAGTCGGACATATGATGCCAGATGGTGGCGTTGTCCACGTACGTAGACTGCGCTTTCTGGGGAAGATTCAGCTGAATCACGGCAGCGGGGATGGTTAGCATCGGACTCACTCCTTGTTGTTCACTTCTCGGCTCTCGACGCGCATCCCGCGGCAGTCGGCCCTCTCTGCGCGGTCTCTTGCGGCCGGTCTCTCGCTTGGTTCCACACGGCCGGCTTCGCTTCTCGGAAGCCATCCGGAATGCCGCGGGCTAATGAGCCTCTTCATGGATTGAACCTGTCTGGCCAGCGCCAGCGGGAAACGATATAAGGCTTCTCGGTTTCAAACGCGGCAGCCACCGTCTCGATATGCCGCTCGGGTTTCACGCCCGCGGCCAACACGTTGATGTGGCTCGCGACCCACGCAAGATAAAGCGGAATTAGAGCGCCGAGCAGATGGCCACGGTTGATGGTGCGCAGCCGGTAGGCGAGAAGGAAATCGTAAACAATGCGCGCCCACAAGCTTTCAGGCATACGGAAGGCCGCAGCGTCGGTAAGCGAAAGCCGCTTCAGCCCCAGCAGTGTATTGGGCGGCAAAACCAGCGCCCAAATCCCCTCCAGGTTTGTATAGGCAAGGTGAAAAGCCTGCAGCATGGGAGCTATATCTGCCGCCGCATCGGCCGCGTACGCATGCCCGTTGGGCGCGGGAAACTGCGTCTGCGGCGCCAGACGGGCCCGCTGCCAGAATGCCGCCTTGGCTTCGATATCGGCAAAAAGAGACCCCGCCAGGCTGGGAAGAATCGTGTTCAGGTCAGCGCCGCCCGGCTGCGGCAGGGCGCGATGACCCGCATCGATCTCGGTGATCGCGAATCCCGCCACAGCAGCCTCATTCACTGGCCAAAGAGGGGCGTCCGACTGGTTGATCGAAGTAAAGCGGTGGCCCGCGCCTGCCAGCCGTTCAGCCATCCGCGGCGAGAGGCCAAGATCGATGGCCAGCGGATAACGTGTCCGCGAGGCGAATAACGCGCGGCTCAGCGGGTAGAGAATCGCAGAGTTGACCAGTCCGGCCCGCGCCGGCAGATCGTAGCGCGCCACGGCGAGGTCGGTCGAGTTGGCCGACACCGCATGTTCCAGCTCGCGCAGCGCGGGCAATCCCAGCGATCCAGCCTCTGGCCCCAGCATCAGGATGGCGCGCGCTCCATTGTCCTGCGCAAGGTGGTGGGCGTTCACAAAGTCGGCCGCGGTAAGCATCCAGGAAGCGTGAACGGCGGGATTGGCGACGATCCTCAACCCCGGATACGCCTCCGCCACCAGCGGGTCCGCCGTGGCAATCACCATGTCATCGGGAGCAAAGGCAGAGGTCAGTTTCGCGAGGATATCTTCCATTTGCTCCGGCGGCAGGGCGGCCAACAGCACAAGCAGACCGCTGCCGACATGCGCGAGAGGGGTGGTCACGTCGGGAATCGGGTTCGTTGTCGCCATCGTTTCGGTCTCTGTGGGGTTCAATCCTCTACAAAGCTAGAATGCCCGCCAGCGGGATGTGAAGCCAGGCGGGGCGATTGTCGAGTTCGTAAAGCAGCTCATACAGCGCCTTCTCGAGCAGGTAAGCGTCGAGCAGCCGTTGTGCCTGCGGCGGCGAGGGAAGAAGCTCCGGTTTGACGGCCATGGCCTGGCGATAAGCGCGAAGAAACTCGGCCGAGACCGTGTTCTGCCAGCAGACTGACCACGCGGAAAGCTGCTCAGCATGGGCCGCCGCATCGGGGTTCCCTTTCAGGTACTGATCGAGGCCGGAAAATGCGGCGTAAGAAAACGAGCGCAACATGCCGGCCACATCCTTCAGCGGCGATTGCTTCTGACGCCGCTGGACAATGGGGCGCGCCGGCTCTCCCTCAAAGTCGAGCAGTATGAAGTCTCCTGGTGTGACGCCGTCTTCCGCTTCCAGCCCCTGTGTGCGAAGCGTCTGTCCCAGATGATAGTCGCCGTGAATGCGAATGCGCTGCCCGGCCGCCTTCATGCCCTTCATCGCATGGGCGCGGTCCAGCAGTTGCGCGCGCCGCGAAAGAACCAGCGCCGCATCGTCTGTGAGGGGGTCGTCGAGAGTGGCGATCTTCAGCTTCAGCGCTTCGAGCGAAGAGAGAATCTGCGCCTGGATTTGCTGTGCATCCTGCTCCAGATCCTCTGCCGTGAAGAGCTCAACGGCGAACGCCGGATCGCTGGTCGGGAAGGCCAGGGCCAGATGCATCTCGGCGGTACGCCGGCCCAGCAGAGCCGCCACCTGGAGAGACGAGCCTGCCTGCTCCCTGATCTGGCCGGTCGGTTCGCACTCTTCGCCAAAGCTGGGCGAAGGCGCCGAGGGCGGGGCTGGCAGGGTTGCCACAGCGGGAAAATAATTCGCGAGCTGTTCGAGAAACCACTGCCAGCCGTCGCCCTGGTTGGCCACCAGCCCCTGCAGCATCGCCGCCGTGGTCTTCCTCCCGCCGGGCTGCGTCACGGAGATCTCTCCCAAAAACGGAGGAATGTACGGGAAGCGCGCCACCTCGGTCAGGAACCGTCCGATCTCCACGTCGGGATTCTCCCCCGGCTGAAGCCGCCGAAAGAGTTTCAGGATCAGTCGATTTCCGTAAATGATCGACGTGTTCGATTGTTCGGCCGAGGCCACGCGCGACGCCAAACCCAGCGCGTCTCCCACGCTTGAAAACGCGCTTGAAGCATAAGCATCGATCCGCCCGTGCAAGAAATCGCCGCCTCCGGCCGTGGGCGACTCCCGCGGCAGCAGGTGGTGTATCGATGCCGCGCCGTCCTCCTCCGCCGCGCCGGGGGACGCGACCGCCGCCTTGCCGCCGGCCGCGATCGCGTGCGAGCCTGCTGCGTCAATAGCGCCGCCCGGCGTGCCTTCCAGCGCCAGCGTCGAGTTTCTCTCAATCAGTCTCAGCAGGCACTGGCGAACGCCCTCCTGGATCGTGGCATCGTGCAAAATCGCCGGACCCATCGGAAACGCGAGGGTAGCCAGGACGCTCTGTGGAGCAGTCGAGACAATCTCCTCGGCCTCTGCGCCGGTCGTGAACGCGAGCGGAAGCTGGAAGACGTCGGCAGGGCTTCCAACGTAAGCAATTTCGACGAAGAAAAGCGCAGGCGGAAGGGCGCTGACCCCAGAATCCTTGCCTGCCGGCGCTCGGGCTCCAGCGGCGGGTTCGGCAAGCGGAAGCTCCACCCAGTCCAGAATGCGGGCCGATTGAATGGCGCGGCTCTTGGCGCCGAACCACCGCTGCCGCCTCAGCCACCCGGGCAGCGCACCTTCGATCAAGTCGAGGCAATGCGTGGCCAGCAGTCCCGGCCAGCCCTGACCCAGCACCTCGGACGAGACCGCCTGATCCGGCGCGATCTCGCCCAGCATGTCGGCAGCTTCCAGCTGCTCCGGGGAGAGCTGTTCAGGGGAAAGCTGCCCCGCCGCCAAGCTGGCGGGCTGCAGTTCCAGCCACAGAAACGAGTACGGCGCAAGGGTCAGCGAATAAGGAGCATCCGTGATGGGGGGGAAGGGCACATACCCCAGCATCTCCACCAGCTCCATGCCCGCGTGACTGGCCAGATCGAGCGACACAGGCTGCGCAAAGCGGCTCAGGTTAGCCACGCAGAGCACGGTTTCGCTGGTGCCGTCGCCGCGATCGAAATTGCGCAGATAAGCCAGAATCTTCCGGTTTGCCGGGTTCAAAAACGTCAGCGTGCCGCGCCCGAAGACCTTGAACAGCTTGCGCAGCGCGACCATGTTCCGCGTCCAGTGCAGCAGGCTCGACTGATCGCTGACCTGCGCCTCCACATTCACCGCCTGGTAGCCGTAGATCGGGTCCATGACCACCGGAAGGTAGAGCCGCGCCGGGTCGCACCGGGAAAATCCAGCGTTGCGGTCCGAGGTCCACTGCATCGGTGTGCGCACTCCGTTGCGGTCGCCAAGATAGATGTTGTCGCCCATGCCCAGCTCGTCGCCGTAGTAGAGGATGGGAGTGCCCGGAAAGCTCAGCAGCAGCGAGTTCAGCAGTTCGATGCGCCCGCGGTTGTTGTCCAACAGCGGGGCCAGCCTTCGCCGGATTCCCACGTTCACCCGCATGCGCGGATCGGCCGAGTAGGCAAAGTACATATAATCCCGCTCATCGCTGGTCACCATCTCCAGCGTCAGCTCGTCGTGATTGCGAAGGAACAATCCCCACTGGCAACTGTCCGGGATGGGCGGCGTTTGCGCCATGATGTCGATAATAGGCAGCCGGTCTTCCTGCCGCAGCGCCATGTAGATACGGGGCATGAGCGGAAAGTGGAAGGCCATCTGGCACTCGTCGCCGTCTCCGAAGTAAGGCCGCACATCGGCCGGCCACTGGTTGGCTTCGGCCAGGATGAAGCGGTTGGCATACTCTTCGTCCATGGCCGCGCGCAGCTTCCGGATCACGTCATGCGTAGCGGGCAGGTTTTCGCACGAGGTGCCGTCGCGCTCAACGAGGTAAGGAATCGCGTCCATGCGCAATGCGTCCACGCCCAGGTCGAGCCAGAAGCGCATCGCCTTCACCATCTCTTCGACCACCTCCGGATTGTCGTAGTTCAGGTCCGGCTGGTGCGAAAAGAACCGGTGCCAGTAATACGCCTTGGCGGTTTCGTCCCACGTCCAGTTGGATTTTTCCGTGTCTGTGAAGATGATGCGCGCGTCTTTGAAAAGCTGGTCGCTCTGGGACCACACATACATCTCGCGGGCGGCCGAACCCGGCGTCGCCAGCCGCGCCGCCTTGAACCACGGGTGCTGGTCGCTGGTGTGATTGATCACCAGCTCGATCATCACCTGCATGTTCCGCCCGTGGGCCGCGTCCAGCACCGCCTTGAAGTCGCTCAGCGTCCCGTAGGAGGGATTCACGTCCACATAATTCGCAATATCGTAGCCGTCATCGCGCAGCGGCGAAGGAAAAAACGGCAGAAGCCAGATGCAGGTGATTCCCAGGTCCTGAAGATAGTCCAGCCGCGACAGCAGCCCCGGAAAGTCGCCGATGCCGTCGCCGTTCGAGTCGGCAAACGCCCGCACGTGCAACTCGTAGATGATCGCGTCCTTGTACCAGAGCGGATCGGTGACGCTGGCGGGCTTTTTCACTCCGTTACTCCTTGTTCGGTTTCAACGCGCTGACCTGTCTTCGACGAACGGGCAAATCTTTCGTACCGGCACGGAAGCGCGCAACCCCTCCGTCAAAGGAAGTATTCGAAATCCGTCTCCACCTTCATTTTGCGATGAATCTTCAGAATGTGGCCAGGTTGCCGCGCGGGATTCAATTCCACGTAGTTCCGTTCTCCGTGCCAGAGGTAGCGTTCGCCGGTCAACAAGTCCTCGGCCTCGTAGGCGCTGTCGCGCGGTATATCGAGCTCATCCAGCGGCAGCATCACAAAGCCGCTCTGCGTGTAGTGCGGATCCAGATTCGCTGCAATCAGCAGCAGGTTCGAGCGGTCTTCCGACTCCTTGCTATAGCACAGCAACTGGTCGTTGTCGATCGAGTGGAACCGGAGCGACCAGTCGTTTTCCAGCGCCGGGTTGCTGTTGCGGATCTGGTTTACCCGCGTGATCAGCGGCCGCAGGCTGTCGGGCCGTTCCAAGTCCCAGTGGCGGATCTCGTACTTCTCCGAGTCGAGATACTCTTCGCTTCCGCGGCCAATGGGACGATTCTCGAGCAACTCGAATGCCGGCCCGTACACCCCGAAGTTCGCGCCCAGCGTGGCCGCCAGCAGCAGCCGGATGGCAAACGCCGCCCTGCCGCCGATCTGCAGAAATTCGGTAAGAATGTCCGGCGTGTTGGTCCACTGGTTAGGCCTGAAAAACTCGCGAACCGGCGTCTGGCTCAGCTCCGTCATGTAGGCCGCGATCTCCTGCTTCCCATTGCGCCACGGAAAGTACGTATACGACTGGCTGAAACCGACCTTCGCCAGCCGGTACATCACCTTCGGGCGGGTGAACGCCTCGGCGAGAAACAGCGCCTCGGGGTGATCGCGCTTGACCTCCCCGATGACCCACTCCCAGAACGGAAACGCCTTGGTGTGCGGATTGTCGACGCGGAAGATCGTCACTCCCTGGTCCAGCCAGTAGAGAAACACGCTCTTCAACTCCTCCCACATCGCGGCCCAGTCTTCGCTCTCGAAATCGAGAGGGACAATATCCTGATATTTCTTCGGAGGATTCTCCGCATATTGGATGGTCCCGTCCGGCCGCTTGCGAAACCACGATTCATGTTCGCGCACGTAAGGGTGGTCGGGCGCCATCTGGAAGGCGATGTCCAGCGCAACCGACAGGCCCAGATCACCGGCCCTGGCCACGAAGTGCCGAAAATCCTCGATCGTGCCCAGCTCGCTGTGAATCGCCTTGTGCCCGCCCTCCGCCGAGCCGATGGCCCACGGACTGCCGCATTCGCCCGGCTGCGCCTCGGGATTATTGTTGCGTCCCTTGCGAAACAGGCGTCCGATGGGATGAATCGGCGGCAGATAAACCACGTTGAAGCCCATTCCGGCGATATATTCGAGACGTTTTTCGAGGTCCGCAAACGTGCCGTGTTTTCCCGGCTCCTCTGCCGTCGAGCGCGGAAACAGCTCGTACCATGCGCTGAATCGCGCCCGCAGCGGATCCACGACCACCGCCAGCTCGACTTCCGACTCGGTTGCGAAGCGCTTGTCCGGAGAACGCAGCACCAGCTCACGGAGCATCGGATCGGTAGCGTGGGTGCGCATTTCCTTCGGCTCTTTGACGGCGCCGAGCACCTTTGCCCGCTCCCGCAGCCACAATGCGTCGCCGCCCGTGGCCCGGTCCGCGGCCTCTTCCACCAGGCCGGCGCCGATCAGGTAATCGACCGCCGTGTCGCTCTCTGCCGCGATGCGCTTCAGCAGGTCGAGCCACCAGGTTTCAAAGTGATCCACCCAGCCCCGCACCTTGAACCCATAGCGGCCCAGCTCGCCCACGCGAAAGGCCGCCGTCCAGCGGTCGTTCACCAGGGGACGCATGGGAATCTCGGTCCAGTCCTCCGAACCCTCGCGATGCGCCAGAAGCGACGCGGACAGGACGTCGTGCCCATCCGTAAAGATGTCCGCCTCCACGCGGACCTCATCGCCCACCGAGCGCTTTGCGGGAAAGAGCCCGCCGTCCACCGCCGGACTCATGCCTTCAATCACGACGCGCCTGCGTCCATCCGTCCGTGTCACTGTCATCTCAGGGCCATCTTCCTTGTGAAACCTTCGCCATCCAGCCTAATCCAGCGCGTCTGATTCCGCTGCGCGCCGCTCAGCGCCGCCTCCCGCCGGCCTTCCGATCGCCCGCCTTTCGATCCCCTGACTTTCGATCTTCGATCAGGTGTTCATATAGCGCAATCGTCTGGTGAGCAATGGCTGTCCAGCTGAACGTCTCTTCCACACGCCGCCGCCCGGCCTCGCCAAAGCGCCGGCACTTTTCCGGGTCCAGAAGCAATTCCTGAATGCGCGCCGCCAGATCCCCGGCAAACTTCCGCGGGTCGGTCGGGAAACCGGTCACCGGGTCCGAATCGAACTCGACTAGAGTGCCTGTTTCTCCATCCTCGACAACCTCTTTGATGCCGCCCGTAGCGCTGGCCACAACCGGCACGCCGCAAGCCATGGCCTCCAGGTTGATAATGCCGAAGGGCTCGTACACCGATGGGCAGCAGAACAGGCGCGCATTGCTGTAGAGCTGGATCGCTTCCTGTTTGGTGACCATCTTTTCAATCCACACAATGCGCGGATGCCGCCGCCGCGCCTCGTCCACCTTCATGCGCATCTCGGCTGCAATCTCGGGCGTGTCCGGGGCTCCGGCGCACAGCACCACCTGCGTCTCCGGCGGCAGGTGTCCGATCGCCTCCACCAGGTGCGTCACGCCCTTCTGCCGCGTAATGCGCCCGACAAACAGAAGATACGGCACCGCCGGGTCCACTCCGTAATCGGTCAGAGCTTTGGTCTCCGATGTTTTCCGGTATTCGGCAAGATCGATGCCGTTGTAGATGACGTGAATGCGCTCCGGATCGGTCTCCGGATAGGCGCGCAGAATATCCGCCTTGGTTCCCTGCGAGACAGCGATGATCGCGTCCGCATCCAGAATCGCCGTGCGCTCCATCCAGGAACTCATCGCGTAGCCCGTGCCCAGTTGCTCTGCCTTCCAGGCGCGCAAGGGCTCCAGCGAGTGCGTGGTCATGACAAATGGAACGTCGTAAAGCTTCTTGGCAAGGTAGCCGGCCATCGACATGTACCATGTGTGCGTATGGACCACGTCGATTCCCTCGAGCGCCTTCACCTGCGTCAGGTTCAGGCTCAGGGCCTCGAGAGCGCCTTTGAATTTGCCTTCGGTGCCGTTGGAAATCTCGTCCCACGGCTCTGCTCCGCGCACGTGCAGCCTGCCCTGGTCGGCCTGTTGCGGGCCCCAGCAGTGGACCTCGACTTCAATCTCCTTGGCCAGTTCGCGGCTGAGATAATCGACATGCACCCCGGCGCCGCCGTACACCTGCGGCGGGTACTCGCGCGTAAACAATCCGACTCGCAATGTTCTCGCCCTCCAGCGTCCTCTGAAGTGACCGTCAAGCCCGCATCCCGCGAGCGCATCCGGATCGGCGATGCGTTTCCGCCGCCCGCCGGAACAGGCTTGAACAAAGCTCTTCCCATCCCATCGAAGCTCCGCAAAACCTTGAATCCAGCGGTTTGGCAGTCCGCGAACAGTGTACCTGCCGGTTTTCCGTGGCGCAAGCAACTACAGCACACCTCGTTTTGCGCCCCCGTCATCCCACGAAGAACAAGACCCGCGGAGTCTGCCGGCACTCGTGGCTTGCTCTTCCATGATCTGCGCCGCGCCAATCTGCGCCGAGCCGCCGCGCGCAACCTGCGCCGTGCCGGAGCCGCAGAAGGCGTCATCGTGAAGATCGGCGGTTGGCGGACGCGTAGCGTCTTTGAACGCTATGCCATCGCTTCGCAGACAGGCATCGCCGATATGCTGAAGAAGCTCGAAGCGAGCCAGGATGGCCGCAGGTCGATTTGCCAACTTGGCGATTGCAGGAAATACCGCCGGAACGATCCTGAAACCTTCATAAAACATGCCACATGGCGACATTTCGGGAGTAGTATTTATTGGCTGAAGTGGGACAGCGGTGCGCGGGTCTGAATGGAGGACCATTCCATGATTGAACGCTTTTCCGAGTTGAAGAAGGATTTGACCGAGTTAGCTACGGTCTTGAACCAGTTCAAGTCCGAAGCGGTCCAACTACGTCTGTTAGAACTGCTATTTGATGCAGCGCCCGAACGTGATATCGAAGGCAAAGGCAAAGCCATTTCAGCCAAGCGCCACGTGAAGAGGCCTGCCAAGAGGAGCGCCGAGAAATCACACTCGGAGTCGATCACCGTGGGGGGCACTAAGGAAAAGCCTAAGAGGGCTGCAAGCGGACAAGGAGCGCCTGCCGCGCTAACCAACCTGTTGGCCAGCGACTTCTTCAAGACGCATAAGACGATTGGTGACATCATCAGCCATGCCAAGAACAATATGGCGCGTAGTTTCAAAGCGAATGAATTCTCTGGCAAACTCGCGCGACTTGTCCGCAGTGGCGAACTGACGAGAAAGAAGAACGCAGATGGCCAATACGAGTACAAAAAGCTCTAGCACTTTGCTAGACACAGCGCTGATAAATGTGGCGAAGAGCTTTCGCGCGAAACTAATCAGCAGCTATTTGGACGTCAAGAAAAACAGCATCGAATCGCGCTATGATGCTGCTGGAATGGCAGTTGCGAAGTTTTGCGAAGTCAGCCTGCGACTTCTTCAAAGCAAAGTGTTCGGAACCTTCACACCGTTCGGAACGAAGATCGGAAACTATGCCGACGAATGCCGCAAGCTGGTGACGGCTCCGGCGACGAATGGCACCGAGTCCGAGCGTGTCGTGCTGCCACGCGCTCTCGTCTTCCTCTACACCATGCGTAACAAGCGTGGAATCGGTCATATGGGGGGTGACGTAGACGCGAATGCCATTGATATTGCGGCAATGGCAAGGATATCCGATTGGATCGTGTGCGAACTCATCCGCATCAATCACGGGCTATCACTTGAGGAGGCACAGGACATCGTAGACGGATTAGCCGTGAGGCAATTGCCAACCATATGGGAAGTCGCTGGAAAGAAGCGAGTGCTCAAGGATGGGTTGGCCACAAAGGATCAAACTCTACTATTGCTCTACTCTTGTGCGGATTCAACCGTACTGTTCGAAGACCTATGTGATTGGGTTGAATACTCAAATCCCACTGTATTCAAAAGCAAAGTGATCCAGCCGCTGCATAAACTCAGGCTTCTAGAGTTTGACCGGCAAACCGAGTCGATCACGCTCTCACCGAAAGGCGCGCAGTATGTCGAAAGTTCATTGTTATGAGCATGAGTATCCGCTCTTGTGTGCAGTGATCTATCTTTCATAAAACAACCTGCTATCGGCGGCGAGTGCCCCGGTTTTCCCTTTGGGCGGTAACCTAGGTCTCGCTTGTGAGGCCTAAGATCGCACAAATTTCAATCCGGAAAATACGGGGAAACCTCATCGATACTGGTTCAAACGCCGCAGCATCCAAAAATGGGCATTCTCAGACTGTTGTGGCATCCGGACACAGCCTTTGAGGGGACGAGCCGCTCTAGGTGTTATCGTTTCTTTCTCCTATCGACGGCAGGGGAAAAGGCGTTGGTCATCGTTTGCGCATAGAAAAAGGCATCCGAGGATGCCTGCTTTTTGTAACGGATTGATTTAATTGGTGCCGGGAGGGGGAATTGAACCCCCATGACCGTAAGGTCGGCGGGTTTTGAGTCCGCTGCGTCTGCCAGTTCCGCCATCCCGGCACTTCTTCTAAGTGTTTGATTTACTATAGCATAAGCCGATTCTTTGGCTTTCAACCTTGCGTAGCGAAAGTGGTGGCCGCCCATTCAGTCACCACCTCTTCCGACCGCAATACCAGCTTTTCGACGGCTCCCCGATTGTGTTCCGGAGCAAGATGCGCGTACCGTATCGTCCTCTATATTGTACGATGTCCCATCAATTGTGCAACCGTGCGAAGATCCACTCCGGCCATTACCCGCCGAGAAGCGAATGTGTGCCGGGTTCTTCAGTTGGCTCTTTGGTCGGTTCATCGATCTGCGTGAGACACCACACGAGCCTCGACGACGAACTGCACCAGGAAAGAGTTCTGGCTTTCTCGGTGCCATGTCCAAACCGCATGTTTCACCTGCTGATCATCACCGCCGTGTTCGGCGGAATCGTCACGGCTCCATCCTTTACCGACACGGCTCCCCGCGAACCGAGAACAACCCGGCCGCCCACCTCCACCGGAAATCGCCGATCGGTTTCACCCAGGTTGCAGCTCACTGTGATATCGCCGCGCTCCATCGAGAGCCACATCTCCTGCTGGTCGTAGGACACGCGCGTATGTCCCGGCTGGCCATTGTTCAAGGATGGCGTGGCCCGCCGGAATCTTATCAACTCGCGATACCATGCCAGCATCTCCCCATGTTCTCCGTCGCCCACTTCATCCCACTTCAGCTTCGACCGCTCAAACGTATCCCGGTTCTCCGGATCAGGTATCGACTCAGGATCCCACCCGAACGCCGAAAATTCCTTCTTTCGTCCCTCTGAAACCAGCCGGGCCATCTCCGGATCATCATGGTCGGCAAAATATTGAAACGGCGACGAAGCCGCCCACTCCTCACCTTGAAACAGCATCGGAACGAAGGGACTCATCAACACGATTGCAGCCGCAACCTTCGCGCGATCGAAACCAACAATCTCCCGCAGCCTGTCTCCCACTGCGCGATTACCCACCTGATCATGAGTCTGGATATAGCCCAGAAACCTGTGTTGCGACAGATTCCCCGTCGGCCGCCCATGGACACGGTTTCGAAACTTCGAATAGATCCCGTCATAGACAAAGTTTCGCTCCAGAGCCTTAGCCAGTTGGCTCAACTCACCAAAGTCCGCATAGTACCCTTCCGCTGGCCCAGGATTCAACACCGCAAACAGCGCATGATGAAAGTCATCGCTCCATTGCGCATCCATGCCAAGCCCACCAGCTTCGCGCGGAGTCACGATCCGCGGGTCATTCATATCGCTCTCCGCGATCAGCACCAAGTGACGCGCCAGTGTTGTTTTCAGTACTTCCACCTCGGCCGAAAGCTGCTCCAGAAAATGAATCGCCGACCGGTCGACGTACGCATGCACCGCGTCCAGCCGCAGCCCGTCGATATGAAAGTCACGCATCCACATCCGCGCGTTATCGCAGAAGAACCGGCGGACCTGGTGCGCCCCGGTACCTTCAAAATTCACAGCTCCGCCCCATGGAGTCTGGTGCGCGTCCGTCAGATAAGGCCCAAACTTCCCGGTGTAATTTCCCACCGGGCCAAAGTGGTTGTACACCACGTCGAGCAGCACCGAAAGGCCCTTATGATGCGCCGCATTCACAAATCGCTTCAGCGCATCGGGGCCACCATACGGCTGGTGCACTGCAAACAGCGCCACGCCGTCATAGCCCCAGCCATGATTGCCGGCGAACGAGGCCACCGGCATCAGTTCCACATGCGTTACACCAAGGTTCGCCAGATAATCCAGCCTGCGAATGGCCGCGTCCAGGGTCCCTTCTTGCGTGAATGTTCCGATGTGCAGTTCATAAACCACGCCACTTGCGAGAGGCGGCGCCTGGAATTCCGCGTCGCTCCAGGCAAACAAATTCTGGTCATATACGCGCGACATGCCATGCACGCCATTGGGCTGCGATTGCGATCGTGGATCCGGATAAAGCGTATCGTCATCGTCAATAAGATAGCCGTAGTTTGTCCCCGCTCCGGCATCATCTGCTTCCAGCCACCACCAGCCCTGCTCATCCGGCCCTTGCATCCTCAGCGCGGTGTCGTTCACCTTCACCGCCATCTTCCGGGCCTGCGGAGCCCAAATCTCAAAGCGATACATAACTACTCCGCTTCCCGAGTTAGCAGTGCAACAGGAAAACGCTGCAATAGCGTCTGCGCACGCAGTCGCCCCCCCGTCACAGTCTCCCGTGTGAGTAAGTTTTTCCATTGCCCCGGCGGCAGTTCCACGGTTGTCGCTCCCCAACGATCACTGAGACTCAGCGTCCACCGGGGCACTAATGTGGCAACGCAAGAGCCCCGCAGATATCCCACCAAGTACTCTGCTTTCGAGCCATCGGCGACCAGCGGCGTGTACTCCGCTTCCGCGCCGAACCATTCCGGATGCTCACGCCGCAGGCACAGCGCATTGTGCACGATCCACAGCTTCGGTAGCCCACTGTCCATTCTCCGCTCAATCTCTTCCACGTCCATGCCGCTCTCAAGCTCGCTCAGCATCCGCCGCCGCAGATCGTAGTCCACCGGCCTGCGATTGTCCGGATCCACCAGACTTAGATCCCACAATTCGCTGCCCTGATATGTGTCCGGCACGCCGGGCGCGGTGTACTTCACGAGCGTCTGCGCCAGACTGTTGATGCGCCCCGCCTTCAGCACGCTCCCAACAAAGTTATCCAGTTCCGAGACAAACTCCTTCGACTCCAGAATCCGCTCGATAAAGCTTCGCAGCGCATCTTCGAATTCGCCGTTCTGCTGCGTCCAACTGGTCTGTTGCTTCGCCTCGTGGGTCGCCTTCTCCATGTAGGCGATCAGCCGGTCTTTGGCAATAGGCCAGGCGCCAATCAGAGTCTGGTAGAGGAAGTACTCCGTGTTGCGGTCAGGATTCGTCCCGGTCCGGAAGGCCGCATTCATACGGGACCATCGCCTCAGCGCGGTCTTCCATCGCCCAGGAACTTCTGTGATCACCGCCAGCCGCGCCCGCACATCGTCGGCACGCTTTGTATCATGCGTTGAAAGCGTAGTCATCGTCAGCGGGTGTGTCGCCTGCATCTTGGCGTTATAGTCGTGGAACTCCGCCACTGTCAGGCCATTGCGGTTCGGTGCGGCGCCCACTTCGTTCAAGCCGATCATCCGGTTAAAGCAGTAAAACGCGGTGTCTTCCACGCCCTTGGCCATCACCGCCGAAGTAAACTGCTGGAAGCGCTGCAGAAACTCACTCTCCATCCCTCCGCGTGCATGCAGCTTCAGCACATCGGCAATGAAATCCAGCAGACTCGCATTCAGATCCTGCCTTCGCTCCTTGGCTTGCGCCACCGCGTTGTCGATTTGGGTGCGATCCTCATCCAGAACCTGATCGCGCTCTGGAACCACGTATGTCCTGTAAACCGAGAAGCAAGACGTCACCTCGCGCAGTGCCCGTCTGATCTCCGCCCGGGTATAGTCACGGCGGTCGCGATTGCCTTCGCATATCTCCACAAACAGGCTTGTCAACCGGTTGATGTCACTGCCCAGCCCCTCCTGTTGCACGGTCAGCTTCTTCTCGTGTGCCACTGCATTAAAATCCACCGGCTCGCGTGTGAAGTCGCTATAAATCGCCGTCAGTTCTTTCAAGCCGTCGCCGCGCACGATCAAGTTATTGCACACATTCATGAAGTCGTAACCGGTGGTGCCCTCAATCGGCCAGCTCTCGCGCAGAAATTCTCCTGATTCCAGAATCTTTTCGCCGATAATCCAGGCATCCGGAACCCGGGCCCGCAGCCGTTCAAAGTATTGCTGGGGATCGCGCAAGCCATCGGGATGATCCACGCGCACGCCATCCAGAACGCCATTCTCCAGCCATTCCAGAATCCGGCGATGCGTTGCCTCGAAGACCTGCGCGCGCTCCATCCGCAGACCGACGAGGGTGTTTACATCGAAGAACCGCCGATAGCCAAGCTCCTGATCGGCCGTGCGCCAATAGGCCAGTCGATATTGCTGGTGGTTCAGCAACTCATCCAGGGCATCCTTGTCGCTGTTCAATTCGTCCACGGCACGGTTGATCGCCGGGACTACTTCCGGCTCCTCTCCACACAGCCGCTTGAGCAGTCCATAGATGACGGTCTTGTCACGGTGCCGCGCCACGGCGACTTCACGGTCGGTTGACTCCGGTGACGGCAACTGCAAGAAACTATCGGAAATAAAATTCAGCGTGTCATTGTGCGCATACTCCGCCGCCCGGGATAGCAAAATCGATAACGACCGCGGAGCCACCGGCAGCAGGTTGTCCGTGTAGCGCACCTGGAAGAACTCGCCGTCGTGTTCAACTTTGATCTGCCCGGCACTCAATATGTGCCCATACTGGTCTCCCAGCACCGGGATCAGCACTTTATTTTGCAGCTTCACCTCGGCAGAGTGCCAATCGATATCGAACCACGTCGCATATCGGCTTGATGGGCCATTCTCGAGCACGTCCCACCAGTACCGATTCTGCGGCCCGATGGCCATGTGATTAGGCACAATATCCAGCACCTGCCCGAGACCCAGTTCTTTCAGCCGCTGACAGAATGCTCGATGCCCCTCCTCGCCACCCAGCTCTTCATTCAGCTTCTGGTGATCGACGACATCGTAGCCATGCGTGCTGCCGGGAGCTGCCTGGAGATACGGCGAGCTATAGATATGCGAGACACCTAGCGCCTTCAGATAATCCGCCGCCTTGGCCGCATCCTCGAATTTGAAGCCTGCATGCAATTGCAACCGGTATGTAGACGAGGGAATCCTTCGCATCATTTGCTCACGCAAGATCAACCACTACTGTACGCGTTTACATCCTGAGAGCAGGCCATGCTTCCCGGATGTCGGGAGCCCATCCAAATCGTTTCAAGCCATAGGAGCTCGAGACGCCGCCGATCGCGGAACATTCTGTTGCTCCCGGTCCGGTGACAGAATTGCGCACGCTCTGTTTCTCTTTTCCTGCAATCTTCTTACGGCCAAAGTCAGGAAGCAAACTACGCCCTCGCGTTCGATGCATAAGGAACGGATGCGGATGCGGTGCGCTCCAGAAAAATGCGGCGTCAGGCTTTGAAGGTGGCCGGCGCCTTGGCGAACTGCTTCTCAATCTGCGAACCTCCCCCGGGCGGAGTGTTTCTCGCAGCTTCTGGTCACTTCGTTACATCTTCCCAGGCAACGGAAGGAGTATGGTGGCGAGGTGTGCAAAGGAGTCCATCGGATGTTTCCTGGAAGCTGCTTCAATCCGGCCCTGAAAAAATGGGGAAATATAGTAAAGAGCAGGGAGAGTTGACGTGAAATCCTTTCGCATTCGATTGATCCTTGCGCTGATCTTCGGAATCACGCTGGTTTCGGTTGCCTCGACCTACATCGAGGTGCTGGAGCACAAGCACGTCCTGCGCCAGGAATTGATGCGCAGAACCGCATGGCAGAGCAAAAGTCTGCAATCGGAGATGGAGAAGGCGATGGCCGGGGGCCAGTCCGCCGAGATTGCGGCCGCGGTGGCGCGGCTGTGCGCTCAGGACGAGGCGCTCGGCCTGGGCGTCTATGACCTGCAGGGAGGTCTGGAGACCGAAGCGGGGCCTGCCGGGGTCTTCGGCGCACTGCCACCTGACCACTTGAACAAGGCCATCCAGCAGGGTGCCGACTCGTCCGTCTTCGGGCACCAGAATGATCAGCAGTGGCTGGAGGAGGCGATGCCGCTCTATGTAAACGGGCGGATGGCCGGAGCGCTGGTGGTTCTGGAGGATGCCCGCTCGATTCGCGCGGAGGGCGTGCGTATCTGGCGGCAGAGCTTTTGGCAGATTGCCGCCCTGGTGCTGCTGATCGTCGGCGTGACGCTGCTGATGGTCCGATGGTTTCTGATGCGTCCCATGGTCAAGGTTGCGGCCCGGCTGCGGGGGCTGCGCCTGGGCACCACGGCCGATCTTGAGGATGAGAGCTTCGCCGATCTCAGTCTTTTTACTCCGCTGGCCCGCGAAGTGGAGACGATGGCCGAGAGCCTGATCGAAGCCCGCGCCGCGGCTGCAACCGAAGCCCGGCTGCGCAACGCCGGCGAGCACCAGTGGACCGCCGAGCGGCTGGCCGTTCATATTCGAGAGCACTTTGGCTCCAGCCGCATCTTCGTATTGTCGAACCGCGAGCCGTACATGCATGTGCTCCAAGGGCGGGAGACGGTGTGCATCGTTCCTCCCAGCGGTCTGGTGACGGCCCTCGAGCCGGTACTGCGGGCGTGTGACGGCGTGTGGGTTGCCCATGGCAGCGGCGGCGAGGATGCCCAGAACGTGGACGAGTCCGACCGGCTGCGCGTCCCGCCCGACGATCCCCGCTACACCCTGCGCCGGGTGTGGCTCTCAAGCGAGGAGGAGGCGGGCTTTTACGACGGCTTCGCCAACGAGGGGCTGTGGCCGCTGTGCCATATTGCGCACGTCCGTCCCATCTTCCGCGCTTCGGACTGGGAGTGGTACCAGCGCGTCAATGAGAAGTTTGCCGCAGCGCTGCTGAAGGAGATGGAGGGCAACGCCCACCCCATTGTCTTTGTGCAGGATTACCACTTTGCGCTGGTGCCCCGGCTCATCAAGGCGGCGCGTCCGGACGCGCGGGTGGCCATCTTCTGGCACATTCCCTGGCCCAATCCGGAGGCTTTCGGCATCTGCCCGTGGCAGGCGAAGCTTCTGGATGGATTGCTGGGCGCGGACCTGATCGGATTCCACATTCCGCTGCACTGCAACAACTTTCTCTCCACCGTGGACCGCGTGCTCGAGTCGCGTACCGACCGCGAACACATGACCGCTCGCCGGGATGGGCACACCACCGCTGTGCGCCCCTATCCGGTGAGCGTGGCCCTGGATGGCGGCGAGCAGGAGCGAAAGACGCCGAATCCCTCGCGCGAGGAATTGCTGAAGGAGTTCGGGCTGAGCTGCGAAACCCTGATCGTGGGCGTGGACCGCATGGACTACACCAAGGGAATCGTGGAGCGGCTGATGGCGGTTGAAAAACTTCTCGAGGAGCATCCCTATTACCTGGAGCGGCTGATCATGGTGCAGATTGCCGCGCCGAGCCGCTCCCGGATTCCCAGTTATGTGGAGCTGAACCGCAGGGTGAAGGAGACCGTGGAGCGTATCAACCAGCGCTATCAGACGGCGCTCTGGAAGCCCATCCTGCTCATCGAGCGGCAGTGCAGCCACGCGGAAGTGGATCTGTGGTATCGTGTGGCGGCGGTGTGCCTGGTGACCTCGCTTCACGACGGGATGAATCTGGTGGCCAAGGAGTATGTGGCCGCACGCGACGACGAGGACGGAGTGCTGGTGCTGAGCAAGTTCACCGGCGCGGCCACCGAGCTGCTGGATGCGCTGATCGTCAATCCCTATGACATTGAGGGTGTAGCCGGGGCCATCCATCAGGGCCTGGAGATGGACCGCACCGAGCGGCGCACGAGGATGCAGCGGATGCGCCGCCGTGTGATGGACCACAACATCTATCGCTGGGCGGCCAGCATACTGGGCGACCTGAGCGAGATGCGCATAAAGAGCCCTGGGGAAGCCGATCCGAACCACGCCCAGCCCCCGTCTGCTTTGCCGGCCGAAGCGGCGAATCGTAAACTGGCGCAGAAAGCGAGCATCCGGTGAAACCTGAAGCGGCAGAAGAGATGAAAGAGTTTTTTGGCGCTTTTCCAGGCGCGGCAACTCCGATTCTGCTGCTGGATTACGATGGAACGCTGGCGCCGTTTCGCCTGGATCGCTTTCAGGCGCGGCCCTGGACCGGCGTACGGGAGCTTCTGACCCGTATTCGCCAGCAGGGACAAACGCACATGATCGTGATTACCGGCCGTCCCGCGCACGAGATTGCGCCGCTGCTGGGGCTTGACCCGCCGCTCGAGGTCTGGGGCCTGCACGGAGCCGAGCGCCTGTTTCCCGATGGCCGGCGGGAGCTGGAGCAGGCCTCGCCCGAGGTCCAGACAAAGCTGGACGAGCTGCGCGCTCTGCTCAAGCGCGATAGCCTGGGCGGACTCTTCGAGGACAAGGCAAACGGTGCGGTGATGCATTGGCGGGGCGCTTCTCCGCGCAAGGCAAGGCTCATCGAGCAGCGAGCGTGGGCGCTGTTCGAGCCACTGACGAAGCTGGAGGGGCTGGCGCTGCTGGAGTTCGAGGCTGGCCTGGAACTGCGCGTGGGCCGCGACAAAGGGGGCGCAGTCGAGGCGATCCTGCGAGAAGCCAGTCCCGGCGCGCCGGTTGCATACCTGGGCGACGATTTAACCGACGAGGCGGCGTTCTGCGCGGTCGATAATTTGGGCCCGCTCGGCCTGAGCGTGCTGATGCGCAGCCAATGGCGCGAGACCAGGGCGCGGGTCTGGCTGCGCCCTCCCGTGGAGCTGAGGAAGTTTCTGGAAGAGTGGCTCCAGGCTTGCGAGGCTTGCGAGCGCACCTCCAGAGCCTGCGAAGCAACGGAAGCCTGATTTTGAGTCCCGCGGCCCCAACTGCCGCGACTGGGCGTTCGGGAGCTGAAATCGACGGCGAAGGGTGTTCGTCGAATCTCCAGCCCCAAATCTCCAGCTCAGGAGTCAACAGATGATTCAGGAAGAGGTGCAGCTTCGAGTCGCAAATTGCCCTCAAGAAGCCGAATCCGAGGCCGGATTGCGCATTGCCGACCCCTTGCGCTGCACCCGGAATGCGAACCCGTGCGACAATGGAGGCTACCGTGATGAACTCCGACTCTTCTCAGGTTCTGCCCGCGCCAGCTTCGGTGACCCCGGAACTACTTGCCGCACACAGCATCACCGCGGACGAGTACAGCCGCATTCAGGCCGCGTTGGGCCGTGTGCCCTCGCTCACTGAACTGGGCATTTACAGCGTCATGTGGAGCGAACACTGCTCTTACAAATCCAGCCGCGTGCATCTCAAGCGGCTGCCCACCAAGAGCGACCGCGTGGTGCAGGGTCCGGGCGAGAATGCCGGCATCATCGACGTGGGCGAAGGCTGGGCCTGCGCCTTCAAGATCGAAAGCCACAACCACCCCAGCTACATCGAGCCCTTCCAAGGTGCGGCTACCGGCGTGGGCGGGATTCTGCGCGACATCTTCACCATGGGCGCGCGCCCCTTGGCGGTGATGGATTCGCTGCGCTTCGGGGAAATTTCCGATCAGGCCACCGAAGACCCGGAAGAGCGGAAGCTCATCGCCAAAAATCACGCCATCGTCGAAGGGGTGGTCAGCGGCATCGCCGGCTACGGCAACTGCTTCGGCGTGCCCAACCTGGGCGGCGAGACCAAGTTCGAGGCCTGTTACAGCGGCAACCCGCTGGTGAACGCCTTTGCCCTGGGCCTCGTGCGGAAGGACGAGATCTTTTACGGCAAAGCCAGCGGCGTGGGCAATCCGGTCATCTACGTCGGCGCCAAGACGGGCCGCGACGGCATCCACGGGGCGACCATGGCCTCGGAAGAGTTCCACGCGGGCACCGAGGCCAAGCGGCCCAACGTGCAGGTGGGCGACCCCTTCATGGAAAAGCTGCTGCTGGAAGCCTGCCTGGAGGCGATGAAAACCGGCGCGATCGTCGGCATTCAGGATATGGGCGCGGCAGGGCTGACCTGTTCCACCTGCGAGATGGGCGCGCATGGCGGCGTGGGCATCGACGTGGAACTGGACCGGGTGCCGCAGCGCGAAACCGGCATGAGCGCCTACGAGATCATGCTCTCCGAGAGCCAGGAGCGCATGCTGCTGGTGGCCTCGCTGGGCCGCGAAGACGAAGTTCTGCGCGTTTTTTCGAAGTGGGGCCTGGACGCGGTCGTGGTCGGCACCGTCGAGCCCGAGCCGCGCTTGCGCATTCGCCATCACGGCGAACTGGTGGCCGACATTCCCAACCAATCGCTCACCGACGACGCCCCGCTCTACCACCGTCCCATCGGCACGTGGAAGGCGCCTGTTCCGCTTGCGCCGCCGGAAGAAGTTCTGGCCCAGCTCGACGAGGACCGGGATTTTAGCTCCGACCTGAAGAAGCTGCTGGCCAGCGCCAACGTCTGCTCCAAGCGCTGGGTGTATGAGCAGTACGACACCATGGTTCAGACCAACACGGTCGAAGGTCCGGGCGGCGAATCGGGCGTGATGCGCATCAAGGGCACCGGCACTCCGGGCCACGAGCGCGGTTTGGCCATGGCCCTGGACGGCAACGGCCGCTGGACCTGGCTGGACCCCAAACTGGGGGCGATGCACGCCGTGGCCGAGGCCGCGCGCAAGGTCGCCTCGACCGGCGCAACTCCCGTGGCCGCCACCAATTGCCTCAACTTCGGCAACCCCGAGAAGCCGGAGATCATGGCTCAGTTGACAGCCGCCATCGACGGCGTCGGCGAAGCTTGCACGGCCCTGGGAACACCGATTACCGGCGGCAATGTCTCGCTCTACAACGAGACGCGCGGCGAAGGGATTTACCCCACCCCGGTGCTGGGCATCGTGGGCATTCTGGACGACGTGACCAAGGCGGTTCCTTCCTGCTTCCAGGCCGAGGGCGACGCCGTCCTGCTGCTGTGGCCGATTCCGCGCGGCCAGGAGCCGGACCCCAACCTTCATGTTCCCCTCAATCCCGAGCAAACCGAAGGCCAGTTCAACCAGGTGCCTGGCGTGATGGGCGACGAGGCGATGATCACTCCCGAGGACGCGGCGGAGACGGAAGCTTCGGCAACCGCCGAGCTCTCCTCTTTTGGATCGTCCGAATACGCCAAGGTGGTTCTCGGCGGCATCTGGGGCACCCCGCCGCCGCTCGATCTGGAGGCCGAAGCCGATCTGCACACCCTGCTGGTGATCCTCGCCGAGCGGGAACTGCTGCACTCCGCCTGCGACATCTCCGACGGCGGCATCGGTGTCGCCCTGGCCCAGGCCGGATTTCCCAACGGAATCGGCGCTACCGTCGAGCAGGATCAGTCGCTCATGGTTCATCCCCTCTTCGGCCTCTTCGCCGAACCGGCTTCCACGATGCTCGTCTCCGCTCCTCCCAGCCAGGTGGCCGCGATTGAAGAGCTGGCCACCGAATACGGCTTTCTGGCCGCCCGCATCGGAACCACCGGCGGCGACCGCGTGGAGATCACCGTTTACCACGAGCCGTTCATCCAGGCTTCGCTCAGTGCACTCCGCAAGCCCTGGGCCGCGGCCCTCCAAGCCACCCTTCACAACGAGGCAAATGCATGATCCAGCCGCTATTTCAGGGGGTTGAGGGAGTTGCCGATGCAACCGAACAACTCTGTTCCGGCATGGACTCCTCGGCCCTGATCCCTGATCCCTGTTCCCTGTTCCCTGTCTCAGAAAAGCTCCACGAAGAGTGTGGCGTGGTCGCCATTCACGGCCATCCCGACGCCGCGCGTCAGGCTTATCTCGCCCTTTACGCCCTGCAGCATCGCGGCCAGGAGTCGGCCGGCATCGCCACGGCCGACGGCCAGCGGCTGGCCAACATCAAGGGCATGGGCCTGGTTTCAGAGATCTTCACCGACGACGTGCTGGCCAAGCTGCCCGGTTCGATGGCCATCGGCCACACCCGCTACTCCACCACCGGCGACTCCGCTCTGCTCAACGCCCAGCCCATTCGGGTCGACTCGACCAAGGGACTGATCGCCATCGCCCACAACGGCAACCTGGTCAACCTGGGCAACGTGCGCGCCCGCTTGGAACGCGACGGCGCTTACTTCCAAACCACCTCGGATTCCGAGATCATCGTCCAGTTGATCGCCCACTCCAACGCCTCAACCCTGGTCGACGCCATCGCCGACTCGCTCGGTCAGGTCGATGGCGCATTTTCCATCGTCATGATGACCCGCGACCGGATTTTCGCCGCCCGCGACCCGCGCGGTTTCCGGCCGCTTTCGATGGGCCGCATCCGAAATCCCGGCGCTCCGGATACGATTGTCTTCGCCTCGGAAACCTGCGCCTTCGACCTGCTCCGCGCCGAATACGAGCGCGATGTGCTGCCCGGCGAACTGGTCATGGTCACCGAAGACGGCGTCACCAGCCGCCAATTCGCCAATGGCGTTGCGCAGTCCAGCTGCGTCTTCGAGCACGTTTACTTTGCCCGCCCCGACAGCCGCGTCTTTGGCCGCTGGGTGCAGGAGAGCCGTGACCAGATGGGCCGCCAGTTGGCCCGCGAAACCGGCGTGCCCGCCGATGTGGTCGTCCCGGTTCCGGACTCCGGCGTGACAGCCGCGCTGGGCTATGCCGAAGAGGCCGGCATACCCTTCCGCTTCGGCCTCATCCGCAACCACTACGTCGGCCGCACCTTCATCGAGCCCGAGCAGCGCGTTCGCGACTTCGGCGTCCGCCTCAAGCTCAACCCGGTGCACAATCTGCTGGAGGGCAAGCGTGTCATTCTGATTGACGACTCGATCATCCGCGGGACCACCAGCCGCAAGATCGTGCGCATGGTGCGCGGCGCGGGCGCCAGCGAAGTTCATCTGCGCATCAGTTGTCCGCCCACCATCTCGCCCTGCTTTTACGGCGTCGATACTCCCAGCAAGCGCGACCTGATCGCCGCCAACAAGTCCATCGAAGAGATTCGCCGCTTCATCGAAGCCGATTCGCTGGCCTACCTGTCTCTCGACGGCCTGCTCGATTGCTGCCAGGGCGAAGAGCACATCGGCTATTGCACCGCCTGCTACACCGGCAACTACCCCACCCAGTGGATCGATGTGGAAGACATTCTGCCGGTGACGATGAGCATCTGAAGCCAAATTCGCTTTTGTCGCAGAGCGGTTTTGAAAGGGAGCGGTTTCGGCCCTGCTGCAAAGCCCTCGAAAATCAGCCTGAAACGCCTCGAAGGAACGCTTTTCTCCTCAATGCCATCAGGAAATTTGATTTAGAGCATTTTAGCTTTTGATCTTGACTTCCGTGCCCCATCCATTCCGCGTTTTTCTGCGGAATGGGTGGGATACAAGTGAAATTCTGGTCTACACCATTTCCGAAAAAGCTCTAGCCTTTTCTGTCTCCCATTCGAGAGACGCTGAACTGCGCCCCGGCAAAGAGGATCAGACCCGAGATATAGGACCAGAACAACAGGCCCACCGACACATAGAACGGCCCGTAAAGCGCCTTCAGGTCCAGGTGCGGCAGCGCATCCACAAAAACCAGCTTGGCCGCCAGCCAGATGATTCCGGTATAGATCGAGGTCAGCAGCACCGGCCGCCAGGGAACCTTGCGGTTGGGCAACAGCCAATAGATGGAGAAGAAGAAAAGAATCGAGGCCACCCCGGTGGTTGCGGCCAGCCAGATGTAACTGATTCCCTTGAAGATGAAGTTATCCGTGTGATGAAAAAACAGAAAGGTCAGCAGACCCTGCTCGACGGCATTGAGCAGAATGCTCACCAGCGCCAGCACCACCATCAGAATCGCGAGGCCAAAGGCCACCACCTGATTCTGCAGATAGTTGCGACTCTTGGTGATACCCCAGGCCTGGTTCAGCGCCACCTCCAGGGGCAGAAAGATGCCCGTGCAGGCGATCAGAATCATGATCAGCGAAAAGGCCTGCACGCCCTGGCGCGAGGCCGCGGCGGCCAGGTTGGCTTCCACAAACTCCTGATTCGAAGGCAGAAAATAGGTCACCATGTCGTTCACCACGGTGACCATCATCGCCGAATGAAAGACCGACCGGGACAGCGTGTAGAGCAGCACGATAAAAGGAATGAACGAAAGAATAGCGTTGGCCGCCACGCTGAATGCGTAGGTATGCACCTCGCTGTCCAGCAGATAACTCACCAGCGCCGTGCCGTCCTTGCGCCAGCGATACCACTTGGAGTGGGAAACCGGCTCCACTTTGTCAATTTGATGGGCAACTTCGGGTTCATGGGCAACTTCGGGCTCCGTGTCACCCCGAATCGCGGAATTCAAGACATCTGTCACGCGTTACTCTCTTTCTCCCGTTATAGCGAAACCAGAGTCGATGGTTCCCGAAACCACTGCATTCAAGTCGACGCGACCCCGAACAAACTTCAAAAGGACACAGGAACTCTGGTTTCGCTCTAAAAACTCCTCCGGGCACTTTGCGCGTAAAGCGCAGCATCTGCCGGAGGATTCCATCTCCATCGTCGCTTCTTCAAGGATAGCCGCTATGGGGAGACGCCGCGCAGCCCTCAATCGCTCAGAGCGCCGCGGAGCTTCTCCAGAGACCAGCCAGCCGCCGCGCGCAGCCCTTCGTCCGCAGCCTCGGCCCACAGCTCCAGGCGCGGCTTGAAGCGGCCCAGCCCGCTATTGCCCATGGCAATGGCCACGTTGCGCTTGAGCCCCAGCAATCCCGCCCGGCGCACGGGCGAGCCGTTGAACTCCGCCTCGAACTCCCCTTCGTCCATCGCCGCCAGCCAGTCGAGAGCCGGGTTCACCAGCTCGGGGCGCGCCTCCAGCTCCGGGTCCGCGCACTTGGGGTCCGCGCCGAAGAGCGCCTTCCGGTTCCACGGGCAGACGTCCTGGCAGATGTCGCAGCCGAAGACCTGCCTCCCGATGCCCTCCATCCACTCCGGCGCGACGGGGCCGCGGTGCTCGATGGTCAGGTAGGCGATGCAGCGGGTGGCGTCCATCTGGTACGGGGCAATCAGCGCGCCCGTCGGGCAGGCATCCAGGCAGCGGCGGCAGCTCCCGCAGCGGTCAGGGAGCGCCCCTCCTTCACCCTTTGGTTGAGATTCGAGCGAGGTCACCAGAACCGCCAGAAATCCATTCGATCCCAGCCGGGGATGGATCAGGCAGGTGTTCTTGCCCGTCCAGCCCAATCCCGCCGCTGCCCCCAGCGCCCGCTCGACCACCGGCCCGGTGTCCACGAAGGCGCGCGCCTGGAATGCGCCGAACTGTGCGCGCAGCCCGGCCTCGACGGCCTTCATCCGCTTCAGCAGAACTTTGTGATAGTCGCTCGGCTGCTGGAGTGGCCCGGCTCCCTTGCGGCCGGGCACGGTCTTGCCGCTCCAGGCGTAGCGCGCAATCCATCCCGCGCCTTCTGGCGCCGGATCGATGGATCGCGGCTGCGGGCTGTTGTAGTTGGCCCAGCCGACCACCACCGAGCGCGCCCACGGAAAGGGAATTCCCACGCGCGCGCGCAGCAGCGGCTCGTCCCCCAGGCTGGCTGACTCGGCAATCTCGCCCTCTGGCGCCGGCGCTCGCCGCTCCAGGTAGCGCATGGAGCCCGCGCGGCCCTCCCGAATCCACCCTTCGATGCGCGCCGCATCCCGCTCCTGGTCGGCGTGAGGAAGCGCGACCAGCCCGGCCTCGGTGAATCCGGCCTCGAGCGCCAGCGTGCGCACGACCTCGCGTGTCAGGCAGGCGGCCGGATCGGATGCCCGTCCCGTCGTTGAGTCAAAAATCGGCTTGGGCAAGGCTCGGAACATGGAACTTGCGGCACTCCTGATTGCGTATTGAGCCTCAGCAGCGAACGCAATGGCGAACAGCGGCGAACGCAAACGAACACCTGGAAACGAACACCTGGAAACGAATACCTGGAAACGAACATTTGGAAACGCGGCGCGGAATACGGAATTGCTTCTATTCCCCGCAATCTGAGCATATTCCTTCCACCGCGGCTTTGGCCGTGCTTGTGCTGACCAAAGAAAGCGCAGAACAGCACCGGAAAAAGGGGCATTGGGTCAGTTTGAAAGAAGATTCCCTCGGTGGCTAAAGCATTTTTCTAGTAAGTGTAGAGTGGCTTTGAAAGGGCACGGCTTTAGCCGTGCCATAAAGAGGCCCGAATGATAGGGCTTTAGCCCCTGAGGGAACGCTCCCCCCTCTACACCATCAGGAAAAATGCTCTAAAGCCCATACCCTTCAAACTGACCCACTGCCGAAAAGGGCAATCCCCAGCCGCAAGCCGCTTTCCTGAGGAGGTTTTCTTATGACGGTCGCGATTTCAAACCCCATGGGCCACTCGATGAACGGGACGGTCACTCCAATCAGCGAACGAACCGGGCCGGCCAGCGCAGAGACCCAGCAGACCAGCGAAAAAACCGAGCAGGCAGAATTGGCCGAGCTGGTTCCGGGCCGCGAGCAGGAACTGCTGGCGCGGCTTGCCCCCGTGGTGCAGCGGCAAAACGTGACGCTCGATCTGGGCGGGGTCCAGCGCATCGACGCGGCCGGCATCGGCGTCCTGCTCGCGCTCTACGCCAGCGCCCGCACGGCAGGCCGCTGTTTCACCGTATCGAATCCCACGCCGCGGGTGGCGGAAATCCTCGAGTTGGTGGGGGTGAATCGGATTCTTCTATCCCGCAATATGGAAAGAGAGTCATATTTCGCCCCCTTTCGTCAGCGCCCTGTCGCTTGAAAAGGACGGAAATACTGAGGAATTCAGCATCGGCGCTGCCGTTTGTCCCGGATTATGAGAGATAGCGCCCATCGCGGGATGCCACTCAAAGCTTGCGCGAATCGTATGTGACCTTCAGCACAGGCAACCGTATACTTGGGGCGATATTGATATCTGCGACTCATCAATGCCGCGAGGCGCAGTTCTCTGTCTGGACGACCCGCACGTGCTCAGCCTCAAAACACGCATTTTCCCTTTGAAGTGCTGGGCCCAGTCGCGCTAAGCCCAGCCGTGGATAGCTCTGGCGGATTTCTTGGTTTCAAGCGACAGGTTTTCGTCGCCGCAGTAAAAATTTTACATACGGAGGATTTATCCCATGACGCAGGGCGTTCTGGATCAGGCGTCTGCTGGAAATGCAGACTCAACTCCAACCGAAACCAAGCACGTGTATTTTTTTGGCGGTGGTAAAGCCGACGGCAACGGAAAGATGAAGGATGTACTGGGCGGCAAGGGCGCAGGGCTGGCCGAGATGACCAACGCCGGATTGCCGGTGCCTCCGGGATTCACCATCCAGACCGAAGCCTGTCGCGAGTTCATGCGCGGCAAGGTCAGCCCCGAGGTCGATATCGAGATGTACGCCGCCATCGAGCGGCTGGAGAAGCTGCAAGGGCAAAAACTGGGCACGGGCGCAAATCCCCTGCTCGTCTCGGTTCGCTCCGGCGCCAAGTTCTCCATGCCCGGCATGATGGACACCATTCTGAATCTCGGCCTCAACGACAAGGCCGTCGAAGCGCTGGCCAAGCTCAGCAACAATCCTCGTTTTGCTTATGACTCCTATCGCCGCCTGATCCAGATGTTCGGCGACGTGGTTCTGGATATCGAGAAGAAGAAGTTCGAGCATATCTTCGACGCCATCAAAAAGCGCGAAAAGGCCAAGTTCGACTACGAACTGCAGGCCGACGCCCTGCAAGAGATCATCGCCGAGTACAAGAAGCTGGTCCGCAAGGAGACCGGCAAGGACTTTCCGCAGGGCCCGCTGGATCAACTGGTCCAGGCCCGCAACGCCGTCTTCCGCAGCTGGACCAACGAGAGGGCCAAGACCTATCGCCGCATCAACCGCATCGACGACTGGCTGGGCACAGCGGTCAACGTGCAGGCCATGGTCTTCGGCAACCTGGGCGAGAACTCCGGTACCGGCGTAGGCTTCACGCGCAATCCCGCCACCGGCGAGCACGCCTTTTTTGGCGAGTATCTGATGAACGCGCAGGGCGAGGACGTGGTTTCCGGCGTGCGCACGCCGCTGTCGATCTCCGAACTCGAACGCGCCATGCCCATGGTCTATGAGCAACTGCGCGCCATCACCGGCAAGATGGAAAAGCACTATCGCGACATGCAGGACTTCGAGTTCACCATCCAGGATGGCAAGCTCTACATGCTGCAGACGCGCAACGGCAAGCGCACCGGCTTGGCAGCCGTTCGCGTGGCCATCGACATGGTCCGCGAGGGCCTTATCACCCAGGAAGAAGCTATCTTCCGTGTCGAGCCGAATCAGTTGTACGACTTCCTGGTTCCCCGCCTGGTGGAAAAGGGAGAAAAAATCGAAGTTCTGGCCACCGGTCTGCCGGCCTCGCCCGGCGCGGCCGTGGGACAGATCGTCTTCTCTGCTGAAGACGCGGTCAAGTTCCACACCAACGGCGCCTACCGCTCCATCATCCTGGTGCGCGGCGAGACCACGCCGGAGGACATCGCGGGCATGGAAGTGGCCAACGGAATCTTGACCTCGCGCGGCGGCATGACCTCGCACGCCGCCGTTGTCACCCGCGGCATGGGCAAGTGCTGCGTGGCCGGGGCCGGCGACTGCACCGTCGACGAAGCCAAGAAGGAACTGCGTGTGAAGGGGAATGTCTTCAAGCAGGGTGACTGGCTCTCGCTGGACGGCACCACCGGACGCGTCATCTCCGGCCAGTTGAAGACGCTGCCCGCGCAGCCCGACGACCCCGATCTGGTCAAGTTCATGGGCTGGGTCGATCCTGTCCGCCGACTGAAGATTCGCGCCAACGCCGACGTGCCCCGCGACGCCAAGCAGGCGCGGCTGTTCGGCGCCGAAGGCATCGGACTGTGCCGCACCGAGCATATGTTCTTTGCCGAGGACCGCATCGGACACGTGCGCGCCATGATCCTGGCCGAGACCGAAAAGGAGCGCCGCGAGGCTCTCAAGAAGCTGCTGCCCATGCAGCGGGCCGACTTTGTGGGCCTGTTCAAGAGCATGGAGTCGCTGCCGGTGACGATTCGGCTTTTGGATCCCCCGCTGCATGAATTCCTTCCGCAGCGCGAGGAACTGCTGGTCGAAATCCAGCACCTGGAAGACACCAAGCCCCGCTCGCCCAGGCTGAAGGAACTGCGCCCGCTGCTGGCTCGGGTGCAGGAGCTGCACGAGACCAACCCCATGCTCGGACTGCGCGGCTGCCGGCTCGGTATCGCGTTTCCGGAGATTACCGAGATGCAATCGCGCGCAATTTTCGAGGCCGCTTGCAGCGTGAAGAGCAAGGGCGGCGATCCGCACCTGGAAATCATGATTCCGCTGATCGGCGGGATCGAGGAAATGCGCCACCAGGCGACCATCGTGCGCCGCGTGGCCGCGGATGTCTTCAAGGAGAAGGGCGAGATCGTCGATTACATGGTGGGAACCATGATCGAGCTGCCCCGCGCCGCACTTGTCGCCGACCAGATCGCCGAAGAGGCCGAGTTCTTCAGCTTCGGAACCAACGACCTCACGCAGACCACCTTCGGCATCAGCCGCGACGACATCAACCACTTCCTGCCGGCCTACATGAAAGCGGGCATCTTCAAACAGGATCCCTTCGCCACCCTCGATCAGGCGGGCGTTGGGCTGCTGGTGAAGATGGCCACGGCCAAGGGACGCAACACCCGCCCCACCCTCAAGGTGGGCATCTGCGGCGAACATGGCGGCGATCCCGAGTCCGTCAAGTTCTGCCACAAGATCGGGCTCAACTACGTCTCCTGCTCGCCCTTCCGGTTGTTGACGGCCAGGCTGGCGGCGGCTCAGGCGGCGCTCGAAGAAAAGCAGGCTGGGGCCGTGCATACCACCAGCTAGGACTGTGACTTGGTGAATTCGTAATTGAACCACAAGCGTTCGGGTGCCCCAGGTCTCGCTTTTGAGACCTGGGAAACGACAAAATTACGCAGTCAAGCTACGAGTCACGCACCATCGGCTCCAACAGCAAGGGCGCAGCCTTCGGGCCGCGCCTTTGCCGCGTCTGGCGGGGAGGGGCGCAAATGGCGCCGGCCATGAATCGTCGCAGGAGCGAGGACAGCGCGTGGCGCTATGCCGCACAGTACGCATCTTTTGGCGAGTATCGGTAGTGGGTCAGTTTGAAGGGTACGGGCTTTAGCCCGTACGCAAACCGGCCAAAATGAAGGGGGGCTTTAGCCCCTGAGGGATTGTTTGCTCAAACGGGCCCACCACTCGAGGTTCCATGTTGTTGCGTATATTCTGATAGTCGAATATACTGGGCCGATGCAGGAAAGGCTGCGCAAATACAAGGCCAGCATCTTCCAGGCGCTCTCCCATCCCACCCGTATCGCCATTCTTGAGGTGCTGCGCGACAGGGAGCTCTCTGCCCGGGCCATTCAGGAGAAGCTGGGGGTCGAGCAGGCGAACCTGTCGCAGCACCTGGCGATTCTGAGAAACCATCAGATTGTGGCCAACCGCAAGGACGGCAACCAGGTCTTTTATTCCATCCGAAATCCGGTGCTGGTGGAGGTTCTCGACCTCATGCGGCGTTACTTCCAGACCAACCTGGCCGACGCGATTCAGATGCTCGAAGAAGTGGGAAGCGAGGCGTCCGACCGGTGATTGCTGCGCTGTACGTGAGTGGAATGATCGTATGGCTTGCGGGCGCCGCGGCCAGTCTGGCGCTGTGGAGCCGGCCGGCCGGAGCGCGCCGCGTGGCCTGCGGAGCGGCGCTGGCGGGCTCGCTGCTCGATCTGGCGGCTTCCGCGGCGGCTCTCTCGAGCGCCAGCCCCACCGTGATCGGACTTCCGTTCGGCAACCCGGCCTTCACCTGTTCGATCCGCCTGGACCCGCTCTCGGCATTTTTCAGCCTGGCGCTGGGGGCGCTGGCGGCCGCCGTTTCGCTCTATTCCTTCGGCTACCTGAAACAGATGGAAGGCCACCGGAACCTGGGCGCGTTCGGGTTCTTTTACAATCTGCTGCTGTTGAGTGTTGCGCTGGTCTTCACCGCATCGAACGCCTTCTTCTTCCTCGTCGTGTGGGAGGTGATGGCGCTGGCGGCCTATTGCCTGGTCAGCTTCGAGCACGAAAAAAAGAAGGCGCGCGACGCCGGAGTGCTCTTTCTCATCCTGTCGCACGCCGGCACCGGCCTGCTGTTGATTGCCTTTCTGGTTTTGGCCTCGGTCAGCGGCAGCCTGGATTTTTCGAGCTTCCACCTGCTGGCCTTGCGCATGGCGCCGCTTCAGCAAGGCGTCGTTTTTCTGCTTTTCCTCTTCGGCTTCGGGGTGAAGGCGGGGGTGGTTCCGGTTCACATCTGGATTCCGGAGGCCCACCCGGTTTCGCCCAGCAATGTGTCGGCTTTGATGTCGGGCATCATCCTGAAGGCCGGCATCTACGGCATGGCGCGGGTCTTCTTCGATTTTTACGGCGCGCCTGCACTGTGGATGGGCGCGGTGGTGCTGGGTCTGGGAGTGGCGTCGGGCCTGCTGGGCGTGCTCTATGCGCTGATGGAGCACGACCTGAAGCGCCTGCTGGCCTGGCACAGCATCGAAAATATCGGCATTATCCTGATCGGCTTCGGCGCGGCGCTGATGTTTCGCGCCCTGGGGCAGGAAAATCTGGCCGCGCTGGCGCTGATTGCCGCGCTCTATCACACCTTCAACCACGTCCTCTTCAAGGGGCTGCTTTTCATGGGCGCAGGGGCGGTGGTCGAGGCCACGCACACCCGCAATATGGAGAAGATGGGCGGGCTGATCCGGCGCATGCCGGTCACGGCGCTCTGTTTCCTGGTGGGCGCGGTGGCCATCTCCGGGCTGCCTCCGCTCAACGGATTTGTGTCCGAGTGGCTCACCTACCAGGCGCTGCTGGCCGGCTTTGGAACCACACAAAGTCTGACGCGGCTGATGTTCCCCATCGCCGGCTCGCTGCTGGCGCTGACGGCGGCCCTGGCGGCGGCCTGTTTCGTCAAAGCCTTTGCAATTCCGTTTCTGGCTCTGCCGCGCAGCCCGGAGGCCGCGGATGCGCACGAGGTCTCGTATTCGATGCGCGCCGGGATGGCGGTGCTGGCGGTGGGATGCGTCGCGCTGGGGCTGGGCGCTGCGTGGATTGTGCCGGTCTTCGATCCCATCACCGAGCAGACGCTCGGCGTGCGCGCCAGCTCGGCGCTGGGCGTCGTCCATGGCTGGGCGCTCTCGCCGGCAACGGCCCACGGAGGCACGATCTCCATGGCCGGAATCGCGCTGTTCTTTCTTGTTGCCGGTGCGGCATTCGCGCTTCCCCTGGCCCTGCGCTGGCGGCGTCGCACCGTCAGCGGGCCCACGTGGGATTGCGGCCTGCCCGGCTTGACCGCCGACAACGAATACACGGCGACGGCCTTTTCCAAACCGCTGCGCATGATCTTCTCCGTCCTCTATCGCCCCACGCGCGAGATTCAGGCCGAGTACGAAGTGTCGCCCTATTATCCCAGCTCGATCCGTTTCGAGAGCGAGATCGAACGCACCTTTGAAATTCGCCTGTACGGTCCGCTGCAGAAGCTGATCATGGCGGCGGCCAACCGCATGAAGGGCATTCAGGCGGGCAGCATCAACCTCTATCTGGCCTACATCTTCATCACGCTGATTCTGCTTCTGCTGTTTGGGGTGCGCGGATGATGGAGCAGCTGAAGGAAAGCCTGGCGCAACTTTTTCTATTGCTGGCGCTCTCGCCGCTGGTGACCGGAGTCATTCGGACGCTGAAGGCGCGGCTGCAAACCCGGCGCGGTCCGGGCATTCTGCAGCCCTACAGGGATCTGCTGAAACTCTTCCGCAAGGGCATGGTGATTCCCGAGACGGCGTCGTGGATCTTCGCGGCCACGCCCTGGGTGGTCTTCCTGAGCACGCTTCTGGCGGGGCTGATGATTCCCATGGTTGCCGCCGAGGCGCCGTTCGGCTTGCTGGGCGATGCGCTGGCGGTGATTTACCTGCTGGGGCTGGGCCGCTTCTTTCTGGCGTTGAGCGGAATGGACTGCGGCAGCTCGTTCGGCGGACTGGGCAGCAGCCGGGAGATGACCATCTCGGCGCTGGCTGAGCCGGCCATGATGCTGGCCATCTTCACGGTCGCCATCGGCGCAGGCTCGACCGGGCTGACCCAGATCGCCGGAGCCGCCATCGGGCAAAGCTGGCGTTTTCTTGCCCCCGCGCAGATGTTCGCCTTTGCCGCGCTGGCGCTGGTGCTGATTGCCGAGACGGGCCGCATTCCGGTGGACAATCCAGCCACTCACCTGGAACTGACCATGATCCACGAAGCCATGATTCTCGAGTATTCCGGCCCATTCCTGGCGCTGCTTGAATGGGCGGCGTCCATCAAGCAGTTGGTCCTGATGACGCTGCTGATCAACTGCTTCTGGCCGGTGGGCCTGCAGCCGGCGTGGTTTGGTTTCAGCGCGGCGGAAGGAATCGGCTGGCTCGTGGCCAAGCTGCTGCTGTTGAGTTGCGCGATTGTGGTGCTCGAAACAGTCAACGCCAAGATGCGGCTTTTCCGGGTGCCGGAGCTGCTGGCAGTGGCATTCACCCTGGGTTCGCTGGCGCTGGTGTCCACCTTCCTCTTCTGATGATGACGATGATGAAACCGTTTCTCGACATGCAATTCGGCGACCGCATCGTCACTTTGATGGCGGCGCTGGTGCTGGTTCTGCAGATTGCGATGGTGGCACAGCGCTGGATGGTCGCCAACATCCGCATCTTCGCGGCCCAGTCGCTGTTCCTCGCCCTGATTGCCGCCACCATCGCCTGGTTCAACCACGCGCCGCATATCTACATTGCCGCCGCGCTCACCCTGGTGGTCAAGGTGATTCTGGTTCCCATCCTGTTTGAGCGGCTGGTCGAGCGCATGGAAATCCATGAGGAGATCGAGCCGTTTGTGAACACACCGCTGTCCGTGGTGATTGCGGGCGGCCTGACGCTGGTGGGCTATGTGGTTGCCGAGGGGTTTTACCGGCCCGACGAGCCCGGACTGGGCCACAACGCGCTGGCCGTGGCCATCTCTCTGTTTCTGATCGGCTTCTTCACCATGATCAACCGCCGCAAGGCGCTCACTCAGGTTTTGGCGCTGCTTTCGCTCGAAAACGGGCTGTTTCTGGCGGCCATTTCGCTGACCTACGGGATGCCGCTGATCGTGGAACTGGGGATTTTCTTCGATGTGCTGGTGGCGGCGATGGTGCTGGGCATTCTGGTCTACCGCATCCGCGAAACCGTTGAATCCATGGACGTGAGCCGGTTGCGGAGGCTGCGAGGATAGAATGCTGCTGATTGCCCTGCTGCTCATTCCCGTCATCACCGCCGCCGCGTCCTACTTCGCGCGCAGGCGTGCGGCCATGGAAGCGGCGAACCTGGCCGGGTTCACCGCGGTCCTTCTGATCGCCGTCGCGCTGGGGGCGCGGGTGTTGGCTGCCGGGACGGTCTCGCTGGGAAACGGCTTCCTCTATACCGACGCCCTCAGCGCGCTGGTCATTCTTCTCACCGCTTCGGCGGCGCTGATCTGCTCCGCCTACTCGATCGGCTACCTGCGCGACGATGAGCGGAGCGGGGAACTGGGCGACGACATCAGCGGCCGGGAGCAGTTGGCCCAGTTGCGCATGTACTCGACGCTGACGCCGCTGTTCATCCTCTTCATGCTCTTCATCGCCATGGCCAACAACCTGGGCGTGATGTGGGCGGCGATGGAAGCGACCACGCTGGCTTCGATCTTCCTGGTGAACTTTTACGGAAAGGTCACTTCGCTCGAGGCCGCCTGGAAGTATGCCATCATCGGCGGCGTGGGCTTGTCGATGGCCCTGTTCGGCACGCTGGTGGCCTACTATGCGGGCCACGAACTGACCGGTTCGGCGGCGCTGAGCGGGCTGAACTGGTCGGTGCTGGCGCAGCACGCCGGCCAGCTCGACAAAACCTCGATGCGGCTGGCCTTCGTGCTGATTCTGATGGGCTATGGAACCAAGGCCGGCCTGGCGCCGATGCACACCTGGAAGCCGGACGCGTACAGCGAGGCGCCGGTGCCGTCGGCGGCGCTGCTGGCGTCGGCCTTGCTGAACTGCGCGCTCTACTGCCTCATCCGTTTTTACATTCTCACCAGCCGCTGTCTGGGCGCGGAGTTTCCCAGCCACCTGCTGCTGCTCTTCGGCCTGCTCTCGATGGGCGTTGCGGTCCCGTTCGTGCTGGTGCAGAAAAACTTCCGCCGCCTGCTGGCCTATTCGACCATCGATCACGCCGGCATCATGGCCGTTGCGCTGGGCTTGGGGGGCGCGCTGGGCAGCCTGGGGCTCGTGCTGCACATGACCTATCACACCATCGCAAAACCGCTGCTGTTTCTGTGTGCGGGCAACGTGCAACAGCACTACCGGACCGACCAGTTCTCCCGGATCAAGGGCGGGGTCATGAAGGTGATGCCGCTGACCGGCGTGGTGTTTCTCCTGGCCACGCTGGCGATTATCGGCATGCCGCCGTTCAGCTTGTTTCAGAGCGAGTTCCTGATTCTGCGCGCCGCCCTGGACGGCGGCCATATTCTTGCCGGCTCGCTTTTCGTCCTGTTCTCGGCGGGCGTCTTCGCCGGAGTGCTGCTGAGCGTGAGCCGGATGATCCTGGGCCCGCGCGGCGATGCGAAAGTTGTGCCGCGCCGTCCCTGGCGCAATGGGTCGCTGCTGGCGCTGGCCGGGGTGCTGGTGGTCATCGGATTCTGGGTGCCGGCTCCGCTGTTTGAACTGATTCGCGGAGCGGCGCGGGTGGTGAGCGGACAATGACGCCTCTTTTGAAGGAACTTCGCGAGCTTTTCCCGGAGCAGATCTGCTCCGTGGAAGAGCAGGTCCCGGGTCAATTCACGGTTCTGCTGAACAGCCCCGATGTCACCGCCCTCGCGCGGCATCTGCTCACCGCGCATCCGGCGAGGCTGGTGACCGTCTTCGCCGAAGACCGTGTCAAGCCGGAAGGCGTTTTCTACAACTACTACGTCTTCGACCGGCCGGGCGACCCCGACTGGCTGATCCTGAAGGCTCCCATTCCCGCGGATCATCCCTCGTTCCCGTCGCTGGCCGCGGAGCTGCCGGCCGTCAACTGGCAGGAGCGCGAGATTCAGGATTGGTTCGGCCTCGAGGCCGTCGGGCATCCCAATCCGCGGCGCGTGGCGCTGCACGATCACTGGCCGGACGTCCATCCGCTGCGCAAGGATTTTCCGCTCTCGACGGTGCTGCCTCCGTTTGAGGGAGAGCCGCACCTCTACCGTCCCGCGCACGGCGAGGGCGTCTTCCACATTCCGGTTGGCCCGGTTCATGCCGGCATCATCGAGCCCGGCCACTTCGACTTTGCCGTTGCCGGCGAGCCCATCCTGTACCTGCAACTGCGCATGTTCTACACGCACAAGGGCACCGAGAAGCTCTTCGAGCATCTGCCCATCCACCGCGCGGTTTTTCTGGCGGAGAGCATCTCCGGCGATTCGGCCTTCTCGCACGGCACAGCCTTCTGCCAGGCTGTCGAGCAGGCGGCGGGGATCGAAGTTCCCGCGCGGGCGCAACTCATGCGCGTCATTCTGCTGGAACTGGAACGGATTGCCAATCACATCGCCGATACCGGGGCCATCGCCAACGACGTGGGGTTCGCGATTGCCAATGCCCATGCCGGCCGCGTGCGGGAGATGCTGCTGGGGTTGAACGAAATGCTCGCCGGAAGCCGCGTCCTGCGCGGCATGGTGGCCATCGGCGGCGTGCGCAGGGATTGGCAGCCGGCGCAGGTGGAGGCCATCGAAACGACGCTCGAAGTGGTGGAGCGAGAGTTCCGCGATCTGGTCGAGATTCTTCAATCGTCCAACTCGACCCGCGACCGGCTGCAGCGCACCGGAATCCTGCGCCCCGAGAAGGCCGAAATGCTGGGAATCGTCGGCGTGGCGGGACGCGCCTCCGGCGTCAATCGCGACATTCGGCGCGACCACCCCTACGAGGCCTACCGTCACCTGTCCTTCCGTGTGCCCGTCTACCAGCAGGGCGATGTTCGCCACCGCATGAAGGTTCGCATCGATGAAGTGAGCGAGTCGATCCAGATGATCCGATTGTCGGTTGCCCACCTGCCGGGTGGAATCTATCGCGCCCCGGCCCAGCCCATTCCGCCCGGCCGGTGCGCGCTGAGCGCCGTGGAAGGCTGGCGCGGCGAAATCGTTCATTGGGTCCGAACCGGCGAAAACAATTGCCTGGAACGCTGCAAGGTCAAAGACCCATCCGTCAACAACTGGCCGGCCATTGTGGAAGCGGTGGAAGGCAATATCGTGGCGGATTTTCCGGTCATCAACAAGAGCCTGAACTTGTCCTACTCGGGGACGGATCGGTAGCGCAAATGTTCAAAATCCTGCAAAAATCCTTCCGAGTCGGCTCCGCAACCGCCGATTATCCGCGCCTCGCGCCTCCTCTGGCCCAGCAGTTCCGGGGATGCCCGGAGTTCGACTTCGAGCGCTGGAGCGACGCGCGTCCCGCGGCCGAGGCCTGCCCCACCGGCGCCATCGACCTCCGCGACTGCGACGGCGTGCGTCAGGTCACCGTGGATTATGGCCGCTGCATCTTTTGCGGCGAATGCGCGGAGGCCTGCGCCGCCAGCCCTGAAAAAGCGAGTCCTGTACAGACAAGCCCAATACAAGCGAGCCCGGTACAAGCAAGCCCAGCGCAAGTGAGCCCCATCCGCATGAGCCGCCGCTTCGAGCTTGCGACCGCCGACCGCCGCGACCTGATTCTTACGGCCGAATACGCGCTCCACCCCGACGGCACGCACGCCGGGCTGAAGTCGGCCACCAGCGGCCTCAGCGACGAGGAACCCGGCAAGCGGATCGAAGCGGCCATCCGGAAGCTGCTCGGCCGCTCGCTCTCGATTCGCCAGGTGGATGCCGGCTCGTGCAACGGCTGCGAGCAGGAGATCGGCGCGTTGAACAACCCGGTCCACGACATCGAGCGCTTCGGCATTCATTTCGTAGCCTCGCCGCGCCATGCCGACATGCTCCTGGTCACCGGCCCCGTCACCCGCAACATGGAACTGGCGCTGCGCAAGACCTGGGCCGCGACTCCGGACCCGAAAATCGTGGTTGCCGTGGGCGCCTGCGGCATCAGCGGAGGCATCTTCGGCGCGAACTACGCCTCTCTCGGCGGCGTGGACGCGGTTCTTCCCGTGGACGTCTACATTCCCGGCTGTCCGCCCCGCCCGGAGGCGCTGCTGCACGGCATTTTGCTGGCATTGGGCCGGTTCCAGCCCCGCGCGGGCTCCACTCCGCGGCCATGAGGCTGTCGCAGAACTCGGTCTCTAACCGCTGCACCCGCTCTCTGACCGCTGATTGTTGTACTAATTCCGGGTGCCCCAGGTCCCGATTTTGGGACCTGGGATCGTACAAAACCGAATTCCAGAATTATCCTGTCTGAAACCCGCAGCAAATTCACTTTTAGTGTAGAGCTGTCTTGAAAGGGCACAGCTTCAGGGCAAATTCACCTTTGGTGTAGAGCTGAAGGGCACGGCTTCAGAGCAAATTCACCTTTGGTGTGGAGCTGTTTTGAAAGGGCACGGCTTCAGAGCGAATTTATTTTTGGTGTAGAGCTGATTTGAAAGGGCATGGCTTCAGCCGTGCCACAAAACATCCAATAAAACTGGGGGCTTTAGCCCCTGAGGGATGCTTCGTCCTCTATACCAATAGGAAATTTGCTCTAGGAGCAGTCTGACTCCCCATCTCCGGTTACGGCTGCGATGAACTCGCGCCAACTCGCTAGAGCATTTTTCTAGTAGGTGTAGAGTGGCTTTGAAAGGGCACGGCTTTAGCCGTGCCGTAAAAAGGCCGGAATGATAGGGCTTTAGCCCCTGAGGGAATGCCTCTCCATCTACACCATCAGGAGAAATGCCCTAACTCGCGATTTCCGCGCAGCGGAAGCCAACCCGCTGATTTTGTCCACCACCCGCCTCATCCAGAAATTCTGTTCACAGAGAGGGCAATGCACCCTCCGCTTTGCCGCCCGACCGCCCGCCGCGCCCGCAAATCCCAGCAAGCCTCCGCGATGCCGACTTGAACGAAGCCGCTGCGGCGGCGGACGCTTACGCGTGTTCCTCAGCCGGCATGATTGGCTGAAGGCATAGTTTTGGTCACAGAGAAGGAGGATTCTCTGTGACCCATCTACGTC
>Ga0182030_10000953_pt1 | contig 57705 bp, 47 predicted proteins | sample 812S3MmetaG_FD_121299 | JGI IMG/M metagenome (GOLD analysis project Ga0182030, IMG submission 121299) | Permafrost microbial communities from Stordalen Mire, Sweden - 812S3M metaG (Illumina Assembly) | ecosystem: Environmental > Terrestrial > Soil > Wetlands > Permafrost | place: Sweden... | reverse complement strand
TCGGTGTTCCTGGTCAACGTGCCCATTGCGGCGCTGGGCGTCATCGGGGCAATCTGGCTCGTACCGAATTCGAAGAACCCGCTCTCATCGCGCCCTGACGCGATCGGCGCGTTCTTGTCGATGCTCGGACTTGGCCTACTTCTATGGGGCATCATCGAGGCGCCGGGGCGGGGATGGACATCGCCGGCCATCGTGGGTTCCTTGACGGCCGCCCTGGTACTGGTGGTGGGCTTCATTGTCTGGGAACGTCGGATTGATCACGCGATGCTGCCCCTTCGCTTCTTCGCCAGCCGCCGCTACAGCGTGGCGATTTCGGCCCTGGCCCTGGTGCTCTTCGGATTGCTCGGAATGTTCTTCCTCTTCACCCAGTACCTGCAGTTCGACTTGGGCTACAGCCCGCTGGCCGCCGGGGTTCGCATCATCCCCGTCGCGGCGGCGCTGCTCGTCATCGCGCCACTCTCCGTGCTCGTCGCTCGCGCGGTCGGGACCAAGGCCGTCGTGGCCACGGGCCTCGCCCTGGTGGCCGTGGCCTTTGGCCTCCTGTCGCGCACGAGCGTCACGGGCACCTATCGAGACTGCCTCGTGCCCTTCATCATTATCGGTGTCGGGGTGGCGTTGTCCCTCGCACCGTGCACGGAGTCGGTTATGGGATCGCTGCCCAGGTCCGAAGCGGGCGTGGGATCGGCGACCAACGACACCGCCATGCAACTCGGCGGCGCGTTGGGCGTAGGCGTACTGGGCTCCGTGCTCGACCTGCGCTACCAGCATCTCATGGCCCACGCGGCCGCACGGGTAGATGTGCCGGCATCGATTCAGAAGCTGATCGAAAGCTCCCTCGGCGCGGCACTCGCCGTGGCCCACCGAGCGCCAAAGAGTCTGGGCGAACAACTCGCGTTGGTGGCACGTCACGCCTTCGTGTCGGGCATGGATGAGGCGTTGCTGATCGCCACCGTGGTGGTGGGTGTGGCCGCCCTCGTTATCGCGGTGATGCTGCCCAACCGTGGCACACTCCCCAACGATTCCGAAGCGAGTTCGATCCCTTGCGAGGAGTGACGGCAATCGAATCATTCTTGAGTTGCGACACCAAGGGAGGTCTAGCGAGCGTGGCCCAAAAGCGGTCCAGCGCCAACGCAACGACGGACGGCTTTGTGCACGAGTCGAAATATCGCGTGGCACCAGCGAGCAGTCACGTGCTACTTCGAACGGAACTACGGCTGATAGACGATCAGTTTGGTCTCGATCCAAATTAGGACTTTCGACCCTACAACCCCGGTCCGGCACTCGCTATTTTCATTTTATGGAGGGCCACTAAGGCTCACGATGGGCCGGTTGCCTTTCAGAGAGCAGGCGAAGAAATGCTGTCAAAGTCTTCCCCAATGGAAAGGGACCTACTAGTACGTTTCGGGCCCCCGTGGGTGTGGGTAGATGAGTTGTTTCGCGATGGCGAAGGGCGTCGGTCCTTCAAGATTGAAGAAACCAAAGATGGCGAGTCAATGGTGATTCGAGCCGAACTGCCCGGGATTGATCCGGACAAGGATGTCACCGTTGAGGTAGTCGAAGATGAGTTGGTTATCAGGGCCCAGCGCGCCGAGACCCATCGGAGCGAGAGCGATCACGTATACCATAGTGAGTTCCGTTACGGTTCGTTTATGAGAAGCATTCCAATTCCCGATGACGTCGACGAGTCCAAAGTCGAGGCAACGTACAAGGATGGCATCCTTGAGGTGCGTCTGCAGTCGAGCGGCGAAGTTGGCGTCAAGGAACCTCACCGAGTGCTTGTAAGTCACGCGTAGAGCTGCGGTAGGCGAGCCAGTCGCCCGGTGCACGAGGGCGCACGAGAAAGGAAGTTCTTTCCGTGCGCCCTCGATAGTCGTTGCCCCTTGCGCAGCGGTTTCGAGCGCCACTCGTTTCACGTAGGCCGCTCATTTTGGGGCGTTCGTTGCCGAGTTGGCACAATTCGCATTCCTGTCGGGAAGGGACGAAGTTCTCACGAGTGCGATTCCGGCGGTGGGCGGGACGGTCTTCCTGGTCTGTCTCCTGGTCCTAAATCGATTACCTAAATTCACGAATTAGTGATCGACGTCGACAAGGTGAGCGAAGCACATAACGACCAAGAATTTGTCTCGCAAAGATTTGATGTATCAGGGGTCTGTTCGTAAGGCTCCGCCCGTCATGTGGCAATGAGTTGACAAAGCCATTTCACCACTGGACCGAATGTCTTCGGCGTTGGAGTGCTGCATCCGTACTCATTCATCGCTGCCCGCCTTCGAAATCGTCTCGTCCTGGGCGTAGGGGCCGTGAGAGAGCAAGGTGGTTGCAACGTGCACTTGCTGGCAATTACGCCGGTGGCGCGGTTGTGGTGGTCGTCACCGGCGTGGTTGTGGTGGTCGTCACGGGCACGGTCGTGGTCGTCGTGGTCGTCGTCGTGGCGTTGTAGCTGGCGAGGTCCTTCACGTACACGGCCTTGGCCTGCAGGTAGGACGCCACCGTCGTTGGCCACGAGGACCATTTGGCTTCGAGTTGCGCGATGGCCGTGGCGTCGAGCTCACTGAGTGGTTCACTGACCGGCGGGGTCGGGGGCACGCTCTGGGTGAAGGCCCAGCCGCAGCCCGGGCCCACGACGTCGCTCGCGGGCACCAGCACCGAGGCGGACAGCGCAATAGTGGGCACGACCGGTGCTACCGGGGCCGTGGTGATCGAACCGGCAGGCGGAGCAATCACCGCGGGCGCGGGACCGTTCAGTAGGGCGAGGTTCGGGCGGGGGACCGACGCCGGAGGACTGACCACGCTGCGGGTCGCGTAGGGGGTGTAGTCCGTCTGGGTGGGGTTGCGTCGCGCGGCCGCCACGGGTGCGACCTCATTGACACAGACCGACTGCATTAAGCCCGCGAACTGCACGTCGATGGCAGCGGCGAGGGCGAGCGTGGCGCTGGTAGCGCTCTGGTAGCCCGTCGGGAAGGCGTAGAGCGAGACGAGCACGTCGCCGCGGCGCCAGGTCACCTCGAGGATGGACGAGCCCGACACGTCGGGCCCGCTGGCGACGAAGCCGTCGAGGCCCGTGGGCGACGTGGTCAACACGTAGTCGCCGGCGCAGGCCGCGACGCCCGTCAGGGTGCGTGCCAGCACGAGCGCCCCCAGCCCGGGTCCGAAGACGTCCACGTCGGCGACGACCGACAGCGTCGTGGACGAGAGGGTCAAGGTCCGCGACTCCTGGGCCACCGGTATCGCTTGGGATGAGCAGCCGTTGAGCAGGGGATTCGTGGCTGCGAAGGAGGGATCCTGCGCACTGAATCCGCTTTCGTGCTTGAGGTCGCCCAGTAGCGCCGTGACCATCGAGGCCGAGGGAGCTGCGTCGTGCGGCGCGGGTCTGACGGGCGTCAGCGTCGTGGTGGTCGTCGGACTCGCGGGATCTGGAGCCACGGGGGAGAGTAACAGTCCCGAAACGGCCAGCGTGACGAGCACGACGACAACGACGACCAGCAACGAGACAGCGGCCGTGAGCGTGTAGTTGACGAACCGGTGGCGCACCGCGCGTAGCCGGGACGTCGGTTCACTCACGACGTGGGTTCCGAGTAGGGCATCACGGTGATCGTCGCGCTGGGCTCGACCGCACTTCCAGCCGGGGGCGACGTGAGGCCCGCCGTGCCGGAGTCGGGGCCAGTGACCACGAGGCCGAACGAGTCCAGCAGGGCGCGGGCGTTGCTCATGGTGAGGTCCGCCACGTTGGGCACGACCTCGGTTGACTTGGCGAGATAGATCTCCGTGGGTGGGGAGATTGGCACGTCCGGTTGGCCGGCCAGTATGGGCGTCATTGCGGTCTTGAACATGGCGGCGGGCAGCGTGCCACCGTAGACCGCCGCGACCCCGGCGACGTTGTACAGGGGGTAGGTGATACCTCTTGGGTCACCCATCCATACGGCCATTGCGGTCGTGGCGGTGTAGCCGTCGAACCAGGCGGAACCGAAGTTGCCGGTGGTGCCCGTCTTGCCGGCGAGCGTGTGGCCGGGGATCTGCGCGGCGATGCCGGTACCCGAAGTAACGACACCCGCGAGCAGTGACGTGACGGTGTCGGCGACCGCCGGGGCCAGCACCTGGGAGCAGCGCGGGGCCACTGAGACCTTGTGGCCGCTCGACAACGTGACGCTCGCGACCGCATTGGGCGTGCAGTGCAGTCCGTGCGCGGCCAAGGTGGCGTAGGCGCCCGCCATCTGGATGGCGGTGAAGCCTCGGGCACCGAGCGTGAGGCTGCCCTCCCTGGCGGTGACCGCGTTCGGGCCGGAAAGGGGCAGTGAGGAGAGGCCCATGGCCCGCGCGGTCATGGCAATGGGTAGCACGCCGACCATCTGTTCGAGCTGGACGAAGGCCGTGTTCACCGATCCGTCGGTCGCCTGGGCAATGGTGAGGTTGGAACCGTCGCTGGGCTCGGCGTTGGTGAAGAAGCCCCCCGGCGGGTTGTCCATGGTGGTCGAGTGGTACGTGGCCCCGGCGGGCAGGATGGTCGAGAGCGGCACGCCCTCGGTGAGTGCAGTCGACAGCGTGAAGGCCTTGAAGGTGGAGCCCACCGGCGAAGGGGAGTTCGCGTAGTTCAGCGTGGTCTGGTTCTTGGCCGTGTCCAGTCCGTAGACGCGGTTCTGGGCCATCGCGGTGATCGCGCCGGTGCCGGGCGTCTCGACGACGATGGCGTCGCCGACCCGGTTGGTGTCGCCCACGATGGAAACGGCCGCCGCTTGCGCGGCGGCCTGGTCGTGGGGCACCAGGGTCGTGCGGATGATGAGCCCGCCGTGTTGCAGGGTCGCCAGTCGCAACGCCCGGGTCGCCCCTAGAGCCGGCAACGTCAACAGTTCACTCGAGACCCAATCACAGAAGTAGGGCACCCGGCTCACCTGGCACCCGGTCGACGGCTCGGATGGCTTGAGCGCCAGGGGCGACGCCATCGCCGCGAGTTCGGCCGCGCGGCCGATCTGGTGGTTGACGAAGGTGACGTGCAGCACCTGGTTGCGGATGCGACGCGCGAGGGACGGGTGACTCATCGGGTCGTAGTTGGTCGGGGATTCGACCAACGCGACCAGCATCGCGGCCTGGGCCAGGTTGAGCTGGCTGGCGTGCACGGAGTAGTAGCGCCGGGCCGCGGCCTCAATGCCGTAGGCCTGGGAACCGAAGTAGACGGTGTTGAGGTAGCCCTCGAGGATCTGGTCCTTGGTGAGTTGGCGGGTGAGCTGGCGCGCGTAGACGATTTCATTCACCTTGCGCTGGATCGTGTCGAGTTGCGCATTGTCACCCTGCTGGAGTTCCAGGATGTTCTTCACGTACTGCTCCGTGAGCGTGGAACCACCCTGCGTCGGGCGCCCCTCGACGTCAGCGATCACGGCCCGGGCAATGCCGCGAGGATCCACGCCGTTGTTGGTGTAGAAGGTGCGGTCTTCGGAGGAGATGAGCGTCTTGATGACGATCGGGTTCACCTCCGACAGCGACACCGGCACCCGGTTCTCCGAACTGAACCGAGCGAGCACCGCACCGTTGGCGCCCAGCAATGTCGAGTACTGGGGGAGCTGGGGTATGACCAGCGGGGGCAGGTCGGTGGCGATCGCGTCGATATTGGCGGCGCCGACAATCATGGTCGAGCTGACGACCGGGACGTACACACTGACAAGAACAAACACGAGCAGGGTCGACACGAGGACGAGTAGCGCGATCGTGCGACGGTACATAGTCAAACGGTAGAGGAGCGGGCGCAGTGCCGCTAGTCGGAATCGACGAAATAGTCCTCCGGGGCCTGCTCAAAGAAGTTGCGGCCCCACCACGCGTGACACGGGTGCGTCCGAATTTTCAGTGACGACGAACACTAGAGAACGTGTGTGAACACGCCGTGGTCGGGCTGGGGAGATTTGAACTCCCGATCTCTCGGCCCCCAGCCGAGCGCTCTAGACCAAACTAAGCCACAGCCCGCGAAGGGAAAATCTTAGTCGGTTCGAGGCCCTTAGCTTTGCTGGAAGGAACCGTGGGTCTGCTCGGGATTCGTCAACCACGCTCGCGCCTCGCACAGGTGAAGAATGGTTTCACCCGTTGCCTTGGCGATCAATGCCTGATGTATTCGTTCGTCGAGTTCTTGTATGAGTTCATCAACGGTCATGCTCTCTCCTTCGTTCAGCCGCCCGCGACAGCATTGACAATTTCGATTACGTCACCGTCGTGAAGTGACGTTGTAGACCACTCGCCGCGACGAATGACTTCGCCGTTGATCGCGACTGCAACCCCCTTCGGTTCAATGGCCATGTCATTCATCATTGCGGTCAGCGAGTCAAACGCCCCATCATGTTCGATGCCGTTCACTCGTATCATGCGGCCCCCTCAACAAAGTTGAGCGCCCACTGCGCGGCCAACGGCGCCAGCGTGACGCCGTGTCGGTAGTGACCGGAGGACCAGGCCCAACCGCCTCGGGGCAAGACCTCGAAGAAGGGGCGCAGGTCATCGCTCGCGGGCCTCAAGCCGAACCTATTTTCGACAATCGTCGCAGTCTCTAATGACGGCACGATGTCGAGTGCGTCGCGCAGCAGTCGCTGGACCTCACCGACCTGGACTGAAAGGCCGGAGCGCTCTTCGGCGGTCGCCCCGAGGACGCAGTAACCGCCGGGTCGACTGACCATGTAGAAGTTACGACCCCGCACGAAAGCTCGCACCGTCGGCAATGAGCTGCGATCGACGCCGTTGACCCGCATCGTCACCCCGTGCACGGGGCGCACGACGTGGACGCCTGAGGTGACGGCGCCGCCCGGCACGTTGAGTGCGCCCGTCGCGAGGATGCCCTTGGACGCGCTAAAACTGCCCGTCGCGGTTGATGCGTGGACGCCCGCCGCGTCACCGCTAATACTATGAACCTTTTCTGTTACGACGCGGACCCCGAGGACCTCGAGCGCGCGCAAGAGAATGTCCACGGCCTGGTCGGGATCGACCCACGCGTCATCGGGCATGAAGAGACCTTGCGTAATACGTGCCGACAGCGCGGTGAAGAACTCCGGTGAACCCCCTCGATTGACGTCGTGACACGCCGCGCCGAAACCGGACGCCACGTGCGCAGCCTGATCAACCAGGCGCCGATCGCTGGCGTCCCAACCCACCAACAACGTCCCCGTCTCGTGAATGCTGACCCGCGATCCGGTCAGGGCGAATAGCTCGTCGGACAGGTCGTGCCACATCGAGATTGCGCCACTCTGCAGCGCGTAGTTGCTTTCTTCTCCGGGCGACGTCTCTGCGGTGGGCGCTAACATGCCTGCGGCCGCCCACGTGGCGCCACGAGCTGGCGTCGGGTCAAAAATGGTGACCGAATGACCGGACTGTGCCAATCGAAACGCACTGGTCAGCCCAATGATGCCGGCACCCACGACCAGCGCCGTCGGCGACTCAGATTTCACGTATCCAGCGTAGGGCCATATCGACAAGCAAAATTAGGTATAGTTGGGTTGGGTCAGCGTCGCCCCATAAAGGCACGCCATGAAGAACTCACTCTACGATCCAAATTTTGAACACGACGCCTGCGGCGTGGGAATGGTCGCGGACCTGACCGCCCGGGCCACGCACGCGACGGTGTACGACGCGCTCACGATCCTCGAGAACTTAGAGCACCGTGGTGCGACGGGTGCCGATCCCGAGTCCGGTGACGGCGCGGGCTTGCTCGTTCAGATGCCCGACGCGTTGATGCGCGCGCTGTTTGGCGACGCGGTCCCCGAGGCCGGGCAGTACGGCATTGCCCACTGGATGATCCCCAAAGATTTGGACCTCGAGTACGCGAGGTCCACCATCGACAGCACGCTCGCGCGAGTGGGGCTCGTCTCGGCAGGCTGGCGTAACGTACCGGTTGATTCGAGCCTGCTCGGTCCTGGCTCTCGAGCCAGCGAACCTCACTTCACCCAGCAACTGATTGTCAGGTCAGACGAGGCGCCAACGGTGGACCTGGAGCGGGCGCTCTACTGCGCGCGCAAAATCATTGAACACACCATCGACATCTACGCCTCCTCGTGTTCGAGCACGGTGCTCATCTACAAGGGCATGCTCACCTCGCCCCAGTTGCGTCAATACTTCACCGACCTGCGTGACGAGCGGCTCACATCAGCCATCGCGGTCGTGCACAGCCGGTTCTCCACCAATACCCTGCCGCGCTGGAGCCTCGCCCAGCCCTTTCGCTACATTGCGCACAACGGTGAAATCAATACCGTGAGAGGAAATCGCAACTGGATCACGGCACGCGAGACCACGTTGCACAGCGCCGCGTTACCCCTTCCCATCAGCGACATCACACCGATCGTGACCGAGGCGATGAGTGACTCGGCGAGCTTCGATGAAGTGGTGGAATTGCTCGTCCAGTCGGGCCGGTCACTGCCGCACGCGGTCTTGATGATGATCCCCGAAGCGTGGGAGCGCTCGACCTTCATGAGCGCGGAACGCCGCGACTTCTATCGCTATCACGCGGCCCTCATGGAACCCTGGGACGGCCCGGCATCGATCACGTTCTGTGACGGCCAAGTCGTGGGCGCGGTGCTCGACCGCAATGGACTGCGTCCGGCGCGCTACTGGGTGACCAAGGATCAACGGGTGATCTTCGCCAGCGAAGTCGGGGTGCTGCCCGTTGATCCGGCGAACATCGAACGCAAGGGACGCCTGCAGCCCGGCCGCGTGTTCCTGGTCGACATTGCCCAAGGGCGCATCATCGACGACGGCGAGCTCAAGAGCGACCTCGCCGCTCGCGCGCCCTACGGCGAGTGGCTTGACGAGCAGCAAGTGTCGCTCGACCAAATCGAAGCACCGGCGATGCTCACGCCGAGCCACGCCTCGATCGTACGCCAGCAGAAGAGCTTCGGCTACAGCGACGAAGACCTGCGTCTTATCATCCGCCACATGGCCCAAGTGAGCGAAGAGCCCATTGGTTCAATGGGCTCTGACGCCACGGTGCCGGCGCTCTCGCACCAACCGCGCGTGCTCTTTGACTACTTCACGCAACTCTTCGCCCAGGTCACTAATCCACCGCTCGACGCGATCCGCGAGGAACTGGTCACCTCCACGCGCGTCGCGATTGGCGGCGAAGACAATCTGCTCACCGAGACGGCCCGACACTGTCATCAGATAGTGCTGCCGTCACCGGTCCTGAGTGTTCAAGAGTTGGCCAAGATCCGCTACATCGAAGAGAGCGACCGTGTCACTGGCTTTAAGACCGCGGTCCTTGATGGCCTCTTTGATGTCGTCGACGGACCGCTCGCGGGCGCCTCGTTGACTCAGGCCGTTGATCGCGTCTGTGATGAGGCGGTCGAGAGCGTTCGTAGCGGAGCTAACATCCTGATCCTCTCGGACCGCAATACCACCGACGTCGCGGCCGCGATTCCCAGTTTGCTCTTAGTGAGCGCGGTGCACCACCGTTTGGTGGATGAGCACCTGCGCACGAGCGCCGCGCTGGTCATTGAGACTGGCGACGCCCGCGAGGTCCATCACCTGGCGCTGCTCATTGGCTTCGGCGCCTCCGCGGTCTGTCCGTATCTCGCCTACGAGTCAATCGACGCTCTCGTCGAGTCCGGCGAACTCACTGACTTAAGTGATTTCGAGGCCCGATACCAGTACGGCAAGGCGCTCAACAAGGGCATCGTCAAGACCATGTCCAAGATGGGCGTGAGCACCGTCGCGGGTTACATCGGATCGCAACTCTTCGAGGCCGTCGGCGTCTCGGACCTGGTGCTCAGCCGCTACTTCCCGGGATTCCACTCGCGCCTGGGCGGCGTCACGATTGACCACATTGCCCGCAGCGTGCTCGACCTGCACGCCGACGGGTTTGGCCCCGCCGTGAGCGAACAGTTGGTCTTGCGCAGCCGCGGTGAGTACCAGTGGCGCCGCGACGGCGAACTGCACCTCTTTAACCCGCGGACCGTCCAAAAGCTGCAGCACGCCACGCGCGAGAAGCGATTCGACATCTTCAAGCAGTACACGGCCATGGTCGACGAGCAGGCGAGCGGGAAGGTGACCCTGCGCGGACTCTTTGAACTGGTGCCGGGCGTCGCGCCAATTCCCATTGACGAGGTCGAGGGCGTCTCGTCGATCATCAAGCGGTTCTCCACCGGTGCGATGTCCTACGGATCAATCTCCGAAGAGGCGCACAGCACCCTGGCGGTCGCCATGAACCGCATTGGTGGCAAGTCCAACACCGGTGAGGGCGGCGAAGATGAGGACCGTTTCGACACCTCAGACCCCCGCTACAACCGCCGCTCCGCGATCAAGCAGGTGGCGTCCGGACGCTTCGGCGTCACCAGCCGCTACCTCGTGAACGCCGACGACCTGCAGATCAAGATGGCCCAGGGCGCCAAGCCCGGCGAGGGCGGACAGTTGCCGGGCACCAAGGTCTATCCGTGGATCGCCAAGACCCGCCACTCAACCCCCGGCGTCGGCCTCATCTCGCCGCCGCCGCACCACGACATCTATTCCATCGAAGACCTGGCCCAGCTGATCTACGACCTCAAGTGCGCCAATGATCAGGCGCGTATCCACGTGAAGCTCGTGAGCGAACAGGGCGTGGGCACGATTGCCGCGGGCGTGGCCAAAGCGCACGCCGACGTGATCCTCATCTCGGGCCACGACGGCGGCACCGGCGCGGCACCGTTGTCGTCGCTCAAGCACGCCGGCACCCCGTGGGAGATTGGCCTGGCCGAAGCCCACCAGACCCTGGCCGCGAATGGGCTGCGTAGCCGTGTCGTGCTCCAGGTTGACGGACAGCTGAAGACCGGCCGCGACGTGATCATGGCGGCACTGCTCGGCGCCGAGGAGTTTGGCTTTGCGACCGCACCGCTCGTGGTCTCGGGTTGCGTGATGATGCGTGTCTGCCACCTCGATACCTGTCCCGTCGGCATCGCCACGCAGAACCCGCTACTGCGCGAGCGCTTCACCGGACAGCCGGAATTTGTCGAGAACTTTTTTGAATTCATCGCCCAGGAGGTCCGCGAGTATTTGGCGCAGCTGGGTGCGCGCACGCTCGAGGAGATCATTGGCGACACCACGCGCATCAGCGTCGACACGCCCGACGACGCGGATAACGATCTGGATCTCAGCGCGCTGCTGGCCGTCGTCCACCCCGACCAGCGCCACCAGAGCATGAAGCAGGACCACGGACTCGACGGAGCGCTCGATTGGACGTTCCTCGACGACGCGGTGAGCGCGGCCAACAAGGGCGAGTCGCTCAGCGTGCGCACCAAGATTCGCAACGTCAACCGGGCGGTGGGCACGCTCACCGGCAGCGCGATCACCCGTTCACTCGGAGCGCGCACGTTGGTCGACGATCAGATCCAGATCCATCTGGAGGGTTCGTCGGGCCAGAGCCTGGGAGCGTTCATTCCCGCCGGTCTCACCCTGCGTCTCACGGGAGACGCCAACGACTACGCCGGCAAGGGCCTGTCGGGAGGACGGATCATCATTCGCCCCTTCGCCGAGTCGACGTTCGCCAGTGACGAGAACATCATCGCGGGCAACGTCATTGGTTACGGCGCGACGAGCGGTGAGATCTTCGTCAGCGGTGTCGTGGGCGAGCGCTGCGGGGTGCGCAACTCGGGCGCCACCATCGTTGTTGAAGGCACCGGGGACCACGCCTGCGAGTACATGACCGGGGGAGTGGTCGTCATCCTCGGTGACGTCGGGCGAAACCTCGCCGCGGGCATGTCCGGCGGCACGCTCTACCTCTACGACCCCGACCAGAAGATCTACGACCACCTGAGTGCCGGCGTATATGAGATCGATCCGCTCGAATACGAGGACGACGAGAAGTTACTCTCGCTGCTCGAGCGGTATCGAGACGAAACGGGCTCAAAGAAGGCGCAGGCGATGCTCATGAGTTGGCGCGAAGCGCGCATGGTCTTCGTGCGCGTCGAAACCTCGGAGTACCAGCGCATGCGCGACGAGACACGCAATGGCTAAGCCCACCGGATTCTTAGAGTTCGCTCGCCAGGGGCCGACGATGCGTCCTGTGCCCGTGCGCCTGCGCGACTGGCACGAGGTGTACGAACCCCAAGAAGACAGCCAGGTCGTCCAACAGGCGACGCGCTGCATGGACTGCGGCATACCGTTCTGCATGCAGGGCTGTCCGCTGGGCAACCGAATTCCCGATTTCAACGACCGTGTCTACCGCTCTCAGTGGGAACAGGCGGCGGTCCAGCTGTTCAGCACCAACAACTTCCCGGAGTTCACCGGCCGACTCTGTCCGGCCCCGTGTGAGTCGGCCTGTGTCTTGGGCATTGGCAGCGACCCCGTCACGATTGAGCGCATTGAGTACGAGGTCGCCGAGCACGCCTTCGCCAATGGTTTTGACGTGGCGAGTGGGACCGACGCGAAGACGGGCAAGCACGTGGTCGTGGTGGGCTCCGGCCCGGCCGGGCTCGCCGCCGCCGCCCAACTGCGCAGCGTGGGCCACGACGTCGCGATTTACGAGCGCAGTGACGCCATTGGCGGGCTGCTGCGCTACGGAATCCCCGAGTTCAAGTTAGAAAAGGCCGTGCTCGATCGCCGCATCGAGGTCATGGTGAAGTCCGGCGTGACGTTCCACCCGAACGTCACGGTGGGCGAGTCGGGCACCCCGCTGTCGGACTTGCAGAGCAACTTTGACGCGGTGCTGCTCGCCGTAGGTTCGACCATTCCGCGGCTCATCAACGTCGAGGGCTCCCAGCTCTCGGGCATCTATCCAGCCATGACGTACCTGGAAGCTTCTAATCGGGCCGTGCGCGACGGCGTGGAGACATCGATCAACGCGAAGGGACGCCACGTGATCATCTTGGGCGGCGGCGACACGGGCGCGGACTGTCTGGGCACGCTGCACCGTCAGGGCGCGGCGTCGATCATTCAGATTGAGATTCTCGACCAACCGCCCATCACCCGACCGACCAGCGAGCCCTGGCCCACCATGGCGCGACTACTCAAAAATACGTCGGCCCACCTCGAGGGCGGCGAGCGACTGTTTTCAACCGAGACACTCGAGTTCCGCGGTGAGCGACACCTCGAAGAGCTGGTCCTGCGTGACAATGCCAGCGGAGAGTTGGTGCACACGCGAGCCGATATGGTACTAATCGCAGCCGGATTCGTAGGTCCGGAGTTGGACGACCTCGGACTTAACGCCGAGCCCTACCTCACCGAGCGCGCCACGTTGTCCGTGGATGACGAGTGGAGGATATCCACGTCCAGGGAGGCATCGCCCGTCTTCGCCTGCGGCGACGCCGTACGCGGACAGAGCCTGATTGTCTGGGCCATCGCCGAGGGTCGCAGCGCCGCGCGCGCGATTGACGGCTGTCTTCGCGCTGCGCCCTCGATCTTGCCGGCCCCCGTCAGCCCCTACGAACTTTCCTGGTAGGGCCACGCTGACGCTCCCAGTTTTGTAGCATCGTCGCAACGGCGTCCTTCAGGGGGAACCATGCAGAGCACGATGCAAGATGGACCGCTCTTGATCAGCGGGATCATCCGTCACGGTCAGGCGGTCTATGCCGATAAGAAGATCTTCACGGTCACTCCCGAGGGTGTCGAGCAAGCGACCTTTTTCCAAGTTGCCCAGCGGGCCGAGCAACTGGCGACCGCACTGACCAAGCTCGGCGTGCGGCGCGACGACCGCGTCGCCACCTTCATGTGGAACAACCAGACCCACGTGGAGGCCTACATCGCGGTCCCGTGCATGGGCGCGATACTGCACACGCTCAACATCCGACTCTTCCCCGAGCAACTGGCGTTCATCATCAATCACGCCCAGGACAAGGTCATCATCGTCGACGCCTCGCTCGCGCCGTTGCTCGCCAAGGTGCGTGACCAGATCCCCTCGGTCGAGCACATCATCGTCAACGGAGCCGATTCGAGTGGCCTGCTCGGCGAGACGATTGACTACGAGACGTTCGTTCAGAGCGAGGCCCCGGGATTCGAGTGGCCCGACCTGGACGAAAAGTCCGCGGCCATTCTCTGTTACACCTCGGGGACCACCGGCGACCCCAAGGGCGTGTTGTACTCGCACCGCTCCACCTGGCTGCACTCATTGGCCTCGACGTCGGCGAACTCGATTGGCTTCAGCGAGCGCGACCGCGTGCTGCTCATCGTGCCGATGTTCCACGTCAACGCCTGGGGTGCAGTGTTCACCGCCTACTTCTGCGGTGGCGAACTGATCATGCCCCAGATGTTCTTGCAGGGAGAGCCAATCGTCAAGATGATCCGCGAACTGCGACCGACCTTCTCGCTCGGGGTGCCCACGATCTGGAACGACGTCCTGCGCGCCGCCGAGAACAATCCCGAGGTCGACTTCTCGAGCCTGCGCGGACTACTCGCCGGAGGATCGGCGGTGCCGCGCGTCATGATCGAAACCTTCCGCGACAAGTACGGCATCGACCTCATTCAGGGCTGGGGCATGACCGAGAGCAGCCCCCTGGCGGCGGTGTCCATTCCCCCGGCGGGCACGCCCAAGGATCAAGAGATTGACTTTCGCGTCAAGGCCGGGCGAATCGTGGGCGGCGTGGAAATGCGCATCACCGACGAGAACGGAACGGTGCTGCCGCGCGACGGCGTGGCGGTGGGCGAATACGAGATGCGCGGACCGTGGATCACCGGCTCCTACTTCAAGGTCGACGACCCCGAAAAGTTCCGCGACGGGTGGTTGCGCACGGGCGACATCGGCACGATCGACCCGCTCGGTTTCATGGTGATCAGTGACCGCACCAAGGACGTCATCAAATCGGGCGGTGAATGGATCAGCTCGGTCATGCTTGAAGTGACCATGATGGCGCACCCGGCAGTGTTTGAGGCCGCCGTGGTGGCCGTACCCGACGAGAAGTGGCAGGAGCGACCGCTGTGTTGCGTGGTGCTGCGTCCGGGCATGACGGCGACCCCCGAGGAGTTGCGCGACTTCCTCGCCGAGCGCATGGCCAAATGGTGGCTGCCCGAGAACTGGTCGTTCCTCGAGTCAATTCCCAAGACGAGCGTCGGCAAGTTCGACAAGAAGGTACTGCGCGCTCAGTACCACGACGAGGCGCTCGATGTGGTGGTGCTTCGTTGATGGAGTCGTTCCACGACCTCGCTGACGAGATCGCGAACCTAGAACACCGAGTGTCCGACGCCATCTTCGACACGCTGCGCGAGCAGGTTCGCTCGGGCGGATCCGAACAGGCCAAGGAGCTAGAACGCCAACTCTCCAAGGTTCGCCGGAGTCTGCAGAAGGCCGAGATGCTACTGCGCGCGACCAGCGAGGACTAGTCAACCCACTTGTTGAGCGCGTCGATGATGAGGCGCAGATTGGCGTAGTTGCGGTGCTCGAAATTGAACGTCACGCTGGACTGCTCGACCCTGAAGCCCTCTCCCGAGGCGAATATTGGCACGAGTCCCGCGAGGTCCTTCAGTTGTTCGCTCGTAGGAATCTCCCGCACCTCGACGGCGGCGCGGCCGTGGGCAATCGTCGTGCTGACGTAGTTCGAATAGAAGCGTTCTATCTCCTTGACGGCGTCATCGACGTCGTGCGAGAGGTGCACCAGGCACATGTCGGGCGCCCCGATGTACTCGCCGCCAATGACCTCTTCGTTGATGAATTCCAGCCACTTCTCCCAGAACGTGCCGCCGGGACGGTCCACCAGTACGACGGGAGCGGGGTCGGTCTTGCCGGTGTGCAGCAACGTGAGAATCTCGAAGGCTTCGTCGAGTGTGCCAAGCCCGCCCGGGAACGCGACGAACGCTCGCGACTCTCGAGTCATGGCAACTTTGCGGGTAAAAAAATACTTCATGGAGACCAAGTTGTTCTCCACGTCAATGAAGGGGTTCGCGCCCTGTTCAAACGGCAGTTTGATATTGACGCCCAACGTATTTTCGCGCCCGGCACCCTCGGACGACGCCTCCATGATCCCGCCGCCGGCACCCGTGATCGTCATCCAACCGCGTTCGGTCATCAAGGCGCTCAAGGATCGGGCCATGGCGTAGAGCGGACTACTCGGAGTCGTGCGAGCCGATCCGAAGACCGTCACCTTGGGTCGGTCGCGCCAGGGCGCGAAGAGAGAGGACGCGTCGAGCAACTCGTCAAGCGCGCTCAACGCGACCGTCAGGTCGACCGCGTTTGGTCCGAAGCCTCCGCGGTCGAGGACCTTTTCTAAGAGGTCACGCAACGCTTCGATTTTCTCGGGCGACTGCGAGGTGTCGAGTTCGATCTCGGTGAGGAACGCGGTGATGAGATCGGCGACGCTCACAAGGTCTGATAGAGCGTGCTGCGTTGATACAGCGGCCGGTCCAGGGGAGCGACCAGGTCGCGCAGCATGTCCACGTCCATGGCTTGGCCGTGAGTGGCGCCGGCGGCGCGCGAGATGTTTTCGTCCATCAATGTGCCGCCGAGGTCGTTGGCGCCGGCCTGCAGGATGCGTCGTGATCCCGCGACCCCCATCTTGACCCAGCTGACCTGAATGTTGTCGATCAACGTGGCGTAATGCAGTCGCGCGACCGCGTGCATGAGCACCGCTTCGCGAAACGTCGGCCCCCGGCGCGAGCGGCCCTTCAAGAAAATGGGCGTGGCCATGTGCACGAACGGTAAGGGGACGAATTCGGTGAAGCCACCCGTTTGCTGCTGCAGCTCGCGGGTGCGCAGGAGGTGGGTCGCCCAACTGTCGGGACCTTCAACGGCGCCGAACATGATCGTGATGTTCGAGTGCAACCCCACGCTGTGCGCGACGCGATGCACTTCGAGCCACTGGTCAGAGTTGATCTTGTCCGGACACAGGACCTTGCGAATCTCATCGTCGAGTATCTCTGCGGCCGTGCCGGGCAGGGTCTTGAGACCTGCATCCTTCAACCTCGTCAAGTACGTCGCCAGATCCTGCTCGGATCGCCGCGCGCCCTCAAACACTTCTAGTGCGCTGAAGGCGTGAATGTGGATCTTGGGCGATCCGGCACGCACGGCGGCGATGACATCGATGTAGTAGTCGCCGTCGAAGTTCGGGTGGATGCCGCCCTGCATGCACACCTCAGTCGCGCCGCGCTCTTCGGCCTCACGTACGCGCTCGCTGATCTCTTCGAGCGTCAGAAGATACGGGTCACCGCGCAAGTTGAGCGACAGGGGTCCCTTCGAAAACGCGCAGAATCGACACTTGAACGTGCAGACGTTGGTGTAGTTGATGTTTCGGTTGATGACGAAACTCACCGCGTCACCCACCAGATCTTGACGCACGCCATTGGCGAGATCGGCAACGGCGTTGTAGTCGGCCCCTCGGGCCATGAACAGTGTGACGAGTTCTTCGCGGTTGAATTCGTAGCCCGGCACATAGTGAGCCAATATCGACGTCACCGCACTGGTCGTTGAGTGCGACGAGGGTCGAGGCGGCGGCGTGACGTCCGAGCCCGAGAACCACTGGTCGTCGCGGGCGAGCCCCGTCGCGTCGGCGTGAGCCAACACCGCCGGGCGAACCTTTTCGTCGAGGAAGGACGTCTCGGCGTCAATGAACTCGCGATAGATGGTGAGGCGCGCGGCCAGGTTGAATCCCCGCGCGTCGCATTCGCTCGCGAGTACCTCGAGCGCGGGCCAGGCCCGCTCGGGATTGACGTGATCGGCGGTCACCGGCGAAATACCGCCAAAATCGTCAATACCGAAACTGAGCAACCGGGTGGGATCGTCACTCAAGTTTGGCGGCGCCTGCAGGTGAATTGTCGCGGGCAAGATGAGGCGCGCGGCCGCGATCGTCCAATGGAACTCTTCGTCACTGGCCGCCGGTTCGTGCGCCATGGCGGTTCGTGGTTTAGGCAGGAAATTTTGAATAATGACTTCCTGCACGTGACCAAACTCTTCGTGCGAGCGCGCAATTGCCTCGAGCGTGATGAGTCGTTCTTCACGGCTCTCGCCGATGCCCACGAGCAGACCGGTGGTGAACGGTATGCGAAGCTCTCCGGCAAATCGAAGCGTGTCGAGTCGCCGACCCGGCTCCTTGTCGGGTGCGAGCCGGTGGGCGGGCAGGGTGGCCAACGACTCGAGCATCATTCCCTGCGAAGCGCTGACGCCGCGAAGCTGCTCCAACTCGTGGCGAAAAAGGGCCCCGGCGTTGGCGTGGGGAAGTAGGCCGGTGGACTCCAAGACCATCTGCGCGGCGCTCGCCACGTAGTCCACCGTCGACTGATACCCGCGCGCGGCGAGCCATCGCGCCGCCTCGTCGTAGCGCAGCTCGGGCCGCTCGCCCAACGTGAACAACGCCTCAGTGCATCCGGCGGCCTTTCCCGCTTGGGCAACGGCCATCACTTCATCCAGGCTCATGTAGGGCGCCTCTACGTGCGCGGGGGCTTGTGCAAACGTGCAGTAGCCGCATCGATCACGACAGAGCTTCGTCAGGGGGATAAACACCTTGGGCGAATACGTCACGACGTAGCCGTGCGCGTGCCGCGCTTTGTCAAAAGCCGCTGACGCCAACTCCTCGAGCGGCGCGCTTAGAAGATCCGACACGTCACGCGCCAAGCCGTAGGTCGTCATCCCAGCATCCTACGTCTCGTCATTGTGACCCGAAGCGGCAACGGCGCCGTTCTTTAACGCGTGGTGAGCGCAGTGTGACGGCTTTCGTACGGCGATGAACCGGCGCTATTTCGACGCGGCCAGCACCGCTTCGACGTGGGCTACCACCGTGGCCGGATTGATATTGAAGTAGTCGAGAACGTACGCGCCCGGTGCGGACAGACCGAACGAGTCAATGCCGATGGCTTCGTCGGCGTACTTCGACCAACCGAGCGTCGCGCCCGCTTCGAGCGAGACCGATGGCAGATGGCGCGAGAGTACCTTGGTTCGGTAGTCGAGCGGTTGGGCCTCAAAGCACGCCCAACAGGGCAGGGCCACCACTCGCGTGACAACGCCGCGGGTGAGCAGTTGCTCCTGGGCCGCGAGACAGACACCGACCTCGGAGCCCGTGCTCACCAAGGTGAACTGGGCGTCGTCACGTTCTCGCACAACGTATCCGCCTAAGTGCGCGCCCTCGCGTGACGCGAGCGCGTCATCACCACTGAAGACGGGCATGTCTTGGCGCGACATGATGAGCGCGGTTGGCGGTGGCGACTTGGCGCTGAGGTAACCCTCCACCAAGTCCAGCGTCTCGTTGGCGTCCGACGGGCGAACGACGTGCAGGTGGGGCATGGCGCGCAGCGACATCAGGTGCTCGACCGGTTCGTGGGTCGGACCGTCCTGACCCACACCCACCGAGTCGTGCGTGAAGACAAAGAGCACACTGGCCTCGCTGATCGCGGCCAAACGTATGGCGGGGCGTTCGTAATCGCTGAAGACAAAGAAGGTCGAACCAACCGGACGAATCCCGTCGTGGCAGGCCTGTCCCACCATGTTCGCTCCCATGCCGAATTCTCGAATGCCGTAATGGATCTGGCGCCCGCCGGGATTCTGGGCGCTCTGTGTCGTTGCCTGCTTGAGAATGACGCCCGTGTTTTCCGTGAGGTCGGCGGATCCCGCAGTGATGCCACGCGTCTGAGGCGCCAGCACGTCCATGGCGCGCTGCATGGCCTTGCGAGTGGCGACCTGCGTACCGCCCTCGAAACGATCGGGGCGGGTTTCCATCTTGAGCGCACCATTGGTGTCGAGTTGCTCGAGCAATTGCGCTCCCAGTGCACCCGCGGCGGCCACGCGGGCCTCCCACGCCGTGCGCTGGGAACGTTGGCCGCCCAGTGTCTCGACCATCTGGTGGGGCAGTTCGGGATCGAAGGTGAAGGGTACGTCGGGCACGCCCAGGATGGCCTTGGCGGCGGTGATGGCCTCGGCGCTGAACGGAGTGCCGTGTGCCTCTTTGGTGTCCATCATCTCGGGAGAGGGAAATCCGATGTGCGATCGGATGATGATCAGCGTCGGACGACTGGTCTCATCAATGGCGGCGCGAGTCGCCGCTTCGAGGGCGTCAAGGTCGTTGGCCTGCTCACCGAGATTAATGACGTGCCATCCGTAGGCGGCGAAGCGCGCGGCCGGATCGTCGCGCAGCGCCAGCTCCGTGGGCCCGTCAATGGTGATGTGATTGTCATCGTAAAAAACCGTCAGGCGATCAAGTCCGAGAAATCCGGCCAGCGACGACGACTCGTGACTTACGCCCTCCTCCAAACACCCGTCGCCCGCAATGACCCACGTGCGGTGATTGACGAGATCCTCGCCGTAATCGCTGCGCAGAATTCGTTCGGCAATCGCCATGCCGACGCCGTTGGCAATGCCTTGTCCGAGCGGGCCGGTCGTCACTTCAACGGTCGGGGCGACACCGCGCTCGGGATGGCCCGGCGTGCGCGAGTGCGGCTCACGAAATGCTCGCAAATCTTCGGGGCGCATGTCGTAACCGAACACGTGCGCCAAGGCGTATTGCAAAATGCACGCGTGACCGTTACTGAGGATGAACCGGTCTCGGTCGGGCCACGAGGGATCAGTGGGATCATGGCGCATGACGCGACCCCACAACATGACGCCCAGCGGCGACAGGGCCATCGCCGTGCCACTGTGTCCTGATTTGGCCGCCGCCGGCGCGTCCATCGCGACCGCGGCCACTTCGCGGATAGCCCGTCCTTCTAGTTCCGTCAGACCTTGGAATAAATTGTCGCTCACAGACAAAGGGTAGTAAAACTCGCTCCGACTTGAAGCGAAGCCGCGCGGTAACCTTCGCGAGTGGCCCTGCAGATACCGCCCAACTGCGATCTCACGCTCGGTCTCGTCTGTCTCGACAAATCCACTCCCGGCACCACGGTGTGGGCCATGACCGCCGACGAACGCTTTCTTAATCCCGCGGGCATTATCCAGGGCGGGTTCCTCGCCGCCATGCTCGACTCGGCTATGGGTGCCTCGGCCGTGACCGGCGCGGGGCAGCGCAGGGTGAGCGTGCTCAACACTGAAATGAAGGTCAGTTTCCTGCGCCCGGCCTCGCTGAACTCCCGACTCACCTGCATTGCCACCGTCCTCAAGTCCGGCGGCGTGATCTCCTTTGTGGGCGCACGGGTCACCGACGACCACGATCAACTCATCGCAACGGCCAGTTCTACGTACCTCATCAAAGAGCGTGAGCGGTAGGATGAGCGCGTGAGTTACTCATCGTGGCGCAATTTCCTTCGCGGAGCTTCCATCCAGCGTGACATCCAAGAAATACGCGGACTGGTGATGCGCTACATCAAGGAAGAGACGGTCCAGCCACTTAAGGAGTTGGGTCGGTTCGTCGCCTACGGCGCTTTGGGCAGCCTCTTCGTGGGCTTTGGCACCTTGCTCTTGCTGATCGGGTCACTGCGATTCCTGCAAGAACAGTTCCCCGTTCTGGACGGCTCGCTGTCGTGGTTGCCCTACGTCATCGTGGCGGTCCTGGCCTGTCTCGTGATGGCCCTCACGGCATGGCGCATCATGAGCGGCACCGCCAAACGGCGACTCAAGGCCACGAAGTGAGAGAGCAGTCCGCCACCCGTCGCGAATTAGAAGCAACCATCCGCTCGATTCTTCCGGACGATCTCAGTTTGAAGGGTCCCAGTACTTCGCAGACACCAACGGTGGCTGCGGTGGGACTCAGTGGCATCATGACCGGTTATTTTTGGGGACGGATTCGCGGACGGCGCATCCGTAAGCGCCGCAGTTGATACTCAAGCGAATCTTCCGTTTCGCGCTCGGGTCGTCACTGGCTCGCGCGTGGGCTCAGAAGTCGCCGCGCTGGCTCACGATTGCGGGCGCCATTATCCTGTTTCGACTGGTTGACAAGCGCGCCGCGAAGTCGGGCCAGCGCGCCACCAAGTCCAAGCCCGCGTGAATCCTGCGCAGTTGCGCGTGGGCGAGCGCGTGATGTTGATAGACGCGAAGGACCGTCACTACTTGATCACGCTTCGAGAGGGCGCGGCCTTCCACACCCACGCGGGCATCATCCAGCACGACGACCTCATCGGAGCCATCGAGGGCTCACTGATCCGGGGCAGCACCGAGCGCAGTTTCCTCGTGCTGCGGCCCACGCTCGCCGACGTGGTCTTAAAGATGCCGCGTGGCGCCCAGGTGATCTACCCCAAGGACCTCGGCGCGATTCTGATGCAGGCCGACGTGGGACCCGGCATGCGCGTCCTGGAAGCGGGCATTGGATCGGGCGCGCTCTCCATGACGTTGCTGCGCGCCGGGGCACTTATCACCGGCTACGAGATCCGCGAGGATTTCGCCCAGCAGGCCATCAAGAACGTGCACGACATGCTGGGTAGCGACGTGGCCTACGACATTCACATTCGCGACGTCACCCAGGGCATCGACGAGGTCGACCTGGACCGCATCATCCTGGACATGCCCGAACCGTGGGACGTGGTCCAGCACGCCGAACGGGCTCTGCGTCCCGGGGGCATACTGCTCTCGTACCTGCCGACGATCAATCAGACCCAACTACTACGCGAAACCCTGCGTCAGCATTCATTTGGTCTCGAAGAGACGGTCGAGATCTTGCGGCGCACCTGGCACATCGATGGCCGGTCGGTGCGACCTGATCACCGGATGGTGGCACACACCGGGTTCCTCACGTCGGCCCGACGTCTCGTCGGGCGGCCCCAAGAGGTTATTTAGTCCTTTTCGATGAAGATGCACTCGCCGGGGCACTCTTCGGAGGCCTCAACGACCGCGTCTTCCATGCCCGCGGGCACGATTGCCAATCCTTCGGCGCCACCGGGCGAACTCAAGACGTCGTCACCCTGTTTGACGTAGGCCAGGCCGTCGTCGAGCAGCGTGAAGACCGAGGGGCAGATTTCTTCACACAGGCCGTCGCCGGTACAGAGGTCCTGGTCAATCCAAACCTTCATGCGCGCCTCCGTGGCCTCTCTAGTCAATTAACTTTAGTTGCTGGGGTACCAGACCTGTGACGTTCACGAGTCTCGGCACTGCCCTAGGGTTAGAACATGGAGCGTTCAGAGCAATTTCCGTCGCCCGAGAGCGAGAACAGCGACGACCAGATCGTCGTCAGTTCCCCGCGCGGTCACGCCCTCAGCGACGTCGACCAAGCCAATCACCGCATCGAGATGCTCGAAGAGCAGTTGCTCGAAGCCCGGGGCCAGGTCGCCCAGACCAGGTCCAACAACGAGAAGCTGACCATCACCATTCAACAGACCCGCGACCAGATCTCAGCGCTACGCGATGAAGTGGAGAAGCTCACCCAACCCCCGGCGCTCTACGGCACTTTTATTGACTTCAACGACGACGGGACCGTCGACATCTTCGCCTCGGGCCGCAAGATGCGCGTGGCCCTGCACCCAGGGCTAGACCCCGGTCAGATTGAACGGGGAAACGAGGTCGTGCTCAACGAATCCTTCAGCGTGATTGGCGTGCGTGACTCGGACGGCCAGGGCGAGGTCGTGACGGTGAAGGAGGTCCTCGACGAGCGCCGGGTGCTCGTGTACGGACGCGCCGACGAGGAGCGCGTGGTGGAGTTGGCCGACTCGCTACGTGACGTGAAACTTCGCAGCGGCGACGCGTTGTTGCTCGACCTGCGCTCCAATCTGCTCACCGAAAAGCTCGTGCGCCAAGAGGCCGAGGAGCTGATCCTTGAAGAGGTGCCCGACATCACCTACGCCGACGTGGGCGGGCTCGACGCGCAGATTGAGTCGATTACCGACGCGGTGGAGCTTCCCTATCTGCACCGCGCACTCTTCTTGGACTACGAGCTGCCGGCGCCCAAGGGCATCCTGCTCTACGGACCGCCCGGCTGCGGCAAGACCCTCATCGCCAAGGCCGTCGCCAATTCGCTCAGCCAAAAGGTCGCCGAGTTGTCGGGCAACCGAAATGTCCGGTCGTACTTTCTTAACATCAAGGGCCCGGAGTTGCTCAACAAGTACGTCGGCGAGACGGAGCGTCAGATCCGCATTGTCTTTCAACGCGCGAGAGAAAAGGCCGAAGAGGGCATGCCCGTCATCATCTTCTTCGACGAGATGGACTCGCTCTTTCGCACCCGGGGCACCGGCATCAGTTCGGACATGGAGTCAACCATCGTGCCCCAACTGCTCGCCGAGATCGACGGTGTCGAATCGCTGCGAGACGTCATCGTCATCGGCGCGACCAACCGTGAGGACCTTATCGACCCGGCCATCCTTCGCCCCGGTCGCCTCGACGTGAAGATCAAGATTGAGCGACCCAACGCCGACGCCGCAGCCCAGATCTTCCAGCGCTACCTGCACTCGGACCTGCCCATCGATGAGCACCTCGTCAACGAACTCGGTGGGGGAGACCGCGACAAGGCCATCCGCATCATGATCGAAGAGACCGTCACCGCGATGTACCGCATCGACGACGAGAATCGCTTCCTCGAGGTCACTTACCAGGGTGGCGACAAGGAGATCCTCTACTTCAAGGACTTTGCGTCGGGCGCCATGATTGAAAACATCGTGCGACGCGCCAAGAAGCTCGCGGTCAAGCGTGAGATCAGCGACAAGGGTCGCGGACTGCGCAGCGAAGACCTCATTGAATCAATTCGCCAGGAGTTCCGTGAGAACGAGGACCTGCCCAACACCACCAACCCGGATGACTGGGCTCGAATCTCGGGTAAGAAGGGCGAGCGCATCATCTTCATCCGCACGCTGATCAACCGTGAAGAGACCGACGTCAAGGGTGGCCGGTCAATTCAGCACGTCGGTACCGGCCAGTACCTCTAGCACCGTGGCCATTCCCAAGGTCCTGGGTATCGAGACCGAATACGGCATCGCCGGGGGGCCCGACCAAGATCAGATCGTTTCTTCCAGCATCATCGTGAACGCCTACGCCCAGCAGGGCCGCACGCGCATCAACTGGGACTTCGAAGGCGAGACCCCGGACCTCGACGCGCGTGGCCTGCCCGGACTCATCGCCTTCGCGCCCATCGTCGAGACCCATCTGGCCAACACCGTGCTCACGAACGGGGCCCGGCTCTACGTGGACCACGCCCATCCAGAATTCTCCTCGCCCGAGTGCCGCACCCCTCTGGAAGCCACGCTCTATGACTGCGCCGGCGAAGAGGTGATGCGCCGGGCGTTGAGGGCGGCCAATGAGTCCCTCGACGTCCACCAGGCAATCACCTTGTACAAGAACAACTCCGACGGCAAGGGCAATTCATACGGGACCCACGAGAACTACCTCGTGGGGCGACAGGTTGATTTCTCGCACATCGTGCGCGCCATGGTGCCTCACTTCGTCTCGCGCCAGATCGTGGTGGGCGCGGGCAAGGTGGGCGGCGAGACCGAGAACGCGCTGCAAGGCGGCGCAGTCTTCCAGCTCAGTCAGCGAGCTGAATTCTTTGAAGAGGTGGTGGGCCTAGAGACCACGTTAAAGCGACCCATCATCAACACGCGTGACGAACCCCACAGCGACGCCGAACGTTTCCGCCGCCTGCACATCATCATCGGCGACGCCAACATGAGCCAGGTCGCCACGTTGGTCAAACTCGGCGCGACGTCGCTACTGCTGGCGGTCCTCGAGGACCAGGGCGTCGACGTGTTTCCCAGCCTGCCCAAACACCCGGTCCAGGCAGTGCGTGCCTTTTCGCTCGACACATCGCTGAGCGCCACGGTGCTCTGCGAGGACAACCTGTATAGAACGGCGTGGGACTTCCAGGACCAGCTGTGGCATCTGGCGAACAACTACGTGCAGCGCGACGGGGCCAGCGCGGTCGCGGAGAGCGAAGAAGTGACGCTCATTCTCACCCAGTGGCGCGAAATGCTCGACGGCGTGGACGGCGACCGCGACAGCGTCGCCGACCGAGTGGACTGGGTCGCCAAGTTGCGCGTGGTCGAGGGCTACCAGGAACGCTATGACTTAGCGCCGGGCGACGCGCGACTTCGAGCAATTGACCTGCAGTATCACGACCTACGCGCGGAACGTTCGCTCGCCCAACGCGTGGGGCTACGACAGCTTTTCGACGCGGACGAAGTTCGTGAAGCGGTTCACAATCCGCCTGACTCCACGCGAGCCTATTTTCGCGGCCAGTGCGTGGCGCGCTATCCCGAGCAAATCGTGGCCGCAAACTGGGATTGCGTGGTCTTTGATTTAGGTTCCGGACCACTCCAGCGCGTGCCCATGATGGACCCACTGCGGGGTACCGCAGAATTGACCGCACACTTGCTAGAAAGGTGCCTTACCGCGAATGACCTGCTTGATGCACTAGACAGGTAGAACAGAAGATATGACTGAACAAGAACGAATACAAAAGCAGCGCACCGAGCGAGCGAGTCAGGAGACGAGCGACGTCTCAGTGGACGCCACCAAGGGAGACCAACTGAAGGCCGACCTGGACGACCTGTTGGACGAAATCGACGAAGTGCTCGAAGAGAACGCCGAGGAGTTCGTTCGCAATTACGTCCAAAAGGGAGGGGAGTAGTAGTGGGTCTCCCGCTCTTCAGTGCCCAGGACGATCCCGGGCCGTCCTTTTTCCACTACGCAGAGTCCTCGGGCTTGAGTGGCGCCACCCGATCTGGTGAGGGTCTCTCGGCCCACGCCACGACCGTCGTCGCGGTGCGCTACGTCGGTGGCGTCGTGATGGTGGGCGACCGACAGGCGACCGGAAACTACATTGCCAGCCGCGACGTGCGCAAGATTGAACGGGCCGACTTCTACACGGCGCTCGCCATCTCGGGCACGGCCGCACGCGGCATGGAGTTCATACGCATGGCGCAACTCTCCTTCGAGCATTACGAGAAGATGACCGATTCGGCACTCAGTTTGGAAGGCAAGGCCAATTACCTTTCGCCAATCATCCAACGCAACAACCTCTCATCGCCACTGATCGTGATTCCTTTGCTCGCCGGCTGGGACGTCAGCCACGAAGTGGGCCGCATCTTTGAGTACGACGGCGCGGGAGGGTGTTACGAGCGGATGGACTTTGCCACCATTGGTTCGGGAACACCCTTCGCCGAGAACACCTTGCGCCTCGGCTTTCGCAGCGACCTTGATCTCGAGGGCGCGCTGGACCTCGCGGCCCTGGCCCTCTATGAAGCGGGCGACAACGATCCCAGCACCGCCGGGCCGGATTTTGTGCGCAGCCTCTTCCCGATGATGGTGGTCATCAATGGCGAAGGTTTCCAAGAGGTAGAGCTTGACCAAGTGGCGACTCGCTTTCGGGCCATCAATGACCGGCGCACGCAGACCGGGGGCGTCGCGGGGGGCACATTGCGATGAGCATGCCGTTTTACGTCTCGCCCGAACAACTCATCAAGGACCGGGCCGAGTTCGCCCAGAAGGGCATCGCGCGGGGCCGCTCCATCGTGGCCGCCATCTACGACCGAGGGGTGGTGCTCGTGGCCGAGAACCCTTCGGCCTCGCTCTACAAGATCTCCGAGATCTACGACCGCATTGCCTTCGCCGGAGTGGGCAAGTACAACGAATTCGATCGACTCCGTGAGGCGGGGATCCGATGGGCCGACGGCACCGGGTTCACCTATTCGCGCGAGGACGTCGACGCCCGAGCCCTCGCCAACTACTACGGCCAGCACCTGGGCGACATGTTCACTGAGGGCCAGAAGCCGCTCGAAGTCGAGATATTGGTTGCCCAGTTGGGCAATAAGTGGCACCCGACCAAGCTCTACCGCATTGCCTACGAGGGCACGATCACCGACGAGCCGCGCTTTGTGGTCCTCGGCGGCGACGCCCAGACCATCAAGGATCGCTTCGCCGAACTCGACGATTCAATCCATCCGCTCGAGTTCACGCTTAAGAGTGCCGTGACGGCTTTGGCGGGTCCTGATCGCACCGTGCCGCCGACCGACCTCGAGGTGGGCATTCTCGAAGACCGCGGATCACGCCGAACCTTCACCCGCCTCGACGACGCCAGAGTGAGCGAACTCCTGAGCTGACCAGTCAGCAAAGGCCCTCCCATGCTGCGGCGCATCTACGGCATAGAGACCGAATACGGGATCACTTTTTCGCTGCGCGGTCAACGACGCTTGAGCCCTGACGAGGTCTCGCGGTTTCTCTTTCGAAAAGTAGTGGCGTGGGGCCGCTCGAGCAACGTCTTCTTGGAAAACGGCAGTCGTCTCTATCTCGACGTGGGCAGTCACCCGGAGTACGCCACGGCCGAGTGCGATTCGCTGAGCGACGTGGTCGCCCAGGACAAGGCCGGCGAGGCCATCCTTCGCGAACTGGTGGACTACGCGCAGGGTCAGCTGGCCGACGAGGGCATCCGGGGCGAGATCTACCTCTTTAAGAACAACACCGACTCCTCGGGCAACTCGTACGGCTGTCACGAGAACTACTGCATTGACCGGATTGAAGACCTGACCCGCCTCGAGCAGGTATTCATTCCCCACCTCATCAGTCGTCAGATCTTCACCGGAGCCGGCAAAGTCGTGACCAACGCCAAGGGCACGGCGTACTCGATGAGTCAGCGCGCCGAGCACATCTGGGAGGCAATTTCCTCGGCCACCACGCGCAGTCGACCCATCATCAACACGCGCGACGAGCCCCACGCCGACCCGGAAAAATATCGCCGGCTGCACGTGATCGTGGGTGACTCGAACATGAGCGAGTTCGCGACGTACTTGAAGGTCGGCACCGCCGCGGTGGTGCTCGCCATGATTGAAGACAAGACCACGGTGCTGCGTGACTACAACATGGCCTCGCCAATCAACGCCCTGCGCGACATCTCCTATGACTTGTGGAGCAAGGAACCCGTCAAACTACTGAGCGGTCGCGACATGACGGCCCTGGAGATCCAGGAGGATCTGTGCGAACGGGCCGAGACGTTTGTCGTCCAACACGACCTACCGGCCGACCAGGTGCACGCGGTCAAACTTTGGCGCGAGGTCATTGAGCAGTACCGCAGCGACCCGATGGGGCTGGCTGATCGCGTGGATTGGATTGCCAAGTTACAGATCATCGAACGTGAACGCGAACGTAGCGGCGTTGAGCTCAGCGATCCCAAGATCGCGCTCATTGATCTGCTGTATCACGACACCAACTACGAACGTGGTCTGTACTACCGGCGTCAAACGCGCAACCACTTCCGGCGCGTGGTCACCGACGAGCAGATCGCGCACGCGTCACAGATACCCCCCGCGACCACTCGGGCCCACATGCGCGGTACGTTCATCAAGGCCGCCAAAGAGTGGCGTCGGGACTACACGGTTGACTGGGTGCACCTCAAGCTGAATGACGAGATGCAGCGCACGGTCCTGCTAAAGGACCCTTTCAAGAGTAATGACGAGCGATTCCAGAAGCTGCTGGCCTCGCTCGAGCGCCACGAGCGCCACGACTAACCTTGTCGAGTGACCGATCAGCCGCCCGTCGATGTAATTGACGACTCGGCGCCCACTGCGGAGGACGTCAGCGCAACTGCACCACGAGGTCGATCGAGCAATCGCAAGGTTGTCATTGAATGGGCCGTCATTGTGGTGGTCGCGGTGTTGGCGTCACTGCTCGTGCGCACGTTTGTCTTCCAGACCTACTTCATTCCTTCGGCGTCAATGGAACCGACCCTGATGATTGGCGACAGAATCATCGTCAACAAACTGAGCGTCGACTTTGGCACCATTCACACGGGCGACATCGTGGTCTTCAAGGCCCCGCCCGCGGAGAACTGCGGCACGCCGGTGACTGATCTCGTCAAGCGCGTGATTGGCGTGCCGGGCGACACCCTCACGTCTAAGGGCAACACGATTTACATTGATGGCAAGGCCCTAAAAGAAACGTGGCCCCACTACGAGCCATTAGGAAAACCCATTGGCCACGTGTACGTCAAGCCGGGCCAATATTTCGTCATGGGCGATAACTATCCCGATTCCTGTGACAGTCGGTACTGGGGCACGGTGCCGCGTTCGGACATTATTGGCAAGGTCTTTCTCCGTATCTGGCCACTCAAGCGAATCAGTTTCCTGTAGAGGTTGATTGCTTGGCCCCCCCTACAATGGGGCCGTGTTCAGTTTGAGTCCAATCAAAATCATGGTGATTGTCGCGGTGGCCCTGTTACTGCTTGGTCCGGACAAGCTGCCCGATGTGGCCCACAAACTGGGATCGAGTTGGCGCGCACTGAAGCGCCTGCAAGAAAAGGTCGAAGCCGAGGTTCGCGAAGCCATTCCCGACCTGCCCAGCACCAGTGAGATTGTGCGCATCGCGCGCAGCCCGGTCAACATGCTCAACCAGTTGGCCGACCGGGCCGACGCCCGTGACGTGCGAGCGCCCGACGAGAGTGGCGGCCCGAGGTCCGCGTCGACGGCCGGCAGCGCTGGTAACTCGCCGCCGTCTGCTCCGCCCCCGGTCAAGCGCACCGACGACGCGCCGCTGCCGCCTGATCCCTCACTGAATTAGGCTCGATGTCAAAGTTCCGCAAAGCCCAGACGGGCATGACGCTGGCTGAACACCTGAAGGAAATCCGTCACCGGTTCTTCGTCTGCGCCACTGTCATTTTTCTCGTCGGCGTCGTGGCCTGGATCTTTTATCCGCACATCCTGAACTTCCTCGCCGAACCGTACTGCAACGCGTCACCCAGACGCTGCACGTTCCTGGTGACCAATCCGCTCGACGGGCTGACGCTGCGATTCAAGATCTCCGTGTACGGCGGCCTGTTCTTTTCGTCACCCGTGATCTTCTGGCAAGCGTGGCGGTTCATTACGCCGGGCATGAAGGCGTCGGAGCGCAAGTACGCCGTGCCTTTCGTCTCGGCGTCCATTGTGTTCTTTGCCGCCGGGGTCGTGACGGCCTATTTCATTTTCGGCCAGGCCATCAAATGGCTCCAGTCAATCGGGGGCAAGGAGCTCGTCTCGCACTACAACCCCAATCAGTACTTAGGGCTGTTCCTGCTCACGATGTTGATATTCGGCATCACGTTCCTGTTCCCGGTGGTGCTCGTCGCGTTGGAATTGGCCGGCCTCGTTACTCCGAAGCAACTGCTGCACGCGTGGCGCTACGCGATCATCATCATCACGATCGCCTCCGCCGTCTTCACCCCGAGCGGCGACCCGGTGTCAATGTTGGTGCTCGCAGCGCCGCTCATCACCTTCTACTTTCTGGCCATTGGGGTCGGCAAGTTGTTCAAGAAGTGACCTTCACCGACTACCGCAGTCGGTTCATCGATGGACTGGGCTTCGGCCTTGACCCGTTTCAGATCGAGGCCATCGAAGCCATAGACCAACACGTCAACGTGCTGGTGAGCGCGCCGACCGGATCGGGCAAAACAATCATCGCCGATTACGCCATCGGTCGCGTGCTCGAACGCGGTGAACGAGCGTTTTATACAACGCCGCTCAAGGCGCTGTCGAATCAGAAGTTCCACGAGTTGAGCGCCCTGTTTGGCGACGCGCGGGTGGGTTTACTCACGGGTGACACCTCGTATAACCGCAACGCCGACATCATTGTCATGACGACCGAGGTGCTGCGTAACATGCTGCTGACCGAGTCCCAGCATCTCACGTCCCTGGGACTGGTCGTGCTCGATGAGGTGCACTACCTGCAAGATCCCTTCCGCGGCGGGGTGTGGGAAGAAGTGATTATCCTCACGCCGTCCGCGGTGCGATTCGTGGCGCTGTCGGCCACGATTGGCAACGCCAACTTCCTGGGGGAGTGGTTCGCCGAGGTCCGCGGTCCCACCAGCATCGTGGTCGAAAAGACACGACCGATCCAGCTGCACAACCACGTGGCCGTCGTTCGCCGCGGACAGTCCAGCGCCGAGATCGTGGATCTGCTCAACGGCGACCGGCTCTCGGAAGAAGCTCGTCGGATTGACAACCTGATGAAGTCGTCGCGACAGTTTCGCCCGGGGCCGCATTGGAAGGGCCATCGATCCGGTGCGCCGCCGCCATCGTTTCGTGCACCACGCCGAAGTGAGTTACTCAAGTCCCTCGAGCGTGATGACTTGCTGCCCGTGATCGTGTTCATCTTCTCGCGCGCCGCCTGTGATGACGCGATGCACCAGTGTCGCCTCGACGGTTTGAACTTCACCACGCCGGACCAGCGCCGCGAGATTGAAGCGATCGCCCTGTCTCGGCTCACGAACTTCTCCCAGGACGACCTGACGGCGCTGGAATACGCCGACTTCATTGATTGCCTGCGTCGTGGTCTTTCCGCGCATCACGCCGGCATGGTGCCGGCCTTTCGCGAGATTGTCGAAATCTGCTTCGAACGAAATTTGCTCGCCGTGGTGTTCGCTACCGAGACGCTCGCGCTCGGTGTCAACATGCCCGCGCGATCGGTGGCGCTCGAGAAGTTCTCCAAATTCTCTGACGCGGGCCGCAAGTTCTTGACCAGCGGCGAGTACTCACAGATGACAGGACGCGCCGGGCGCCGCGGTCTCGACGATGAGGGTCACGCGATTGTCTGTTTCAGTAATGACGTGGCGCTGCACGACGTCGGCCGCGTCGCGCTGGCGGCGCCGTCGGACCTTCATTCTTCGTTTCGCCCGACGTATAACTTCACCGCCAACCTGATCAACCACTTTGAGTACGAGACCGCGTTGGAAGTAGTACAGCGTTCCTACGCCCAATTCGAAACTGACCATCGCCCGTCCGGATCGAAACGACCGCTCGGTGACCAGATGGTCGCGCGCCACCACGTACTCGAAGAGCTCGGTTACGCGCAGGGCTGGACGCTCAATCACCGAGGTCAGTTACTGCGCTCCATCTATCACGAGTGCGACCTGCTGATCGCAGAATCGATCAGTTGGGGCGTCTTTGAGGGGCTCGAACCGGCTCAATTGGCCGGCCTCTTGTCGTGCTTCGTCTTTGAATCAAAGCGCGCGTCGCGCGTGCTCAACGCGGCCAAGCAGGTGACCACCAAGAAGAAACGTTCACTCAACGACCGCCTCGGGCACGATCGTCGCGGCAACCTCAATGACCGGCTCAACGACATTGTCGCGATCGCTGCGAGCATTCGCGAGGTCGAGAGTCGCTTCTTTGTGCCGCACGCCAAGGAGCCCGACGGCAAGTTCGCCACCACGATCGCGGCCTGGGCCCGAGGGGCGTCGCTGGGCACCGTGCTGGACCTCGCCGACGTGGAAATAGGCCAAACGTCGCCCGGCGACTTCGTGCGCAATGCCAAGCAAGTGGCTGACCTGTGTGAGCAACTGTCGCGAATGAGCGACCTCACCGAGGTCGCCGGCGTTGCCTCCGAGGCCCGCGACGCCGTCCTGCGCAGCGTCGTGGCGGGCGCTTCCAGCGTCCACCCACGGGCGTAGATTCGGTTCTAACCTCGTAACTCCATGCACTCCTACGTCATCGAAGAATTCACCGACGCCGAGATCACCGTGCTGCGGCGCTACTTCACGAACCTGGACGGCCCGGTCTTCGCCCTGGTCAACCTGCCTGAGGTGGTCAAGGGTGCCCTGTTCGCTCGCTATTCACGGTCTTCTAAGAGCCTGCGGCGCCTCTTTCTGGACGAGTTCGTGGGGGACCTCGAACTTGACGGCGACGCGTCGGTTGACGCCACGATAGGGCTGGAGCGCGCGGACGAGCTCTATCAGAGAATCTTCTACGAATTTGGCGACGACTCCGTCGCCCAGTTAGGCGGGGTGCACTTGGCCTGCGAACAGGCGAGCAACGTGCTCACCAAGATCCTCGAGCGAGGTCGCCTCATGAGTTACCTGGAGCAGTCGACTCGCTACCTCGGTTACGACCGTCGACTCGGCAATGGTCACTACCGCTTCTACCGTGATCAAGCCATCCTGGACTCCCCGTTTGGCGCGCGCTACGTGGGCGAGATGGACCGCATGTTCGACACCTACGCGGAACTGCTACCGGTGCTTACCGACTGGATCGCCAAGAGGTTCCCCAAGACGCCCCAGGACACCGACTTCGTCTATCGCCAAGCCATTCGCGCGAAGGCCCTGGACGCGGTGCGCGGACTGCTGCCCGCGAGCGCGTTATCCAATCTCGGCATCTACGCGTCGGGCCAAGCGTACGAGGCGCTGCTGCTTCGAATGCGCGCCCATCCGCTACCCGAGGTTCGCGAATACGCCCAGTTGATGCTCGATGAACTCGTGAAGGTTATCCCGTCGTTCCTCAAGCGCGTCGAGGTCCCCGAGCGCGGCGTCGCGTGGACGAACTACTTTGCCGCCACCAAGAAATCATCTCGCGATCTCATTCGGTCGTACGCCGACGAAGCCAACGAACATGAAAACGAGGAGCAGGTTCGACTCGTGTCATTCGATCCCGAAGGCGAACGTCGCGTCCTCGAAGCGATCGTCTTCGCCAACTCGTCGATGTCGAACGACGAGGCCGTCAAACAGATTGAGCAGTTGAACGAACTCGAACGGGCAAACCTCATGGCGACGTACGTGGGCGACCGTAAGAATCGGCGCCACCGACCGGGACGAGCCTTCGAGCGCACCGACTACCGTTTCGAGCTCGTGACCGATTACGGCGCCTTTCGTGACCTGCAGCGCCACCGCATGCTCACGATTGAGTGGCAACCGCTCACCGCAGACCTCGGGTACGACGTGCCCGACGTTGTGCGAGAGGCCGGACTGAGTGAACGCTTCGAAGAATCGCTGCGGCGTTCGGCTGATTTCTACCACGACGTCCGGACCCAATTCCCCGAACAGTGCCAGTACGTCGTTGCCTTAGCCTTTCGAATTCGCTACTCCATACAGATGAATGCTCGCGAGGCAATGCACCTCATAGAGCTACGTTCGGGACCCCAGGGCCATCCCAGCTACCGTCGGGTCGCCCACGAGATGGCCCGGCTCATTCGCGAACAGGCCGGTCACAGGGCAATTGCCAACGCCATGCAGTACGTGGATTTCTCCGACACCGATCTGGAACGGCTCGAAGCGGAGCGATCGGCCGAGAGAAATCGCAGTAATTACTGATAATTGGTGTTTTTACCCATTTTTTAGTCTAAAACGACGAAATAGTGCTCAAAAAGTTCTACACTGCCAGCGCTACTTAGAAGGAAATTTATGACCACCAATGAATCAACAGAAGAAGTATTTGATGAAGAAGAACTCGTCGACGGTTTCGACGAGGAAGTAGTCGGCGAGGAAGAGCTTGAGGACGCCGACATTGAAGGCGATGACGTCCTCGAGATCGACGACGAGGAGATTCTGGTCGAGGTCGCGGTGCCCGAGGAAGAAGAAGACGTGGCCGATGACGCCGACGTCGAGCTGGCGCTGGACGAAGTGTTGGCTGAGACCATTCGCCGCACGAGCACGCCCGAAGATGACGACGAGATTGTCGAGGTGGACACCACCATCGACCCCGCCGAGACGATCCTGCCCAAGCAGGACGACGAATTCCGCTGTGATTCGTGCCGGCTCTTGAAGAAGACCAGCCAACTGGCCGACAGGGACAAGATGCTGTGTCGTGACTGCGTGTAACTTGACAAGACGGGCCTGCGCGTGACGCGTGATTGTTAGCCCCGCAACCCAGACCACCGCCGCACTAAAATCGCTGTGGGATACGGCGACGGCGGAGGCGGAAAAAAAGCGCGGTGGCGATGCATTGCTGGCCACAATTCGTGGTGGCGTCGCGTCACGAGATTTGCTTAAGCGCTTAATCGAACTCGGATGCGTGTGGTCCTGTCATGACGGCGACACGATCGTGGGCATTGTCATCTGCCGCAATCGGGTCGTCGAAACTCTCTACGTCGATCGCCACCATCGACGACAGGGAGTAGCGCGAGCGATGTTGAATGAGTTGGGCGCATTGGCGTCGCCACCAGTGGATGCGTACGCATTGCCCGGTGACCGTGGTACCAAGTCGCTCTACGAGTCGATTGGCTGGAAGGCGCGACTGCTTACGATGCGCGGCGAGTAGCCGGTCGGCGCACCGCGCGCGTGGGCGGCGGTGGCGGCGGTACTCTCATGCCCAACAACTTCGCGAATTCCGGTATGGCACCGGCGTTCTTGATAGCGAGCATCTTGCAGGAGTCATCGCCGGGAATCCCCTGAGGTTTCACGTTGCGTCGAATCGACGTCTCGACAGCCAAATTGACGATCTCTTTCCAGCGCGCGACGTCTTGCTCGGCCGTCAACGCCTCGGAGGTAAGCGCCACCACTTTCGTGGCCATTTCGGCGCTCACTCGAGTCGACATGTCCGGTGGGCTTGCCACCAAGCGCAGTGCCTCGGGCACGTTCTTTGACGCCACCGCTGCGTCCAATTTCTCGGTCCACTGTGTTCGCAAGGTTTCCAGGCGCAGCGTCAGCGCGGCTTGCAGTTCCTTTAGCTGCGCGCGCCCGTCCTCGTCTAGTGACACTGTCTTCGCCGACGTCACCACCGCGCGCAAATCACGCAGGCGCAGTTCACGACCCGCGCCGACGGCACCCGCCGCTCTGTCCTTCCACAACGCGAGCGTCGTACGACCGAGCAAATCCTCGGCGATGCGATCGATCGTGACCGGGTCGACTGTCGTTCGACCCTGCGCCGTGGCGTTCTTGTTCTGTTCCGCAACGGCCGCACGTACGGCAGGCATCCCACCGCGCAGCAATTGTTCGGCGACGGGCAGTTGTTCGGGTGAGAGCGTGGCGAGCAGGCCATTTCGGTGCGTGGTCGTCATGGGGGGTGCAACCGGACCGCTGGGGCGCTCGGGACGTCCGGGACGGCCTGGACGGCCACTCGATGAGGGCCGTGCGGAGCGCTCCGGTCGGGGACCCCGTTCGGGACGCGCACCCCGATCGGCGCCGTCAGCGCGCGTTACGTCGTCGGCGCGCTCGGTGCGTGGTCCACGAGCAGGTCGCGCCGTGCGCTCAGGACGCGTCGTGCGCTCAGCACCTTCCGCACGCGGCGCGCGCTCCGGTCGGGCAGTTCGTTCCGGAGAATCTCCGCGCGCGGGCCGGTCATGGCGCCCGGCACCGGTGGGTCGTTCCGACGATGACGGACGGCTCGACGAGCGCTTGGGGCCGTCACGTCGGCCTTCACCTTCGTGGCGGTCGCCATCACGACGCGCACCTCGGCCTTTGGGGGCGTAGGTGACGATGACGTCTGGACCTTGCTTTGTGGACGGAATCAACTCAAGTCGCTCGTGACGCGGATCGAGAGGGGAGGCGGTCTTGGGCGCCATGATGGACAGGACTTCGATGCCCTCCATGTACTGCTCAATGTCGGCGCGATAGACGTTACCCACGACGGGGCCGCCATCGACAAGCGAGGCGTTCAAGACACCCTTCGGCAGCTTCGCGCCGGCGGCACGCCACGTCGCAACGTCACCATTCAAACTGGTTATTTCGATGTCAATACGCCGAGACATAGGGCTCCAATCTAGTCGCTCTATGCGTTACAAATATTTCGTTGGCTTTTAAGTCAAATTTACGTTGGTCCCCTAGCATTGCCACCGTGAATGAAATTCCATCCGACGAACCCGACCACACACCCGCCACTGGAGACATCGCGGCACCCGCTCCCGTGGATGTCGAGCCCGCGCACGAGCCCGCCGTACATGAAGATTCGGTTAATACTTCACCCGAGGCGGAGACGCACGCACCAACCGCCGCCGATCCCGAGCTAATCGCCGCGCCCGCAGCGGCTTACGTGCACACTCCAATCGTTGATCAAGTACCCCTATCGACGCAGTCGCGTAGCTCGCGAAGCCCGTGGTCAACACGTATTTCTTTGCTGCTCGTCGCCGCTCTCGTCGGCGGTCTCGCGGGTCACTACGCGTCGCGGGACAACAGCGGACCCGGGGGAGTGACCATTAATTCGGTCACGAATCCTCCGGGCGCGGCCCGCCTGCCTAACGGCATGAGCGTGGCCGCCATTGTCAAAAAAGTCGAACCGATGATTGTTTCGATTGACGTCAAGGGAAATAATTCTGAGGACCAGGGCACCGGCATGATCATTACGTCGAACGGACTCGTGGTTACCAACAATCACGTCATCGCGGCTGCGGTCGGCGATGGGGGAACCATCAGGGTGACGCGCACTGGCTCGCTCAAGAGTATGCCGGCGACGCTGATCGGCACCAACCCGATCGACGACGTGGCTCTCATCCGAATCAACAACGCCAAGAACTTGCCCACGATGACCTTCGGCAATTCCAATGACGTCGTGACCGGCGACGCCGTGGTCGCGATTGGCAACGCGCTCGGTCTCGCGGCCGGCACGCCAACGGTGACGTCGGGCATTGTTTCGGCCCTGGGTCGCACGGTGACCGCGTCGTCGGCAACCGCAACGGAAACGTTAAACAACATGATTCAGACCGACGCCGCCATTAATCCGGGTAACTCAGGCGGCCCTCTGCTCGACTCCGAGGGTGACGTGATTGGCATGAATACCGCCGTCGCGGGAACGCTTCAGGATGGCACCAGCGCGCAAAACATTGGTTTCGCAATTCCCGCAGCGACGATTGAATCACTGCTCAAGTCGCTGAAGGCCGGCGAGAGCATCGTCACGCACGGGGCGTTCATTGGTGTGGAAATCACGTCGATGACGCCCGCATTACAGCAGCAATACAACTTCAAGGTTTCCGAAGGTGCTGTCGTCATGAGCGTGATTGCCGGCACCGGTGCGGCGAAGGCGGGCGTCAAACAGGGCGACATCATCGTCGGCGTCAACGGCACACCAATCACGAGCTCCCAGGACATCACCAGCGTGCTGTCAAGTTTGCACCCCGGTGACACGATTACCCTGCAGCTGGTACGCGGCAAGAAACACTTCAGCCTCAAAGTCACGCTCGGTACGGCGCCAGCCAGCCACTAGGCCAGCGTCGCAATACCTCCGTCGACGGGTAAGACCACACCCGTGATGTAACTGGCCGCCGGTGACGCGAAAAAGATCGCGGCGCCGGCCATGTCAGACGGCCGACCAATCCTCTTCAGCGGAGCGGCGGCCGCGATTTCAGTGCCAAACGCCTCGAGCGTCGCGTGCATCATTTTGGACTCGAACGGTCCAGGCGCAATGGCGTTCACAGTCACTCGAGGTGCCAGGAATTTGGCGAGATGGCGCGTGAGTTGGTGCACGCCGGCCTTGGAGGCCGAGTAGGCGTACGTCTCCATCGAGGGCACGTGGATGCCGTCGATGGAACCGATATTGATCACTCGCGAGGGGTTCTCGGCGGTGCCGTGAGCTTCGAGCATCGCGCGCAGGAACTTAGTCATATGGAAGATCGCCTTGACGTTGAGCGCCAATACGCGCTCGAACGCAGCTTCGTCGTAATCGGCCATCGGCGCGCCCCACGTGGCGCCCGCGTTGTTCACCAATACGTCGAGATGATCTTCTCGCGTGGCCAATTCACCGGCCAAGCGTCGACACTCGGCTTCGGTGGAAAGATCGGCCGGTAGGGAAGTGCAATCACCACTTTTTGACAACTCCGCGGCCAGCGCATCGCAGACGTCGGCTTTGCGCGAAGAGATGTAGACCTTGGCCCCCGCGTCGACAAATCCCGTCGCGATCATTTCACCAATGCCGCGACTGCCGCCGGTAACGAGGACGACTTTGCCCGAGACATCAAAGAGAGAGTCCACGAGTCGAAGTGTAGGACAGCTGCTATCGAGTGAACTAATTAACTAGATAGGCCGTTCGTGGGCGGGCTAATTCTGGTCGGCGTTCGTGGGCAATGACGAGGGCCTCATTGACGTCGTGCGCCTCAACAATCTCTTGGGTGAGGCCCCTGAAGGGGTCACCCCACAGAACGCGAAATAAGACGGGCCCGGTCGGGCTCAACTAACTGCCGACGCGCAGCACAGTGACTGCGAAGATCTGATTAGACGGGGTTGTAGTTGTGGTCGTGGTCGTGGTCTTGCCACTCAATGCGTAATCAGCACGAATCGACCACAGGCCGCTCGACGTGAAGTTGAATGAGCACTGCACCTGGCTCTGCTGAACTGGCTGGTACGCGCACACGAGGGGGACACTGGCCGATCCCTCTGGAGCTACGGCGGTCACGCGAACGAAGCCTGGTGTGTGCTCTGGCAGAATGTCGACCGTGATGTTAAAGGGCCCATTGGTCGCCGACGCAGGTGAACTGTTATTGCTGAAATCGTACGAAAGAACGATCGGATTAAGGTTTCCGGGCTGCACAATGTCAGCCCCAGCAGGGAGCGCTAGTACCCCGATACTGGCGGCGGAAAATAAAACAGTCCAAAGCAACCGACGCATGGCGTCATGTTATCACCAGTTTGGACAAATACCGCCGATAATGTACGTTATGTAAAGTTACTGATTTATCGACCAATATGACCTCAATCAATGTATTCCCCCGGGTGTCCGGGGCGCTCCTGCTCATCAACTAGTTTCGATGCAGCAATGCGCTCCCACCCCCACGTAACACTCAGCAATAAGAAATTAGCGGTTGCGATTCTCGTTGTCGCCTGCGGCGGTGCAGTGGGCACAGCGCTACGAGACCTCCTAATGAAGCTCCAACCCACCGCTTCCGGAAGTGACTGGACCTCGCGAATCCCTTGGATCTTGCTCGCGATGAATGTGGCGGGCGTATATTTGGCCACCAAACTCCTTCGCGGGGCGCTTCGACACCACGACCCCAACAATTTGATGCGATTAGTGCTGATCACAGGCCTTTTTGGGGGATTCACGTCCTATTCGAGCCTTTTCGTCGCTCTGGCCGCAATCTGGCACCTCTCTATAGCCGGGAGCCTCTTAGTGGCCGCAGGGGCCCTCCTGAGCGGGGCGATTGCGGCATGGGCCGGACTTCTTCGGCGGCACGCCAAATGATCTTCATTTTGGTGGTGGTGGCCGGTGCGGCCGGATGTGTCATCCGTTTTCTGGGCGAATACCTCGTGCGCCGTCACAATCCGACCTTGAGACCGTGGGCCACGGTGGCTGCCAATGCGGTGGGCTGCGGAATCGCTGGATTAGCCGCCTATCGACTCATTGGCCACGCCGACGCGCACGTGAAGTCCGTCATAATCACTGGATTTTGTGGGGGATTGACGACCTTCTCATCCGCCTTGGCGATTCCAGCTATTCTCCAGCGCCAGCACCATTGGGGCTACTCCTTGGCCCTCGTGTTCACTACCCCACTGCTCTGCGGTGCCTTTTTTGTGTTGGGAATGTCACTCGCGCATTAAATCAAGCGTCGATTTAGCTTTAATCTGCAACTATCTCGATTCCCCCCACACGGGCGGACGTTTCTCGACGAATGCACTTATTCCTTCCTGCGCGTCAGGGGATTGACTTTGCGTAGCCATCACCTCGATGGCGAACTCGTACGCAGCAGCTTGGTCTAAGTCAATTTGTTGGTAGAAGGCGTGCTTGCCAACACCCTTGGATGCGCTACTCCCCCGCGTCACTCGATGCAACAACAAACTCGTCGCGGACTCCAAATCCTTTGGAGTAACAACGCAATTGACGAGCCCCCATTCGCCCGCCGTGTCGGCATCAATCGCGTCACCACTCATCGCCATCTCTAGCGCACGCTTGCGGCCGATGGCTCGACCAACAGCCACCATCGGCGTGGTGCAGAACAGTCCCCCACTGCCTCCCGGAGTGCAAAACGTCGCGTCATCGGAAGCGACCGCAAGATCTGCGGTCGCCACCAATTGACATCCCGCGCCAGTCGCGAGGCCATGGACGCGTGCGATGACGGGCTGAGGAATACCCTGCATCGTGTCCATCATTCGCGTGCACGTTTGAAAGAGATGGCGAACATCATCGAGATCGCGGTCGAGCATCTCCGTGAAATCATGGCCCGCGCAGTAGACCGATCCCTTAGCGGCCAATATCACTCCCGTAGCGTCACTGTCGCCAACATCACAGAAGGCGTCAATCAATTCAAGCAAGACCTCGAGGGTCAAGACGTTGCGCCGCTCGGGATTGTTCAGCCAGATGGTAACCGTGTCGCCCTCACGTTCAACGTCCAGTTGGCGGTATGAATTCATCGCAGATTCGGCCTTCCTGACGCTCGAGGTTGAGTGTACTGCCCTGGTGCTTCTGCTCTTTCGCGACGTGCACCGGCTGACTTTTGCGACGTCGTCGCAGTAAAACGTCCTCTTCTCGCGGCCCTCCGCGTTGGTGGTAGGAGTTGCGGACTACCGGAGTGTGGAGATTTGCCGGAGATCCTTTAGGGCAAGCGAAGGTGACGCGTCATTACTTGATCCCCGAGACAATCGCTAGGGCGGCGAGCACGGCAATCAACATATAGGCCACGTACGCGTTGAGGTGACCCGACTGCAGGCGTTTGACGACGCGCGACACCTTGACTGCTCCAGCGCGCAGCGGGCGGTAGAGGTACGTTTCGACGGGTTCGATGACGGTCGTATGGGTGGCGATATGGGCCGGCTGACCGATTGTCGAGTCGTCATCATCGGTCCACTCCACTTCAAGCGTTCTCCGTGTGCCCAGGACGTTCGCGAGCACGTGACGTAACGGATTGGCGAACCCGAAGGCCGTGTAACTTGACGGTCCTTCAACCCCGGACGACGCTGAGTGCCAGGCGGGCACGCGACGGACTTTAAGGAACTTGCCTCGCGACAGGGCCATGGTGACGACAAAGACCGCGACAATGGCGCTCGGCAGTATGACCCACAGCCACGATGGCGACAGAATCGAAAATCCCGAGAAGACCGGTTGAAGGATCCACGGCGACTTGAGCGCGTGCAATGTGACGAGCCGTGGCACCACCGGTCCGAGACCATCAGCAATGAATCGAACTTCTAAGGGGCTGAGCACCGCCAACGCGAGACAACTGATACCAAGGATCGACAGTCCCACTTTGCCAAAGACACCAACTTCACGATGCCGCTCGCGATGAACCGTCGGTCTGCCGAGCATGGTGAGCGCCAGTACTCGCAAGAACACCAACGCGGCCAACCCGGTCGTGAGTGCGACGAGCGCCGCCGCGGCGGCCAACCCGAGTCGAAGTGCCAATCCGCTGACTCGAAACTGTTGCATGAGTGCTTCAAGAATGAACCACTCCGATACGAAACCGATCGTCGGCGGAAGACCGGCGAGCGCGAGCGCACCTGCGCCAAAGGTAAGCCCGTTCCAGCGCATGCGTCGTCCAACCCCGCGCAGTTGATCGAGGTCATCCGATCCTTCGGCCGCTTCGACGTTCGCGAGCGAGACGAACAGCGCAGACTTGGCAACCGCGTGAGCGACAGTCTGGAGCGTGCCCGCTAAGAGTCCAACGGCCACCAGTGCCGGTAGTCGCACCATCTCGCCAGTGAGCGCGACGCCGAAGGCGGTCGCGATGAGTCCCGCGTTTTCGATACTCGAGTACGCCACCAACTTGGTGAGGCTCGACTGGACACCGGCGAAGGTAATCCCGAGCAGGGCCGTCACGCCGCCGCAGAGCAAGACCGCGACGATCAGCCACACCGGTGGGCGGCCGAGTACGCCCATGAAGCGCCAGAGACCGTACACCCCAACGTTGGCGCCAATCCCGGCCATCGCCGCGCGTGCCGGACCGGGAGCGGAGGGATAGCCGAGCGGGATCCACACCTGGAAGGGAACGAGTCCGAGCTTCGCTCCGAAACCAACCACCACGAGGACCCAGGCGACGTCGAGCACTGCACCCGGTCCCACTGCGTGCCAGTTGGCAATAGTGAGACTCCCGCTGTGACTGGCGAGCAACAAGAAACCGAAGAGCAGGGCCGCACCGCTCACCTTGCCCATGCCTAACGTGGACCACGCGGCGCCTAGTTGGCGCGGTGACGATCGAGTGACCGACGTCAGCAAATAGAAGGCCAGTGTCAGTAGTTCCCAGGCAAAGAGAAAGACAAACGCGTCAGCGGCACAGAGAATCACCGCAACTGACAACAACAGCAAGAGGTAACCAGTGGCCACACCCCGATGATGCGTTCGGTGGTCGGGATGCACCCACGAAATGAAACACGCCGACACGGCCGCCGCGATGCCAAACAGCAGGGTAAGAAAGAAACCGGCCAATTGGTCGATGTCCAGCGCGCCGTGACCGACGCCGAAGAGGTGCGTTAGATTTACCGACACTGCGTGCGTTGTCACCGCGTGCACGCCAACAACCAAGAGACAAGCGCTCCCGGCGAGCCCGAAGAGATACGGAATGGTTCGAACGAGACGTGAAGTGACGCCGAGAAGTAGATCGAGCGCCGCACCCGCGACGAAGCACGCGATTGCGACGGTGAAAAGCACGCCGCTCACGAGTCACCGCTCCGGGGCGAATTTACCGAGCGATCAGTGTGTTTCACGACAGCGTTCGTGCGAAGCGGCGCCAGGAGGTTGACGGCCATCAAGATCCCATGCAACAACCCGAACGGAGTGGGGGGCGATCCCGGAACGAAGACGTCGACCGGCACGCTCGAAGATATGCCGGCGCGCGTCGCGTAACTCGATTGCAGCAACCCTCCGCTGACTGCGTCAACCCCGGCCGCAATGACGACCTTGGGATGAGGCATCACGTCGTAGGTGTGTTGCAGCGGACCTATCATGCCTACCGCACCAGCGCCGCTCACCAACAGGACGTCTGCGTGACGCGGGCTGGCGGTGAAATAAATCCCCAGTCGCTGCACGTCGTAGACCGGATTTGTCAAGGCGGCAATCTCCCACTCCTCCGAACCGTCGGAACCGGCATCGACGTGGCGAATGTGCACCGAGCGACGAAGAGACTTGACCCTCGCCGCGAGTTCGCTTTGCACTGCAAAAATCGCGGTCTCGCTCTCTTCCATCACTGGGACAACCTGATCACTTCGTTGACGGGTGGAGATTTCGAAATTGGGCGAGAATTGAAAGACCGCGGGAAGCACCTGCGTGCAGCGACCGCAGAGGATGCACGCACCGCGATCCAGCGCCACCTTTCCGTCACCCAACGAAATCGCTCCCGTCGGGCACACGCGCAACGCATGGACCAAGTCGCTCGTGGTAGCGCTGGACTCGCTCACTTCAATCGAGCCCCTAAATTCGGGCCCATAGCCGTCCGCCTCTCGGGGATAGCACGAGGTCACTATGCCCTCGCGAATGCCTCTGGGAATCCAGGCCATTAGCTTGACACCCCCGCAATCGAGAGACCGAAACTGGCCTCAATGAACGCAAAGTCCGTGAGAATATCGCCGGGAAACGCTGACGAGAACAGCGCCAGATTGTGAAATGACGCGGATCGCTGCTTCACTCGCGTCAAGACGCCATCTCGCATCTCAATCAGCGACAGGATCTCTCCTTGGGGTGCTTCTACGCGAACTACGGCCGAGCCGGTGGAAGGCGGCACGTCGACGGCCCACTGAGACCCTGTTGAATCCTTCGATTGGTCGAGGAGTTGAGCAGCTTCGCGAATAAGGCGAAACGATCCCGTGATTTCGTCGACCCGCACTCGCTGGCGGGCGAGCGCATCGCCTTCCCCGCGTGTTTCCATCTCTTGTGGTTCAAGCGACGCGTACGCGCCGTAGGGCTGGCGCCAGCGCACATCGTGCATCAACCCCGAGCCTCGCGCGAGTGGTCCGAGCGCACCAAACTCCTCAATGAGTGAACCGGGCAGTACGCCGGTGCCCCGCAGTCGGTCCAGGAACGATGGCGTGTCCATCAGCAAGTGCAAATCGTTCGCCACGGCCAGTTCGAGCGGGTCGATGGCCGCGAGTATTTCAACCAAGTTCAAGAGTGGCGCTGCCGCCACTCCCCCGGGTACCACCACCCCGCGACCAAATCGACTCCCGCACAACTGAGCGCGCAGGCGTTGTATCCGCTCCTTATGCAACGAGAAGCGGGCGTAGGCGACGGCCTGTCCGGCCGCTTCCGTGTGGCGAATCGTGGAATCCAGGTGATTGGCAATCCGTTCCAGTTCGGCATGTATCACCCGAACCAGCGCTGCGCCACGAGTAATTTGCACGCCGCCGATCTCCTCGACCGCAGCGCAGAAGGCCCAGGCGTGAGCCAGCGAAGCAACTCCTTCGCACCGTTCGGCGAGCAACACACCGTCATCAACGCTCATGTCGGCGAAGAGCGACTCCACGCCACGGTGCTTATAGAACGGTCGAGTACGCAGATGAGGGATGTCCTCGCCCGGAGTCTCGACCACGTATTCAACTGACTCGAACACGCCCGAGCGCACGGGGCCGTAGGAGATGGTGAACACCCCTTCGCCACGCAGGTGCGCGGGCAGCGGCGCGATACCGAGTTGGGCGGCCCCGGTGGGAAACCCAGAGCCCGACCGGGACCGCTCGGTGCTGGGCGCGCGCGAGAACACAAGTGGGTCGTTGCTACCGTCAGTGTGCAGCTCCAACTCGAAGAGGTCGTGAATCTCGCGCTCGTACCACCGAGCCGACGGTATGAGCGATCCCAGGGACGGAAATTGACTGTGACCGCCAGCAAGTACCGTCTGGACAACTTCTAACGCTCCATCGACGTCCAGGACCGCGGTGACACGCGTGTCGTTGCCGAGCGCACTCGCGAAGAGACCGGCAAATCGCGAACCGCGCTGCACGCTCGAGACCACGGTGCCGACGAAGTCTTGGATGTCCACCGCACTCGACGCGTTGATGATCGTCATCGCGCAGCCCGCAATTCGTACGCGGCGCGGTCGAGCAGATGACTCAACTGCGAAGGCGGGTGCACGCCCAGTAGCAACAGGGCCAACAGTCCCACGGCCATCGAGACCACGATCCAGTTGCTCACTTCGCCCTTGACGACCTGCGCTTCGGGCGAGCCTTCGACTGGTGGAACGCTGGGACTGAGCATGGTCTGTGTGGTGAACCACGACAGACCAAAGAATGCCAACGTCACCAGGACCACGAGGATCGCGGCCACGGTATCTCGGGGCTCACGCAGGCCGCCATAGACAATAAGGAATTCGCTGCGGAAAATTCCGAAGGGCGGCATCGCCGACAGCGCGAGGACCGACAGAATCAACATGGGTCCGCTCCAGGGAAGCACCCCGACGCCTCCGCGAATCTTTGACATGTCCTTGCTACCAAATTTGCGCACCACCGAACCCACTCCGAAAAACGCAGTCCCCTTGGCCGCGGCGTGGGCCATCACCTGAAGCAGTACGCCCACCACGGCGATCGGAGCGCTAAAACTCATGCCAATGGCCAAAATGCCCATGTGCTCGACGCTCGAGTACGCCAACATTCGCTTCATGTCTCGCTGGCTGAGTAGGTAGAGCGTGGCCAGCAGCAGCGTCGCCACGCCAAAAATCAAGAAAACGTCTCGCGGGAAAGTAGGCCCCAAGGTTCGAACGGCAATTTGGAAGAAGCGCAGGATGGCGTAGAAACTGACCGCCAGCAATGCCCCCGACAGCAGCGCCGACACAGGGGTCGGCGCCTCGGAGTGGGCGTCGGGCAACCAAGTGTGAACTGGGAAGAGGCCCATCTTGGTGCCATAGCCCAGGACCGCGAGCACGAAGGCGAAGCGCACCACGTCGGGATGGAAATGTGCGGCGCTCGCGAGCAGTGTCGGGTACGACAAGTTATAGGACGACCCCAGAACCGACGTGCCGGCGTAGTACATCATGATCGTCGCGAACAGCGCAATACCCAGTCCCAGCGAGGCGATCAGGATGTACTTCCACGCCGCCTCCGACGCGCCTTCGGTGTCATCGATCGCCACCAGCAGCGCCGACACCACGGTCGTGATTTCAATCGCTATCCACAACAGCGCCAGTCCGTTGACCAACGGGACAATCACCAGCGACCAACAAAAGAGATTGAGCCCCGCGTAGAAGCGCCGCCCGTAGACCCGTCCCGCGGCGCTCGGGTCGAGCGGCAGATAGCCGCGCACGAAGATTGCTGTCGTCGCGTAGAGGAACGTGACGGCCAGTAAAAAGACCACCGACAGCGAATCAACTCGTATGAGCCCACCGGCGGTGACGCTCGAATGCGTGACGCCGGGAATCAACCCGATCGAGAGAGCGAACGTGGTCACCCCCACGACGATTGTCAAGTGGCGCGTCACGTCGATCGGCACCACGCACGCGACAATCGCCATCAAGAACGGCAGGCAGACCAAAACCACTACGAGCGCGGACACCGCTACCCCCTCAACCGATCGAAGTCGTGGGTTGACAGGGTGTCGTTTCGCAAATGGTGCACTCGCATGATGACGCCGAAGACCACCACGGCAACTAACAGGTCAAAGAGGAACGCCACGTCCACGATTAACGGCAGACCGGATGCCACCACCAGGCTCGCGATGGAAACACCATTTTCCAGCGAAAAAAACCCGATGGCCTGAGACACGACGTCCTTGCGCAAGATGATGAGCACAAATGCGACGAGCACGATGGCGCAGGCAATCGAGAGCGCCGAGGTGGGTAGTGACGACGAACTCACGTGTAGAGAGCCGACCGCAAAGAAACCGAACGCCGCCACGACTATCGCAATAAGAATCGCGCTCGCAACGCCAAGCACCGAGCTGCCAGCCAAATCGGTGTCGGCGTCTCGCAGCAGCCGCATGATCAGCCCGGGCACTAACAGGACCTTGAGCAGCAGCGAGAGCGCAGCCAGCACGTATAACTCGTCGATGTGCTTTGACGCCGCCACGAAGACCGCCAGACTAGCGACGACCAACGACTGAAAGGCGTACAGGCGCACTTGGGATCGCAAGAGCGGAGCTCGCAACATCGCGAACTCGCTCAGCAAGACGAGCACCGCCAGGCCCGCAGTGATGCCGTCGTAGGTCGATGGGACGTGGTGCACTAGCCACCACCCGCATAAAAGACGAGTACCGACAGGACCGCGAGCAGGAACGCGCTCGCGACGAATTCGGTGATCTTGAACAGCCGCAACTTAGAGAAGAGATTGTCAATGATGGCAAAGACCCCACCAACGGCCATGGCCTTGGCGAGCAGCGCAACGATCGCGAGCAGCACCGAGCCCAAGCTCTGCGACGACGCCAGTCCCCAGGGTGCCACGAACACGTTGATGAGAATTGTGTAGAGGATCAGCTGCTTCATGGTTGATCCCCACTTGAGCAACGCCAGTGGTGGTCCCGAGTGTTCAAGCGTGCGAGCTTCGTCGATCATTCCGAACTCCAGCGTGCCCGAATGAGTTTCAACCGGAATGCGGCCGGTGTCCACTAAGACAACGAGGAAGAATGCGGCGGCGGCCAGCACGTGGCTCGGACGGACCATCTGGGACGCGGACGAGCGAATCGTCGCCGAGAGCGCGTACGGCAGGTCCGTGCGGGTGATCAACGCCACGGCAAAAATGACGAAGAGGATCGTGGGTTCGATGAGCGCGCCGAACGTCATAGCTCGACTGCTTCCTAATTGCGCGTACGGCGCGCCCGACTCCGCACCGGCCAGCGCCACCGCAAAACCGGCCAGGGCCAGGATGAACCCGCCCCCCATGATGTCGCCGGTGTAGCCCAGTGGCAGCGGGAAGGTCGTGAGCACCGGGATCAACATCGGCACCGTGAGGTAGCAGGCAAAGGCCACGATTGGTCCCGCGAGAAACACCCAGCTGGACTCTTCCGTGACGAGGGTCTCTTTGCGAAAGTACTTAGCGATGTCGTAGTAGGGCTGGAGTATTCGCGGACCACGCCGACCCTGAAGGCGAGCCTCGAAGTGCGCGATGACGCCACTGACGAGAGGCGCCCCAAAAAGTATCGTCAAGACCTGGAGTGCCTGGACCCCTTCAACGGGTACAACTATTGCGCCCACCACGACCTCCACAGAATCAAACTCCGTAGAAGCCATTAGCCGTTTGCGGCGATTTGGGCTGCTGCCTGTCGGGGCCTCATCCGACATTTCTGACTTTATCTCATGGATAAGCCCAGGGGCTGAAATTCTTTAGCCCTCTTGAAGAGACGTGGCGCCCCCTCTCGGAATCACCTGGTGATGCTCGTCATGATTGGTATGGACTACGGACCGCGGTCGACTAGATGACCGGCGAGAGACCGCCGTCGATACTTATTCCCACTCCAGTTATGTAACCAGCTCGAGGTGAAAGTAGGAACGATGCGAGATCGGCGAATTCTTCGGCGCGACCCATACGACCCATCGGGATTCTGGAATCCTTCGCCATGTTGGTCATGTATTCCTCGACAGTGAGACCAGCATCGGCTGCTTTACGCACCCACTGTCCGGATTCAATGAGTCCGATCAAAATTGCGTTCACTCGGACGCCTTGCGGCGCAACCTCATTGGACATCGCCTTGGTGAGTGCCAGTCCGGCCGCACGAGAGGCCGTCGTCGGCGTCGAGTTTGCCCCGGGCGTGCGCGCCATGATGGCCAGCACGTTGACGATTGCTCCCTTGGAGAGTTCGAGCGCGGGCAACACCCGGCGAGAGACGTGGACGGCCGACAGCACTTTCAGCTCGTAGTCCTCTCGCCACATGCCTTCGTCCGAGGTTGCTACTGGTGTGCCCGCTGACTTGCCCGCATTGTTGACTGCGCCATCAAGGCCGCCGAACTCAGACAATGTGGCGTCAATGAACGAGTCGAGATCCGATTCCTTGGTGACGTCCGCCCTGAAGCACAGTGACTCGTTGCCCAGCAACTCGTGTGCCTGATCGAGTCGTGTGGAATCGCGCCCGCACACGGCCACCCGTGATCCCTCGTCAACGAGTTTCTTGGCGAGCGCCAAGCCCAACCCGTCGGTGCCGCCGGTGATGAGAAAAGCACGGCCGTTAAGTTCTAGATCCATGTGCGTATCCTACGAGCGCACTTCTCGATCACTCTCAGTCGCCCACTCCCCCACCACTATCACCACTCTCGAAATGGAGTGAGGCGCGCCGCGCCGCTAGACCTTCAGTGGTCCCTGTTCGGCCTCTGACAATCCCGAGAAATCCGCCAAGCCTGAAGTGGTCTTGGGCATCAATCCCGCAATGATCAGTCCGATCACGAGAACGGCCAAGGCGGAGTACGGGGCGTAGACCGTTGGCTTCGTGACTTTGTATATCGCGCCAAAGATTGCCGCCGCCGTAACCACACCGCCAACGAGGCAGGCGGCGTAGAGCTGGAACTTCTTGTCGGATAGTCGCAATCCGCGAAGTGCGCCCACCGATATCAGCAAGTAGATGCAGGCAATGGCGAACCCACCGAAGGTGGACAGCCAACTGAACATCGACACGTACTCCGGTGTTCCGCCGGGCAGGAGGAATGACGACGTGTTGATGACGAGCACGATGATGATCGCGTAGACGAACAGCACGAAGTTGCTGGCACCGATTGGCGTACCGTGACGCGAGATCTTCGTCAGGGGTGACGGGAGACGGCGATCGCGAGAGAGAGCGAAGATGCCTCGCGAGGCCGACGTCGCACATCCAATCAGCACCGCAATCATGTCGAAGATGACCACGAGTTCGACGAGACGGCGAATGGCGACCGACGCGTACCCTCCGGCAGACGATGGTCCCGCCAGACCAAAGAGCGGCGCCAAATCGTTCTTGCCCAACAAGTGCAGGCTGAAGTGATATCCGGCCACCTGCGCGTACGTGCCAATGACGTAGAAGCCAGCGATGACGAGGACCGAAATGAGCACCGCGCGCGGGATGTTTCGCCTGGGGTTCTCGGTCTCCTCGGCGAGGTTGGCCGAGGTTTCAAATCCGGTGAAGAGCAGCACCCCGTAGAGCACGCCGAACAAGACGCCCTTCCAGTCCGTCGGTGAGCTGTGGGGGTTGAAACCCGTGGCGACGTGGTGGATGCCGCCGCTCTTGATGATCACGAAGATCGAAAAGACGAGCACGACGGTCACCGAGATCAGGGCCAGTGTCAATTGCATGCGTGTTGAAAGCACCACGCCAAAGAACATGACGAGGGCGACCAGCAGCAACAAGAGCACGTCCCAGGCCCAGTACGGCAATGGTTGACGGTTGAACTCACCGAGAATCGTGTCGTGAATCGTGCCACCGATCATGGGCAGGATGCCCGCGCCCAACGCCAGTATGCCCGCGTAGTAGAGCCAACCGGCCGATGTGCCGACTCGACTGCCGAGTCCGTCGGTCACGTAGTCGTAGAGCGATCCGGCCGCCTGGATCTTGCGCGTGTACTCCGCCACGATCCAACCGAGGCCAATAACGCCAATGGCGGCGATCAGCACCGCGAGTGACGCCGCCCCACCGGCGCCGTTGCCCGACGCGGAGCCAATGCCCACGATGAGCGGCACGAGGAAGGCAATCGAGAAGACCGGACCCATCAATCCGACGGACTGCGCGATCGTGTCGATCAGCTTCAGTTTTCTCTTGCCGCCCAGCAAAGTCTTTGCTGTGTTGTCCGTCGCCATGCTTCCCCCCGATGAGTACTTGGTTCACTGCGGCTGATTAGCCATGGCGAAACCGTACGGGGTCAAACGAACTCTGTCAAGTAACTAGTTGAGTCGTTTCGTTGCCCGTTCGACCAGCCACACAAATGTGGGGTCCGGAGCGCTCAAGAGTTCGGGGTGCCACTGCACGGCGAGTAGGTCGCCTTCGGGTGTTTCGAACGCTTCGACCACACCGTCGGGCGCCGACGCCGATACCGTGAGACCGTCGCCCAATCGTTCGAGCGTCTGGTGATGCAGTGAGTTCACCGACCACCGGGCCGGCAACAGCGTCGAGATCATGGTGTCGGCAACGACGTTGACTTCGTGGGTTGTTGTATGACCATCAACGTTCCACTGGGGATGGCCCGAGCCTTCGTCGAGTTCCACGTGCTGGACCAGCGTGCCGCCAAAGGCCACGTTGACCAACTGAAATCCCCGACAGATTGCCAACACCGGGATGTCGCGCCGGCGCGCGGCCGCGAAGAGTTCCATCTCCCACTCGTCTCGGTCGGGCTCTAAGGACTGCAAATTCTCATCGGGCTCTTGTCCGTAGAGCGCGGGGTCGAGGTCCGCTCCCCCGCTCAAGACCAGGCCGTCGAGATGTTCGATCATCCCCTCGACGTCGGCGTCACGAGTGAGTTCCACGGGCAGCCCGCCCGCGGCCGCCACCGAGCGCGGATAGTCCGAAAAGTGCAGGTCAAAGCGCAGGCCGCTCATGGCCGGCGGCACGTGGGTGCCCAAGACCGATGCCGGCCATCGGCGTCCGGTGATGCCAATCAGGGGCTTCGTCACACTGCAATACTAAACGCACAAGCCCACGTGTGCTCTACTTACAGAATCGTTTGGCCACGAACAAATGCCGGAATTAAGGGAACACTATGACGACTCCACTCGCTGATCTCACGTCGCACGACACCTACGTCACGGGCGTGCCTCACGACACGCTGGCCTACCTGCGAGCCAACGATCCCGTGCACTGGACCGAAGAGAGCGACGGCGGACGGGGATTCTGGAGCCTCACCAAATACGACGACGTGCTCTTTGCCAGCAGCAACGCCGAGATCTTCTCGAGTCGGCTCGGCATTCGCATTGAGGACATGGACCCCGAAGAGACCGAAGCGCGCCGCACGATGATGGAGATGGATTCGCCCGAACACACACGGCTTCGTCGCCTCGTCAGTCGTCCATTCGCGCCCAAGTCAATCAACGGCTACGAGGAGTCCGTGCGCGAACTCGCGGCGCAGGTCCTCGACGCACTGCGCGGGCGCACCGAGTTCGACTTTGTCGCCACGGTCGCTCGTGAGTTACCCATGCGCATGCTCGGTCGACTCTTGGGTCTGCCCGAAGATGACCTTGAGTGGCTCGTGAAACGCGGTGACGCACTCATTGGCAACACCGACCCCGATTTCACCGATTACGTCGTGGACCAAGTGGACACCTCGGACTACCGACTACTCCCCTTCCGCAGTCCGGTCGCGGTTGAACTGTTCGAATACGCCAGCCAGGCGTTAGCCGAACGTCGACTGGAGCCGACGCACGACGTGCTCTCGGCGCTGCTCGAGCCCACCATCGACGGCGACACGCTCGATGACCTCGCGCTCAAGAACTTCTTCACGCTGATGGTCGCGGCGGGCAACGACACCACGCGGTACTCCTTGACTTCGGGATTGCAAGTACTGATCGACCGACCGGAGTTGTTCGCCCAGATTCCCTCGATGAGTCTCGAAGAACGCAAAGCACTCGTCGAAGAGATGCTGCGCTGGTCGACGGTCACGATGCACTTTCGCCGCACGCTGACCCAGGACACCGAACTGCGGGGCAAGACTTTGAGGGCCGGTGACAAGGTGGTGCTGTGGTTCTCTTCGGCCAACTACGACGAGGAACACTTCGAGAGCCCGTATGAATTCCGAGCTGACCGCACGCCCAATGACCACGTGGCCTTCGGACTACGCAGCCCTCACCTCTGTCTCGGAGCGCACCTCGCTCGTTTGGAAATGCGGGTCGTGTTTGAAGAGATAGTCAAGCGCTGGTCGTCAATTGAACTGGGTGGCGAACCCGAACGTCTGCGGTCCAATTTTATTGGCGGCACCAAGCAACTGCCGATCCGGGTGACCTGGATCTAGAGGAACGGCAGGTACTCGCGCATCTCCCAGTCCGTGGTGGCGTTTTGGAAACGCTCCCACTCGGAACGCTTCACCGCAACGTGCTGGGCAACCAGGTCGACGCCAATGGCCTCGACCAACTCGCGATCCGCTTCTAGAGCGTCGAGCGCTTCGGCTAACGAGTGCGGCACGCCCACCGTCGCGTCGATGGTGTCCAAACCGTTGCCGCCTTCGGCCCTGCCGGGATCGGTCTTGTGCTTGACACCCAACAACGACGCCTGCAGCACGGCCGCCATCGCGCTGTGCACCACGGCCGCGCCGTCGCTCAATCGGTGCTCGAGTCGAGCGGCCATGCCGCGTTCACTGGGTACCCGAATGGTCGCGCCGCGGTGGTCGTAGCCCCAGTTGGCCCAGTAGCCCGAGAGGGACGCGGGGCGCAAGCGCTTGTACGCGTTGACCGTGGGGGCACAGATTCCCGCCAGCGCCTGGTGGTGAGCGAGCAGTCCGCCGATGGAGTGCTTGGCGAGCTCGGAGAGCCCGTCCTGGGCCGCCTTATCGTTGATGACGTTCTGCTGATCCTCGTCTTGAAACGAGAAGTTGAAGTGCAGCCCGGACCCACCGCGATCCGTGATGGGTTTGCCCATGAACGTGAGCAGCACCCCAAATCGGTGCGCCACTTCGCGCGCGAGCACCTTAAAGAGGAATCCCTCGTCGGCCGCCCTCATGGCGTCGGCGTAGCGCAGCGTGAATTCGAACTGGGGTGAGTCGTACTCGGAGTTCACTGACTCCAGGGGGATGTCCGATTCGTGGCACGCCGCCCAAATGGCGTCGATCAGACCGAGTGGGTCGACACTCGGACCCGTGCCGTACACGAAGGCGCCGGGAGTCTCCAGCGGCGTCCAACCACCGTGACCGTCGGGCGCAAAGATATAGGCCTCGAACTCGAGCCCGACGTACGGCTCGTACCCGATTGCCCGCCAGTCCGTGATCGCCTTTCGTAGTGCCGTGCGCGGTGAGACCGAAAACGGCTCTCCGTGGCGCTCGACGTTGGCGACGACGACCCGCGTGCCCACCTCCCAACTGGGGCGCAGGTCAGCCATGTCGTAGGTGGCGTCAAAGTCGGGCAAACCCTCATCCCAGAAGCTTCCGACCGTGCCCGGGGTCATTCCCCGGTCGTAACCGAGCGACCAGGTCCCGGTGCAGTGGCGCGTTCCCCGGTCGGCCAAACCGGCCGGCACGTACTTGCCGCGCGCCAGACCAAGATGATCAGGCCACAGCACCCGCACCCGGTCGAATAATTCACTCATATTTACCTCCACGGTAACCTGGGCGAAAAATAGCACGCCCTTCGAGTCGTAGTTTGTAGGGTGGAAGAATCATTTGATTACAAACGACTTTTGGGGGGTCTGTGGAGTTTCGACGAATTCTTCTCGACGGAGTGCCGGTTGACGTCACCGTGGACGGCGATTCCCTCGTCGCGAGCGATGGTCGACGAATCGAGGCGGCCTCGGCCGTCCACCTGCCTCCGGTCTCGCCGAGCAAGATCCTCTGCTGTCATCTCAATCACGTCTCACGGGTTCGTGAGTTCGGCATAGAACTGCCGCCCGCCCCCACGTGGTTTCAGAAGCCCGTCTCGGCACTCAACGCGCACGGTGGCGACGTGGTGCGACCAGCCAACTGTCACTACCTCAACTACGAAGGCGAGATCGCGATCATCATTGGCACGACGGCGCGCAACATCAAGCTCGCCGATGCCGCCCACTACATTGCGGGCTACTCAATCGCCAACGACTTCGGCTTGCACGATTTTCGCGATACGGACGCCGGATCGATGTTGCGCGTGAAGGGTGCCGACACTCTGTGTCCCGTTGGCCCCGGTGTCACCACTGACTGGGACTTCCATCACAAATCCATGCGCACCCTCGTCAACGGCACCGTCCACCAAGACGGATCGACCGATGAGATGGCGTGGGACATGCACTATCTGGTCACTGACATGGCGAGGCTCATCACGTTGGTGCCGGGCGACATCCTGCTCTCGGGCACGCCAGCCTTCTCGCGCCCGGTAGAACCTGGCGACGTGGTGAGCGTAGAAGTTGAGGGTCTCGGCACGCTCACCAACTACATCGTGGGCTCGCCCGACGCCGTGAGCGATGAAGTCGGGGCGCAGCCAACGGCGACCGAGGAGGTCCTGTCGACCGCCCTCGGCGGGGACTGGGAGTTTCGCGGTCAACGACGTCCGTTGCCAACGGACCGCGCGGCGCTTCCCTATCCACGCGTCCACCCGAAGTTCGAATCATGACCGGCGAACGGGTCTTAGTGGGCGACGTCAACGTCGCGACCGGACATTTCATCAATGGCCAACGCGTGGGGTCAGCCACCACGTTTGAGGATCGCTCTCCGCTGGACTGGCACGTGAAACTAGCCGACGTTGCCCGTGGTGGTGCACTCGAGGCCCAGTCTGCGGTCACTGCCGCGGTCAGCGCCTTCCCTGCTTGGGCGGCCCTGACGCCGGTAGAGCGTCAGGTCTACCTGCACCGGTTGGCCGATCTCATTGACGCCAATGTCGAGTCGATCGCCACCGTGGAGTGCCTCGACATGGCGATGCTGCTTGAGAGCCTGCGGCTTCGTGTTATCGGTCGCGGCGCCCGCAATTTTCGCGCCTACGCTGACCTGGCCGTGGCCTACGAGCCGCGTCGCTGGGACTCCAACGGCACTCGAAATTCGGTACTGCGGATGCCGGCCGGTCCGACCGTCGTCATTACCCCGTGGAACGCGCCCTTCATGCTCTCCACCTGGAAGTGCGCGCCGGCGCTGGCGGCGGGCAACACCGTTGTGCTCAAGCCCGCGGAGTGGTCGCCGCTCAGCTGTTCGCTCTTGATGGACCTCGTGGACGAGGCGGGCTTCCCGCCGGGCGTCTTTAACATGGTCCAAGGTCTCGGCGACGAGGTGGGTGCCGCCCTCGTGAGCGACCCTAGGGTGCGACGGATTTCCTTCACCGGCTCTCCCGAGACCGGTCGACTCATCGGCGTTGCGGCGGCCAAGAATCTCGTCCCGTTCACGGCCGAGTTAGGTGGCAAGGGTCCGTTCGTCGTGTTCGCTGATGCCGACCTCGATCTCGCGGCCCAGAAAGCTGCCCTGATGTATGACGACGCTGGTCAGATCTGCCTCGCCGGCACGCGTTTGTTGGTCCAGACGTCGGTTCGCGACGAATTCCTAAACAAGCTCACGGACGCGACCAACCGCCACGTGTTAGGCGACAGCCGCGAACCTCAGACGACCGTGTCGCCGATGATCCATCCCGAACACCTGGCGCGCGTCGAAGGATTTGTCGAGCGCTCGGTGGCGAGCGGCGACACGTTGGTCTACGGCGGACACAAACTGAACGACGATGGTCTCTGGTACCTGCCGACGCTGATTGAACCACGGTCCAACGACGCGGAGATTGTCCAGCACGAGGTTTTTGGTCCGGTGCTCACACTTCAGACCTTCGACACCGAGGCCGAGGCGATTGAACTCGCCAACTCGACGGCCTACGGGCTCTCGGCCATGGTCTTTACCAGCGACCAAGCCAAGGCTGACCGATTTGGACAGGGCGTGCGCGCCGGCACGATCTGGGTCAACTGCTTCCTGGTCCGCGACTTGACCGCCCCGTTTGG
>Ga0182030_10000952_pt1 | contig 57751 bp, 48 predicted proteins | sample 812S3MmetaG_FD_121299 | JGI IMG/M metagenome (GOLD analysis project Ga0182030, IMG submission 121299) | Permafrost microbial communities from Stordalen Mire, Sweden - 812S3M metaG (Illumina Assembly) | ecosystem: Environmental > Terrestrial > Soil > Wetlands > Permafrost | place: Sweden... | reverse complement strand
CTCGTCCGCCAAGTAGCTGCCCCGCTCGATCCCTAGGGTCTCCACGTCCTGAGGGTTCAAGGCAGGGCCAAGGTTCTCCGCGATGTTGGTGTTTGGGATCTCGACCCCGTCGATCAGCCAGTTCGTCTGATGGCCGCCGCGCACGTGCAGCATGTCATGGGCTTGATACGCCCCCGGCACGTAATCGGTGATCATGGCGAGACTGTTGACGTTGGTCGCTCCTGGGGTGTTCTCGATGTCCTCCTGGCTAACCATCGTAATCGGAGTGACCGAGGCGACGACCGCCAGCCGGGTCGCTGTCACCGTGACCTCCGCGAGCTCCGAGGGAGGCTTCAATACTATGTTCGCGAACGGAAAATATCCCGCCTGCACCGTGACCGGTTGGCTGACAGAGGCGAAGTCGCGCTGCGAGATGGTCAGTAAGTACTGGCCGATCGCCATGTTTGGGAAGTCGAAGCGGCCCGTCGAGTCTGTCCGGCGGTCTTTGATGGCGTGGGTGGCCGACTCGAGCACCACCTTCGCTCCCGCGACCGGCCGGTCGCTCTCGTCGCGAACGATGCCGCTCACGCTGCCGTAGGCCGCGGCCCAACCGCGCGCTGGAAGGAGGAACATGAGAAGCACGAGGAATGCCGCCCCGGAGGAGACTCGATAAGTTTGGGACTGGCGGCGCCGGCGCGCCGCCAGTACTTTGCTGCGATTTGTCACGTGGAAACTCCCCGGGTTCGCCTGGTGACTGAGCCCTGCAAACGGATGGACGAGCGCACGCCTTTCACGGGCGCGCGCTCGAGATTGCGGCTGGCGCGAGCCTGCCTTTGGAGGTCAGCTCAGCTGACCCGGGGGTGCCCGGGGCTGTGGGAGATGGACGAGATGGACGGCGCCCGCGATCGACACGAAGACGACTGCGATAAGCTGCTGCGCGGATGAGAAATCGCCCGGCAGCGGCAGGTGAGGAATGGGCCCGGCGCTGCATCCGGCGCCGAACACGCAATGTTCGCTCTGCGAGGGACTTCCGTGGTGGTGTGGTCCCTGCCGTGAAGGTCCGACATGCGCGAGCACGCCGGCAGGAAGGCCTTCCCAGCAGATCTCGAGCGAAAATGGCCGGTCGCTTGCCGGCATGAACCCGGCGGGAATGAGACCACGCAACGCAAACGCGACCAGCATGATGCTGGCGATGACTCTGTTCCGCTTGCCGAGGCTCAAGCGCATCTCCCACGGGGTTATTCTTCGCGCGAGAATTTTAGCAGCAAAGGCTAAACAGCGGGAGCCGCACCGACATGGCGCTGAACCTCATGCGTTCGGCCGGTCTACACCGGCTTTATTCTCGTAGGGTCAGTACGCCGAGGGAGTTGCACCCTCGGCCTCTCGCAGAACTGTGCATGAACGTCTCGATTCACACAGCTCCCATTGCCCGGCCGTCCGCCTGACCGTATGCGCGCCAATGAGTGAACAGTCCGGGCTGCCTTCGTGCAACACGCCATATCCAGCGGAAGCTGCGGCCTTCGTGCCGCAAGAGCTTCTTGTACTTACGTCGTGCCCAACGCGCCAAAGTCGCTTCGAAGCACTCAAAGACTCTGCGCAGCGCTGTTTTATAAAAGCGGCCATAGTAGTTCCACCATCCTCGCTAAATTGGGTTGTATCGGGCCGCCAGCTCTCCAATGCTGGCCGGAGTCTGCCTCGTCAGCTTCCAACTCCTGATCGTTCGCACCATCTTCTTCTTCGCCTCAAGACTCACTCCGGGCAAGAAGCATTGGATGATCTGGCCGTGGCGATTCTTAGCGACGCGGGGCCTGAAGGTGTAGCCCAAGAAGGTAAACTGCTTGCGCGCATGCTCTTCGCGGCGACGGCTGTCCCGGCAATACACGATCGATGACTTCTGCAAGTTCAGTTGCAACCCATACTTCACCAACCGCCGGGCGATAGCGCCCAGCATGTACGGGGCCTGCTTCTCGGTCCAACAATGCGTCACCGCATCATCGGCGTAGCGGGCGAAGACGCAGTAGGGGTGTATATCCTGCATCCATCGATCAAACGCGTATGTCATGAACAGATTCATCAACAGCGGGCCGATCACTGAGCCCTGCGGCACCCCTTTGCTTCGTTGGACGATGGTCCCGTCCGCCTGCACAAAGGGTGCTTTCAGCCACCGCTCGATGTACATCATCGCCCATCGTTCCTTGACGTGCTTGCGCACCATTCTCATCACGCGGTTATGCGCCAGTTCATCGAACGCCTTCTGGATATCAAACTCCACGACCCAGTTGCGCTCCAAACATCTTTCCTTCGTCACCTCGACCGCCTGCAGTGCAGACTTGCCGGGGCGATATCCGTAAGAGTCTGGATGGAACAACAGTTCGATTGAAGGCTCGATGTAGGCTTTGACCACGCACTGAGCGATCCGATCTTCCACTGTCGGGATTCCAAGCGCGCGCACGCCGCCCGTCTTCTTCGGTATCTCCACCCGCTTAACCGCCGGTGGAAAGTAGCTTCCGGAACTCATCCGGTTCCACAGCCGATAAAGATTGTCTCTCAGGTTCGCCTCGTACATCTCGATGCTTTCATCGTCGATACCCGCCGCGCCCCGATTGGCTCGGACTCGTCGCCACGCTTCCCATACCACCCGTTTGTCAATTCCAAACGGCTTGACGATGCGTCTTCGGTCCGGTTCACTTTCGTTCACCTTCTCGACACCCACATGACGGCCTCGGGGGGCCTTCCCCCATCATCAATGCGGCGCCGAAGAAGATTGTCTTCAAGAAAGAGGACCATCAGCTTCGTTTCGCGTCGCACTCAGAATTTTTTTGTGACGGCAAATCGAGCCATGATGGGTTCGAGCGGATGTTCATGCACATCGGCGACACCGGCCGCGGGCTCTCCTTGCAGCCGATCCACATACCAAAACGCAGCCGCGTAGGCGTGGACGTTGAAAAGATTGTAGATGCCGAGAGAGGCGCTCCAACCCCGCGGAAATGCATAGTGAACGTCGAGGTTCGTTTCGGTGAACCCTTTGCCATCGACCTGACCGATCGCGCCTGCGGTTGGGGAGTTGGCACACGTGGTGTACGCGGGGAAATCGTTGCGCACGGCGGAATCGACGCAAGGCCCGGACGACAGAGGATAGTTGCCGAGATAGCGCAAGTTCAACCCACCGCTCCAGGGGCCAAGATGGCTGAGATACAGCGCCAGCGCCCCGGTTGCGAGCGGCGCATCGGTTATGTACTCGCCCAAGTGCCCGGTGCCGTCGTCGAAGGGATGCGTGAAGTGAGTGTGGTCGCCCGAGTAGCTGCCGTAGAACTCGAGAAACCGATTGATCTGCCAGGTCACGTTGATCTCATAGCCGTAGCGGCGGCTCGGAGGGCCGGCGATGTCCTGACCCACGTCCGGGTCGATGATGGTCTCGGACTGCTGCCACAAGTTGTAATACGCGAAGGTAAAAGCCAGATTCGGCACAGGGGTTCCGCGCACGCCCACTTCTTGACCTTCCTGCTTGGCGAGGAGCGGCGTGTGCGGTAACCGCAAGTCCACGCTCGTGTCCTGATTCACGCCGCGCAGGTCTGCGCTGTGAAATCCCCGGCCGGCGCTCGCATAGAACTCGAGCGTGTCGGTTACCGTGTAGATCAGGCTCGCTTTGGGCTGCGGCAGCGCCTGCCGCGCCGTGCCGCTATTGGTATATCCGGTATAAGGCATTCCGGGTATCACTGCCTCGTGCAATGCCGCCAGATAGTCGATGTCGGTGCCGTGTTGATAGTCCAGTCGGAATCCCATGACGCTGCGGAAATGGGAGGTCCAGCGAGTGGTCGCCTGGATCCAGGCCGCGCCGGCAAAGAGGTACACCTGGTCGTCATTGGAAAAAGACGGCGGAGCGCTCGACACCGGCAGCGGCACCATGCCCTCGCTCGGCAGGCGTCCGACGTGCAGTATGTCATCGCGCGTGAGGAGGCCCAAGGACACCACATTGGGAATCGAACCCAAGGTAACCGGCAGCGTGTAGCTGGCCTGTCCACCGAACGCGCGGCGATTCTCAAACTGGTCTTCCTGATCGCCGTGTATGGGATCGATTAAGAACTGTGTGAAGTCATTGTACAAATGCAGCTGATTGTCGATGAAGAAGGCGCTGCCCGTGAATTGTCCGGCGCCGAGGCTCTCATGATCATTGAACGACAGGCTCGAGCGCCAGGCGCGGCCGCCGTCGGTGGGATCGAGCGTACCGAAGCGATTGGGGACCAAGCCCTCGGTAACGGCGCGGATCGGAATGTCGGTGGTGTTGGTCCACAGCTGGTGATATGCCATGGCGGTCACTGAATAGCCGTTTTTGTAGTCGCCCTCACTGTAGCGCAAGACCATGTTCTCCTTGCGCGCATCATCCGGGTTCACAAAGGGGCCGTCGTAGTGCTGCACTTCCACGGCAGTCAGGAAATTTCCGCCGCCTAAAGCCTGCGAGTCCGCGGCGAAAATGCGCTGAAAATTGAGCGTGCCGACGGTCGCGGACACTTGGTCCTCGATCGTGTCCCGATAGTTGACGCGCACCGAGCCGACCGCGCCGAAATCACCCACGTTGGCGTAGTACGGTCCCTTGACGTAAGCGAGCTGATCCGCGAGTTCCGGGATCATGAAGTTGAGATCCGTGTAGCCCTGACCGTGCGCATGGGTCGGCTGGTTGATCGGCATCCCGTCGACGTAGGTTTCGAGATCCGTCCCGTGGTCAAGGTTATAGCCGCGCATCAGATATTGATTCGCCTTGCCCTCCCCGCTGTGCAAGGTTACGATCAATCCCGGTACAGTTTCCAGCAACTGACCCGGACGGTACTGCGGCGCCAATTGCAGCTCTTGGTCATCAACCATCCCCTCGCTTGCGGTGTCAGCGGCTCCAAGCAGTTCCAGCCGCTGGGCGGTGACCGTGATCTGTTGCAGTGACCCCGGCTGAGAGCTCGTCGCATCGACTACATTCGGTGTGAGCGCCTGGTCCGCCAGAGCCGAGGAGCAGGCCACACCGAATATGAGAGTACTCGCGATGGCTCCATGCGCCGTAGAACCCTTCATCGTCGACCTCTGCGTAAGATCAATTTGCTGTTCTTCTTACCTTATACGCAGATAATGGCGAATTGGATTCACTGATTTATATTATTTTTACGATCGCACGGTATGATTTTTTCTGAATTCCTCTTACGCCAGAGTTGACGGGCCAAACTGCAAAGCGTCGCCTAATGATGGGGCTTCAGATGGCGGTGTGCAGCGCCGCCGTGGCTATGTGGCTTGCCCAACTCGACACTGATCAGATTCAGTTGTCCGTGGCGCACCCCGCGCTCCGCGCTGATAGCTTGCGCGAACTCGCGTACCTGACTTACCGGGCCTTTCAGCAGCACCGTCTCGAGACACTGATCGTGGTCTAGATGGGCATGCATGGTCGAAATGGTCAGATCGTGATGTCCGTGTTGGATGATCGCTAAACGCTCAGCCAGCTCGCGCTCATGATGATTGTAGACGTAGGACAGATTCGCAACACAAGAGCCTTTGGCATCTCGTTGCTCACGGCTCCGTTGCAGATGGGTTCGCAAAATGTCGCGCACGGCTTCACTGCGAGTGGCGTAGCCGCGCTCTTTAATGAGTTCATCGAAGGCAGTTGCCAGGTTCTCATCGAGCGAGATGGTAAAACGATCCATAATCGACTCCGATCTGAATTGGAGATTGGCCAATCATGAATAACATTCTTTACACTCGATTCCAAATCACGGTAGGACGCAGGTGAGCAGCGGAACAATAAAGCACGTCTGGGACTGCGCTAGCGTACCGACGCAAAGCCGATCCAGCGGCCGAACGCGACGATTCCGATCCAAAGCAGCAGCGATATCAGGCCGGCGATCTTTCCCTGCCAGGGCGTGACCGCGGTATCGCTCCAACGCCCGACACCGCGTCCCATGACGAGATGGAACACCAGCATGTTGATACCCGCCAGGACCAGCAGCAGCATTTTCATCCGAAACTGAAAATTATGCGCATAACCGACGGCATGTGACGTGAACAGCGCGCCGCCCGTCAGAACGGCGACGGCAAAGGCAATCCAGGTGAACGGTACGACCTCGACCGAAACAGAGGCGACGCTGCGGTTGAGGGACGCGATGCCGAGCAATCTGAGATCGATAATCGATATTGAACCGACCACCAGCGTCACGGCGAGCACGTGCACACTCTCGATCCACGGAAACAGAACACCACTTTCGCGAATCGCGCTCGCGAAGGGGGTGTCGTGCAGCCATTGGAAGACCATGGAGATATCCACGCGGTCACGCCGAACCGGCGTCGACGTACGCGATCCATCGCCCGGCGAAAACGATTCCGACCCACAAGCAGAGCGAGACCGCCGCGATCAGTCGGGCGCCGATGCGCCGGCCCGCGGATTTCCCCCAGAACTGCACATCGCGCCGCAATCCTCGCTGAAATGTGAGGGTCAGGATCAGCACCGTGCAAAGCATCGACATCTTCAGTATGAAAGCCGGGTTCCCCAGCGATCGCTCGGGCTCGCCGATGATCAACGCGCTGCCCGACAGCAGCAGGACGATGAGAGTCCACCAGATCCACGGCATGAAGCGCTGCGCGACCGCCGCGAGCGTCTCGGTGCGCGATATGACGCCGAAAATACGCAGATCTACCATGAACACCGAGGACATCACGATCGCGATGGATAAGATATGAATCGTCTGGACGGTTGGGATGATCCACGGGACGTTCTGGATCAGCGTACTGAGCGGAGTCGCGGCCAGCCACTCACTGAATGTCTGCACTGAATGCTCCATCTGTGGTCAAAGTTCCCCGTCGAATTACCGACAGCTCCTTTCGATCCAAAACCTCCCCGCATCATAACGTCGCCTGGCAAAGTTTTCGGCCCTGTACCAAGTCACCGCGCCGTCATCCGCATATTCATTTAGAACATATGCTTATAACTTTTGGTGATATCACTATCCAGAGGGTTGGGCGCACATTCAAATTCTCACTATGTACATGTCAACATTTTCTATCGGGTCCGCGCGAGATCTAAGCTCGAAGATGCAATCATCTCAACTCTCATGTGAGGCGCAGGAAGTCCCGCCTTGCGAACTCAGAGGCAAAAATGACTGGAAAAACCTTGACTGGTATTTCATTTGCGGTCCTGGCACTCGTTCTTGGGAGCGCACACGGCCGGGAGGCCGCGAGTCCGTCGAGCGACCAGTCCCACTATGATCCCCGCAATTTCGACGGCGTCTGGCATCTGGCCGAGGGCGGGAAATTCGGGCCGGTGGCAGAGAAGAACGGGGTAAAGTACGTGGTCTATCCGTTTACGCAAGAATATCAGTCGATCTACGACCAGCGGCTTGCCGATGCCGCGGCCGGCAACCCATACCAGACCGCGGGTACGACCTGTCTCCCGTCCGGTGCGATCCGCCTGTTGACGGGCGGTGGACCTCCGCTGGAGATTTTTCACACGCCGAAGAAGATTGCCATCCTGAAGGAGAACGGCGGCTGGTCGCGCATATACCTCAACCGCGGCCATCTGCCGGCGGATGAGCTGTACCCTATGTTCTACGGCGATTCGATCGGTCATTGGGAAGGCAATACACTGGTAGTGGATACGATCAGCCTTGGAGGCGCGAACAATATCGATGGGACGGCGCCGCACAGTGACGCCGCGCATCTGGTGCAGCGGATCAGCCGCCCGACCTTTGATACCCTGCGGGTAGAAGCCACGCTCGAGGATACGAAAGCGCTGCAGCACCCGGTGACGGCGACCGCGATCCTCAAGCCATTGCCTGATGAGGAGTTCACCGAGAGCTTCTGCACCAATGAACGCAATATCCGTGACAGCAACGGAAGACAGACCGTGAAGCCCCCCAAATGACCGCACGTCTAATGACCGCCGGAATTCTAAAGGGCGTCGCTTCTTCGACGCTTTCGCTATGGGTCGCGCTCGACGTCGCAGTGATTGCGCTTCCGGCTCCCGCTCTGGCTCATCATTCCTTTGCGATGTTCGATGCCAACAAGACCTTGAGTACGACCGCCACGGTAAAGGAATTTCAGTGGGGAAGCCCGCACACCTGGATCGAACTAGTCGTTCTGAGCGAAGATAAAACCGCGAGCCCCCTGAGCCTCGAGTGCACTACTATCAGCGGCCTCCTTCGCAACGGATGGAAGCCGGGGACGCTTAAGGCCGGCGACAGAGTAACAGTCACCTACCATCCCATGCGCGACGGCACGCAAGCAGGCCAGCTGGTGCAAGTAGTGACCGAAGACGGACGGACCCTCAAAGGGCAATAGTCGCCTGCGGCGACCCGTGGCAGAGGGTCATCGAGTTTCTCGCCAAGGTCGAGTGGCGGTGAGCTCCACCCGCACGCCATTCACCGATACCCTGAAGCGCAGGCCGTTTACGGTCGCAAGCAATTTGATCACCACACCGCGTTCATTCTTGAGATAGGTGGCGGAGCCGCCGCCGCTCGCCGTCGCTTCGGCGCCCACCCCCGAATAGTTGCCGCTAAAGTCCGAGAGCTTCTCCAGGCGAATTACGATTCCCGTTGCGGAAATACCGGCCGCATGCACATCGGCGATGGATAAGCCCGAGATGCTGAAGCCATGGCGGCTGCGTTTATAAGTTATCCGTCCGTCACCCCACGCGAATCCGGCTCCGGCAACCGCCGCCCCGCCCTCCAGCCACACGGTGGCGTCCGGTCGCGCTTCCGTTGCCACTGACCTCGGATCGCCCGCGGCCGCGCCAAAAGCGAGCGCGAATTGCTTTGGGTCGAACAACGCGCCCAGCTTTTCCATGAGCCAGATCCTGATTGCCGCGGGACTACCGCTTGAGCCCTGCAGATCATCATACGAGCCCCTGTAACTCAATTCTTGTTTTAAACTGCCGGTATTTGATTCGGGCTGCTCTCTCGCTGGGGTCACCGAATCGGAGCTTTGCTGCTGCGCAGTGGTAGCGGCGCCGCAATTGACCGGTGGGCGATCGTGTGTCACATTCCCGGTGTGACACTGTTCAGCTTCACGCTGCGGCGTGGAACGCCAATCGTCGAACAGGTGGTGTTCGCATCGATCCGCTCGATATTGCGAAGCGAATACCGGCCGGGCGAGCCCTTTCCGTCGGTTCGCGCAATCGCCTCGAGCCTGAAGATTCACCCGAACACCGCCCACAAGGTCATTCAGCGTCTGATCGAGGACGGGTGGCTGAAAGCGCATGCCGGCATCGGCACCGTGGTCGCAACTCCACCCAAAGCGCGCTCCGGTGAGGGGCGACGCCAGCTACGCGGCGACCTGGATCGGCTGATCGTGACCGCACGCAGCAACGAGGTCGCCCTCGGCGAGGTCATCGACGAGCTCAGGGCCCAGTGGAATCAGTTTGGTTGATCAGGGAGGATCGAAGCGCGTGCTCATCAGAACCGAGGCCCTCAATAAATCATTTCGCCGGCACGAGGCAATACGAGGCGTTTCGCTCGAGGTTCCGGAAGGCAGCATCTATGCGCTGATCGGCGCCAATGGCGCGGGCAAGACCACCACGATCAAGGCGTTGCTCAACATCATCGCCCCGACGAGCGGCCGGGCCGAGGTGCTCGGTGTGGATTCACGGCGGCTCTCGCCGAGAGAGTTCGCGCAGATCGGTTACGTTTCCGAAAACCAGGAGCTTCCTCAAGCTCTCACCGTGCGGCGCTACCTCGAGTACCTGCGACCCTTCTATCCCACGTGGGATGACTCGCTCGTACAGGAGCTGATCGGCGAGTTTCAACTCCCCATCGACACCAGGATCAGGGAGCTCTCCCACGGCACCCGCATGAAGGCAAGCCTCGCCTGTGCATTGTGCTACCGGCCGAAGCTGCTGGTGCTGGACGAGCCGTTTTCCGGACTCGACCCGCTGGTGCGCGATGAGCTCATGGAAAGGCTCCTGCAACAGGCACAAGACATGACCGTATTCTTGTCGTCGCACGAGCTCGACGAGATCGAGGGCAGCGTCAGCTACGTGGGCTATCTAGAGCGTGGCCAGCTCCTGTTTCAAGAGTCGATGGACGCGCTTGGGGCACGAGTTCGCGAGGTGAGGGTCACGCTGCAGGGCCCTGCCCGGATCCCCGACGGCGCGCCCCGGAATTGGCTCGATCTCAGCGTCAGCGGGAGCGTCATGCGCTTCGTCGATGTGGGGTATTCGCCGGACGGACTGAAGACGGCCCTCGATTCCCTGCTATCGGCAACGCACCAAGTCGAGGTGCAGCCGGTAGCGCTGCGATCCATCTTCACCGCGCTTGCGCGCTCGGGACAGCGTCGCGAGGCGGCGCAGTGATCTGGCATATCTTCAGGAAAGACCTCCGGCTTCTCTGGTGGCTGGCGATCGTCGTGGCCGCGGTGGACTGGCTCAACGCGGGTCTCCTGATCTTTGGTGGACCTTTCGGGCGCGAATCGACGGCCGAGCTTGCCCTTGTCTCGAATGGCGTGCTGCCGGCGATTTCGCTGCTGGGGCTCATCGCCTTGGTGATTGCTGTCGTCCAGCAGGACCGTTTGCCCGGCACGACTCAGGACTGGCTGACCCGGCCCATCCCGCGCGGCAAGCTGATCGTCGCAAAGATCTTTTTCGTCGCTCTGATCGGGCTGGGGCCGATCTTCGCCGCTGACGTCCTCATGGGCTTCGCGGAGCACCTGCATGTGATCGATGTCGTGGCCGCCTGCTTGACCCGCAGCTTGGTGCTCGCTGGCGTGATTTGTCTGCCTGCCATGCTTGTCGGCAGCATCACGCGATCGCTGGCGAACGCCGTGATGTTCGCGCTCTCGGTCGTCGTCGTGTTGATTGTCGAATTGCTCGTGTTCACACAGACCGCGGTGCGGCCCGGGACCGCGATGACCGGATACGCCTGGACGATCGTCCCGGTGCTGATCGCGGCGAATGTCGTCGCGACGGCGGTGCTGCTGCCGTTGCAGTTTCGCTGGCGGGACACGAATCGGGTGCGCTGGGTGCTGGGAGCATACCTATGCGTGCTGCCGGCGGCGGCATTCATGCCCTGGACGGTTGCGTTCAAGATGCAGCAAGCCGTCGGCGGCCGGGTCGCAGAGCCCGCTTTTTCACTCTCGCTCGATACAGCCAAGCCGGTGACATTCTCGTCACTCGAGGAACGTTTGCCGCCGGGGCTGCGCGGTCATGCATCGTCGGTGATGGTCGCCGTACCGATGGCAGTGTCCCCCGCGCTCGACAACGAGACGTGGAGAGTTGATCATTTGCGCATACGCGCCCTCGGACCGGGGATTGACGAATCATTCGGCTCGTGGAATCGATTCCCGGTTGCGGATGCGTACATCGACCCAGCGGGGCGCCTCGCGTTCGGCGTGCCCAACGATATCTTCCAAGCGGCTCGCGAGCGTCATGCCGAAATTCAGGTGACCGTGTACATGACCAGCTTTCGGCCGGTCGTGAGGCGCACGGTCGCCTCGCTGGACGGCGGGTCAATTGATGGCTTCAGCGTCTGTCACCGGGGCGGGGACCCATATGATCGAACGATTCGGTGCGTCTCGACGCGACTCGTCGGCATCTGCACGATCATCGAGGACCCGGATCGTGAGTCTGCAAAAAGCGCGGGCAAAACCATGGCGCTCTATCAGTGCGGCCGGAAGTACGCACCATGGCCTCTGCCGCTATGGCGCGATCCCTACTACTCGGTCCGGGTCCCGGATCAACCCTGGATGGATATCGCGCACGCCTCCGAGGTACCGGACTCCGCACAGGGCGACCGTCGGATCGTCTCGAACTACCTCCCCAGTGCACATTTCACGCGCAGCCTCTCGTTCGAGATCGCGGCGGCAACGGATGAGCCCTTGGCCAGCGTCAATAAGTCGGTCGACGGTGTCGGCGCTGCGGCGCGCTTCGTCGCTCCATCGGGGATGGTTGCCGACAGCCATGGGAATCTTTTCATCGCCGACCAGACCGACAGCGTCATTCGAAAAGTAACCCCGGGCGGAGAGGTGAGCACGTTCGCCGGTCGCTCGCGCGAGGCGTGGCGAGCCGATGGAACGGGCGGCCAAGCGCGATTCGATCGGCCCCGCGCCCTTGCGATCGATGCGGCGGACAATCTCTACGTGACCGAAAGCGGCCCCGGGTTCATCCGCAAGATCACCCCGGCCGGCGTCGTCACAACGCTCCTCGGCGCCGGGCAAGTGGGCCCGGCGGAGGTCCGCCTGAGCGGTCCATGGCTCGTGACAGTGATGGACGGAACGATTTATGTCATCGACCATAACCAGGATCAAAAACCGGTATTGCTCAGGATCACCCCGCAAGGAGTGGTAAGCAAGCTGGCGGGGCCCGATTCGAAGTGAATCCTGCTCGCCGGCTTGCTCATGCGCCGGCGTCCAGGAGCCCGGAATTACCTGATTGGTCTCGTCGGCAATTCTGATCAGCCGAGGCGGCGATTCATTGTCCGCTCGGTTGTTTCATTTTGCGGGATCATGAGCGGAAAGCCGAACGGGGCGATGCCGACCTCTTGGTTCAAGGTCATGCCCTTCGGGCGCCATTACGCTGCCGCGGATTATGTCCGCAAGCGCACGAACCGTGCGCCGATGCATGTAGGATCTAAATTCCCGCAGTTGTCAGGTCCAACGAGGAGAGATCTCGTGCCAAAACTTAGTGCGAATCAGGGCCATAGCGTTTTGGCGCCCAGTCAATTTCGCCTCAGATTGATTGAGTTTCTAAGGCTGCCGCCCGATATTAGCGAGCCTGCATTACGCGAAGAACTCGAGCGTACCAGTCCGAACGTGCTTAGAAATTATCTTGCCCGCGGGCAAGACGAGGGGATTTCAGAGTCGGATGATACGCTGACCATGAGAGTGCTGGGCAGGGGCGGCCTCGCGATTTCCAAGTAGTCGATGAGTCGATCGACCGGTACCATCGGGCTGTGCTGGTTAGCGAGAACTTGGGCGCAGCTGATAATTCACGGTGATGCCGACCTGGCGCGGATCGCCGAGTTGAAGAAAGGACTGATTTGGGAAGTTGGGCGGAATCAGGCCAAAGTAAAATCCATTCTGGGCGTAGCGCGCGCTGAAGAGATTTCGGACCCACGCGCTCGTTGTCCAAGATCCATGTTGGTAGCCGACGCGAGCGTTCTCGAGGTTATAGGCTTTCGAGGCCTGCGCATCGCTGGTGTAGTAGTAGAAGCTGCCGATCGCAGAGGCATCCAAGCGCGCAAATAGCCCCGACGGATGATGATATTCCACGGCACCGGAGACCTTGTAGCTTGGCGCGAACGGCTGCGCGCGCCCATCGAGATCCAACGCGCTGAAAAGACCGCTGACGTCCGTATAACGCGTTCGCAGCAGCGAGCCGCTGCCTGAAATCTGCCAGCGGCTGTCGATGCGATAGCTCGTCTCGCCCTCGAAGCCGTAATTCTCGCCCTTGCTCGCGTTCTGGGTATAGAACACATAATTCAATGGATTATTCTGCTGCAATTGCTCCGACAGATAGACCTGCATGTTTTCCCGCAGCATGTAAAACACGTCCGTCTGCAGCTCGAGCGGGCTGTCGGAGCGTGCGAATTTCAGGCCGGTCTCGGCACTCCAAAGCGACTCGGGGCCAAATTCCCGCTGCTCGGACAAGATGCCCGAACCTATGTTGAAGCCGCCTCCCTTGTAGCCGCGGGCAATGGTCACGTAGACGTGTTCGCCCCCGCCGGTGCTTCGAGTCCAGGAGAGATTGCCGCCGATCATGTGGTTCCGTTCATCGGGAAACGGTGTAGTGATATCGGCGCTGTCGGAATAATCGGCGACCCTTTGTTCCACGCGCAGTCCACCGGACAGTGTGGTGCGTGTGGCCACATCGGCCTCCAATGAGCCATAGACCGCGACATTGGTCGCCCCGTATTGGCTATCGAGTCTGCTGCCGCCGGACCCCGGACCGCCGTTCGGGTTGGCGTCGTAAGCGTCCCACGTAAACGCCTGTTTGTCCGATTCGGTCAAGCGCAGCACGTACACGCCGGCCAGCCAGCGCAGCCGGCCGAACAGCTCGTTCGAGGGGTCGCCGATCAGCCGCAAGTCCTCGGCGAGCGTACGTCGCTTGCGGTTGTCGCTTTGAAAATAATCATAGGGCGCGTAGCCGGTCGTGGACAGCCAGAACGGATCGTTGCCCCAATCTCCGTCGAACGAATAGACGATCTTGGAACTCGCCGTGCTCGTGACGCTGCGCAGTTGCGCGCCCCCGATGTCTGCGGCCAAGCGCAGCGCAGCGCCGTTGGATAATTGCGCATCCCGGCCCGGTTCGTTCGAGTAGGTGGTGTAGGTGTTGTAGATTGACCAGGCGTCGTAGCCATCATCGATGTTGACGTGCATCAGGGTCAGATCGGCCTGCAGAGCCTCGGTCACCTGCCAATGAAGTTTCCCGCGGAACGTCCCCTCGTTCAACCCATTGGTGGAATTCTCATCGAGATACTCGTTGTGCCGGAAACCGTCGCTCAGATACTGCTGGGCGACGAAACGCCACCCGGCAGTGCCATCGGCGCGTCCATCTCCGATCACAACTCCGAGGGCGCGCGTGCCGTAGGTGGCTCCCGTGATCTCGCTGTTCAACACGAAGTCCGTACCGGGATCCTCCGTTCGCACGCTGATCAATCCCGCGAGCGCGTTGGCGCCATAGGTCGTGCCTTGCGGCCCGCGCAGGACCTCGATTTGCCGAGTATCGAACAGCGTTGCCGGCATTCCGACACCAGAGAAGTCGATGTCGTCGATGAGAAACCCGACGGAGGGATTTGGCGCACCTTGATACTGCTCTACTTCGCCGATGCCGCGGAGCTGAAAAAAGCGAGGCAACGAAGTGCCCGACGCCCAGTTCAAATCCGGGATCTGGCCCAGGACGTCCTCTAGCTGCTGAACACCGGCGGTGCGCAGCGTCTCCTGATTGAGAACGGTGACGCTTAGCGGCAGCTCCGCGACGCTGGTCGAACGCAGCGTCGCGGTGACCACGATCTCCTGGAGTACGGCGTCGTCGCCTGCCGCCGCGAGCTTGCCCAGAAGACAGGATGCCGCCAGCGGCCAGAACAATCGCGATTGAAGCTTCATTCACCTGCTCCCTACGCCGGTACTAACCGGATCAGGTTCAACGGGTTCGTCGGTTCCGCCGACGTCTCAGGTCTCTTGAAGACCACCCCAAGGTTCTTGAAACGCACTATCGATCAATCGAGCAGGTTTTGCAATATCGCCCCCCGTTCGCACCTACCGACTCTGCAGGTCCCGGGGAAGCTGGTACCGCCCCGCGGAGTTGACAGTCATTGCCATCCCGCTGAGGGACCATGAATCGGGCGTGTCATCAAGTCTTCATTTCGGTACGACAGCATCTCGATCGGCCTCGACGAAGGGCTCGATAAACGGGCCTGGGAATACCCTGCCTCATGGACATAGAGTTCATCGCCTATGAGATCAACGACGCCCGCCGGTTTCGCGCTGCTCTTCATTATCGGCTTTTGCGTGTCATTCGGCGCATTCGAGGCTTCTCGCGGCTCGGCGTTTGAGCGGTTCGTGGTCGAGGATCTGATCTTGGTCCCGACCACCGATCTCATCAACATCGTGACGCCGAACGAGCATGCGCAACTGAACGGCCGGGTGATCGCCTCGCCCGGCTCCAGTTTGCACGTCACGCGCGGCTGCGAAGGTATCGAGATGTTCCTGCTGCTGGTCGCGGCAATCATGGCCTTCCCCGCTACTTGGAAGCAGCGTGTGCAGGGTTTGCTGCTCGGCTGCATGCTCGCGTATGCGTTGAGCGTCACCCGTCTGATGGCCCTGCACTACATCCTGCGCTTCAGCCCGAGGGCGTGGGAAGCCTTGCACGGGCTGGTTCTCCCCTTAGGCCCTATAGTCCTCATGGCGCTTTTCTTCATGCGCTGGTCGGATCGCGCGGCGCAGCCGAGACCGGCGACCCATGCCGCTTGAGCTGCGCTGGGCTTTGGCCGCCGCCTTGGCGCTTGCGGTCGGCGTCGCCTGCGCCGAGCCCTATGCGCGGCTCGCCGCACCGTTCTACGCCGCAGTCGATCGGCTGATCAGCGCGAAGCATCCCTGGGAGGTCACGAGCGTCGAGGTGCGGCCCGGGAAGTCCGCGGCGGCCGAGCTACAGCTCCATGGCTATGTCCGGCGTCATCCCGATGATCTACGCCGCGCCGCAAGAGTTGTCGGTCGCGTGCAGGTGGGCGAAGTGGTCGAGACTCCGCTGGTGTTTTGGACTTTGCTGCTGGTGTGGCCCGCCGCATCGATCCGGCAACGCGCGGAACGCCTGATCATCGGCGCCCCCGTATTCGTTGCTCTCGAGGCGATGACCACGGCGAGCCAATTGATGCTTCCGATGGCGCAGGCTTCGGCGATCCTCGCCGGCGACAACGATCCTACGACGGCTTGGGACCACTGGTCCCGCTTTTTGGAGGCCGGAGGACAATTCGCGCTCGTCTGTGTCGGCGCGATAATAGTCATCTCTGCAGCCCGTCGAATCCGCCCATCGGCAAGCGCGGGAAATCTTCGGTATCGCTTCGCTAACCTGCCCGCAAATCTTCGCCCGGACGCGCTTGAATCTCTCCCTGACCACGTCGCATGGACAGAGCCTGCTGCAAGAGTTCCGCGCCGAGCTGAAAATCGAGATTATCGACCGCCTCACGGAGCCGGTTGAACCGCGGCGCACCGAGAAGGGCGGTCAACGACTGCGACAACGGCGCGAACTTGTCTACGGCGGCAAGATTTTGATGGTCGAGCAGCGCACACAATTCATCGATCCCGGCGCGATCGATGCCTGCGTCGCCAACGGCCTGCGAGGCCGGCGCGGCGTTCGGCGCCGATTGCCTCGACAACGATTGCTGCGCCTCCCCGCGTAATGTGATGAAGGCCAGGGCCAGCTGCTTGAGTATGTCATCAACCGTCTCGACCGGCCGAGAGTCATGCAGAGCCCCTTCGACGGCTCCTGCGAGCCTGGTGATCTTGGTGGCGCCGAGCATTCCGGCGCTGCCCTTGAGCTTGTGCGCCCGCTGCTCGAGCAGCCTTTGGGACGCCTGATCAGGTGATACCGAGATGGGGAGCGCAAACCCCGCAAAATCCCGAAGCATCCCCGCCAGCAACGATTCGAACAGCGTCACGTCATCTCCGAACATTTGCTGAACGATGCCGGCGTCGATGGAGGGCATGAACGCCCTATCGGAGGTAGTGTGGGTCCGCCTCGTCTCGAGAAGCACCATGGGCACCGGCTCGCCGCGGGCATCTTCGGTGAGCCGCCGCACCGTGCGGATCAGTGCCTGGGGATCGAATGGCTTGCTGATGAAATCATTCATTCCCGCGTCGAGCGCGCGCTGCCGCTCACCGACCAGCGCGCCTGCCGTGAGCGCCACGATGGGCAGCGCCGTCAGCTGAAGCTCCTGGCGAATGCGTCGTGTGGCCTCGTTGCCATCGAGGATTGGCATCTGCACGTCCATGAGCACGATATCGAGTGATGCACGGTGGGTTCGCACATGCTCGAGGGCGGCAAACCCATCCGTAGACGTTGCGACGATTGCGCCCTGCTTCTCGAGAATCCGCTGGGCGACCTCCAGATTGATGTCGCTATCGTCAACCACCAGGACTTGCACCCCTGACAACCATTGCGCGCTCAACTCGTCGAAATTCGTGGACTGCAAGACACGGTCCAGGCTCTCAGGCCGCTTTGCAACCGCAGCGTTGACCGCATTGAACAGCGCAGAACTGGTTACCGGTCTTACCAACAAAATATCCGCTTTTCGCATCAGCTGCTCGTGCTCGCCATAGGACTGTGCGAGATCGGCGACTACGATGAGCGGCGGTAGCTCGCCATGAGCGCATTCCTTCTCGAGCCGTGCGATCACCTGATGTGCATTCGTGTCGGGCGGGTGAAGCTCCAGGATCAGGACGTCGGGCCACGCGCCCGGCTTGCTCTTGCCGATAGAGCCATGCAGTTGTGCGCCGGTTTCCGCTACCTGCGGGTTCCAGCCAAGTGCGCGCGCCAAGCCGGCCAAACGCCCCGCCGACCGGTTATCCGGATCAACAATGAGGATTCTCAAACCTCGGTCGCCCAGCATGCCGTCGATATCGTGAGAGACTCGAAGAGGTATCTCGATCCAGAATGTGCTGCCCACTGCAACCGTACTGCTGACGCCGATTTCTCCGCCCATCAGCTCGACAAATCGTCGAGTAATCGACAGACCCAACCCCGTACCCCCGAAGCGACGAGTCGTCGACGCGTCCGCTTGGGTAAACGGCGTAAACAGTCGCTTGAGCTGCGCCGCCTCGAGTCCGATTCCGGTATCCTCCACGGTACATCGCAACCGGATGCGATCGGACGTTTGCTCCGTCGACCGGATCTCGAGCTTGACGTGTCCTTTTTCCGTGAATTTGATCGAATTGCCGAGGAGGTTGGTGAGAATCTGTCGCAGTCGCGATGCATCGCCCCTCACTATGCGCGGCAGCCCAGGGGCAGCTCGGACGATCAGATCGATGTGCTTCGCGGCCGCTTGAGGAGCGAGCATCTGACCGAGGTCGCGCACGAGTTCCGGTAAATCGAATTGTTCGTCCTCGAGCGACATCTCGCCCGCCTCGATCTTCGACAAATCGAGAACATTATTGATGACTCCCAACAGGGCCCGGCCGCCGAACTGGATTTTCGCCAATAGCTGGCGCTGGTCATCATTCAGCGTGGTGTGTTCGAGCAGATAGCCGAGGCCGATGACGGCGTTGAGCGGGGTGCGGATTTCGTGGCTCATGTTCGCCAGGAACTCGCTCTTCGCGCTGTTCGCCTGTTCAGCCGTATGAGTGGCTTCACGCAACGACCGCTCATACTGCTTACGCTCGGTGATTTCACGCGCGGCAGCAAACACGCCCTGAAGTTTTCGGTCTCGATCGTAAAACGTGGTCGCGTTGTACGATACGACAGTCTCCCTGCCCTCCCTATCGCGTGCCGTCAACTCGTAATCGGTGACTTTCTTCGTGCTGAGCGCCAATCGGATTCCGGCGTCGGCACGCTCGGGGTCGGTGAAAAATCCGTTGAATGGTGCGCCGATCAGCTCGTCGCGGGTGCAGCCGGTGAGAACCTCCATTTGCTTATTGACGTCGGTGATGATTCCGGTCGCATCGGTCGTCATCAATGCGTCTATGTTCGATTCGAACAGGGATCGCGTGTAAAATTGATGGTCGCGAAGGCGTTGCGCGAGCACTTTTTGGTCCGCCTCGATTTGCTTGCGCGCGGTATTGTCGGTGCCGATCAAGAGGTACCCTATGATGGCGCCTTCCGCGTCCCGCAAAGCCGTCACCGACACGACCGCCGGAAAGCGGCTGCCGTCCTTGCGGATATAGGTCAACTCGTAGATGTCCTCGATACCCCGGGAGGCTTTGAATACCAGCGCCTCGAATCCCGGCGCGATCTGGGTCTGCAGCTCGGCGCTCAGTGTGGCGGCACGGGCGATGACCTCCAGAGAATCGGAGATGTCAGCGGGCGTGATCTTGTTCGTCACCTCCTCCGCCGTGTACCCCAGCATGCGCTCGGCGCCGACGTTGAAGATTTGGATGACACCCTTCGCATCGGTCGCAATGCTTGAGAAGTTTGCGCTGTTGAAAATCGCGCTTTGCAGGGCTCCGGCCTTGAGGAAGGTTTCACTGTTGCCGGCTTCCGATATGACCACGGAAGTAGAAGAGCCGGCTATCGGCGCCGGAGGACTTTCTTGCGTCACGAATGCATCGATTGTGAGCGCGCGGATCGAGCGCCGTCGAAGTTGACGATGTCGACGACGACGGCTTCTTTACCGTCCTTGGATCTGGCGCTCCGCAGCGCTTGCTCGGCGGCCACGATCAACTCATCGGGTACGATATTGGTCGTCTCCTTACCGTCGCTCGAACGCGAAGTATCGCGACAAACGCCACCGACGGACAATGTGACGCGCCGGCCGCTTACCACCGCTGCATGAGGAATCTGTAGGTCGTATACGCTTTCGATTGCGCGTTGTGCGACAACGAGCGCTCCCCGCAAATCGGTCTCCGGCAGCAGTAATGCGAATTTGCCACCCGAAAAGCGGCCTAAAACGTCCGTCGGTCGGTGCGCCACCGAGCGCAAGGCATCGGCGACGGATTTTAGGCACTGGTCGCCTTGCTCCTCGCCAGCCTCGGCATTGTAGGCCGTGAAGCCCTCTATATCGGCCAGCAGCAAGGCGAGCGGCGCCGCCGTTCGCTGGGCGCGCAACCATTCCTGCGTCAGAGCCTTCTCCCACTGTCGGCGGGTGACGGCGCCGGTCAAGAAATCCATCTTGACGGCGCTGCGCATTGTTTCGGACAGCAGCTTGAGACGTTGATACGTGCGCACGCGGGCAAGCACCAGGGGAGCATGCGGGGGTTTACTGATAAAGTCTGCCGCGCCAAGCTCGATCCCTTTTGCCTCCAGCTGCACACTTTCGTGGCCGGTAATAAATATGATCGGCACTTCGGCGAGTGCTTTCTCGCTCTTGAATATCCTGCATACCTCGAAGCCGCTGAGCTCGGGCATATCGACATCCAATATGACGAGGTCCGGCACGGATTCACGCGCCAGCTTGAGCGCCAACTGTCCGGTGGTTGCGAATCGGACAGGCGCGAAGTCGCTGAGAATGCGGTTCAGAATCCGAACCACCGTCGGATCGTCGTCTACGAGAAGAATGCTGAAGTTCTCTTGAGAATCCATGATGCGAACGGCAATTTGGTGGGTCGGCAATGGCGGCGTCACTGCGCGTTTCCGAAGCGATGATAGTGCCTGCGCGCAGTGAGGTCATTCACCGCTGGCCAGCGGTCGCCAGTTGTCTCCGGGAGAAAGGGCCGATTCGATGTGATCGGCCAGCGTGGTGGCATCAAACGGCTTTTTGAGGAACGCGGCGGCTCCAAGCTTCATCGCGCGCTCGCGGAGCTCGGGATTCTCACTGGCGGTGATGAAGATGATCGGTGTCGCCGCGGACCCAACTAGATTCTGAAGGCGGCGGGCGACCAAAAACCCGTCTCCCGCGGGGAGCGCGACGTCTAGAACGACTACATCGGGTTTGCTCTTGACGACGACGGAGACGGCGCTCACTGCGTCTTTGGCCGTAAACACCGTATATCCCATGCTCTTCAATCGGACGCCGATTGCGAGCAAAAGGGTATTATCGTCATCGATTAACAATACAGATTTCATGACATCGCTTCCTGAATGGCAGGCAGTGATCAGGTATACGCGCAAAGTGCGCGACCCGCGCAGCCTTTGTTCCTTTATGGGACGAGCGGCGCAGAAGCGCTTCCTGCATTAAGGGCGAATGATCCATATGCGGCAGCCGGCGGCTAGCGCAGCGGGGTGTGCATCACGCATCGCTCCGACGCGTCTTCCTCGATTTCCAGTTACTGGATGCAGGAAGCCGCTCCTCGAACAACTACGCAAAGCGTGAAGCGGGCCCTGGTATTGGGGCAACCCAGAGCGCGTACTGGCACTATTGCAGAGCCAAGGGTGCGAACCCGCGCCCAGGTTGGTCACGCCGCGGTGAGTGGTCAAACGGTCGCTCCGCACCACTTGCACCTCATGAACCGGCGTGGCGTCCAAAAAAGTGCCGGATTTCTCATCCCACCCGAGGCGGGACCGGCCGGTGCCTCTGCGATTTATACAAAGGTGCCGGCGAATGCTTGAACCGAGAACTGTCCAGCTCCTGCACGTCGAGGACGACGATCTATGTATCATGGGATTGGCACGGGCGTTCAGAAACGCGAAGATCCCAAACCGCATCAGCTTCGCGCACGACGGCATCGACGCTTTGGAGATGTTGCGGGGAACGAACGGTCGCGAGCGCTTGCCGCGTCCATACTCGATTCTCCTCGACCTCAACATGCCGCGCATGGGTGGGGTTGAGTTTCTCAAGGAGTTGCGGCGAGACGAGGACCTGAAGAAAAGCATAGTGTTCGTCATGACCACTTCCGGTGCCGACGAAGACAAGGTGGCCGCCTATAATCTCGGGGCGGCGGGCTATATTCTCAAAACCAATCCGGCCAACGCATTCCTGGAAGCAGCGGCGCTGCTGGATGTTTATTGGCGGGTGGTCGAATTTCCGGCCGGGTGATTCGCGCGTCGCCAGCCCTCCCGGGCCCCTGTGGCTTGGCCGGCCAGAGCTTTCAGATGCCTCCCGCCGCGTGTTCAAGCATACTGCGTCGATGACGGGGATCGCCCATAACGCGAAGATCGGGAGCCGCAAGATGAACAAGCTGGACGCCGCCGCGCGGCGCGATCTCATCGGCGCAGAGACGCTGCGGCGTCTCTGTGTTCCTTCGAACTGGGCCGGTGCCGTGCAGACGGCGTCGCACGTGGGCGTCTTGGGCGCAACCGGCGTTCTCTTGTGGCGGTCGTGGGGGACCTGGTGGGCGCTTCCGGTCTTCGTGGTCCACGGCACGCTCCTCAATTTTCTCTATGCCGGCCAGCACGAACTCAGTCATGGAACGGTTTTCCGTACCCGGTGGCTCAACGAGTGGGTCGGTCGCGTATTTGGATTCGTCCTCTTCTATCCACGCACTTTCGACCAGGTGCAGCACATGGCTCACCATCGGTACACTCAGGACTGGACGCGTGACGGTGAGCTCGCACGCGATCCATATACGTTGAGGACCTACCTTTTGTGGATGAGCGGCCTCAGCTATTGGTACACCCGCTGGCGGCGGATCGTCCGATTCTCGGTCGGAGTCGTCACCGAACCGTATCTTCCGGAATATCGGCGCGCCGAGTTGATCCGCGAGGCGCGCATCCATCTCGCCGGGTATGCGCTGATTGCCGTCGTGTCGCTGCTCGCGCGAAGCTGGGGTGCCGTGCTTCTGTGGCTCGCGCCAATGTGCACCATGAAATTCATGCATCAATTGCAAAACACCATCGAGCATCTCGGATTGCCGCATGACGACAACACTCTCGGCAACACGCGCAGCACCCGGACCAACGCGGTACTGCGCTGGATGGCCTGGCAGATGCAGTATCACACCGCGCACCACGTCTTTCCTGCCGTACCCTTTCACCGCCTCGACGAACTGCACAAGACTTTATTTACCGATCGTGGAACGGAAGCCCCTACCATGACCTACTGGGGATTCCAGCTCGCAGTTCTGCGTGCCTTCGCCGGCGGCAAGACGGAGGCCGACTATCCCCAGGATCGCAAGTGGATCTTCGAGTGATCCATGATCGAGCCCTCCTCTGAGTAACCGACTGCATGTCTATCAGGCGCTTTGGGCCATGGACAAGTTGGTCTCGCCCGAGCCGTCGATCGCTCAAAAATTCGACCGCGTGCGGGAAGCGGGCTTCGACGGCATGGCCATCGACCTCGGTGCACTCACGCTCTCCGAAGCCGAAGCCACCGTCCCTCACTTCGTCCGAACGGGATTGCTCGGTGGCCTGACGGCCTTTCCCGGCTCCGTCGAGAACCTGCGTCCGGCACTGGACCTAGGCCACCGGATCTCCGCTCCCTATGTCGTTGTCATCGGCCAGGAAATGCCTGTGAGAGTAGCCGAGATGATTCCCCTCATCGAGGGATGGTTGCGAGTCGCGGAACAGGAGCACATGCCCATCCAATTCGAGACACACCGAAACTGCATTACCAATGACTTGTTCACGACGGTGCAATTGCTGGAGGCGGTACCGGAGATGCGGTTGGCCGCCGATTTATCGCATTATGTTGTGGATCGTGAAATGCCCTGTCCGCCTCCCGCATCCCTTCAAGCGCTGATCACGAAGGTGTTGGAGCGCTCGGACTCCTTCCAGGGGCGGGTGGCGGCCCGTGGTCAAATCCAGATTCCCTTGAGCTTTCCTCAAAGTGCCAAATGGGTGGGATTGTTCCGTCACTGGTGGCGCGAGGGATTCATGGCATGGCAGGCGCGGCATCGGACCGACGAGGCGGCGCTCGTGTTCCTGTGCGAGCTCGGTCCCCCGGACTACGCAATCACGGATGCGGATGGATGCGAATTGTCGGATCGATGGGAAGAAGCCCTGACATTATCGCGCTGGGCGCGCGAGCTATGGCGCGACGCATGCCTGGCACCTACACATTCACCAGCGCATGGGACGTGACCGCGGGAAGTGTCAGAGATTCGCCATACCCCCGTCGACATTGAGCTCGACGCCGGTGATGTAGGAGGCGTCGTCGGAGGCGAGAAATGCCACCGCACTAGCGACTTCTTCGGGTTGACCGAACCGTCGCATCGGCACGCGGGCTGATATCCCGGCTTTGAAGCCCTCGATCTGCTCCTCCGTCAGGTTGCTGCGCCCGAAGATAGGCGTCGTGATCGGCCCCGGGGCGACCGCGTTGACCCGAATCTTTCGGCCCTGCAATTCCGCGGCGGCCGTCCGGACGAACGAGCGCACGGCAGCTTTGGTGGCCGCGTAGAGCCCCACGTTCTCGCCGCCTTTGCTCGAAACCACGCTGGTGTTGAGGATTATGGACGCTCCGTCGTTGAGATGCGGAAGCGCCTTCTGCAGGGTGAAATACACGCCTTTCACGTTGACCGCGAAGAGCTCGTCAAAGAGCGTCTCCGGGGAAGCGGCGTAGGGCGCAAACTTCGCTATGCCTGCGTTCGCAAACAACACATCGATCTTGCCGAGCTTGGACGCGACGGTGGAGAACAGCAGATCGATGTCCTCGAGCTTCGAGACGTCAGACCGGATCGCAAGGGTACCGGTGCCGATCGCACTCACCGCTGTGTCCAGAGTTTCGGCATTTCGGCCCGTAACCACTACCCGGGCACCTTCGTCGTGCAGGCGCTTTGCGCTCGCGAGTCCGATACCGCTGTTGCCGCCGGTGACGACTGCCACTTTGCCCTCGAATCTTTTCATTTGGGTCTCCTCACTGTTGTTCTACAGTTCAATAGTATTGTACTATTGATCTAAGGGCAAAGAACGTTTTAGAATGAGCATATGTCGCGTTTCGTTCATCCCGCGAAGGAAGACATCACCCTTGCGGGCGTGCTGGGCGCGCTCGGCGATCCGATGCGCCTCAAAATCCTCAAGACGTTGCTGGAGAAGCACGATGGCGGCGTGTCGTGCTCGAGCGCAGCGCCGTGCGCGGAAATGGCGAAATCAACCCTGTCACATCATTTTCGAGTCTTGCGCGATGCCGGATTGATCCGAACCACGAAGCAGGGCGTCGAGAACCTCAACAAGGTTCGTCGGGACGAGCTGAACGAACGATTTCCGGGCTTATTGAAAACCATCATGAAGTTTCAGCCGTGAGTGTGCGACGCCATGAGCGGCCTCGCTGACCATTCGATTGCCCCCGAGTGCGGCAGTACTCGCGTCATCCCCTGGCTGCTGCATCGAGTTCGCGAACGACACGGGTTAACCTCTGATGCTCTTTTACTACGCGCCTGTAGTGCTCCCAAGCGAGACGCGGATTTTCTGTTTTGGCGGCGGCAAGCCAATAATCCCGGCTCTCGGCGGACAGCGCGAACCACCACATGGCTGCTTCGCGTGGATTCGCCACCGTTAGGTCTACGAACATGATCGTGTGCCTCCTCTGCTAACAGAGGATTAGTTTTTAGATGAGTAGGCGAGGCAAATCTGTAGGCCTATTGACCATAAGTCATGATCTGTGACCTGCGTCACACGTCCTTTGAGCTTCGTGTAGGTATCGACGGAGCCTCGCGGCTGAGGAGGACGTCTTCTTCGGTAGAGGGGCTCGCGGTATATCCCCATGATGCAGTCTCCGTCGTCGACTCCGCCGCGAGCTCGCTACCGTTGCCCTAGTGAAAATTGCCCGGACAGACTGGACCATCCACTCGGCCGGGAAGCCGAGTTGTCACCTCCTGGACAATCCACGCATTACCGTCGGGATCACTGAAGAAGCAGAAAGACCCGTAGCTCGCGCGCTTGGGGTCACGGCCGCTGAGCCGCGCCTGCGGGGGAAACGGGGGCCCGTGCCACACCTCACTTGCGTCGACACCACGGCCGACAAGCTCGTCATGAGCAGCTTCGATGTCGGCGACGACTAGGGTCCCTTCGGCCGAGCCAGGCGAGGCGGTAGTTATTCCCTTGCCGAACGTGACAGAGCATCCTGAGCCCGGGGGTGTGAACTGTACAATACGAATGCCATCTGCCGGAGCGATATCCGCGTCGAACCTCCAACCCAAGCGCTCGTAGAACTGCTTGGATCGCTCGATGTCGGATACCGGGATGACATGAACCTCGAGTTTCATCTCCACCCTCGTTCCGCCGGCGCCAGATTTCTGTCGTTCCACCCCGGTGCTTGTTTCGCCCACTTGATTCTCCTCTCTAGCTAATCGCAGAAAATCTCCGAGGCTCCTACGGAAGCCTTCAGCGCTCCCAGAATCCGCCGTCAGTCGGCTCCGCGGATGTAGCCGCGGCTCGACCGCCGATAGCGTGCGTCGATATCATCAGAATTGAGCGTGCGCAGCGATTGGACTTTGGTATCGAACACTTGTGGCGGGTCAGTACCCCTGGGCACGGCGCCGCGTTTCGCTTGAGCCTGCCCGCCGCTCCAGAGGTCCCGCATGGCACAACGCGGATTTAGATCTTCATCAGCATTTCGGCACGATCCGAGCCCGCGCTTGGCCTGGTATTATCGCCTGCGCGCCTCGAGGTGGTTCGGAGCTGATCGTTATCGCTTGTCGTTGCCGATCGGCGGCAATTTCATTTGGCCCGTCCCCATCCAAGAACCGAGCGAGCCAGGACTCTAGACCGTGAGCTTACTTACGACAGCCAATGCGAAGCCAGTCAGCGCCGAGAGCCGACTTCACGTCACCTTGGCGACAAGCACCTTAGGATCAAGCCTGGCCTTTATTGATGGATCGGTTGTCAATGTCGCGCTCCCCGCGTTGGCCGACGGGCTTCACGCAAACCCCTCGCACCTTTCATGGGCCATTAACGCCTACTTGTTGCCTTTAGGGGCGCTGATCTTGCTGGGCGGCAGCCTCGGCGATCATTTCGGGAGACGTCGATTGTTTCTCTTCGGTTTGCTGTTGTTTGGCGCCGCCTCAATGCTATGTGCTGTCGCCCCAACGTTTGCGTGGCTTCTGGCTGGCCGAGGCGCGCAGGGAGTCGGCGCTGCGCTATTGATGCCCAACAGTCTTGCAATTCTAGGAGGCGCATTCTCCGGCGAGGAGCGTGGTCGCGCGATCGGAACTTGGGCGGCAGTAGGCGCGGTTGCAGGTGCGGTCGGTCCGATCGTGGGTGGCTGGCTTATCGATACGATTGGCTGGCGCGTCATCTTCGTGATCAATATCCCGGTCGCGCTCACTGCAAGCTTCCTGGCCTGGCAATTTGTCGCCGAGCAGAAAGAAAGCGCAAAGGGGCCTCGACTTGACATTTGGGGAGCGGCCACGGCAACCGTCGCGCTTGCACTCCTGACGTGGTCTTTGACAGAAGCGGCAGGCTCCCACCGCTCGAGCGTTTCAATATGGACCACGTTGGCCGGCGGGCTCGTGTTTCTCGGCGTTTTCATTTGGCAAGAAAGGCGCTTGGCGGATCGCGCACTCATGCCACTTGCAATATTTTCCTCGCCCTCGTTCGTCGGGCTCACGCTGTTGACCTTCTTTCTATACGGGAGTCTGGGCGGATTGTTCGTCTTACTGCCGTTCCTCCTCATACAAATTCATCACTGGTCGGCCCTCGCTGCGGGGACGGCGCTGCTTCCGATACCGATCTCGATCGGATTCGGCTCAAGACTGATGGGTCGGGTCGCCGCCCGAGTCGGCGGCCGCATACCCCTGTCCTGCGGGTCCCTGCTCGTAGGTATCGGGCTTGCTCTTTTCGGGCGCGTAGGCGCGAATGCGGTGAACTATTGGCTCGATATATTCCCGCCCACATTGCTGGTGGCGGTAGGCATGGGCATATCGGTCTCTCCGCTTACCACGTCGGTGATGGCATCGGTGGATACGGATCACGTCGGAATTGCGTCGGGTCTAAATAGCGCAGTCGCACGCATTGCCGGATTGCTCGCGACGGCGCTGCTGGGCTTGGTGTTTTCCAAACAAGATTCCTCAAGCGCCTTCACGGCGGCGTTTCGCACGGCGGCATTTTTGGGCGCTGGGTCCGCGCTGCTGGCTGACATTTTCGCGTTCGCCCTTATTCGAACCGAGCACAAGCACCTTCAAGGCCCAGAAGCGACTCGGCCTGACCTCAAATAATCCCCTTGGAAACTCAACGGTACAGTTCTTACAGTGTCGAGCAAGACATGGAGGTCGCGGAAGCAGCAGTCGCGGGCTTTGAGGGATAATGGGACAGTTGATGGCGCCTCATCGGCTCAACCAGCCCCCGTCGACAACCAAGTTCGACCCGGTCATGTAAGTGGCCCGGTCGCTCGCCAGGAATACCGCGGCATTCGCGATGTCCTGCGGCCGGCCGAGCCGCGGCCATGGCGTACGCCAGCGGGCGTTCTCGAGCTCCGGATCCGGAGGAAAGTTCGGACGCTCGATGACGATCTTGCCGGGCGAAATGCAGTTGCACACGATCAGCTGCGGCGCATAGTCCACCGCGATCTGCCGTGTCAGATAGATGGCGCCCGCCTTGCTGACACCGTAGGGGGTATCGTGCGGCGAGTTGATGATCCCCATCTGCGACCCCAGATTGATGAGCCTGCCGCGCACTTCGGCGCGCGGCTCCTGCGTGACCATCTGTTGCGCAGCTCGCTTGCAGCCATAGAACATGCCGGTGAGGTTGACGCCCATGACCTCTTCCCACTGCTCGGGCGTGGTGTCTAGGAGCCCGGTGCCGGAAGCGGTCGCCGCATTGTTGACCATCACGTCGAGACGGCCGTGCCGGTCGACCGCAGCCGAGATCAGTGCGTCGATGTCCCTCCAGGTGGCGACGTCCGTGCGCATGAAGAGCGCATCGCCGCCCCTCCGCGCGATCAGTTGCGCCGTACACTCTCCGCCTTCCAGGGGCTCTTCGCGCACGTCGCCAATGACCACCGCGGCACCCTCGGCGGCGAAATTGATCGCCATCGCTCGCCCGAGACCGGAGCTCGCGCCCGTGATTACGGCCACCTTTCCGTCCAGCAATCGCGACATGAATCAACGTCCTCCGGATCTTGAGCTGGCGGCGAGCCAGTCGATGTAAGCATGGAAGGCCTCGCGCACGGGCCGGGGCTCCCAACCGGTATCTCGTTGGATACGCGCCAGGTCGTAGGCGCCCCACGCACCTTCCCGTGCGGTGTCGTCCTGCAGGATGTCGGCCTCGTCGGGAGGAACGACCGTCGCATGGAATCCGGGCGACTTTTCCTCCGCCCAGCGCACCAGATCCGCAAGCGTCGCCGTCACACCCGCCGCGATGTTATAGACGCTGTAATGCAGCGTTCGCGCTTCGAGCAGCGCAATGAGGGCGTGCGCCACATCCTCCGAGTGCACGTAGTCGCCGACGCCGTCCAGGCTGTTGACACGCACGTGCTTCACGCCCTCGATCACCTTGTGGGCGATCTCGTTCGGCGCGTGGCGGAATTGTCGGGTCGGCGTGGCCCGGTCCATGGGCCCGTAGACGGACGACAGTCGGACCGAGGCGATCGGCAGCCCGAACAGCTCCGCATAGCGCTCCGTGATGAGCTCCGAGGCGAACTTGGAGATCGCGTATAGCCGCCGCGGCATCACATAGCCGTCCTCCGGCAGCGGCTCGCCCGGGCGATCCGGGCCGTGATTCCTGTAGACGGAGCCCGAGCTCACGTAGACGAAGCGCCGCAACTTTGGCTGGGTCCGCGCCCAGTCGAGCGCCGCCACCGTTCCCATGACGTTCACCTCGATGATGCGCCCAGGCTGCTGCTCTTCGGGATCGACGATCGCGCTGCCCGCGGAAGCGTTCGCGATCGGAGTGATCGTAGCTCCGTGCACCACTTGCGTGATCTCGTCCGCTGCGGGCAGCGCCTGCCATGCGCGGCGGTCCGTGACGTCGGCCGCGAGCACCTGCAATCGATCCGCGACCGGAGCGAAATAGGCGCTCGCCATCTCGTCCAGGCCGGCCGCATCAAGAATCACCGCCCTTTCACGGACGTGTCGCTCCAGCCATTTCCGGGTGAGCACACTCATGACGAATCCCGTCGCGCCGGTGACGAGCAACGTCATGCTAAGCGCTTCCGCGCCGGCTTGGATGGTGCGTGTGCCAGTGTCGCGCGATCTCCACTCTCTCGCACACCCACACGCGCGAGTGCTTCGAGATGTGATCGAGAAATCGCGCGAGCCCGCCGATGCGTGCCGGATGGCCGATCATGCGCGCGTGCAACCCCACCGACATCATCCTCGGGGACGCGGCACCTTCGCGATAGAGCCAATCGAATGCGTCGCGATGCCATGTTTCATAGTCGGCGCTCGTGGCAAAAGGTCCGGGCGCATACTTGGTGTCGTTGTTCGTGTGCGAATAGGGCACCGTCAGATGATCCGTTCCGATCACGCTCACCCAATACGGCAGCTCATCGTTGTACACGTCGCTGTCGTAGAGAAAACCGCCCGCCTCGACCAGCAGGCGGCGCGTGTTGACGCTCGGGCCCGTACGGCAGCACCAGCCCAGCGGCCTGCGTCCCGTCACTCGCTGCAGGCTCTCGATCGCTCGGGCGATGTGCCGACGTTCCTCCTCCTCGGAGAGGAGAAAATGATCCACCCAGCGCCATCCATGACAGCAGATATCGTAATTCTTTTCACGGATCGCAGCCGCAAGCTCCGCATTGCGCTCGATGGCGAGCGCACAGCCGTTGAGCGTCAACGGCAAGCCGTATTGCTCGAACAGGCGCAATACGCGCCAGACGCCGACGCGGCTCCCGTATTCGAACATGGACTCCGCAGCGAGGTCTCGACGCCCCCGCGGTACGTAGGACTCTTCGAATTCCGTCACGCTCGCCTCGGAAAAGCCGTCGCCGTCTCCGATGGAATACTCGGAGCCTTCTTCGATGTTGAGGACGAAGCTCACCGCGAGCCGCGCATCGTTCGGCCAGCGCGGGTCCGGTGGCTTTCCCCCGTATCCGACGAGATCTCTTTGCCCATCGATCATCATTGCGAGCGCCTCACTATTATAGACACGCTTGGTTTACGATTTGAATGATTGCTAAGATTGCTCTGGACCCGCGTTCAGCGGCATCGTCAATTTCACCTGGAGCATCGATATGGATCTTGGAATCGCTGGCAAGTCCGCGATCGTTTGTGCCTCGAGCGCCGGCCTCGGCATGGGTTGTGCCATGGCTCTTGCCAAAGAAGGTGTCAACGTCGTGATCAATGGCCGCACAGCCGACGCACTGGAGCGTACCGCCGAGCAGATTCGCCGCGCCAGCACTGCAAAGGTCACTCCCGTCGCGGCCGATGTGGCGACTTCGGAAGGACGCGCGCGGCTCCTTGCCGCGTGCCCCGCGCCGGATATTCTCGTGAACAACGCCGGCGGCCCTCCGGGCGGCGATTTCCGGAAATTCTCGCGTGAGGACTGGCTCAAGGCGATCGACGCCAACATGTTGGCGCCGATCGAGATGATCAAGTCGACGATCGACGGTATGATAGCGCGCGGCTTCGGGCGCATAGTCAACATCACATCGGTCTCGGTTAAGGCGCCCTTCTCCTCTCTCGGCCTGTCTAACGGCGCACGCAGCGGCTTGACCGGATTCCTCGCGGGCGTGGCGCGCGACGTCTCGAGTCACAACGTCACCATCAACAACATCCTCCCCGGCTCGTTCAGTACCGCGCATCTTCGGCGGCAGGCGGCGGCTGCGGCGAAGGCTGGACAATCGGCGGACGATGTCCTCGAGGAGTGGCGAGCGGGCGAGACCTCGGGGCGACTCGGCGACCCCGCCGAGTTCGGCATGGTGTGCGCGTTCCTGTGCGGCGCGAATGCCAGCTACCTCACGCGTCAGAACATCGTTCTCGACGGCGGCACCTATCCCGGCACGTTCTGAATACATCGCTATCATTCGCGGGCCGTCATGTCGATCGATTGCGATCGACGCGACGGCCACGCCCCGGCGCGCCGAATTCGCGGCCGCGATCCCATAGACACTCGCCGCGCGACAGCGTCATGATCGGCTTGCCCACGATTCTCTGTCCCTCGTAGGGCGAGTAGTCGCAGGCGTCATGCAACTCGGCATGTCGGATCATATGTTGCTGCGTGGCGTCCCAGAGTACGATGTCCGCGTCGGCGCCGGGCATCAGGCTTCCCTTCCGCGGATACAGCCCGTAGATCTTGGCGGGATTCGTGGAGGTGAGCGCCACGAACTGCTCGAGGGTAATCCGGCCGCCGCCGACACCCTCGCTGAACAGCACCATGAGTCGCGTCTCGATGCCCGGCAGGCCGGGCGCGACGTGACGGAAGTGCGGCGTCGCACCGCCGGCGCGCTTTCCGTCCGGTCCCTCGATCCGGTACGGACAGTGGTCCGAGGAGAATATTTGGAAGGTTCCATCTTGCAAACCTCGCCAGAGTTGCGCGGCGTCCGGCTCAGTCCGGAGCGGCGGCGAGCAGAGAAATTTCGCCGCTTCCCAGCCAGTGCGGTTCAGATCCTCGACGGTTCGCACCAAGTACTGCGGACAGGTCTCCGCGAGAACAGGTATGCCGTGGGCATGCGCCCAGCGAATCTGCTCGGTGGCCTCGCCGCATGACACGTGGACCAGGAGCGTTCGCGCGCCGCTCAGCTGCGCGAGCGTGATCGCTCGATGGGTAGCCTCGCGCTCGACGGGCGTGGGCGCCGTGGCGGCGAACACCGCGAGACTTCCGCCTCGGGAATGCGTCAGCGTCTGCGTCAACCAGTGCACGCAATGGCCGTTTTCGGCATGCACCATGGTCAAGCCGCCGTGCCGGCGGGTGGTGTCCATCACCTCCAGAATTCGTTCGTCGTCGAGCATGAACCCGGGATAGTTCATGAACACCTTGACGGAGAGATATCCGTCTTGCATGAGGCCCGGCAGCTCCTCCTTGATGCTTGCGATCGAGGACTCTCCGAAGATCATATGGAACGCATAATCGATGCGCGCACGCGCCGCCGCGCGGGATGCGTAGTCTTCGGCCGACTCACGCATCGAGGCGCGCTCCAGCCGGTTCACGAAGGGCATGATGGTGGTCGTCCCGCCGCAGGCGGCGGCGCGGGTGGCCGAGTCGAAGTCGTCAGCGAGCGATGCTCCCTGGTAGGCAGGCTCCTCGATGTGGCAGTGCGCATCGATGCCTCCCGGCATCACCAGAAGGCCGGTCGCATCGATGTCCCGATCCGCCGGTCCGAGCTTGCGGCCCAACATCGCGATGCGACCCTCGCAAATGCCGATGTCGCCCTGGAAGCGATCGGATGCCGTGATCAGCGTTCCGCCCCGGACGCAAAGATCGAAATGCGGGTTGTTCATGGACATGGGACTGTCTCCTGTTTGTCCGCGGCGAAGCGCGGCGCGTCGCGCATTAGCCGCTGCGTCTCGGCGGAGCGCGGTCGGCGCATTACTCCCTCCGTGGCTCCCTCCTCCACCAGATCTCCGCCCTGCATGACACAGATGCGTTGCGTGATGCCGCGCACGACGGCGAGGTTATGAGTGACGAACAGCAGCGCGAGCCCCCGCTCGCGCTGCAGCCGGCACAGCAGCTCGGTGATCACCGCCTGCACCGAGACGTCGAGCGCCGAGGTGATCTCATCGCAGATCAAGAGGTCGGGATCGGTGATCAGCGCCCGCGCGATAGCGGCTCGCTGGCGCTGGCCGCCCGACAAATCCCGTGGGTAACGCGCGCCGGTCGACGTCGGCAACGACACCTGGTCGAGCACCGACCGCACCCGGCTGCCTTGCTCGGCGGCGCTCATGGGCTCGAACTGCGAGAGCGCCATGGCGAGCGATGCACCGATCGAACGACGCGGGTTGAACGAGCCGTAGGGATTCTGAAAGATGTACTGAATGCGGCGGCGCGCGCTCGCGCTACGCTGCCGGCACTCGAGCGGCAACAGTTCGCCCTTGAACGCCATCGCACCTTCGACCTGATGCTGCAGGCCGGCGATGCAGCGCGCGAGGGTGGTCTTGCCGGACCCCGACTCCCCGACGAGCGCGACGCATTCTCCGGCGGCGATGCGCAGTGTCACACCGTGCAACACCTCGCGGGCGGCATAAAAGGCGCGCAATCGCTCGACCGCGAGCATCGGCGCGGCGGCCGCGGACAGGGGTGGGGCGAAGGATAGCGCTTCGAGCTGCTCGCGGTCGGAAGCCCTGAAGCAACTCACCTCGTGGGCCGGTGCGATCTCGACCCGTTCGGGCAGCCGCTGGCAGCACACCGCCGTCGTGAGCGGGCAGCGTGCAGCGAATGCACATCGGGACGCCTCGGCGCCCGTCTCGGGTGCCTGGCCAGGAATGCCCCGAACCGGCGCGCCGTCGTCGATATCCGGTACGGCGCGCATGAGGGCCCGCGTGTACGGATGCGCCGCAGACTTGAGCACCCGCGCCGTCGGTCCGATCTCGACGATCCGACCGGCATACACGACGGCGACCCGCTGCGAGACCGCCGACACCACGGCGATGTCGTGGCTGACGTAGATCGCAGCTACCCCGTGGACATTGCAAAGCTCTCGGATAGTCTGCAGGACATGCGCTTGAGTGGTCACGTCGAGGCCGGTCGTTGGCTCGTCCATGACCACCAGGCGCGGGCGGTTGGCGAACGCCATGGCGATCGCGACGCGCTGCAACTGTCCGCCGGAGAGCTGGTGCGGAAACTTGTCAAGAAATCCCAGATCTGCGGTCAGCTTCACGCCCGTAAGCAGATCGAGCAGCACGGCCGGTTCGCGCCGTTCGGGCGGCAGGCATTCCGCAAGCTGCGTTCTGATCCTGAGCGCCGGATTGAGCGCGCTCGCCGGATCCTGCGGAACATAGCAAACCACACGGCCGCGCGCCTGGCGGAGCCTCTCCGCAGGCTCGGCGCACAGATCCCTGCCGTCGATCCGGACCGTGCCGCCGTCGATGCGCAGGCCGCGCCGGCAGTGATTGAGGAGTGCGAGACCGAGTGTCGTCTTGCCGGAACCCGATTCGCCCACTACCCCGAGCACCTCGCCCGCCGCGAGATCCAGGCAGCCGTCATCGACCAAGCAGCGGCCATCGGCGGTGACGACGCGCAGCCCCTGAACGACGATGGCTCGCTTCGTCATAGAGGCTCTCCCACGCTCGGTGAAGTATCTATCGCCGAGCGCGGCGCGCCATGCGTGATCCAGCGGCCGTATGCGTCTGTGAGCAGGTTCACGCCCACCGTGAGGATGGCGATCAGCAGCACGGGCACCACAACCGGCCATGGATTCTCCAAAAGCCCGATGCGGTTCTCGTTGAGCATCAGGCCCCAATTCGGTGCGGGCGGCTCCTGCGCAAGGCCGAGAAAACTCAGGCCGGCGATGAGCGCGATCGAATACGTGAAGCGCAATCCGAGCTCCACCAGGAGCGGGCCGATCACGTTCGGTGCGATCTCGCGTAGCATGATCCGGAGTGGTGATGCACCGATGCACCGGGCATATTCGACGAAGTCCTCATCGGCGACCCGCAGCGCCGCGGCGCGGATCACGCGGGCGACCTGCGGTGCGTGGATGGCGGCGACCAGCACCGCGATCAGAACGAAGCTCGTGCCAAGCACGCTTACGAACAGGAGCGCGAGGATCGTCTGCGGAAACGCCAGCAGCACATCGAGCGTGCGCATGATCATATCGTCGACCATTCCCTTGAAATACCCGGCGCCGATACCGAGCATTCCACCCGCCATCACGCCGAGCAGCGTCGCGACTGTCGATAGCGACAGGATCGCCGTGCCTCCCGACAGCACGCGGGACAGTACGTCTCGCCCGACGATGTCCGTACCAAGAGGGGCATACGAAGATGGAGCCTCGAAGGGCGTGCCGATGAAGTCGATGGACGAGTACGGCGCGATGAGGGGGCCCACGGCTACCAAAGCCAGAACAGCGAGCGTGAGGCCGGCGCCCCAGCGCGCGCCGGCGTCGGTAAAGAACGCCCGGAGCCATCGGCGCAGCGCGCCCTCGCCTTTTCCCGATGAGGTCTCGAGCGCCGAGTCGGGGGGCGTCATGGTCACGAGGCCTGCCACAATCCAGCTCCCTCGCGAAGTCTCGGCGTGACGAGGATGGAGGCGACGTCGGCACCCACGTTCAGAAGCACGTAGACCGTTGCGAGTAAGAGCACGATTCCCTGAATGATGGGAATGTCGCGCGCCTCGATTGCCTGCATCAGCCCCTGTCCGAGGCCCGCGTAGCCGAACAGGTACTCCACCATGACGGTACCGCCGGCGAGGTACGCGAACGTGAGGGCGACGACCTGTATGGTTGGAGAGATGGCGTTCGGCAGCGCATGCACCATGACCAGACGCCATCGCGACAGGCCCTTGAGCGCGGCCATCTCCATGAATTCGCTGTCGAGCACGTCGATCATCGCGACCCGCGTCATCCGAAAGACGTACGGGAATATCACCAGCAGCAGCGTCGCCACGGGCAGAACGAGGATCTTCGGCTTCGAGAACGCCGAGGCGCCCGGAGGGATCATCGATACGGGCGGGAGCCACCGCAGAACTACGGTCGCGAACACCAGGATCAAGCCAATCCCGACCACGAATTCCGGCAATGCCGCGATCAGTAGCGCCGCAGTCGACAGGACCCGGTCCAGCCGCCGGCCGCGCCTCAGCGAGGCGACGATGCCCGCGGCGATCGACAAGGGAATTCCGATGATGGAGGTGAGGCCCAAGAGGATCGCGGATTTCGCGACCCGCGGTGCGATCAGACTCCCGACCGGTTGACCGTTGACCAGCGATGTGCCGAGATGCCCGGTGCACAGGTCCGCCAACCAGCGCGCGTAGCGAATCGGCACCGGCGCATCGAGGTGCAGCCGCGCGCGCAACGCCGCCAACGCGGTCTCGTTCGCGCCTCGACCGAGCGCTACCCGGGCCGCATCACCGGGTAACACCTCGGTGGCGACGAACACGAGCACCGTCACCAGAAAAATCGTGAGAAGCCCGATCGCTAGCCGCCGGGAGATGAGCCTCGCCAGAGGTGAGCGAAGCACATGCCTCAACCGCATTGTGGCTCTCTCCGCCGTGAAGCTCTTTCGCGCATCCCGCTCAACTCAGCCACAGCTTCGCAAAGTCATAGTCGCCCATCGCGAAGAAAGTCCCCGGAGAGATACCCCGCACGTTGCGCGCGACGAGATCGACGATCTGGTTGTGTGAGGGGATGATGTACCCGCCGCGCTCGAAGTCGACCTGCTGCATCCCGCGCACCAATTCCGCGCGCTTCCCCGGATCGACCGTGGCGAGCGCCGCGTTGTAAAGATCGACATACGCGGGATCGCGCCAGTGAGTTTCGTTGTACTGCGAATTCGGCAAGAGACACAGCTCGACTTGCCCGAGGTACGACTTGAGCGTCCAGAAATCCTGCGCGAACGGCCAGGTCAGGAACTGCTCGCCGAAGAACACGTCCGGCATCACCTGTCTCACTTTGACGGTTACGCCGGCGTCCATCGCCTGGCGCGCGAAGATCTGCGCCGCTTGCACGACGCCGTTGGCGATGTCGGAAGTCGTCAGCTCCACCGTAAGATTCTCGTGGCCGGCCTTCTTGAGCAGGGCCTTCGCACGATCGACGTCACGGCTTCGATGAAACGCGTCGGACGCGCCGTCCCAGCGCGCGCATACGTCATTGCCCACGACCCCGTAGCCATTGAGGGCGATTTTGATGATCTGGTCGCGATCGACGATCAGACGGAAGGCCTCACGCACGTCCGCGTTGTCGAATGGCGGGAGATCGACGCGCATGCAAAAGGGCGTCCATTGCGTCGCCTCCGATACGTTCAGCCGGATCGACCCGCTGGACGAAACCAGGCGTGCGAGGGTCAGCGGGGCCGCGGCGAACGCGTCGACCTCGCCCCCCTCAAGCGCATTATACGCGGCGGTGTCGCTCCCGAAGGAGTCGATGAGCGTCAACCGGTCGACGTATGCCGGCTGACCCCAGAAGCCTCCGTAGCGCACGAACTCGCTCTGCTGGCCCGGGGCGAAGCTCTCGAACTTGAACGGTCCCGTCCCGATCGGCTTCTTGGGATCGTAGCCGACGGGAATGATGCCGAGATTGATGTCGTCGGCCACGGCTTGATCGAAGATCGAGAACGGCGCATGCATCGGGACGCGGAGCGTCCGCTCATCGAGAATCTTGATGCCGTTGCGGTCCATCGGTCCGAGCTCCGGCGCCCCGATCAGCGGAAACCTAGGGTCAGTGACGCGGCGGAACGTGTAGGCCACATCCTCGGCGCTCAACGTTTTACCGTTGTGGAACGTGACGTCCTGCCGCAGGCGAATCGTCCACTCCGTCGCGTCGCGGTTCGATTCCATCGACTCCGCGAGCATGTTGTCGAAGCGGTTGCCGTGGCGCACGCGGCGCAGAGCCTGATACAGGCACAGCACCCGCGCCGCGTCGGGCTGGCTTAAGTTGTAGTTCGCATCGAGCGAATCCGCTGACCCGCCGCCCAAGATGGCGACGCGCAAGTTGCCGCCTCGCTTGGGCGTCTCCGCCGCAGTGCTGGCGAGCGAGCCGAAGGAGAGGCCAAGACCGACGGCACCCGCCATGACGTCGCGCCGGTTAATGCCCGGCCGGGGCTCGACTTCTTTGCTTGCGGTCATGTACCTCTCAATCGAGGAGCCACCGGCTGTCCTCGCGAAGCTCGATCAGCGTGGGGCGTTCGGCGGCGAGCGCCTCCCGCGTGGATCGGATCAGATGTTCGGCGCTCGTGGCACGCAACGCGTGGCAACCAATCCCCTCGGCGATCCTGATGAAATCGGGACTCCTGGGCTCGACGCCGATACGTGGCATCCGGCGCTGGTCCATCTGATCGACGATCTCTTTGAGCGCGTCGTTGTTCCAGACGATCACCGGGAGAGCGATTTGTTCCTGCGCCGCGGTGGCGAGCTCGTTGATGGTGAACATGACGCCGCCGTCTCCGGCCACCGCAACCACCGGTCGTTGCGGCGCTCCGATCTTCGCGCCAATCGCCATCGGCACAGCCACCCCCAAGGAACAGTAGCTCCCTGGATAGTGCCAGCAACGCTCCTCATCCATGGGCATCGCGAAGCACCCTGAGTACACCAGCTGAGTGGCATCGCCCATCACCATCGTGTCTGCGGGCAGCGCCGATCGCAGCATTTTCCACACGCGCGCATGCAGGCGCTCGGTCCGGGTCATGCCTTCGCTGTTGCGAGCGGATATCTCTCGGGCGCGCGTCTCGCCGCGCTCGCGCGTACCGCAGACCTTGCGCTCGCGGAGCGCCGCAAAGAGGGCGTTCATCGCGGGAATCGCGTCGGACTGCACGGGCACGGCAGCGCCGTACTTCGAGGTGAGCTCGGCGGGATCGATGTCGATCCGCACGATGCGTCCGGGGATCTCGAGCTTCTGCAGAAAATGATCGCCCTCGGCGACCTGCGTGCCGACCAAAAGCACGGCATCGGCGTCCGCGAGCGCCTGCTGGCTCGCCTTCTGCAGGACCGAGCAGCCGATCGACAAGGGGTGCGACTCCGGAAGGATACCCTTGCCGGCATTAGTCGACAGGACCGGGGCGCCGATGAGCTCGGCAAGGGCTCTCAGCGGCGCGCGCGTGCCCGCGGCGCCGCCACCCACCAAGATCAGCGGTCTCGTGGCGCTCGCCAGAAGCTCCGCGGCCTCGAGGATCGCCGAGGGGTCGGGCATCGGGCGCGATGGCGAGCGACGAGTCGCCCACTCGCTCGCCACCGGGATCGGCAGCACGTCCCACGGCAACGACAGATGGACGGGCCGGGGGCGGCTGCCGCGAAACACCCCGTACGCCCGCGCAACGAGCTCCGGCAGCTCCTCGGGATAGCGCACCATGGCGCTGAGTGCCGTGAAGCCCGCCGTCACCGCGCTCTGATCGGTGAGCTCATGCACGGTCCCCCAACCTTTGCCTTGGGTAGCCGCGGCGCAGGCCCCGGACAGCACGAGCATCGGAAGGGAGTCGGTGAAGGCCTGAGCGATGCCGGTCGCGGCGTTGGTAACACCCGGGCCGCTGACGATCGTGCACACGCCGGGCTTGCCTGTGGCGCGCGCATAACCATCCGCCATCAGGCTCGCTCCTTGCTCATTGCGGCATTGCACGTGACGCATGCCGGCACGCGCAATGCCACGGTACAACTCGACAGTGTGCGTGCCGGGCATTCCAAAGACAGTGTCGACGCCGTAGGCCGATAGCAGCTTCATCACGGCTTCGCCGCAGGTCAAATGGGTCACTCGAGTTCTCCCAGCGCGATGGCGATCTCGGTTGCGAATACCCGACGGCGATCACGGCATCACCCAGTCTAGCTCCGCGCGAACCGCAGCGTCATCAACACCTCGCAGAGCGGGGGCGATCGTTCAAGTGATCTCGGGAGCGCCCACAGTTTTCTGGCTTGACTTGTGCCGGTACTGCGTGTAAGAAAAAATCTCGCTGCTACTCGATCGCTCCCCCCAGAAAAAAGCGGAAATACCGCAAGAACGTGTCTTTGTGCGCGCTCGCGGTGCATCGCAAGGTGCACGCGACTTGAGATGGTGCACGAGATTCGAGCAGTCGACGTGTCCACCAAAAATTTCTAAGGGAGAGCTAATGAAGAGAACACCGTGTCGCCGCACTACGTCCATTCGCGGCTCGTGCCAGGAACGTATTTCGCGTCCGATGGCGCAGTCACTTATCTCCTGTGCGGTGTCGGCAGTCCTCGGCACTCAAGCTGGCGGTGCCCGCGCCCAAGAGGCGGTCTCGGGCGCCCAGTCCGGCTCGGCCGATACGATCGGGGAGATCATCGTCACGGCCCAGCGCCGCAACGAATCCCTTCAGAACGTTCCGGTGTCGATCCAAGTGCTGACCGGCGAGACGCTCTCCCAGCTCAACATCGCCACCCTGGAAGACTTCGTGAAGTACACACCGAACGTGACCACGGCGGGTATGGGGCCCGGGCAGAGCAACATTTTCATGCGCGGTCTGTCCACCGGAAGCCAGAGCTTGCAGGGCTCCGGCGGCCTCGGCAGCTTCCCGAACGTTGCACTGTATTTCGACGAGCAGTCCGCGCAGATTCCCGGCCGCAATCTCGACCTCTACGCGGCCGATCTACAGCGGATCGAAGTCCTCGAGGGACCGCAGGGCACGCTGTTCGGCGCGGGCGCGCAGGCCGGGGTCGTCCGCTACATCACCAACAAGCCAAAGCTGGACGTGACCGAGGGAAATGCAAACGCGGGCTACGGCGTTACGGCACACGGCGACCCGAGCACGAACGTCGACGCGATGCTCAACCTACCGCTCATCGCCGACACCTTGGCGCTGCGCATGGTGATCTACGATGATCGGCGTGGCGGCTACATCAACAACCTCCCGGCGACCTTCAGCCGTGCGGCCACGGATCTGGTCTCGGTCAACTACTTCGGAGGCGCGGTGCCGCCCAACAGCGGACCGATCAGCAACAACGCGGTCGCGGGCAACGCGTTCAATCCGGTCACTTACACCGGCGCGCGTGCAGAGCTCCTCTATAAATTCAACGACGACTGGGACCTGTTGTTGACCCAGGCGTATCAGAACATGGAGGCCGACGGCGTGTTCTGGGAGGAGGCTTACGATGGTACCGGCAAGACTCTCCCGCCGCTGTCCGTCGAGCTCTTCAACCCCTCGTATGACAAGGACCATTTCGAGGATACGCAGGTGACGATCAACGGCCGCATCGGCCCGCTCAAGGTGGTCTACGCAGCCAGCTATCTGGACCGCACGATCGACCAGCAGCTCGACTACACGAACTATTCTCGCGGCCACTACGCGGGATACTACCAGTGCGATTATCCAGGATATCCGTTCGTCGGAGGCAAGCCGACGAGCGGATCCGCCGGATACTGCTACTCGCCGAGCTCCTTCTGGCGCGAGCACGAGCGCAACACCCATCAGTCGCACGAGTTGCGGGTCACCTCACCCGACGAATCGCGGTTTCGCGCCCTGGCTGGAATCTACTGGGAGGACTACAAAATCTATGATCAAAGCAACTGGGACTACGGCTCGAGTCCGCATTTCGTGCCCATCGCTCCGCCGGCCGGCGCGACCGCCAACGACCCCAATGCGCGTCCGCAAGGGATTGTGTATTTCCAGGACATTACTCGCGGCTACAAGCAGACGGCCGCGTTCATGTCACTCGATTTCGATCTCTTGCCGAAGACCTTGACGCTCACTCTCGGCACCCGCTACTACGACATCAGCGACTTCGCGCAGGGTGCAAGCATCGGCAGCTTCGGCTGCGAAATCCATGGCCCCTATGACGGCGACGTGCCGACCAATCCGTGCACACTGCCGCAGTCGGGCGGAGTGAACTTGAACGCGCTCAACCTCGACAAGACTTACGTGGGATTCAAAAGCCGCGGCAATATCACATGGCACGCCACCGAGGATGTGCTGCTCTACTACACCTGGTCGCAAGGCTTCCGGCCCGGAGGATTCAATCTGGGCCAGGGCGTCATCACCCCGACTTCCCCGCTCTACGGGATCTTCTCGCCGCCCGTGGCCTATTCGCCCGACACGCTCACCAACAACGAGGTTGGCTGGAAGACCGAATGGCTCGGTCGCCGGATGCAGTGGAACGGTGCGCTGTATCAGGAGAACTGGGACAACGTGCAGCTCACGGTGTTCGATCCGGGAATCACCGGCAACATGCTGTTCGCGACCAACGGCCCTAGCTATCGAGTGCGGGGCGCCGAGACCTCGTTTGTCGCGCGCGTGACGAGCGCACTGACACTGACCGGCGCGGGATCCTGGAATTCGAGCGAGGCCGTGAAGACGCTCTCGCTGGTCAATCCGAAGACCGGGCAACCGATTCCCATTGAGAATCCATTCGGAACGCTCGGGCAGCCGCTCGCCGTATCGCCGCCTTTCCAGGGAAACCTGCGGGCGCGCTACGAGGTCCCGGTGAACGAGTACCGCGTATTCGCGCAGGTCGGCGCCTCCCGCAACGGCGGCTCTTACTCGACCACCGATCATCTGACCAAGACCCTGCAAGGAGTGTCGGTGGATTTCTACAATCCCGGCTACACGACCTATGACGCGGCGCTCGGTGTCTCGAAGGATGCGTGGAGCGTCGGGGTATACGCCGAGAATCTCACCGACGTGCTGGGGGTTCCCTACTCGAGCTACGCCGAGTGGGTCAAGGCGAACACGGTAATACGTCCGCGCACGGTGACCTTCAAGTTCTCCTACAGTTTCAGCGACAAGAAGTAACCCAGCACGATGCGCCGAGCCTTCGATCTGATCGGACTCGCCGCCGGGTGCTATGCGGCCTCGATGGGGATGAGCGAGGCAGCGGATCCGAGCATGTACTATTCGCCCCTCGCGCAGATCAACGCGGGCAACGTCAAGGAGCTTGGCTTCGCCTGGCAGTTCAAGACCGGAACCTACCGCGGCATGGAGGCGACACCCAGCGTCGCCGACGGTGTGCTGTACACCTCGGGACCCTGGGGTGTCGTGTACGCCCTCGGCGCCGCCGACGGCAAGCTGCTCTGGACCTTCGACCCGCACAGCAATGGTCAGGTGGCACGCTTCGCCAACGTGGATGTCACCAACCGGGGAGTGGTGCTCCATGGCGACACGCTGTACGTGACGGCGCTCGATTGCCGAACCTTCGCGTTGAATGCGCGAACCGGCGCCAAGCGCTGGGAAGTCGCCACGGCGGAGCGTCCGACCTACGCGTGCTCGGGGGCTCCCCTTATCGCAGGGCGCAACCTCGTGGTCGGCAACGGCGGCGGGGATACCGGTCGTGGTGGTATGCGGGGTTACGTCTCCGCCTACGACCTCGGGAGCGGCGCGCTACGGTGGCGCTTCTATACCGTCCCCCAACCCGGCGATGCGCACCCCACGGCCGCGATGCGCCGAGCCAAATCCACGTGGGACCCGCATCGCAATGCGGATTTCGGCGGCGGAGGTGCGGTCTGGGACGGTATGGCTTATGACGCCGACGCTGGACTTGTATATCTCGGCACCGGCAACGCCGCGCCCTACCTCGGCGCGCACGGGGCAACGGGTCAAACCTTCGACCGGCTTTATGCCGCATCTATCGTCGCACTCGATGCCGCCTCGGGACGACTCGTTTGGTACTACCAGACGACGCCGGGCGACATCTGGGACTACGACGCCGACGCCAAATTGGTGCTCGCGGATATACGCATCGGCGGCAAGACCCGCAAAGTACTGATGCAGGCGAACAAGAATGGCTACTTCTACGTGCTCGATCGTCGCACCGGCGAGCCGCTGTCGGCGCGGCCATTTACCTATCTCACCTGGTCGTCGGGGATGAGCGCGGGCTATCGCCCGATCGTGCGGCGCGACTCGGATTACATCGCATCCCCACGTCTCGTTTACCCTGGATCGCAAGGCGCGCACAGTTGGGCGCCGATGTCCTTCGACCCGCAGACGGGCCTGGTCTATATCCCGACGGTCGAGGTGCCGAACCTCATCGTGAATCTTGCCGCGAGCCCCGACGCCAGCGTCAAGTACATCGACGGCGGCACCGGTCCTGGATTCGCGACCCCGGACCGCGACTACCGATCCGCAGACGTCACGCCGCTGTTCGGCTCCTTGCCGGAGGTGCCGCCGCAGCGTCCCGACGGCGCGCCGCGAATTCAGGCATTGCTCAAGGCGTGGGACCCCGTCGCTGGCAAAGTGATCTGGCAGCAACAGACGTCGCGGGACTATTTCGTCCTCGACGGAGGCGCGCTGTCGACGGCCGGGAACCTCGTGTTCGCCGGGCGCGAGGATGGCCGCTTCGTGGCCTATGCCGCCGACTCCGGCAGCATACTCACATCCATCGACACCGGCACCGCCACGATGGCTGCGCCGATGACTTACGAAGTGGGCGGCGTCCAGTACGTCGCGGTCCTGCAGGGACACGGCGGCAGCATCATGTACTCCTACCAAGGCACGGCCGCGATGAGCCGGGCCAACGAGGATCGCATTCTGGCGTTGAAGCTCGGCGGCCCGGAGGTTCCGCTGCCGCCCGTTCAGATGCCGGCACCGTACTCCAAACCGCCGCCTCGCCAGGGCTCCGCGGCGCAGGTCGAGGCGGGACGCGCCCTTTTCACCACGTGGTGCTCCAAGTGCCACACGCTCGGAACGCGGGCGGTCACGCCGGACCTGTCGAGGCTCGGCCGAGGGACCGGATCGACCGACGTCTTGAAGTCCATCTTGCGCGACGGCGCATTGGCGCCGCTCGGCATGGGCCGGTTCGATGACGTGCTATCGAGCGCCGATGTAGAGAATATCCACGCATTCCTCGTCGATAGGGCCTGGGACGCGTACACCGCGCAGTCCGCAAACCACGATTCGACGCCTGCGCCGAACTGAAGCCAACAATCTTGAACTAAGGACACACATCGATGCCGCACGTTCACGTTCAAATCATCGCCGGCGCGACGCGGGAGCAGAAAGCTCGGCTCGTGAAGGAATTCACCGACTCGCTCGAGCGCGTGCTCGGCAAGAAGCCCGAGTACACCAATATCATCATTCAGGAGATTGCGGAGCAGGATTGGGGTTATTCTGGCCTGCTGACGGATGAGTGGAAAAAGAGGGATTAGCGTCGGGTGTCGACGCCGCGCTTCTCGCGGTCTCCACCAGCCAGTCGCTGAATATCTCCACCTCGCGCCGATTGCGCTCGCGCCGCTGGGGTGAGCAGATAAAGTACGAGTGATCGTCCGCGAACTGCAAGTCGAGTGCCGGAACCAAGCGACCGAGGCGCAGATACGGTTCCGCGAGAACGGGGTGGGTGAGCGCACAGCCGACATCATTGGTCGCGAGCTCGAGACCGGCCATGCTGGTGTCGACCGTCGGGACTGAGCTCTCCGGCAGGTCGGTGCCCCGCAGTCCCTGACGCATGCTCACCCGATGCTTCTCGTAGCCGACGATGGAGATCAGGTGTCGTTGGACGAAGGATGCCACATCGCCGCTGCCTCGCGCCTCCTCGAGTACTGCGGGGCTGCAAACCACCATTAGGCTCTGATGCAGCAGGTGCTCCGAGCGATAACCGTCCCAGTAGCCGGCGCCATATCGGATCTCGAGGTCAGCGGCCTCGTCGGGAACCGGGTTGTCCCAGACCAGCGAGGACATCCGGATGTCGATCCGCGGATTCAACGCCATGAAGACCGGCAGCTGTTTCACCAACCAGAGGGCCGCGAGAGAGGCCGGCGCATGGATCGTGACCTTCACCCGTTCGGTGCCGCCGAACAGCCCGATGGTCGACTCGGCGAGCTCATCGAATGCCTTGCGCACGGCGGGTGTGTAGGCGGTCCCCAAGGACGTGAGCTTGATGCCGCGTGCGGTGCGCGCGAAAAGAGCGAATCCGAGATGCGCCTCGAGCGCCCGGATCTGGTAGCTGATGGCACCAGTCGACATGTTGAGCTCCACCGCGGCTGCCGCGAAGCTTAAGGTTCGCGCGGCCGATTCGAAGGCCTTGAGCCAGGTGAGCGGCGGCAACCCGTTCACCGCGCCGGTCTTGTCCACGCGACACCCCATTCAATAATTTGTCGCCACGGTATCAAAATTATGAGTTGTGGGTGTATAGCAGGTCCCGCTAGTGTGGCGGGCGCTGATAGTCCAGGCCGGGCCCAGACCCCAGATTTGGGTCGCTTCAAGGGCGCGCGCCGTCATACTCCAGGGAGTCGATTTAACACTCATGTCCCGCACCCTCATCGTAGGGGCCGCTCAGCTGGGCCCTATCAGCCGCCACGATACCCGCTCGCAAGTCGTGAAGCGGCTGCTCGAATTGATACGCGAGGCACATCACATGCGGTGCGATGTGGTCGCATTCCCAGAGCTGGCGCTCACCACGTTTTTCCCGCGCTGGCCCCTGGAAAATGAGCGCGAGATCGACAGCTTCTATGAGACCGAGATGCCCGGACCGGAAACCCGGCCGCTGTTCGAGGAAGCCGGCCGCTTAGGGATAGGCTTCTCCCTGGGCTACGCGGAACTGGTGTTCGAAGCGGAGTGCAAGCGACGATTCAACACTTCAATCCTGGTCGACAAGTCCGGTCGGATAATCGGCAAATACCGCAAGGTACATCTGCCTGGGCATGCCGAGGTATTGGATCGGCCCGGACAGCATCTGGAAAAGCGATTTTTCGAAGTCGGCAACCTCGGCTTCCCGGTTTGGCGAGCGTTCGGCGGGATCTTCGGCATGTGCATCTGTAACGACCGGCGCTGGCCTGAGACCTACCGGGTCATGGGCCTGCAAGGGGTCGAGATGATCCTGCTCGGGTATAACTCTCCCGTGGGACTCGGGGATCCGTACGAGCTCGATGCCCTGGAACCCTTTCACAACCATTTGGTGATGCAGGCCGGCGCCTACCAGAACGCCACCTGGGTAGTCGGTGTTGCCAAGGCGGGATGCGAGGAAGGTTTCAATATGATCGGGCAGACCTGCATCATCGCGCCTTCCGGCGAGATCGTAGCGCAATGCAGCACGCTGAGCGACGAGCTGATTGTGCGCAAGTGCGATCTGGACCTCGCGCGACCGTATCGTGCCGACATCTTCAACTTCGCGGCTCACCGTCGCCCCGAGCACTACCGTCTCATCGTCGAACGAGCCGGCGCGATCCCGCCCGCGGACGACCCGGCGTGAGCGGCAACGCCTGGCGCGTTCCGGGGTTTCTCGACGCCCATGACGGTTGCCTGTTCATGGACGCAATCGATCTGACGGCGCTCGCGCGCAACCGTGGAACCCCTCTATACGTCTATTCGGCGAAGCGCATCGTCGAGACCGCTCGGTCCATGCGCGAGTCATTCGCAGCCCTGCATCCTCGAGCGAGGATCTACTATGCGAGCAAAGCGCTCTCCGCGATCAAAGTCCTGCGGATGATCGAGGCCGAAGGTCTTGGCATCGAGGTCAACTCGGAGGGTGAGCTGTTTCGCGCGAAACTCGCGGGCTTTGCCGCCGGGGCGATCGTCAGCAACGGTGTATCGAAGTCGGTACAGGAGCTGCGCGCGGCGCTGTCGCCGCCGATCAAGGCCATCAACGCGGACAGTCTGTTCGAGCTCTCCCGCATCATCGAGGTGGCGCGTGCCTTGAGGACACGGGCCAACGTCGCCCTGCGGGTGGTTCCCGGCGTGGACAGCCCGACCTCTCCCGGAAACCGCACCGGTTCCGAGGGGACCAAATTCGGCATTAGGCAGAGCGAGCTGCCGCTCGCCTTTGACATGCTGCGCGGCGCGCGGGACGCCGTGGCGGTCACCGGGCTCCATGCCCACATCGGGTCCCAGATCGTGCAGACGGCCCCCTATGAGCTGGCCGTCGAACGCCTCGCCGAGCAGTTTCTCGACGTGCAGCGCGAGCTCGGTCCGCTCGAACACATCAATATCGGTGGCGGCTTCCCGCTTACTTATCTGCGTGGAGCCGATCGCTCGCCTCAGGGCGACATCTTCTGTCCGCGCATCGACTTCGAGGATATCGCGAAGACCCTGCTGCCCACGCTCTTGCGCAAGCTCGGACCTCACGTCGAGGTCATCGTGGAACCCGGGCGTCGCGTGGTCGGCGACAGCGCCGTGATGCTGAGCTTGGTCGAGGGTATGAAGGAACGGAGCGATGGAACTTGGTTGTATCTGGACGCGGGCTACAACGTGCTCGTCGAGTCATATACCTACAAATGGTATTACCACGCACTTAGCGCCAATAAGCTCGACGAGCCCCACCGCGAATTTCGACTCGCGGGTCCGTTATGCGATAACGGGGATGCGTTCTTCGACGTCGACGGCGAGCAAACGGTCGAGCGCCTCGCCGGCACCGACCGCGCCTTTGCCGAGAGGCGCGAGTTGCTCGAGTCCCTCCTGATCCGCCTACCTAGCCGCCGCGCCTTGGCGGCGAGCACGGCGCCCGGCGATCTGATCGCGTTTCTGGACGTTGGCGCTTACACCCTCGATCAGTTCACGCCCAACAATGGGCGCCTGCGGCCGGAGGTTGGCATCATCGCCGCCGATGGCGACTACCAGCTGCTGCGTCGCCGCGACACGAATACCGACCTCCTGTTCAACGAGGTGCTGTGAGTATGAAGCGGCCTCGCTCGCTGACCGAGGTGGCGGCATCGGGACTCTGTTCCGGCTGTGGTTTATGCGCCGGCATGGCGCGGGGCGACACCGTGAGGATGGTGATGACCGATGAGGGTTTCTTGCGGCCGCGCGTCGCCCCGGATATCGATCCGGCGGAGCATGCCCGCTTGCTCGAGATGTGTCCCGGCCTTCATGTCGGACAGCCGCCGACACGAGCACCCTACCTCGATGCACGCTGGGGCCCTTATCAGCGCCTCGTAAAAGCGCATGCGACGGACCCGCTGTTGCGGCATCGCGGTTCCTCCGGAGGCGTGATCTCGGCGATCACGAATTTCCTGCTCAAGACTTCCCAGGTCGAATTCATCCTGCACGTGGCGGCCGATCCGGGTGCGCCTCTGCGATCGCGGATTCAGATCAGCCGCAATCCGAACGATTTGCTCGAGGCCGCCGGCGCCCGTTACGGTCCGGCGGCGCCCCTCGCGCGCCTCGGCGAGGCGCTCGCCTGGGATTTGCCGTTTGCCATCGTCGGCAAGCCTTGTGACATCGCGGGGGTGAGGAATCTTGCGAGTCGCGACCCGCGAGTCGACCGATTGGTTCGTTATACGATCGCGTTCTTCTGCGGAGGCGTATCGAGCTTATGCATCTCGGAGCAGATCGTCGGGAAATACGGGCTAGGGCCGCAGGACGTCGCCGAGCTGCGCTATCGAGGCTTCGGCTGCCCCGGCGCGACTCGCATCGCCGCGAAGGATGGCCGCATCTTCGAGCAGACCTATGATCAAACCTGGTCAGGGGAGCTCAATCAAGAGATTCAGTTTCGCTGCAAGATTTGTGCGGATAGCATCGGGGAGCACGCGGACATCGTCTGCGGAGACGCCTGGGAGACGCTGGACGGATATGCGCATGTGGAGCACGACGGATGGAACTCGGTCATCGCCCGCTCCGTCACGGGCGATCGGCTCTTACGGGATGCCGAGCTGGCGGGCATTGTCGCCACCGAGCCCTTGTCGATCGACGCGCTCGATCGGATCCAACCGCACCAAGTCGAACGCAAGGCGCAGATGCTCGCCCGGCTGGCAGGGCTTCGCCTGAGCAGCCAGCCGGTACCCACCTATCGAGGCCTGCGCCTGGTGCGAAGCGCCTGGACCGAGTGGCGCAGATTCATTCCGGTCATGCTTGGCACTTACCGGCGCGCGAGAGCCGGCGCCAACCGCGAAAACACTATCGCGCGCGACCCGGAAGACCGAGCACGACCAGCGACTCGACCGTCTTGACCGCGGGCCCTACCCCGTCGATGGCCGGCGCGCCGAGTTCGCGAGACAGGCTGGCCGTCACGTCGGAAAGGCCCGCGCAACCGAGCAGAACGCAATCGGAGTGATCTTCGTTCAAAGCCCTGCGGCATTCATCGAGCACGAGCCGGTAAGACCCCGACGGGGCATCCTCGAGATCGAGAACCGGCATATCGAGCATGCGGATGCGGCGGCATTTCGCCTGCATGCCATAAGTCCGCACTAGCCGCTCCATCCCCGACAGCGCATGGTAGGGCATGGAGATGATGCTGAACCCGTCGCTGATAAAGCTCGCCATGTGCATGGCCGCCTCTGCGATGCCGACCACCGGCGCGCACGTCAACTCGCGCGCGGCGAAGAGGCCGGGATCACCGAAGCAGGCAATTACGTACCCGTCGAAGCCCTGCTCCTCCCCGCGAGCGATCTCCTCAAGAACGCCGATCGCTGCCTGCGCCTCGTGATATGCCGTCTCGATCGAGCGCGGACCCTCCGCGGGCGACACGGCGAAGATTTCCGTGCCGGGCGCGGCGACCGATGTGGCCGCCGCACGAATCTTCTCGGTCATACTCAGCGTGGTATTGGGATTGATGACCTTGATCCGCACGACCGGCCTTACGCGTGCTTCGCGTGGTCCGCCTCTAGCTTCTTGACCGCAGACTCGCTTACACGCTCGTAACTCAGCCCCATCTCCTCGAGCGCGATCTGCACCGCGAGCGAGCCGGGTCCCGGCCGGCCATACAAGATGAAGGGGTTATCCATGATGTCTCCACACACGGTGGTTTCGTCGCCAGAGCCATTCTCGCCGACTTGCGAAGCTACGGCAATCGTAGGTAGCGGATGTCGCTAAGGCGAGCATTCCTGTGGAAGTTGGCGACATGGCGTGGAACGCCACGCGCCAGCGGATCATGAACGATCATCGATCCGGCCACGGTATGCATTATTGTGACGTGCGGCCGGATCCATCCCTCTGTGACTTGATACGATCTCCGCGGTAGGGGCCGCACTCGAACGACCTCCTGAGGGAGCATGCATGACAGGGAGCGTTTGTCACGGTCTCGCGAAATTCTCCTCTCTCGTCTTGTTCATGAGTCTCCTCTCGTTGGCGGCATGCGGTGGAGGAGGCGACTCGAGCACCGCATCGACTCCATCTCCGCCGCCGCCCCCGGCGGTGACTCTGACTGCCCTCTCGCCCGCGTCAGCCGTCGAGGGCACTGGCGCACTCAAGCTAACCGCGACCGGCTCTGGATTCGGGCCCTCTTCCGCTCTGGAATGGAACGGAGCCGCGCTCACGACGAGCTATGTCTCGGCCACCTCTCTGACCGCCACGATTCCCTCAGCGGATCTCGCGACCGCAGGGATCGCATCCGTGACCGTATCCGATGCCTCGAGCGGTGGCGCGAGCTCGTCCGTCGTCCATTTCACGATCGGTACTCAGACGGCGCCGTCGATCACGGCGCTCGCCCCTTCGTCCCAGATGATCGGGGCGGCGTCCTTTCAGCTCGTCGTGACTGGTAAGAATTTCACTCCGCCCTCGACGGTCCTATGGAACGGCCGCGCTCTGACGACTCAATACGATTCCGCAACGAAGTTGACCGCCGAGGTCTCATCAGAACAGATAGCAGTAGCAGGGAGCATCGACGTGAGCGTCGTGAACACTGCCGCCCAGGGCGGTACCTCGAACGTGGCCGTATTCTCCGTATCCACCCAGCCTCCGGTACCGACGTTGACATCGATCTCGCCGAGCTCGATTCCAGCCAACAGCCCGCCCCAGACTCTGACTTTCACCGGTGCAGGATTCTCGCCTACCACGATGGTCTTTTACGGCGGAAAGTACTATCAACCAACCTATATCTCGGCAACCAAGATCACGCTCGCGAATTTCACGTCCTATCTCGTGGCGGGTAGCGACATCGCTTTTGCAGTCGACGACATCGCCTCCGGCGAAGTGAATTCGAACACACTCATCGTCTCGATCACACCGGCAGTTCCCCTCATCAGCGCCATCGCACCTACCAGCGTTTTCGCGGCGCAGGGTGCACTCGCCTTGACCGTCATCGGGCAATATTTTTCGGCGACTTCGGTCGTTTACGTAAATGGCATTTCACGGCCAACGACCAACAATAACGGCGTGCTGACGGCTCAGTTGACCGCGGTCGACGTCGCCAATGCCGGTACCGCTCAGATCACGGTCCGTGACCCTCTATCGGCGAATACGCCCTCGAACGCCGTCAAGCTGGTGATTCAGAGCCTGCCGGCGCTGGCCCTGTCCACGCTCTCGCCCGCCACGGTTCCAGCCGGCAATGGCGCATTCACTCTAACGGTGTTGGGCAACGGGTTCACTGCGAACTCGGCGATCGCATGGAACGGCACGACACTCACGACCACACACGTCTCGGTAACGGAACTGAGCGCACCGGTGACCGCCGCCCAGGTTGCGAGCATCGCCAGTATCCCTATTACCGTCGTCAATCCCCTGAATCAAGGCGGTACGTCGCTTCCGCTGCCCTTGTCCATCGTCTCGCCCTCGATCGATGCAGTCTCATTTCAAATCAACAATTCCCACAATGGCTACGTCGCATTCGCGTCCGCCTCCCTGCCCAGCGCGGCGAGCTGGTCGGTGAACTTGGGAGGCGCGCCTTCCAACGCGTTGATCGTCGGCAACCGCGTCTACGTCTTCGCAACTATCAGTGGCAATTCACAGCTATTCGCGCTCACCGGAGCGACAGGCGCGACGCTATGGGGGCCGATCGAATTCCCGGGTGCCGCGGGCTTCACCTATGATGCCGGCACATTGTTCGTCAACAGCGGATCGAACACCGCAAGTGGCGTTCTGACTGCGCTCGATGCCGCCAGCGGCAAACAAAAATGGACGGTAACCCTCCCTGGTCAATTTGCCGAATCATGGCCTGCCATCGCCGCCGACGGCGTCGTGTACCTACTCGATGTCGGCCTACTCACCGCGTTCAATGAGTCGGACGGCGCGCAACTCTGGAGCGTGCAGCAGAAATCGGGCACGGACGGTTCCGTTGCGGGCACCGTAGATGGGATTTACGTTGCTGCGCCGGATCTCACTGCGGACTTTCGGCCCCGAACCGGAAGCCTGATCTGGAGTGCGGCGACAGGGGGCGACGGGGGTGGCGGCAACACTCCTGCCGTGAACAGCGGAGCAGTCTACTCGCCAAATTCCACAGATTTTTCGGGCGACGTCTACGCGGCTGAGACCGGGGTCGTGTTGGGAGCGTACGCGGCGAGCGCCATTCCTGCGGTTTCGCCGACGAGTGCCTATACCTTGTACGACTCGACGCTGCAGGCAACCTTGCTGAAAAACGGATACGTCGAATGGAGCTTCGTCGGCGATGGCAATCTCGTCACCGCACCGGTCGTCGTCAACAACTATGTATTCGTGGGCTCCTCGAGCGGAACCGTGTATGCGCTCGATGCCACGAGCGGAGCCGAGCTTTGGTCCAAGAATTTGGGAGCTGCGATTCCCGGCCCGGTCAACGCCGCTTTTTATTCCATGACCGGCTTCGCGGCAGGCGACGGTTTGCTGGTCGTGCCGGCGGGAAATACGGTCAATGCGTTTGTGCTATCGACCAACCCCTGAGGCGTCGGCGTGCATGCAGCACTGCGATCAGTCATCACGGGTTGCTGCGGACACGACAAACCACAGTTCGAGATCACTTTCGAGGGGGCCATGACAGGGAACGTATTCTCTAATTTGGTTAAACCCCTACCCGTTCTTATCATCGCGACTGTGCTGTCGATCGCCGGATGCGGCGGCAGCGGCGGGGGCGGGGCAAGTTTGTCCGCACCGCCAGCGGTCACCTTGACCGCCGTTTCGCCCACTTCCGCAAGCGAGGGAAGCGCCGCCGTGGAAATCACGGCGACCGGCGCCGGCTTCACGTCGTCTTCGAGCATCGAGTGGAACGGCGCCTCGCTTGCGACAAACTACGTCTCCACTACCTCGCTTACGGCCCTCGTGCCCGCCGCGAACCTCGCGGCGGCCGGCACGGCGTCCGTAACCGTTACCGATGGATCGAGTGGGGGCGCAAAATCCTCCGCTATCGACTTCACGATCAGCCCTCAAAGCGCGCCCGTGATCGGCTCATTGGCCCCATCGATGGTTCTCGCGGGTGGGACGGCGTTCCAACTCATCGCCACCGGAACCAATTTCACACCGACCGCCACGATCATGTGGAACGGCCACGCGATCGCGACGAGCTTCGACTCGGCCACACAGTTGACCGCTCAAATCACTGCAGCTCAGATCGCAACGGCGGCGAGTATTGCCGTGACCGTCGTGAATGACGCCGCTCCGGGCGGCACTTCCAAAGCGGCGGTCTTCACGGTCTCGGCGCAGCCTCCCGTGCCCACGTTGACGGCGATTTCGCCGTCCTCGATTCCCGCGGGCAGTCCGCCGTTGACGCTCACGCTCACCGGCACCGGATTCACGCCAAGCACCGCTGTCTCGTACGGCAATGCGCTTTACGAGCCTACTTACGTATCGTCGACCAAGCTCCTGCTGACCAACTTCTCGCTTCTTCCGGGCGCACAAGGAGACATATTGTTCTCAGTCGTGGACCCTGCCTCAGGCTGGTCGAACACGCTGGCGCTGGCGATCACACCGGCCATTCCAGTGATCAGCACGATCAGCCCCGCGACCGTTTACGCGGCGCAGGGCGCCGTCAGTCTGAGTGTCACGGGCCTGAACTTTACCGGGACATCGAAGGTGTATGTCAACGGAACCGCAAGGACCACCACCAACGTAAACGGAGTGCTCATGACTCAGCTGAGCGCCGCCGACGTCGCGACCGCGGGTAAAGCGGCGATTACCGTCAAGGACTCCGCCGCCGGCAATACGCCATCCAACACGGTCAATCTTCTCATCCAGAGCCTGCCTCCGCTCGCCCTCACCAAGCTCTCGCCTGCGTCGGTTCCATCCGGCAACGCCGCTTTTATGCTGACCGTGTTCGGCAACGGCTTTGGAGCGAACTCGGCGATTGCCTGGAATGGCTCCCCCCTTGCCACAACGCATATTTCCGTCAGCGAGCTGCGCGCATCGGTCAGCGCTGCCCAAGTGGCGAGTCCAGGCAGCGTTCCGATCACGGTCATCAATCCCGCGAATCAGGGCGGCACGTCATCGGCTCTGACGTTATCCATCGTCGCGCCCTCGATCGACGCCGTTTCATTTCACGTCAACAACGCCCACAACGGATACATCGCATTCAACTCGACGACGCTCCCTGGGTCGCCGAGTTGGTCGGTGACCCTCGCGGGAACGCCTTCCAATGCACTCGTCGTCGCGAATAGGGTGTACGTTACCGAAGTGGTGAACGACAATTCCCAAGTAGTCGCGCTCTCCGCAGACACCGGAGCGACGATCTGGGGACCGATCGCTTTCGCCGGCGGTGCAGGTATTACTTACGATGCAAGCACTTTGTTCGTCAACAGCGGAGCATCCACCGACAATGGCGTATTGAGTGCACTCGACGCTGCAACGGGTTCCCCGAAATGGGCGGTGGCGATATCGGGTATTTTTGGAGGGGCATGGTCTGCCGCCACCGCCGCCGCCGGCATTGTGTACATGCTCGAAGACGGTCAGCTCGCAGCGTTCGATGAGTCGGATGGGTCGCTGCTCTGGAGCCAAGGCCAGGCATCGGGAGACGGGGGGTCTGTCGCAGCCACGGTTGATGGCATCTACGTATCAGCGCCCTGTCTCACCAACGATCTGCAACCGGTGACGGGCGAAGTGATATGGACCGTCTCGACGGGTTGTGCGGGCGGCGGCGGCAATACGCCCGCAGTGAACGGCGGAACGATCTTTTCACCGATCGGTGAATGCGTGTTTTGCGGCGTCGCCTATGTGGCAGAGACAGGCGCAATGCTCGCCGCGTACGACGCCACCGCCACTCCGGCGATCTCCCCGACGACCTCCTACATTCTCGACGGCACCGAACTGGTGGCAGCGCCCTTGAACGGCGGCCATTCGATTTGGACCTTTACCGGTGACGGCCACCTCGCTACGGCGCCAATAGTCGTCAACGACTACATATTCGTTGGGTCCTCGGACGGGAATCTATATGCACTCGATGCCACTACGGGCGCCTCTCTTTGGTCCACCAAACTCGGAGCAGCCATTCCGGGTCCCGGTCCCGGCTACGGGCAAACCGCGAGCGGCATCACGGCGGGTGACGGCTTGTTGATCGTGCTGGCCGGGAACACGGTGAACGCGTTCGTGTTGTCGACGAACCCTTGAAAATGCATCTGACAGAGTTGACTGGAATGGTCCGCCCACCACGTCGCCTTGCTCTCCTTTGTTTATCGGTCCTGTGCGCCGCAGCCGGCGATAGTTCTCCCAACTCGACGCTCATCGTGGGTGCCCGAGTCGAATTGGGACCCCTTCAGGGGGTGCCGACGAACCTGGGTTACAACCCGGACAACGGCGTGATTGCCGACCTTAACGGCGATGGCGCTCCGGACATCGTTGTCGGGATCAATGGGAGCCCACCCGTTGTGTACCTCAATAACAAGACGTCGACTCCGTTCGAGAACGTGCCCGGCGTTTTCGTATCGCCGCCGCCCACCGGTGCGGGCATAGGCGCGGGCGCTGTAGTGCTCGTCGACGCCAATTCTGACGGCCATCCGGACCTCGCCATTTCAGGATTTGGTACACAAAACACCATTTACTTGAATAACGGCACGGATGATCCATTCAAAGGAGTGAGCGGAATTGCCATAGGTAGCCAAGACACCGCCTACGCACCTGCGTTCGGTGACGTGAACGGCGACGGCTTTCCCGATATGGCGGTCGCCAACACCAACCACGTGCCGAGCAGGCTTTACCTTACGAATGGCGCGCCCCTCACGAGTGGCAAATATTCCACCGTGCAGATCGGCACGGACTCAGGGTACGGTCAGGCGATCGAAATTGCCGACGTCAATGGCGACGGGAAACTCGATCTCATTCTTGCATACGTCACAGGGATCTCGACCGATCCGTCCGGCATCGCCATATACCTCAACAATGGCACAACCACCCCGTTCGACAACGTAAAGCCCTTGCGACTGTTAGTAGGGCACGCGGTGGGTGCAATTGCCATTGCCGACCTCAACGGCGACGCGAAGCCCGACTTGGTGGCATCGGTTACCGATAGCACGCCGGGCGCCCTCTACCTCTACTTGAACACCGGGTCTGTGTCCTCGCCGTTCAGCACCGCACAAACGCTGCAGCCGGACGGCGACACCGCCGGCACATGCATCGCCATCAGCGTCGGAGACGTGAACGGTGACGGCCTCCCCGACCTTCTATTCGGGTGCAATCCACCGTTGCCCAACGCGTCCCCAGCGATTGCGAACCCCGCTGTGGGAGCAATCTATCTCAACAACGGTACTGCGAACCCTTTCGCCAACGTCGCTCCAACCGATATCCCCGCAACGTCGCAGAGCAGCTTCGCGCGAGGTGTGGCCGTCGGAAAACTCACCGCGAACGGCACACCAGACGTGCTCATCGT